>Ga0172371_10005875_pt1 | contig 18068 bp, 20 predicted proteins | sample Lak12m_FD_114543 | JGI IMG/M metagenome (GOLD analysis project Ga0172371, IMG submission 114543) | Freshwater microbial communities from Kabuno Bay, South-Kivu, Congo - kab_022012_12m | ecosystem: Environmental > Aquatic > Freshwater > Lake | place: Democratic Republic of the Congo: South-Kivu...
CCTATTCCGCGTTCGGCTTCACCTACGAGGTGGAGCTTTCCACCAAGCCGGAGAAGGCGATGGGCGACCCTGCGGCATGGGAGCTCTCCGAGCGCACGCTTCAGGAAGTGCTTGCGGAAAAGAAAATCGCCTACAAGCTCAACAAGGGAGACGGCGCATTCTACGGGCCGAAGATAGACTTCCACCTGAAAGACGCAATCGGCAGGCGCTGGCAGTGCGGCACCATACAGCTTGACATGCAGATGCCCGAGAAATTCGACCTCACGTACGAAGGCGCGGACGGCAAGAAGCACAGGCCCGTCATGCTCCACCGCGCGATTTACGGAAGCTTCGAGCGCTTCCTGGGGATACTGGTGGAGCATTACGCAGGCAAGTTCCCGGTGTGGCTCGCGCCAGTGCAGGTGAAGCTCCTTTCCGTTTCCGACCCCTTCAACGAGTTCACACAGTCGCTCTCGCAAAGGATGCGCGAGGCAGGCATGCGCGCAGAGCCGGACTGCAGGCAAGAAACAATAGGCGCAAAGATACGCGACGCCCAGCTCCAGAAAATCCCCTACATGCTCGTGGTCGGGCAGAAGGAGAAGGAAAGCGGCAACCTCGCCATCAGGACAAGGGATGGAAAAGTTGAGGAAAACATCTCAATAGACGACTTCATCGCGCGCGTGAAAAAAGAGGCAAAGGAGCGCACGCGCTAGTTCTGCCTGAGCCTTTCAATGGCAAGCCCTGCCTTCTCTGCCATGTTGTTTGCGATGCGGTCGTCAGGATGGTTTGCATTCAGGATAATCGCATTCGCCTTCACTCTTTCAGCCTCGGTGTAGTAGGAAAGTGCCTCTTCAATCTCATTGCGCCTTTCATGGAGCCTGCCCAGCCCATAATAGCAATTTGCCCCCCCGGCCCTGGCTTTCTTCATCAAAGCCAGCATTTCGCTGCTTTCGCTTTTGGGCAGGGCGGGTTTTCCATTGTACGCCCTGCTTGCCTTGTAATATGCCGCAGTATACTGCCTAAGCGCGTCGGTGAGAGCCTGGACTGCCTCCAGCGGGGGCCTGCCGCCGTCCGCATTGCCCACAAGATTGCCTGCCTTGCTGAAGAGCGCATCCCCGCGCGCAATCCTCATGGCAGGCGTCACGTGCCTGAAAGGCTTGAGCGCCTTTGTGAAAAAACCGCGCATTGCCGCGCCCGCCCGCTTTGCGCCATCCCCTTCGGGGCCTGAAAGGTACGCAGAACCGGCAAAAAACACCGCTTCCCTGTGGCATTTTTCCGCAAGTCTCCTGCAGCCATGGCGCTCCATGAAATCCCCTGCCTTGGCAAAGCCGCGCGCAATCCTGCCAAGCTTCTCACCTGTCCTGTTCCCTGATGCTTTCCGGGCAGTTGTCATCCTAATCACCATTTGTGGCTATTTATGGAACAGAAAGAATTTAAACCCAGCGTGCCTCCCCCCCTTCTGTTACACACCTATATATTTTCTTCCGGCCATATTCCATTGAATGGGTGTTGGATGTGGGATTGGAAAAAACAGCGGGCATGCGCCAGATGCGGTTCCCTACTTTTAGGCACGCCTTCAAGTATTCCTGCTGAGGCGATGGCGTTCTCGGCAAGGCCTTGTCGCCATCAGGCGGCAATGCCGCAAATACCGGCTCCCAGCGCGGCTTTCCGCGCGCGGGAGGCCATTTTGGTTGAAGGAGGTAATTCAGATGCCAAACTTAGCGGAGCTGCGGCAAGACGCCCGCAAGGCCGCGATTGACATAATTGTGGGGCTGCCACCGTGGTTGCGGCAGAGCTGGCGCTGCAGGCGATTGACGGCAGCAAGGTGCAGGAGCCTGCGCCAATGCGCATAGAGGTGGTGCTGCCCGCGCAAAAGGCAGCGCCAGATACCACTATCGCGCTGCAGGATGCGCTGGGCAAGAAGCGCTTCCCTGCGCGCCCGCAGGCGCCCATCCGGGTGCAGGCGGTGCCCAAGCAAAAGGCAATGCCTATGCTGGTGAAATGAAAAAGCCAAAAAGGGGCGGGTTGCCCCTTCTTTTTGTTTTACTTCTTCCCGTTCCTCTTGGCTATTTTATCAAGAATCGCGCGGTGCGCCATGAGGCGTATCGCGTTTATCTTGATGAAGCCGATGGAGTCCTTCTGGTCGAATCCGCCCGCCTTGTGCATGGAGCCCAAATCCTCATCGTAAAGCGAGGTGGGCGACGTCCTTGCGCGCGTGAAGCAGTTGCCCTTGAAAAGCTCCAAAGTGACCTTGCCGTCAATCAGCTCCTGGCTCTTGTTGAAAGCCGCGGTGAGGAAGTCCATTTCCGGCGAGAACCAAAAGCCGTTGTAGATGATTTCCGCGTAGCGGGGCGAGAGCATGTCGCGCAGGGTCATCACCTCCCGGTCCATGGCAATCGCCTCGATGTCGCGGTGCGCGGTGAGCAAGATGGTGCCGCCTGGCGTTTCATAAAGCCCCCGCGACTTGATGCCCACGAACCTGTTCTCCACCATGTCAATCCTTCCCACGCCGTTTGCAGCGCCCACTTCATTTGCATACATGAAAAGCTCGAGAGGGTCGGTTTTCACCGTCCCGTCGTTCTTGTTCACAATCTTGACGGGCGTGCCGTCCTTGAAATGCACCTCTATGAGCGTGGGCGTGTCAGGCGCCTTGGACGGGGAAACTGTTCTCGAGTACACGCTGTCGTCAGGTATGTATCCCGGGTCCTCCAATATGCCCGCCTCGTGCGAGATGTGCATGAGGTTCTCGTCCTCCGAGTAGGGCTTCTTTTTCGTAGCAGACACCGGGATGTTGTGCTTCTTGGCATAGGCAATCATGTCGTCGCGCCCCTTGAACTGGCCCAGCCACTCCTGCATCTTCCATGGGGAAATTATCTTGATGTCGGGCTTGAGCGCATAGTAGGTGAGCTCGAAGCGCACCTGGTCGTTGCCCTTGCCCGTCGCGCCGTGCGCCACATACTCCGCGCCCTCCTGCTTCGCAGCCTCTATCTGGTACTTTGCGATGATGGGGCGCGCAAGCGAGGTGCCCAGAAGGTAGCGGTTCTCGTAAATCGCGTTCGCGCGTATTGCCGGGAAGATGTAATCGGTGACGAACTCCTTCTTCAGGTCCTTTATGATGACCTTGGACGCGCCGATGTTCTTGGCTTTCTGCTCCGCAGCGGCAAAATCCTCCTTCTGCCCCACGTCCGCCATGAAGCATATCACTTCGTAGCCCCTGTCTATGAGCCACTTGAGTATGACTGAGGTGTCCAATCCTCCAGAGTAAGCTAACACGACTTTTTCTTTTGCCATATTTATCCCTCCTAGTAGCGCAAAATGCGTTTGCAATTGCTGCAAATTTTCGCTTTAAAAAGCCTGCGTTCCATTTGGCACATTTTGCGCCAATGCCTTCAGCGCCTGCCCCACTGCACGAGCTTGACCTTGACTCCCGCGCCCCTTCCAGCCTGCAAATCCTCCTTGTTGTCGCCAATGAACAGCGTGCGGCGGGGGAACGCGCCCATCTTCCTCATGGCAAGCTCAATCATTCCCTTGTCAGGCTTTTCAGGCGCGTCAAGCGAGGTCACCACGGCGTCAAGGTGCCTGCGCGCCCCCACCTGCTCCAGCGCGGGCTTTGCGCACTCCTTCCTGTTGGTGGCAACCGCAAGCTTTGCGCCATATGCGCCTTTGAGCTCAGGCAGGATGCCGACGAGCGGGGTGGGTTCTATCAGGCGGGTGTTCCTTATTGCGACTTTCCTCATATCTTCCACCATGAGCGCAAGCACAAGCGGCATGCCCTCAAGCTCAGGCGCCAGCTTCTTGAGTATCGCGTCAGGGCTGTGGCGCGAGCAGAGCGCCTCCAGGCTGCCGTTCACGAACCTCGCCTTGAAGCCGTATTTGTGCACCACTTCCATCACGGTTGCTACATTCGCAGCTCTCGAATTGCCCAGCACTCCGTCAAAATCGAAAATGAAGCTGTCCATCTCGCCTGTTTCGGCCTTGTGCATTATCGCCGCGCCCACCCTATCGAAATTCGCAGGCGTTGCAGCCATTTCGGTTCGCATGCATCCTCACCATGTTGCCATTGCAGCCTTGCAGTTGCCTATGCAATCGCTTCCGCCATAGAAAGAAGAAGCCCTTTCGGATCCTTTGCCTTCACATACGCGCTTGCCAGAAGCACACCTTTAGCGCCAAGCCCAACTGCCTTTTTCACATCAGTTGCGTTTGAAACTCCTGCGCCGCAGAGCACAGGCGTCTCGTTCACCTTTGCCACTTCTTCCACCGTGCCCTTCACCACTTCAGGCTTTGCAGTGGAAACCGAAATGCCCGAGCCGATAAGCTCCGGCGGCTCCACGGCAATGTAAGTAGGCTCATACTTTGCCAACCGCGCGCTTTCCTGCGCATCCTTTGTGCAAAGCATGCTCTCCAGCCCAGCTTCTTTCAGGCGCGCAATTGTCGCAGCAATTTTCTCCTCAGGCACCCGATGCTCGGAATGATTAACGAGGCTGCCCTTGCAGCCCGCTGCCTTTATCGCCTCAACAGTGAGCGTGCCGGTGAATGCGCCCTGCGCGTTGGCATCGACATGCTGCGCGAAAACGTCAGTGCAAATCTGGCATGCCTCGCGCAAGTCCACTGCCTGCGGCGCCACGATGATGCGCACGCCTGTCAAAAGCGACACCTCTGCGGCATGCTCTGCAAGCTTCGCGCCCCTGCTGCCCAGCGATTCCGGGTAAACTTTCAGGTTCAATGCGATAATGGGCTTCATATCAACCGCTAGAAACATGTGAAATAACCTTATTAAACAATTGCTGCCTTAACAGGCGTGAGGCAAGCCCTCGGGCTTCCAATGACTTTAAACAAGATTTGCAGTTCGCAAAGCAAGGCAGAACGGAGGCATCGCTTTCAGCGATGCCATCCAGTCGAGCTCGTTGTTGCCCTCGCGGGCAACTTCGCGTCCATCTGTTTCGCAGATGTCCGTCGCTCGACTGTCTGTTCAGCCCGCTTCGCGGTCTGAACACGCCGACGTGGCAGAACCTGGTATCGCGCTAGACTCGAGATCCGTGCAGGATTTGCCAACAGGAAATCTAGTGCCCCTCGGGGCTTAGGAGTTCAACCCAAGCCCTTTTCTTTCCCGGAAAGAAAAGGTCTAGGGCTTACCCCAAAAGAAAGGGATAATGCATTGGGGGAAGCATAAGGGAACAAATCTCCTCGTCGGCGCTCCATTTTCTTTTCATTGGCTTCGCGCCTCATCAGGTTTTGCGCTGCGGCGCAAAATCGCGCCGCCTTGCGGCGGCGCTCTCCTCGTCGGTCAAATGCGCAGCATTTGGACGACCATTTTTCCTCGCAAGGTGGGATCTCTGAGAATGAGGCGTCTATTCAACAGAAAATTTCAAGCCACTTTCGCAAGAAGCACCGGCGCAATTTGCAACAGGCTCTCCTGCCGAAAAAAGAAACAGTATTTAATACCCTTTGGCAAAAGAATAATGGATGGTTCTATGAGGCACAAGAATCCGCACTCGAAGCAAACCGAAATATTTTCTGCCAAAGCGCACAGCCAAAGCCGCATGGGCATTTTTTTCAGAAAGATGATAAGAAAGCCTGCGCTTTTCACAGTCAAATGCATTTTTGCAGTTTTCATACCCCTCACTGCAACTTTTGTGTGCACAATGAATCAGGTGGCAAAGGCACAAGACAATGAGATGAAAACTTTGATGAATGGTGAGATGACTTATCTGTTTGGTGGATATTATGAAGCACAGATTTCTGAAAAAATATATGTTATGAAACTCACACGCATAACACGAGATGTACCGTCGTTCCAATTCTATGTGAATGGCATGACAAAATGCTATAATATGCGGATATTTGCAGAAGACTCGAAGAATCGGATGATAACTAGTGCCCAAAACATTAATAACCAAATATTAACTGGACCAGATTATCGTCGAGTTTATAGTTTAGAAGATTTTAGGAGAATTCTAAATTATATTAATAGGAATGGATTTATCACTAACTACGATATAGGGATAGCCACGCCAGGTGCGATGATGGGGCAATTTGACCAGCACTTAGTGTTTATACTGAAAACAGGGGAAAACGTGGTGATTGGTTTGGGAGGAGATCCTAATCCAGAATACACAGGGGGAGAAAAAGTTGGCGGAGTTTTGTCGCTCGGAGAGCTCGGGGCATATAGCAAGTCATTCATATTTGATGCTGCACTAACTGCAGAAGTTTGCGAAAAGCGCCGAGAGTATTATGAGTCCACATGGTATAAGATCAAAGAATGGATACACGATATGTCTGGTGTGATAATTTTTGGAGGATTGGCGCTAGGGTACATTATTTTTCTGTTCAAAGATAATGGCGGTGGAAATAGAGGCCCGGATGATCATGCCAAATTTTTGAATACTAACGCTAAACTGGGGGGCGATGGTAGTGCTTGGAGAGGTTAAGTGGAGTGCATGGCATCAAATAAGCTTGTTCTTAAAGCCCCGCCCAGATCGCCACAGTAGCGGCGAGATTTTGCCCGCGGGCAAAACTGCGGGGCTCGAACCGCAGTGAGAGCCCGATGGGGGTTGAATCCATAATCTTCAGCGCTTGTGCTGGGGGCCAGTTCAAATTAGCTCCCGACGATCGAGCGCAGCAGCGCGAGAGATTTTGGCCCGCAGGTCAAAACGGGGGCCGAACGCCCACTTTTTGCGATGCAAAAAGGGGCCCATTTTTCGTGGAACGAAAAATAGGGAAGTGAAGCCCCCCGACGAGATCGACCGCGCAAGCGGACGAGATTCTGCGCACGAGCGCAAAACGGCGAGGGCGAACAAGAGTGAGCCCCCGACGAGATTTGAACTCGTGACATCCAGTTTACGAAACTGGCGCTCTACCGCTGAGCTACAGGGGCGCATTGGTGCGTTTCTTATTTTGAAAGGCTTTAAAATATGCGCCGTCAGACCGCTTCCAGCCCGTGAAGTATGGGCTTGCCGTCCCTTATCCATCCAAGCGCCTTCTCCGCATCCGCTTCCTTCGCGCCCTGCTTCCTGAAATAGCGCGCGATATTTTCAACGTCGCGCCTCAGGAACTCCTCGGCGTGCGGGTGCGCGAGAAGCACGCCTTGCGCGCAGTCCAGTATCTTCAGCCCGTCGTCAGTGACAAGTATGTTGTACTCCGACAGGTCCGCATGCACGAACCCTGCCTGGTAAACCCTTTTCATCTGCTCGATTATGAAGTCATAATCCTTCTGAGGCTGCCCGCTTCCCACCTTGGCAAGCTCGGAAAACGCGATGTTGCCCTCGCCGAAGAATTCCATCACCACTATGTTCCGCAGGAAGGCAAGCGGCCGGGGCACGCAAACGCGCGCCTCGTGGAATTTCACCAGGTTGCTGTATTCCTTCCTTGCCCATGCTATTATGGTTTCGAACCTGTGGCGCGAGGTGCCGGAAAAGCGCGGGTCGCCGTCAAGGTAGTCGTGCATGTGGACAAAGTTGGAGGTGTCTATCCTGTAGATTTTCACCGCCACCTTGCCCCCGTCTTTCGTGGTGGCGAGGAAAACAATGGCCTCCTTGCCCTTGGCTATGGGGTATTCCATGGAGTCGAAGTGCCCTGACTGGCGCAATTTTGTGAGCGCGAAGCGCGTCTCGCGGTCGAATACCTGCTCCTCAAGCGGGTCCTCGCGCTTGATTTGCTTGACCTCGCGCTTGGGGCGCTTGCGGTTGCTCTGGGTTGCCATTTTCAATACCTTTCAAAATGGCAATAAGCTGCCAAGAGGCAGGTGTGTTGCCATAATACAACTTCAGAAGACGCGGTTAATATGGCTTGCTGTTGCAGCCGCCCGGCGGCTTGCGCCGTGTTCCGGCTTTGCCGCCCAAGCAGCCTACTTCATGTGCCCTTTTGCGCGCAGCCACTCCGCCTGGTACTTGTTGTAGCGCCACACGATGTCCGCCTTCTTGTCCCCGCCGATTTCCCAGGGCTTCACAATCACGATGTCGCCGTCGCGCACCCAGATGAAGCGGCGTATCTTGCCCGGAATCCTTCCCATCCTTTCCTTGCCGTCCTTGCACGATATGGTGAGCCTGCCGCCGCCCATGTTGCCGACCACGATGCCCATGATTTCGCCTTCCTCGGGCCTCGGGAGCCTCACCCACGCCATTTGCGGCTGTTCCCCTGCAGGTTTTTCATGAGACATAAAAGCACCCTAAATCCTCACCGGCGCGCGGGCGCCGCACGCCTCGCACACGAGCGTCTTCACGCCGTCCTTCTCGATTATCTTGGTGTCGGGCCTCTTGCATTCCTTGCACACCACCGCGGCATCCACGAACGATTGCAGCTTGTCCTGCAGGTTCCGGGCGTAGAATTTCCCGTTGAGCACCAGCTTCCCGCCCTGCACCGAGGCGGGCACCGCCATCTCCTTCGAAAAATACCTTGCCAGCATCTCGGGCGGCCTGCGTATTTTCTGGAGTATGGCCTCGAAATTCCTCACAAGCGTCTTGCTGCCCTGCACGAATGAGTCTATCTGGGGCGTTTCGAACCTTTCGAATGCAAGCGTTTTTTCAGGAAGCGCCGCGCGCGCCCTGTCCAGCATTTTCTCGTAGTCGTCCATTATCTCTTAACCTCGTAGTGGGAAGATTCGGCACGGAAAGCTTTAAAGGGCATTGGCGCACCATTGCTGCCATGGCAGGGGAAATCAGCCGAAAAACGCCCATTGGCGAGCTTGTGCTCAGCCACCCGGCGGCAGCCTCCGTGCTGTTGGAGCACGGCTTCCGCTGCATAGGCTGCCAGCTGGCCGCATCCGAAACGCTGGAGGAGGGCGCGGCCGCGCACGGGTTTGGCGACGCGGCAATCGACGCGCTTGTCGAAAAAATAAAGGAAGCGGCGAAGAAAGGGGAGGAACTGCCGGAAAACCCGGCAGAAACCCCGAAAAAACCGGCCAAGAAATCAAAACCCGGCTAGTTTTGCCAAAAGCAGCCCGAGCATCCCCCCCAGGCAAATCGGCGGGAGCGCGGGAAGGAAAACCCTTTCCTTGGAGACGAACTTCAGGAGCATGTAAAGCGCGAGCGTGGAGCCCGCCGCGACCGCAAGGGCGTAAATGAGCCCGTTCGGCCCAATGGCATATGCCGAGACCGACAGCATGGCCGGCACCGACAGGTCGCCCGTGCCAAGGTCAAGCCTGTCGCCTTCCCTGTTCGCGCGCTCCGCATAAACCTCTATTTTCTCATCCTGCTTCCTGGCGGGCGCCTCCCTTGCGGTGACTGCAAAGGAAAGCTGGCGCGTGGAAAGCTCGCGCGCCATCTCCACCATGTGCCTTGTCTTGAAGACCGCGATGTAGTCGTATATCGAGAGGAGGATGGTGAAGATGGCCGCCGGCAGGAAGCCGAGCGAAAAGCCGAAAATCGCGCCGACGCCCGCGGACGATATTATCGCAGCCGCATTCTTCGCCCCGTTCCAGATGAACTTGGTTGCGGCAAGCAGCGCCCCCAGCGCGCCGCCCAGCGCCAGCGCCTCAAGAAGCCCCAGGCCGAGGGGGAAAAGCGCAAAGGCGAAGAACACTATGCTCGACGCGGTGAAAACAACCATCGCCTCAAGGAGCCTGAACATGAGCATGCCCTTGTAGTGGCGGGCGGCAAGCACCACTGCAACTGCGCCAAAGAGTATGTACCCGAGGAAGAACAGCGCGTTTGCGGGGTCGTCGGCATCGGGCATGGGCGCCACGGAAAGGGACCGCACCTCCTCGTTCGCAATCGCCGCGTTTATGAGCACGGCGCCGGCAAAGATGCCCAGCAACTGGGTGATGGCGAAGAACAGCGCGACCTGCAGGTAAGTTTTCATATCGATATCCCCTTTCAGCAAATCCTCATGCAGCCTTCCTTGCTTTCGTAGAACCTGCCGCAAAGCCCGCCCTGGCTGCCGGGCAGGCACCTCTCCTCCTCGATGCCGTCAGCGCCGTATATCGCCGCCCCCCCGTATTGCGCCTGGCGCTCCACAAGCACGTGGTTCCCGCATGCGTATGCGCTTATGGTGCCTTCCTGCCCGCAATAGCCCTCGGGCCCCGAAATGCCTGCCGGTTCGGCCGGTTCCGTGCAATTCTCGATCCCGGGGTTTATGCAAATGTGCCTTGCCTCGCACCATTCATACCCGTCCTCGGCGCTGCAGCCGTGCCCCTGCCCCGGCTGCATTGCGGTAACGTTGCCCGTGGAATTTGCGGCTGCGGGCGTTGCGCCTTCCGAGCCGCTTATCTGCGGCTTTTCGCCCAAAGGGAAGGCGCAGCCTGCAAGCAGCACGCAGGCGGCAATTGCGATTGCGGGCAAGAACCCCATTCCATCACCTACTTTTTCCTCTTGAGCTTGCGCAGCGCGTCCTCGAACGAGTCGATGTCCGTGAAAGAGCGGTACACGGACGCGAAGCGTATGTACGCCACGTCGTCCACCTTCCTCAGCCGCTCCATCACGAGCTCGCCTATCGCATCCGTCGCGATTTCCCTCTTCCCGCCTTTCCTCAGCTTCCCCTCCACCCAGTTCGCCATCTCCTCTATCCGCTCGCGGGAAACCGGGCGCTTCTCGCAGGATTTCCCGAGGCCGGCAAGCAGCTTGTGCCTGTCGAACTTTTCGCGCCTGCCGTCCTTTTTTATCACGAAGATGTCTTCCTTGTCCACCTCCTCGTAGGTTGTGAACCTGCGGCGGCACTTGGCGCACTCGCGCCGCCGCCTGATGCGGCAGTCGTCGGTATCGCGGCTGTCCACCACGTCGCTTTCACGGTGCGAGCAGTACGGGCACTTCATACGCATGCATGGGGAAGGTTAACATAAAAAGGGTTGCTATGCCATCCATTCCAGGTGGCATTCATGGACTACGACCTCATAATCATAGGCACCGGCTGCGCCGGGCTTGCGGGCGCGATGTATGCCGGCAGGCTGGGCATGAAAACCCTTGCGATTGGCGAAATGCGCGGCGGCACCATCACGCTCACGCACATCGTGGAGAACTACCCCGGCTTCATTTCCCTTACCGGCATGGAGCTTGCCGACAGGCTGGAGGCGCACGCGCGCAGCTACCCCAACGTGGAAATAAAGGACGGCAAGGCGGGCAAGATATCCCGCAATGCGGACGGCACGTTCTCGGTCGAGTCCGATGCCGGCGCCTTCCAGTCAAAAGCCATCCTATATGCAACCGGCACCGAATGGCGCAAGCTCGGCGCGAAAGGCGAGAAGGAGTTCGCGAACAAGGGCGTGCACTACTGCGCGCTTTGCGACGGCGGCTTCTACAAGGGCAAGGCGGCGGCGGTCATCGGCGGCGCGGATTCGGCGGTGAAGGACGCGCTCGTGCTTGCCAACCTCGCCTCCAAAGTCTATGTCATCTACAGGGGCGACAGGCTGCGCTGCGAGCCTGCCAACTACGACGCGGTCACAAAAAACCCCAAAGTCGAGATAATCTACAATACCAACGTCACCGAGATTTACGGGGAGAAAAAGGCGGCGGGCGTGCAGCTTGACAAGCCCCACAACGGCAGCGGCAAGCTTGCGGTGGATGCCGTTTTCGTGGCAATAGGGCACACGCCCCTTTCCGCGCTTGCAAAGGAAGCGGGCGTGGAATTGGACGCAAAGGGGCATGTGAAAATCTCGCGCAACTCGGAGACGAACGTGCCGGGCTTCTTCGCCGCAGGCGACGTGACGGACACGCGCTTCAAGCAGGCGATAATAAGCGCGGGCGAGGCGGTGTCGGCAGCATATTCCGCGCACCTGTTTTTGGAAGGGAAAAAAGGCAAATAGCGATTTAAACCCTTTGCACAAGAAACTGCCACAAGAGGTGCGGGGATGAGGATAAGCGGAAAAAAGGCAAATGCGGAAAAACTCGAGAACTTGAGGGTAAAGACAGTTTCCCTCATTTCAGGCATGCAGGGGAAGATCGACAACCCTCTTGCGAAAAAAACCCTTTTCAACGGCTCATTCAAGCCAACAGTGATATCAAAGAACAAGCAGACTGCCGTGGTAATCAAGGAGAAGCCCGAGCTCCTTACGCTGGAAAGCGACTTGCGGCGCCTCATGGCAAACGCGCGCAGTGCAATGGACCACACCACGCTTGACGGGATTTACAGGGAGGCAAAGCGCGTGAAGAAGCGCATTGCAGATGTGCTTCCCCCTGGCAACGGCAAGCTTTCCAGGCAAGCGCCCCTCGAAGAGCCCCTGCAATGAGCAGGCATATTTTCCTTTTCCCCCAGCGCATGCAGGGCAAATTTCCAGAGAAATTTGCCTGAATTCGTAAACACGCAGTTTACGAATTGGCCTGGAAAAGAAAGCAGCGCACGAAAAAACCGGCATGCCTGGCAAATGGTAAAGCCAAAATAGGTAAGGAGGGATAATAATGAAACAGGCAACAAACGGCATAATCGCAAAAAGCACCATGGACGCCGCGCTTCCGGCAAGGGCGAAAAGGGTGCTTGAGAATCTCCGCAAATACAATGCCCCCACTGTCAGCACAGATGCAATAAAAGTCTCAAATTACGTCTATCGCGCCCAGACGGGCAGGGAATACACCTATGCCCAGCTGCTCACAATACGCGAGCTTGTGGTCAAGCTGGAGCTCGAGGTTATCAAGGCTGAAGTAGCAAGGGCTTCCCTACGTACGTTCTCAAAAATGGAAATATTTTAGGGAGCTTTACAGCGTTACCTTCAGGTTGAGCTCCTTTTTCATCGCCAACTGAGCACAGTTGGGGAGCTAGAAGGAAATTACAATGTTACCTTCAAGTTAAGTTCCTTCTTGAGCTCGCGGTAGCGGTTCCTGATGGTCACTTCGGTCACGCCTGCGACATCGGCCACTTCCTTCTGCGTGCGCCTCTCGCCGTACATTGCCGAAGCAATATACACGGCTGCTGCGGCAACGCCCGTCGGCCCGCGGCCTGAAATGAGCCCCTTGTTTATCGCCTTCTTGAGAAGCGAAATCGCCCTCTCCTGCACGTGCCCGGACAGCTTGAGCGCTGCCGTGAATTTCGGCACATAGTGCGCGGGGTCGGTGAGCGGCACGTCGATGTCAAGCTCGCGCCTCACAAACCGGTAAGCCCTGCCGATTTCCTTCTTCTCAATGCCTGAAACGCGGGAAATCTCGTCAAGCGTGCGGGGGATGCCCTGCATCCTGCACGTTGCATAGATGACGGCAGACACGACCGACTCGATGAGCCTTCCGCGGATGAGCTCCGCCTTGATGCACTTCCTGTAAAGGAGCGCTGCAGACTCGCGGATGGAGTCCGGCAGGCCCAAGTAAGACGCAATCCTGTCAAGCTCGGAAAGCGCAATGGCAAGGTTCCTCTCCATCGATGATGCAATGGACGCCCTCTTGTGCCACTTCCTCATCCTGTAGAGCTGCGCCTGCTTCTTGGGGGAAATCTTCGCCCCGCGGATGTCGCGGTTGTACTGGTCGATTTCGGTGACAAGCCCCTTGTTCGGGCGCATGTACTTGATGGGCGCGCCTCCTCTTGCGCGCTTCTCGCGCTGCTCCGCGTCGAACGCGCGCCATTCCGGGCGCGGGTCTTCGAGGTTCTCAGCAATTATCAAGCCGCAGTTTGAGCATACGATTTCGCCCTTTTCATAGTCCCGCGTAAGCCGTGCGCTTCCGCATTCAGGGCATTTCTCGACAGCCATTCTCCCACCTCTAAATTGATTGAAACCGCAAATAGTTAGGTTTTAAAAAGTTGTGACCTCGTTATTGATAGAAGAGTTTATAAACTTTTTGCAGGCTCAGACGGAAAAAACTAACGCGAAAGCAGGTAAACCACGACAACCACGGCGATTATCATCACGCCCGCAAATATGAGCCTGTCGACCATGGAAGGGTATTGGATTTCTCTTTTTATAAAGCTTTCATGCGCAAATCTTCCCGCGCCATCCAGGCGGGCCCGAGCGCCTGCCAAAAACAGTGGTTTTTGCCATGAAGGTCGCTTTTGTCACAGACACCCACTTCGGCTACCGCCGCTTTGAGGAGGACGCCTGCAAGCAGGGCAGGGAAGCCATCCTCTCCGCGGCGCGCGAGGCGGACCTGATAATACTGGGCGGGGACAACTTCGACATTCCCCTCCCCCGCATGGAAACGCTTGCCGAAGTGGCGGGCCTCCTCCGCGAGGCGCTTGCCATCCTCCATTCGCGCGGCATTCCCGGCACGCCCATTTACGCGATACAAGGCAACCACGACAGGCGCGCAAAGGGGTTTGTGCACCCCACCGCCCTCCTGGCGCACGCTGGCCTGCTCCAGGACTTCCACAACGGGACGGTGCTTCATGAGCATGGCGGCGGGCGCGTTGCCATTTCAGGCATGGGCAGCGTGCCTGAGGACATGGCGCGTTCCGCGCTCCCCCAAATCGCCTGCAAGCCAGTTCCAGGCGCATTCAACATTTTTGTGCTTCATCAATCCTTCCAGGAGTTCGACGTGTCAGGCAATGACACTTACATCACGTTTGACGACCTGCCCGGGGGGTATGACCTTTACCTGTGCGGGCACGTGCACCAGCCCTGCCTCTCAGGCAAGGTGCTCAACCCCGGCAGCACGGTGGTGACGCAGATGCGCAAGGACGAGGCCGGCCCGCGAGGCTGGCTGCTCTACGACACTGCCGCGCGCAAGCACGAGTTCAAGCCAATTGCCTCGCGCCAGCTCTTCCATTCCATTCTCACGTTTGACGCGGCAAAGCCGGATGAAATACGCGCGAAGGTGGAGGCGGAGGCGCGCCGCCTCCTTGCGCAGGCGCCTGCAGGCGCGCCGCCGCCCCTGGTGAAAATCGTGGTGAAAGGCACGCTTGCGCCGGGCTTTGCCGCCGCCGACCTTTCCCTTCCTCAGCTTGGCGGCAACATTTTCATCGACAACGGCATGAACTCTGAGAGCCTGAAGGAAAGAATCGCGCAAATCAAGCTCTCGCGCGAGAAAAAGCTCTCCGCGCGCCAGCAGGGCATGGATATCCTGAGGAAAAAGCTTGAAGGCACGGGCTTTTCGCTTGGCGAGCCAGAGGAAGTGTTTGAAAAGCTGCTTGAGGGGAACGGCAAGTTCCTTGCCGAAGTGAAGGAAAAGATAGAGAAAGACGCTGCGAAGTGAGCGCATGAAACGATTGACGCTTGCAGACGTTCCGAAAAGCGACAGCGAAGGAAAATACACTCTGGAATTCAGGAAAAGCGTGCTTCAAGGAAAGAGGGATTTGGCAAGTGGAAAAACCATCCCCCACAAAGAAGCGAAGAGGCGACTCGGGCTTTAGAAATCCACCCTGTCGCATCTCATGTAGTCGCGCAGCGCTTTTGGCACGGTAAAGCCGTTCCCGTCCTGGTAGTTTTCCATGATGGCAATCATTGTCCTGCCAATGGCAATGCCGCTGCCATTCAGCGTGTGCACGAATTCCGGCTTGCCTGCGCGCCAATAGCGTATGTTCGCGCGGCGCGCCTGGAAGTCCGTGCAGTTCGAGCATGACGAAATCTCGCGGTACCTGTCCTGCGAGGGCAGCCATACCTCGATGTCATATGTCTTTGCCGAGGCAAAGCCCAGGTCGCCTGTGCAAAGCTCAATTACGCGGTAGGGAAGCTCAAGCTTGCGGAGCACTGACTCCGCATCCTTGGTCATCTTTTCAAGCTCCGCAAACGATTCCTCAGGCTTGGCAAACTTCACCAGCTCCACCTTGTTGAACTGGTGCTGGCGCATTATGCCCTTGATGTCCTTCTGGTACGAGCCTGCCTCGCGGCGGAAGCATGCGGAATAGGCGCAAAACGACATTGGAAGCTGCTCTTCCTTCAGCGTCTCGCCTGAAAACAGGTTGGTGACAGGCACCTCTGCCGTGGGTATGAGCCACAAGTCCTCATTTTCGCACTTGTAAAGCTCCTCGGCAAACTTGGGCAGCTGCCCCGTGCCAGTCATTGTCCTGGTGGTCACCATGTAAGGGGGCAATATCTCGGTGTAGCCATTCATCGCCTGCAAGTCCATCATGAAGCTGATGAGCGAGCGCTCGAGGCGCGCAGCCAATCCTTTCAGGAAAACAAACCTGTGGCCGGATATCTTGGAGCCGCGCTCAAAGTCAATCAGCTTCTCGGCAACTTCGTAGTGCGGCTTCACGTCCTTGCCCATTTTTTCGGGCTTCCCCCACTTGCGCACTTCTGGGTTGTCCTCTTCGCTTTTGCCAACCGGCACGCTCCTGTCGGGGAAATTCGCCACGGTCATCAGTATTCCGTTCATCTGCGCCTCAAGCGCATCCGCTTTCTCATCCGCGGCTGCAATGTCGCCAGCAAGCTTTTTTGTCGTGGCAAGTATCGCATCCAAGCTCTCGCCTTCCCTATTTGCCTGCGGCAAATGGGCGCCGCCCTTGGCGGCTGTCTTCTTCGCCGCCGCAATTTTCATGGATGCCGCGTTCCTCTCCGCCTTGAGCTTGTCCGCCCTGTTTTTAATGGCGCGCCATTCCTTGTCGAGCTTCATAAGCTCGGCGGCAGGCGCAGCATCCGCCCCCCGCTTTTGGAGCGAATCCTCAAGCACTGACGGGTCCTCGCGGATAAGTTTCAATGGAAGCATTCAGCCCAACTCCTCGCGAAGCCTCGCGACCAGCTCCTGCCCAATCCTTGATTGCGCCTCTTTCGTGCTGCCTGCAATGTGCGGCGTGAGCACCGCGTTGCCAAGCCCGCACAGCTTGCCTGAATACGGCTCGGAAGGGTAAACATCAAGGCAAGCGCCGCCTATCCTCCCCTCCTTCAGCGCGGAATAAAGCGCCTCCTCGTCAACCAGGCCGCCGCGCGCAGTATTCACAATCACGGCATTTTTCTTCATCTTCGCAATGGTTGCCCCGCCTACCATGCCTTTCGTTTCCGGCGTGAGCGGCACATGGAGGGAGATATAGTCCGAGCTTGCGAAAAGCTCGTCAAGCGCCACGCTTTTTCCATGCGCAGTGCCGCTGTGGCGAGGGTCAAAATACACGATTTCCATGCCAAGCGCCTGCGCTTTGGCAGCAAGCGAGGAGCCTATCCTGCCCATGCCCACCACGCCCAGCGTCTTGCCCATAAGCTCCGAGCCGGTGAGCTCCTTTTTCAGCCATTGCCCGCCTTTCATGCCGGCATCGGCTTTGGGGAGCTTCCTGCAAACCGCGAACATCATGGCAAGCGCAAGCTCCGCAACAGAGTTGGTGGATGCGCCCGGCGTATTCACCACTTTCACGCCGCGCTTCTCGCACGCCGCCCTGTCCACATTGTCCAGCCCCACGCCTGCGCGCGCAACAAGCTTCAGCTTGGGCGCGTGCGCGAGCAATTCTTCAGTCACTTTTGTCGCGCTTCTCACAATGAGCGCGTCCGCATCCGCAAGCGCGGCTTTCAGGTCTGCCGGCGTCACCAAGGTTTCGCCAAGCTTCGAAATCTCCGCAACCACTTCGGGCTCCATCCTGTCAGCAATTACAATTTTCACGTGAATCTACCTCGCATTTACTTGCCCAATTCCTTCCTGATAGCGTCAAACGCATAATCCAGGTGCGCGCCGTCAAAGTTGCCCAGGTGGCATATCCTGAAGAACTTGCCCTTCAGGTCGCCAAAGTCGCGCGCGGTAACCAGATTGTATTTCTCGCGCAGCCTTTTCCTGAAGCCGTCCGCATCCTCCATGAGAAAGCCTGTGATGGATGGCGAGTAGAAGCCCGGCTCCGCATACACCCGGAATCCTATGCTCTCCACGAACTTCCTTGACTTCTCCGCAGCCGCCGCGTGCTTTGCCCTGTGCGCGTCAAACCCCCCTCTCTCGTTGATGTAGTCGATTGCCGCCTTCATGGAATAAAGCACCGACACCGCCGGCGTGGTGGGCGTCTGGAAAGTGTCCATTTCCTTCTTGAACTTCTTCATGTCGAGGTAGAATGTGCGCGCGGGAATGCTTTCCGCAAGCTTCATCGCCCCGTCCGTGCAGGCAACCACTGCCATGCCCGGCGCTGCGCCAATCGCCTTTTGCGAGCCGGTGGCGGTGAAATCCACGCCGAACTCCTTGATGTCAAGGGGCGCGGACGCCCATGCGGACACCGCGTCAAGTATCGTCACCATGCCCTTGCTTTTCGCATACTTGCAAATCGCCTTTGCGTCGTTGAGCACGCCCGTGCTCGTTTCATTGTAAACCATGCCGAATACCTGTGCGCCCGAGCCGTCAATC
>Ga0172371_10005876_pt1 | contig 18061 bp, 19 predicted proteins | sample Lak12m_FD_114543 | JGI IMG/M metagenome (GOLD analysis project Ga0172371, IMG submission 114543) | Freshwater microbial communities from Kabuno Bay, South-Kivu, Congo - kab_022012_12m | ecosystem: Environmental > Aquatic > Freshwater > Lake | place: Democratic Republic of the Congo: South-Kivu...
ATTTGCGTCAGATACATAAATTTTACTTGCTCCAGAGGTGGTTGATGTATCATAGGTATCAAGTGTTGCCGCATTTACCGCTGTTAATTGACTTCCGTCAACTGCCGGAAGTTTAGCCGAACTATCTAGTTGGACTATCTTGCTCGCTGTCGTTCCTACTGGAATATTTGCAACAGGAATTAAGCCCGAACCAGAAGGAATATTGGCAAGATTAGTAAACTTAGCACCACTTACATCAGATATTTTTGCGTTTGTAATGTTGCTGTCAGCTATGTCGGCAGTTGCTATATTGGCTATGCTTGCACTATCCACCAATGTATGTAGTTTAGCCGCAGTAACGGTTTCGGTAGCCCCAAATGAATATCCTCTTGAAATTGTAGCCATTTCAATTCCTCAATATATTTGTAGCCTCTTTTTCCGCTTCATACATACTTTTAAAAGGCGTAAGTTTCCCGTTGTTTTCTAGGGTTACACTTTTAGTAAGACCCCTCTCCATTATTTCTGTTAAAACAATCACTTTCTCATTGGTTGCAAGTTTTATCTTGTATTCGTTGTTGCTAATTCTTAAATAACTAATTATTGGTTTTATTCCCCACATATCATTGAAACCATCTTCCAGTATTGTTTGCCTTTTAAAATCAGTCATTTTCGTATTCCTCCTTAAAGGCTATAAGGTTATAACCATATAAAATAATCGGGTCTGTATTGTCGTCAGAATTTTCTATTTTTATTTGTATGGTTCTATAAGCACCCAAACTATCCAAAGATTGCTTCTCCCTCACAACATAACTATCCGCCAAAGCAAAAGGTAAGGCGATTGGAAGAATGGGGGTGGCGTCGCTGTCTAAACTTATATCATCTAAAGACTGAAAAGAACCCCCGTCTTGGGCAATACTAATAGTGAATTTATTATCACTTCCAGCGACTTCTGCTTCTATTTCTATCTCTCCACCATTTTTCTTTACTAATGGTTGCCCGTAATTTTCTTCTCTACCTATAATCGTCATTGTGATTGCCGTTCCGTTATCATTATCTCCAAATAAGCACCTGTAAACCTTGCCGTCAGTAGCAGAAGTGGCATAAAGCCTTTCTTCTCCACTAACAGTTAAAGAAGCAAAGGAACTTACATTCCAACCATCTATTACTGTCCATGCTTGCAATGCTGGATAATAAACCCAAACCGTATTGTTGTAAGCGGAAGAAGCCGTGGGAAGCGAAAGAAGATATTTGTTGTCAAAATGTATTGCACAAGCCTTAGTAATATATGACCAGTTTATATCCTCAAATTGTGTTTTTAGGTTGTAGCTTAAAGGGAAACTTTGACCTAACTGCAACTTATCCTGTTGTGTTCTAAAAACACCCCTTACTCCGTCAGAAGCCAAGAATAAAACATCATCCCCAACTTGGCATACTGTTTTATTTGCTACGCAACCTATGTCTAAAATCTTTTCTGGTTTGTCTGTTGTTGGGTCAGGTATAATACTTGGGTTTAATCCCCATATTTGTTCTGAACCAACCATTACCATTCCAGCATCTCTTAAACCTAAAATAGCCCTCTCTGTCCCTATCGGAACACGGAAAGCATTGGTTGTCCTGTCAAAAGCTGCACTATAATCAGCAGGGTAAGCATCAGAAAAATACGATAAATTACTTTTTAAAGCCCAAACTCTATTGCGGAAATAAGTCATTACCGTAGTTTTTGGTGGGCTGGTGTTGGTATCTAAACAATCTTGAAAGGTATGTGCTTGAAGCATGCGAAATACATTGTCAGTTCCGTCGCTTATTAAGACTACATCCCCCTCTCCACTCTCCCCTGCCTTTATAATTGTGGTGGCTAGGTTAGTAGTGAAATCTGTCTTGTGTTCCGTGAATGTTCCCGAACCTGTCCAACCCTCTAATTTCTGGTCGTGAGTAACCAATAATTCATTCGTTCCACCGTCGGGCTCAAAACCGAAAGCGCAAGTTCCACCATTTGTTCCACCTAAATCTTCTATGAGGGTAAGACCTAGTCTTTTTCTTGTTTCACCTGCTACCCCTATATCGGCATTAGTCAAATCCTCTGCCTGATTTTGTGCAATGCGAGAAGCGTGCTGTCTAGTGTTTATTCCTCCACTAAAGTCGTTCTGCGAAACCGTAAGCATACCATCATCAGGTGCTACGGCTTGAGCCATATATCGTAGTTTATTTAAAAAACTCATATTATGTTATCCCTGTCAAAAACTTCTGGAGCAAAGAGATTTATTCCATTAGAATTATTTTCCTTATCCCAAATATAATCAGCCAAATGAGAAGTGAATAATGCCTCCATTACACTTGCTTTCTGAAATTGTTTTTTGTATCTAAAAGCATCAGCAGTAGCACCTATTTCAATTAAATCAGCCATATCAAGAACAGGAATGTCGTAAGCATTAGACAAGGGAAGTGGTTGAATAATATAAGGCATAGCAATAGTAATTACTTCCGCTGGTTTATAATGAAGGATTGCTATTTTGTATCTTCCTTCCAATTCTTCTGGTGCTATGACTGCATTAGTAACTGCACTACTGTTAGAGGTTATCGTTATCTTACCCACAGAAGCGGCACTCTTACTTATGGCTTTTATCCTTGTGTAAGAATTAGTCGTATTAACTGGCGTTGTTCCCGTTACCGTTACGCTTTCGCTAACCTCAACGCCTCCAGAAATCCCTCTTATAAAAACAATTGGGGTAGTATCAGAAGCAGAAGAAGAAACTATCGCCAATACAGAGGCAGAAGTCGGTTGGTTCTGGACACATTCCTCGGTAATAGCATATCTTTCAACTGTTCCACTTGTAGTTAAGTCTTTGTAGGTAGAATACAATTCCTGCAAGGAAAATCTTGAAATCTCCGTATCGTTTGTTGTGTCTGTGCAGGAGATTTCTTTTCTGAAATCACTAGGCAGAACGTATCTCTGCGTTCCTACTGTGGTGTCAAATGTATAATCGGGTTGAATATTCTCCCAATTTATAGACCTTAGAACCTGAAAATATCTGCGGTTTATGTATCTGCCTATAATAGTAGCAAAGGCAGTTGATGTGTCTTGGACATCTGAACCGATATTTGATTTAATTGTTCCGAAATTCTTATTCATCTTTCTCCTTGTAGGGAATTTTTACTATTTCAAAACCCCAAGTGTTATTACGAACACCGACTAAATCAAGTAGTTCGTTAGGAGGTATTACTTCTCTGCGTATTTTCCAATTACTAAGAACTATTTCCTTTTTCTCGTTTTCTTCTTTATGTTCCCATTCAACTTTCCAAGCCAATGTCTTTTCGGGAAACACCAACCCCAAATGGTGCATTGTTGCGTGAGGCAATTTTGCTTCGTGAATATTTTGTTCAATGCTACGCAACCTTGAAAATTTAATTGTTTTAGGACAAACCATTACAAGCGTAAGCCCTGCCCTAGGTGGAGAGGCGTGGTATAAATCTCCGTTATAATCAACTATCTTGCAACTTGCGTAATAGGCTAATCCCGTCAATCGTCGCCTGTCTGCCATACGATTTAAAATTATATTCTGGTCATCAGGAAGAATAATTTCATCTGCGTCTGACATCCACACCAAATCACAATCGCTTAAAAGAGCAAGTCCTCGGTTTCTTATTTCGTGTTGTTCTAATCCTTCTCCACTTTCACAGTAAATATTAGAATGGTTAAATTTATCGCAGATTTTTCTTGTGTCATCGGTGGTTGGTTCTACTGTTTTAAACCGATAATTCATTACTACAATCTTATCCACCCATTCATACATTTTAAGAACTAAGGGAAGATATTGAGTAGCGTGGTAAGAACTAATTAGACAACCGATTTTCATTTCTTGCTTTCCTAACCCTCTCTATGTCGTTTTGCATTTCTGTTGCTCGCCATAGTTCGTATTGTTTCTTTCCAATTTCCAGAGTTTCACTTGAAAGAACCCAACGATAATTGTCATCCATTTGAGCCTTGTTATTGAGAACGTGCCTATGTTCCACTATCACGTCTGGTCGGTAATATGCCATATTCAAGGTTTCCATAAGGTCTTGCATAAACCTGTCATTGTAGGCGTGTGTAATAGAGGGGTGAGAGAAAAACCCCAAGGCTCTTACTACGTTGGCAGACATAACAACTGCCTGTGGCAACCTTGCTTCTCTTGGGTGTATCATTCCCCACCCCCAAGCTATGCCCCAACCACCGTGTGCCTCAATTTCTTTTATCAAAATATCATCCCAATTCTTTGTGATATAAATATGGTCGTCTGCCACTTCTCCGTAATACTGGTAATCTGGAAACTTCTCTGCACAGTAATTAAAGACGTGGCTTGTGGGTAATCTTTTTCCTACGATATAATTTCTATCTTTAAGAGTAACTTTATATTCTTCCAACCTTGGGTCGCAATCTGATATATAAATAACAATGTCTGTTCCGTCTGATTTAGTTTCATCAAAACTTTTCAGCATTTCCTGTATTCTGTCGGGTCTAATTCTTGACGGACAAATCACTAATAGCTTTTTCAACCATCCCTCCTAAATTTTCAAGACTAATCTCATTTTCGGAACTTACCTTGTCCACAATCTTCGGAATACGCAAGATTATACTTTTAGGATTTTTGTCTTTTATAAGTAATTCAGCTAATAACTTTGATACACAATAAGAGTTAAGTAATAAAGCTACATAATCATTTTCAATAGCCTTGGTTGATAGATAGATAACAGGTATATTACCAGCAAGATTTAACAAATTATTGGTTGCCAATGTATGATTTTCAAGCATTTCCACTACCCTACTATCAAGACGTGGAATTCTACCCGCACAATGAACAATAACATCACACTTTGGCAAGGAACTTATCTTGTTTAAATTATCGGTGTGAGGTATTGTCTGACCAATTTTCTTTAAATATTCCGATAAATAACTTCCGATATATCCATTAGCACCAGTTATAAGTATCTTCACTTTATAAATTCCTTGGTTATTCTGTCAGCGAAATCAAGCATTTCCTGAATGCGGTCAGGTCTAATCCGAGAAGGGCAGATTATCAATAATCTTTTCATACAAAATCTAGGTGTTGTTTAACTTCCATAAACTCTGCAATCATTTTGTTTTTGTTATCAGCCACGCAATGATGTTTGCAATCAACACTAGGGTTTAGTTTGAATTTATCTATCTCAAGCCAAGCGTCCTTGAAGCGTTTGTTTTCAAAAGATGTTAACATTCCTTCCTTTGTGTATGCTTTATCTTGGCAAGTATAGACGCATTGGTCAGCACCGATAACTGGTCTTAGTTGGATAGTCGGACACCATTTATATTTTTTTTCAAAAGAACATAATTGGTGGAAAGCGTGATTTATGTTTATATCAAAAGACCTATTGGCTTTTTTAACCTGCTCGTCTATAATTATTTTGATTGACTTGTGATAATTTTCGTTTTTTTCTGTGTTGTCGCTTACGATACAAGGGGCAATCTTAAAATCCTTTATTCCACAATCAACCAATTTTGAAATCAACTCATAAATATTGTTTGCGTTTTCTTGCCCAGCAATGATAGAAGCACTCAAAACGCAAGAACCGTTCAGGACTTTAAATTTCTTTATGTTTTCCAAAAGATTAGTAAAGGCACTATTGGGAACTTTCCTAAACTTTGAATAACTTTTATTATCCCAACCGTCTATGCTTATCCTCGCCCAACTGCACCTGTGGGCTATTTCTTCCGCTATTCCGTTTTTTAATAAAGAGCCGTTTGTGAGAACTGCATACTTAATACCCTTAAAAAAAACTTTTCTAAATACTTCTGTAATCCTTGGGTAGAGCAAAGGTTCTCCACCACCAGAAAAGGTTATTGCCTTAACGCCCATTTCAGAGAAATCATCTACCAGTTCTTGCATTTTCTTAAAAGGTATCTCGTCTTTAAAATTCATTCCCTTCCCTAGCGATTGGTTTGAATTTCTGTAAGCACAATAAGAACACCTATGGTTACATTTATTAGTAGGCTTCAACCTGATATGAATAGGGTTTACTTTGCCTACACCAATTTTTTCAAATAACGGGACAAAATTGAAAATCTTTAAATCTGAATATTTACTCGAAGAAAATAAATTCATGGTCACCCGTGTAGCCCCATTCATTGAATAAGAATTCCCATTCTTCTGGTCTAAGGAACTGCTCGCAGGTTAACGCCCAGCATTGAAGATTATGCAGTTCTTTGGTATTCCTGTAACTCTCGACTACGATATAGGAATTTTTTGAATGTAAAACTATCTGCCTTATTGCTTGTTTTAGTTCTGGCAATATAAGGTTGTGTAAAGTGTTAAGAGAAATTATCAAATCAAAACTTTCATTTAGGCAATCTTTTCCAGCTACAAACCTAGACTTATTTTTAAGTGGGTTCTGCATAAGAGCGTAAGCTGAAATGTCATAACCACTTACATAGGAGTTGGTAATTTTCCTTATCTCATTTGCCAAATAACCTTTACCACAACCAATATCTAAAACGGATGTTGTGCTGTTTAGCTTGTAACGGTTTACTATTCTTTCTGCTACTAAAACCCACCTTCCGTCATCCTTGTAACCGCCATAACCATACTTCCTTTCTCCATCCCAAAAATCAAAACCAAACTCTCTTGCTTTTTCCATACAATCTGGTTTATCTTTGGACATTCTTCCAAGATAATCCCTTGGGGTTGACTTATGGATTTCGCTAATAAGGTTTACAAGCATTTTTTGGTTAAGTTAGCTATCCTTTTTCCGTATCTTTCGCACTTCATTTGGGTATCAGCACTAGGAGAACCTACTGCCGTTGCGCCATAATGGTCATACATTGGTTCGCCCTGAATAATCATTCCGTGAATTAACATAGCGTGGAGAATGTCAAGAATGGTTGTTTCGTTCCCACCACCTGCGTGGCAACTGGAAGTAAATGCACCGCCAATTTTTCCTTCCAGCTTGTAATGTAAATTTGCCGTATCGTCAAAGAGCTTTTTTATTTCCCACGCCATAGTCCCGTATTGGGTGGGAGAACCTATAACTATTGCGTTATAGTCAAGTAAATTAAAACTTTCGTTAACCTGCTTTATATCAGTTAACAAACCTTCGTTCATCATTCCGTTGGCAATGGCTTCTAATGGGTAAGGTGTTCTTGTGGTCTTTGTAATCCAATACTCTGCACTTGCCAGCCTGAAAGCCCTCTGTTTCTTTTATCAACCTTTCTTGGTCTTTACGTTGTATTAGTTCATCATTGTCAGATATAAATACCCAATCAAAATCTTTAAATTCTTCTAAACCTAGATTTAAAACTTCTTCTTGGTTTAAGTTTTCCCCTGTTTTACAAATAGCGTTTTTAAAAGGAACTGTAAGAAGTGGGGTATCGTCTTTAATAGCTTTGACCCCACCGAAACGGTAATTCATTACTAGAACCTTATCCAGCCATTTATATTGCTCTAATACTGGCGTAAGGTAATCAGTAAGTCCGTAACTTCTTACTAATGCGCCTATTCGCATATAATTCCAAGCCAAACAAAATCAGAACGTCTTATCTCGTAGAAGGAATAATTTTTATAACCAGCTTCTTCAAGAAGTTTCTTTAATGTTTCGGGTGTAAAGAAATGCAAATGAAAAATATGCTCGTAGTTATCACTTTTATAGAAGTCTTTAGCAAAAGGGTTTTCGCTTTTGGCAACTTCTTCCCTTGGCTTCTCTCCAAATCTTTTTTCTGTTGTCCTTAATGGTTCTAAATTAGAAGTCCACCTTTGTTCCCAAGGAACACTAATAATCACTTTCTTGGCAACCCTTTTGGCTTCTTTCAAAGCCATAATCGGCTCTGGACAATGCTCTAGAACTTCCCCAAGGACAGCTATTTCAAATTCGTTGTCTTTGAAGGGTAGGTTTTGAGCATCAGCCCTTATGAAGTTTGGAATATCGTAAAGGTCTATATCTACACTTGTTACGTTAGCCCTATCTCTGTCAGAGAACAAATGACCTGCGTTGCAACCTATGTCTACAATTTTTTTATCTTTAGGTGTTACTTCTCTTATCCAATCTATCCTGTCTATAAGAACTACTTCTGGTTTCTTACTGAATAAATCTCTCTGCCATTCTCTTGCTATCTTTTCCCAAGAATTTTCCTTAATGTAATTTGCTATATCTGTATTAGATTTTTTACTTTTTAAAACTTCAATAACTTTACCTATAAAATTTTCATTTGAAGTAACGAAGTGCGGGTTTCTTTCTTTTAAAACAGCAAAGTCATTAGTAACCGCTATGCAACCAGAGGCAATAGCTTTGGTAAGTGCAATACACTGGATTTCTCCACGATAATTTGTGGGATAAGCGAATACTCCCGACTTAGCATATTCTTTTAAAAGTTTCTTATGACCTATTCTTCCGTGTTCAAAAACACCTTCTTGGCTCATTAACTCAACCATTCTTGCTTTGTAGTCGGACTTCCTTAAACCTTCCCTTACTAACTGGTCATAAGTGTTCCAACCATAGAAGCAATGTATTTCAGCATCGGGAATTTCCGCTTTTATCTTCTTCCAGTTTGTAAGGATTGTTTCTAGCCCTCTGTCATAAGAAGAAGCCCATATCAACCTGTGGGGTTTTCTTTCTTCTTTGATACCTTCAAAATCTTCGGGAACTATTCCGTTAGAACTTATGTATATTTTTTCTTCGGGAACAATCTTGGGAAGAAGTGATTTATGATATTGAGAAAGAACGACTACTCTATCAACTCTCTTTAATTCATCTTCGGTAAAAAAATCTTCTGGTATTCCATCGTGAAACCAGATAATTCTATTTTTAGCCTCAACTCCATAGTTGAATATATTTGCTCTCCAAGAAATAAGAGTTGAAAATTTATCTCTTGTGTTAAACTTCTTCCAGTCTATATATTTAACTCCGTTGTAATCTCCTTCCTCGGAACAGTCGTTAAAGACGGAAACCTTGTAACCTAGCTTATTAAACTGCTCTGAAATCCTGATTACCGCTTCCTCGCTACCGCCTATTCCTGTTTCAATAGACTTAGGCGACCAAGGCTCTGCCGACAAGGGACAAATGATACATATTTCATTATCACCCCACACTTTAGGTTTTGAGTGAAGGCGTTTAATTCCCACGAGAAGTGGTATATCTATTTCATCAGGTATCGCATTTGCTAAAGCGTCTGTGTTTTGTTTATAATTTTCTTTAAGATACAGATACACTTTTTGAAAATGCTCTGCGAACCTTTTGTCTTTGATTGATTTTTCAAACCACTTCTCGTTTTCTTTAACCCAACTTACGTTAGGTGCAAGACTTTTAGCATAAGTAAAAAACCTATAAGCCTTTTCAACCTCATCTATCTGCATAAGGGAAAAAGCCATTGAAAGAGCTGGTCGCCAAGTCCAAGCAGAAGGGTCTAAAACTACTGCCGTTTTTGGCGTTGGTTTTTGAAAACCTGTTTCACCCCAAGAGATAGCCTTATTCCAAGAACCCATTTCAAAATAAATATCGTGCAACTTAAAATAGGCATCTGGGAAATCTGGTCTTTCAGAAAGAGCTTCATTCGCACAAGCTATTGCTTGCTGGTAGTCTTTTTTGTTTTTGAATATCTCTGCGAGATAACACCAAGAGATATATTTATCCTCATCCCAGCCAGATTTTTCTATGTGCTTCTGTAAAAAGAAAATTGCCTTGTCAAATTCTTTAAGTGAAAAAAAAGTTCTTCCAAGATAAGCTATTGTCCTTGGGTCGGGGTTGTCTTTGCTTTCGTTATATTCTTTGATTAAATAATCTAAATTTCTTACCAAAGATTTCTGTGCGTGTTCAAAGTCTATAAGATGATTTATTTTTATCGTTTCGTCTAGGTGCATTTTGTAACCAGTAATTACTCTTGGAATGATGCACTCGTGTATCTTCTTGTTCCAGAACAGGTTAGGAGATTTTTTTATTATGGTTTCCCTATACTGGATAGCGTTTGGGTTTCCGTCATCATCTTTTCCATAAACGTAGTTGCAAAGAACAACGGAATAATTTTTCTCATTAGCCCATTCAGCCAGTTCTCTTATTTTTTCTGGATTTACTATTTCATCATCTGTATCAATCCTCACATAGTAATCACCCGACAATTTTCCTGTGAGAAAGTTCCTCTTGTGCGAAAAATCATTGCACCATTCATACTTGAAAAATTTTACCTTCTCTGTGTCTTTTAAAGATTTTAAAACTTCCTCGTCATCAACCGCAAAAACCAATTCGTCAAAATACTTTTCGTAATCTTTTATTATTCTTTCTATTTGTGTTTTTTCGTCTTTTGCGATTACAGCCAGAGAGAGTTTCATAATCCTCCTATACTCTTGTTGCAATACTAAATTGAGGAAACTTTTTCATAAATTTATACATTTCTTCCTTATTTTCAAAGAGCTTCTCGTTGTAATTTTTCTTGAAATATCTCTCAAGGTCTGCTAACAACATAGGCGGTAATGACACTCCAAAACGTAGTGTCTTTTTGCCATTAGAAGCGTAATCGTTGTTGCGTGTCTTTTTAATCCTCTCGTTTTGTTTCATAACAGCTTTGGTATGGTCTATATTCCTTCCTACCTGCGGTTTAACACAGCAGGTAAATGGGGATTTGGGTGTCTCCACACCATAGTTTTGACCACAGTTGTTACAATACCAACGAGGGTCTTTAAGCCAAATGTTGATGAAAGCGTGGGTTGCGTCCCACTTGTTTCTTGAACTAACTAGCATAATAAGTGAGGAGTGTTTTTGGCACACTCCCCAAAGCCATTTTGACTACTGAATATTTGCAACCCAGAAACCTGCTTCGGGGTGTAAAACCTCAAGCGTAAGTTCTGATGTTACATATCCCTTGGAAGCCAATCCTGAACGAGCAACTTCCTCATTGTGAGGTTTAATAAGATAGGCTACCTTTGCGTAGTTCTCATCTAAACCTACAATGTCATAGTTAGTATCGCCAGAAACGGTAACGTAACGGTGTTTGAACAATTTGACCAATGAAGCGGCGTCTGAAGCATATACATCAACGGAGTTCACTAATCGCCTGTCGTCAACACTTACGTTCTTGTCGGTTGCCGCACCCGTAAATCCAGCTATTTTCCTCTTAATGTAAATCGGACAATAGACAGCATTTACTTCGGTGTTTGTGTTGTCGTAAACCATTTGGAGATAATCATTGAAAGTTGCTTCTGACATTGAAGCGCCTGAAGCGTTGGTAATCAATGAAAGTGATTGTTTCAATCCTCTCAAAGACCTGCACGCAGAACCAGAACCAGTAACCAATGTTCCACGCATAAGTGCGTATTCAATATCATTTTTCAACTCGGCTAACTTGTCGCCGATTTCCTCTGCTTTCCTATCCCCACCAGCCCTATTGGTTGCTATATCTGTATCTGTAATCTGCCAACCTTTAAGGAATATTTGGGTATAGTTGTAGAGCCTTGAAGAATTGGAAACGTCATAAGACGCATCCGCACCTTCAACGTAGGCATTTGCACCTACAGAACCCAATTCTTTTATCAGGTATTCGTGCATTACTCCCTTTGCGGTAGTAGTTCCCAAACCTGACGAAAGCTGGGTTTCTCGTGGAGAGAGATTTTGAATTTCGTTTAACAAATCTTCTCTGATAGCCTTATCATCGTAGCTATATGCTTTGATTGACATTTTAGTCCTCTATTCCTAACTTTGCTTTCAGCACCTCTCGAAGAGCTTCTTTAGAACCAGAGGCTCTTAACGTATCCATTGCTTTAGAGTATTTTGTTTTGTTTTTCAAAACGTCTTGCTGCGATGGGCTTCCCTCAATCAGAGTAGCTTTTTGTGTTTTCTTTAAACTCTGTTCTGTGGATTTAACCTTCTTCTGCAAGTTGTTTGTTTGTGTTTCCATAAAATCTGCTAAAGCCAGCTTACTTGCGATAACCAAAGCATCGGGTCTTTTTTTAAGGTCTGGTTCGTTCATATACACACCTATCATTTGAGTAAGAGGGTGTTGATTGTTCCAAACCTTATTCCCCATAATGTCTTTGGAGAAACAGTCTTGTAGGCGAGGATTGTTCAAAGCCCAATTTAAGGACTGTTGACGCATAGCCTCGTTCTTCTGTTTTGTTTCTACCTCTTTGACTTTTTCTTCGGTTATCTTGGAAAAGCTGTTTTGGATAATCTTGAGCTTCTCTGCTTCAACGTAGGGTCTTGCTTCGGGATGTTCTATCGCATACTGTTCAAGTTCCGCTACGCCTATCTCTCTTTGAGGTTGCTGTGTTTGTTGATGCTCTTGTAAAACCTTTCTTGCTACGTTCTCTAACCTTTCCTCGTCAACTGCTTCGTGGTATTTTCTCTGCCATTCTGCGGCTCGGTTTTTGTAAGGAACGCCTTGTTCGTCAACAGCTTCAATTTGAGCTTGACCCCGCTCTGGGGGCTGTTGTTCTGTTGTTCCCTGTTCAGGTGATACAGCGGTGGTGTCCTCCACCTTTTCTTGCACCTGTTCCGAAGTGGATGTTTCTTCGGTTTTTACATCCTTGATTTCTTCTGGCATTTAAGCCTTCCTTTCGCTATCTAACCCTCAAGCGATGGGATTATTTTGTTTGCGTGTTGTAACGGTTTCCTTTCCACACAAACTCATTTTTTCCCTTTGATTTCGCACTTGCGAAAGCATCAGAGAAGGAAATTTCTTTTGAAATATTTTTCTTTGGTAATTCAGAAAAGTAAGTATGTTCTCCTATCTTGTTTGTCTTTGAATAGACCCTAGCCCACTTCGGTCTTGCTAATTTTAAATTTACATAATGGTCTGCGCCATTGGTTACATCCTCTAGATTTCCCCTCAAAGCTGAATTTGATATTGCAAGCATTTGCTTGTAAATATTGGCTTCATCATCGTTACTGAACTTTCTACTCTCGGCTTTCTGCCACTCTCTTGAGCCAACACCAGAAAACTGGTAAGGTGCTAAAACCACTTCCTGCAAATTATTACCAAATCTTTCTGGTCGCTTCATTCTGTTGATTACGACATTGGCGATACCTTTAGCGTCATCAATGTTTTTTGTTTCAGAGAAAAGAAGATTTGCCAATAACATTACTTCGTTCATTTTTCCCTCTTATGAATTTTAATATGACAACTTTTACACAACGTAACACCATTGTTTACATCAAACATAAGTTCTATACTTTCTGAAAATTTTATAATATGATGAGAATGTATGGGGTTTTCTCTGCTGTGTTTTACTCCACATTCCTGACAAATATATTTATCCCTTTCAAAAACTTTTTTCCTCCAAATTCCATATTCTGGACACCATCTTATGTTCTGAACCCCATTAAACCCCCCTTTCCAATTGGGGTTTAGTTCTCCACCAAACCAAGATTTAGCATCTAAATAACGACATTTATTGGAACAATAATTGTTTTTACCCCTATTAGCCAAAGATGGATTGCGAAAATATTCTTTTCCGCAATTTTTACAGATTTGCTTAATTTTTGGTTTTGTGCGTGGGTTTGCTACTATACTATTGTGTCCAGAAACAAATTTTCTAATACGATTTCTACTGTCAAATTTTTCAAATTCTATTCCGCAACCACACGCACACTTAATTACCACTTCCCACCCTTAGCTTTTTTAATCTTTGCTAAAGTTCCATAGATGTAGGCATTTTTTCTTTTTCCTTTTAAATGTTTTTTTATTGCCTGTATAAGAAGTTTTCTTTCCATTTCTTTAGGCATCTTTTACCCCTTCATTGTCGTAATCAGCACTTATTAACTTATCTGGATTTTCCAACTTATCCAGCTGTTGCTTAACCTGTTCAATGTCGTGGCGATAGTTTGCAAGAGAATTTATTATTGAGAGTGTAGCCATTTTGGTAATCTGTGCTTCCTTTAGAACTTTATCCTCGTTTATCCATTGCCAGTTCTCATCTAACCTTTTGGCTGTGTTCTCAAAATCTCCGATAAGGAGTTTGAACGCTTCGTTATTCTCTAATCCTTCAATGATTTTTCTGCAATGTTCCAACCTTTCTAAAAGTTTATTTTTGTCCTGCACCTAAATCCTCATTGCCCCCGATTTCATTTTCCTCATTCATTTCCGCAATCTTCTTTATGTTGTCTATCTCCATACTTTCCTGTTCTGTTTCTTTTTCCTGTATCTTGGCTTGTGATTTTAAGTGCCTTCCCTGCATATCTGGCTGAATACCTGCCCTTGAAAGAACCTGCGCTTTTTCTCCATCCTCTAAATCTTTCATTCCAATTTTTACATTAACTGGTTGCGGTGCTTGAGCCTGTTGGAATAAAACATTCGGGTCTTCGTGAAGCCTTGCGTGTTCTGGAATGTCTAATTCTTTATAAAGCAAATCCAAGCTCTCCGCTAAGTGCCAAGGTTTGACAACTCCTGTCTGTAACATAACTGGATTTGAGGAAGCCTGAAAAACCATTTGTGCTTTTTGTAGGCGGACTTGAGGATTTGTATTCTGGTCGTTACCCCTGACAACTATTCTGTATTTACCTTGGACTTCTTCTCTGGTGAGTCTTATTCTTTCCCAACCTTCTTTTCCGAAATAAGCGAATTCGTAATTATCATCTCCATACTGACACCACAAATCCCAAATCATTGAGAACAGTTCAGAAAAACTTTCCGTAATCATTGTTGCGTCTAAGGAGAAAACCATTTGCATATTCTGCTGTTGCAACTGGACTTCTCCGAGTGTCCTCGGCTGACGCTTGTTTATCATTGATTGGAGAGTGAAATCTACCTGACCTATCAATTCCTCTACTTTTGTTTCCAAAAGCATTTGTTCTCTTTCGTAAGAGAATTCAACATTCGGATTGTTATTGTTTACTACCGAGAAAGTGTCATTAAGCGGTTGCATACCTTGAACGGGTATTCCCTGACTTGGGATAAACTTAACTAAATTAGGATTAACCATACCAGCCCGATAAACGAACATAGGTGCATTTCTTATGGTCTGGTTATCAATCTTCTGCATGTGCTGGACATCTATCTCTTTGATAATGTCCTCTAATATTTCAGGAATACCCCTGTGGGAGAACCACCTGTCGTCTATAAGTTCGTAAGCTAATTTGACAAAAGGAAATTTACCGTTTGAGAATGGTAAAGTGATTTTTCTAAGGACAACTGAAAAATCTGGTGCTAAAGTAATCACACATTTTTCAGGTGTTCCGTCATTATTTATGTCATACCAGCCATAAAATTCCCAAATCCTTACCTGTTCAGAAGGAGAATTTATCCTATCTATGCCTTCCCTTAAAGACTTCAACCAATCCGTAGTTGTTTCATCTCTTGATGAAGATTTTAATTTATCTTTATCTTTCCCTTTCCAGTATTCAATTTCCGTTACTGCGTCTGTATCCCACTTTTTCTGTTCTGCGTTAATCCTTATCTGATACCAAGGCATAAAAAATTCGTGGCAGATAAATTCACACTCTTGAGGATTGGCAGGGCTATCAGAAGGAACAAAAATTCTTTCGGGAGAACAAAGGGAAATATCGGGTGCGTTATAAAGAACGTCTTTAAGGCGAACTTCTATTTCTGAATTTCCCGAGAATATTTCTTTTATTATTCTTTCTAGCTCGGCTAAGTTATCAGAAGCAACCCAATCTGACATATCAACTTCTAATTTATTTATAAGTGCTTGCTGGATTGCTTCTGGTGGAGTGTTAACGTCAAACAACCATATAGCCTCGTCAACAGAAAGTTCGTTTAGGGAAAGTTTTTCTATCCTTGTAGTTACTTCTAATCTCCAATATGGTTTTATTAAATAAAAACCCTTCTCTAACATCTGGTCTACCGCTATGATTGCCTTCTTGGTAAACTCAATTACGTTCATAATGATATGGTCTAAAAACTTTTCTATCTTTCTTGCTGTATCTAAGTTTCCAGAAGGAGAAGGGATTGCCTGAACTACTGGTCTTATGCCGATGACGGTATTAACGATTGAGGCTTTTAGTTTCCTTATTTTTATTTCAGCAGTAGGCATACGGATATTAGAACAGCCAATAAAAGGAGAAGTTTTGGCTTTCTTAATCCTCATTCTTAATTTATGCCACTTGCTCTGGTTTTCTTCCCAAAGAGTAGTATTGGAGACAGCGTTATCTAAGCGCAAATCTACATACTGGAAACACTCATCAGGAAAAGATTTTTTTACTTCTTTAGATTTTATTTTCTTGTAAGCCATTTAACTCCTTATAGTCCGTAAGCGAAATCAATCCTTTGTTCTGGTTCTTCATACTTAATCTGCTTTTCTATATTTACGTCAAAGAAAACAGGCTGAATTATCTGTTCCGCATAAGCCATTGCGTCACAATTAGAAACAAGGATGCCATTGGCATAATAGACACCCTCATTTTCTACTTTTAGATTGTAAACGTGGTTATACTCTGTGAGATTTGATGATTTGTGGGATATACTTGTATCGGCAGATTTTTGAACAAGTTTTGACTTTACCAAATTTATTGGTAGAAAATTCATTACCACAGATAACGCATTTCCTAATTTCATTCCAGCGACCGCTTTTTCTTCCGTTCTTTTGTTGGCAAGCTTCTGAACACATCCTTGCTGTGGAATATTTATGTTTAAACAGTTTTCCGCACACAACGCATTTTCGTTCTTTAAATTTAAGATTTTTCTGAATAGCGATAGCGTGTTTTTTGTGCCATTCACGACCCTTCTGTGAACTGTGCCATTCGGAAGCAAGAACCCTAATGTTTTCAAGGTGTTCTCGCATACTTTTCCCATTGTAATTCTTGCGTATTTTATCGTGTTCATCCCTCGGTAACGCAATAAGGTTAGAAATGTCGTTATTGAAAGTGTTGCCGTCTTTGTGGTGAACGACAAAGCCTCTTGGAACTTCCTGTTTATTATTAAATTCCCAAATCGCCACGTGAAGTCCTTTAGGATTTTTCCTTCCCTTATTGGTGTTTGAGCAAGATAAATAATATTTTCTCTTTCCACCCATAAGGGTATACCTGTTCCCATTGAACATAACAACTTTTGGTATTTCCATCTTATTATCTCCTTTATGTTTAATAAACTTACCCTATCAGTATAACATAAAGTATCAATAGACGCAATACCATTGTTATAAGAAAATATTTTATGTTCTGGCGTAGCGTTTAATCCAAACATTCTAATTGTTTTTTTAAACCCAGTATATTTAGCATTTAAGACTTTTTGTTTCCCTTGGGGGGTTATTACAATATCCCCCATCTTTACGTCCTCTATATTTTTATTACCATTTATAGTTGCTATTTTTGTTCCTTCCGCTAAACACAAGTCATCGTGCCTTGAAGCACCTATCATTAGAAGTTCCTCTTTTGCTTCTGTATGATTTTGGTTTATATAATATTTACCGTTCTCAAATAATGGCTGTAATGCGGCTACCACCCGGTTTACTTTCTTCTTGTGGGTTACATTAGTGCCGTCTGTAAATGAGTTTTTAAGTTCCATCATCGGGGGGTAGAGTTTCCTTTCCTCTGCCCGTCTCATAAATGAATTCCAGAACTCTGTATCTCCACCACTCTTTGGCATACCTAGACCTGTGCAGATATTTTTATTCTGCAACCACATATTTAAAATAGCGTCTATGTATTCACCTGAAGGATAATGACAACGAATATAATTTAAGAGATAACGGTTCATCTTCTCGTCAATCCCGACGCATACGGCTACTTTCCAGTCGGCTCTTTCATCTTCCGAATACGCAGGGTCTACCGCTATAACACAGGACATTTGAGAAGGTAGATTTTCCCAAATTCTAAGTTGATGAGATTTAATTGGAGAGGTTTCATTGGACACAGGGTCGTTCATAAACTCTGTGGCAAAGGCGAAAGTGCCTATCTCTGACTTTCTAGTCTGTAATCTTTCGTGCGACCACAAAGTAGCCCACAGTTCGTGTCCTTTTTCCTGAATTCCGTCTTTGTAAGCCTGATATTTCTTTTTAAACCACTCTTTTTGAGTATCTAAAATTTCCTGCAACAGAGATAATTGGTTTAAAAGTGTTCCGATTATGATAAGTTGTCCGTTAGAAACGAGAGTATTAAGACAAGCCTTATAGACCCACTCTCTTGACTTGTTTCTTTG
>Ga0172371_10005877_pt1 | contig 18058 bp, 15 predicted proteins | sample Lak12m_FD_114543 | JGI IMG/M metagenome (GOLD analysis project Ga0172371, IMG submission 114543) | Freshwater microbial communities from Kabuno Bay, South-Kivu, Congo - kab_022012_12m | ecosystem: Environmental > Aquatic > Freshwater > Lake | place: Democratic Republic of the Congo: South-Kivu...
AGGGGGCGGAAGAGGACAGCCAACGCTGGATTCCCGATCCCTTCCTGATACACGCAGGGACGAGTCTCGCGGGAATGACAAAGGACGGTCCGCGCTGACGTTATATAAGCTCGTCAAAAAATTTCAAAACGGAAGATATTCGCTCTTAGAGGTAACGATAAAAACCGGGGTTCGGCATCAAATTCGCGTCCATCTTGCATCGATCGGTCATCCTATCGCCGGCGACAGACTTTATCAGAACGCAAGACAAAAGAGTCGCGACGGCACAGGCGCAAAGCGCCAGCTACTTCACGCATCATCGATAGGATTCTATCATCCGAAGAGCAAAAAATGGACGGAAATTCGATCGGAGCCTGTGTTTGTTGAAAAATACTGTAGTAAGATAATCTAATCAACAAACTTCACAACCTCTTTTATATCCTTTCTCTTTGGGGGATTGGGAGCGACCGTCGAATATCCGATCGGTAACATTGCCAGAGGCCTGATATGTTTTCCAAGTTTTAAAATGTCCGCCGCCTTTCCCTCGTCGAACGCCCCGACCCAGCATGACGCGAGCCCAAACTCGGCGACGGTCAAAAGAATGTTCTCTACCGCCGCGGCGGTATCCTGAAGCGCGAAAGTCTCGCTCCCCCTCGAGCCGTAAGAATGGCCGATAAGGTCCAGATCCGCGCAAACAACAATCAAAAGCGGCGCATCGCAGATAAAAGGCTGGTGCCCGGCTTTTAATGCCAGCTCCTCTTTTATCTTTTCGTTGCGCACGACATAAAATTGCCAGCATTGGATGTTGCCGGCCGACGGGGCCCAGATCGCGGCGTCAAGTATCGTGTTAAGCTGATCGTTCGTCACGGGCTTGTCTTTGATAAACTTTCTTATCGACCTTCTCTTTTTTATTGCGACCTGCAGTTCCATATTTTCCCCCCATTCATTTTCTTGCCAATTTACAGGATAACGTGCTACAAGTCAAAGGCCAATATGAGAGATCCACGAACAAGACGGCTGGCCGAGCTCCTGCTCGATTATTCGATCGGGCTAAAAAAAGGTGAAACCTTATATCTCGAATGGAAGGGAAGCTCGACAATCGATCTTGCCAAAGAACTGATCGCGCAGACGGTCAAACGCGGGGCAACCTGTTTTCCGGTCTTTCACGACGAACAGATAATAAGGCCCCTCCTGGAAAAAGGGACGGCAGAGCAGATAAAGGCCTACGCCTCGCTTCATTGCCATCTTATGGAAAAGTCGCGCTGTTATATCGGCATCAACGGAAGCGACAACCCTTTCGAGATGGCCAGCGTCCCGATAAAACAGACCGATCTGTTCATAAAAAATTATTCCGTTCCGGTCCACAACGTCCGCAGGATGAAGAAGACAAGATGGTGCGTCATGCGATGGCCGTCCAGGGCCTTTGCGCAGATGGCGCAGATGTCGCACGACGAATTTACCGATTTTTATTTCGATGTCTGCCTGGTCGATTACAAACGCCTTTCAAAAAAGATGTCGGAAATCTCCCGCATGCTCTCCGGGACGGATAATGTCCGGATCGTATCCCCCGATACCGACCTAACGTTCTCGATAAAGGGGATGAAGAACTCTATCTGTGACGGGCATCTTAACATTCCCGACGGCGAGATATTCACGGCCCCGATAGCCGACTCGATAAACGGGACCATAAAATTCAATACGCCGACCCTCTATCGCGGGACCGTATTTAACAATATCAGGCTGACCTTTAAAAACGGCGTTGCCCATCATGCGACCTGCGACGGCAACGACAAACTGCTAAACGATATTCTTAATATCGATAAAGGGGCGCGTCAATGCGGCGAGTTTGCGATCGGTCTTAATCCGAAGATTAAAAAACCGATGAAAGAGACGCTGTTTGACGAAAAGATCGACGGAAGCGTTCATATGGCGATGGGGCAATGTTACGATGATGTTCCAAACGGCGTCAAATCGGCAAATCATTGGGATATTGTGCTTATCCAGACGAAGGAATACGGCGGCGGAGAGCTTTACTTTGACGGCAAACTTGTCCGCAAGAACGGTAAGTTCGTTTAAAACAAAAAGATCATTATGCTAATAATCTGGTCTTACACCCTCATAAGCGTGGTAGTTGTCAGCCTCATATCTTTTGTCGGCATCCTTTTTATCTCCATTAACGACGACCTCTTTAAAAAATTGACCCTCTATCTTGTAAGTTTTTCGTGCGGGGCCCTTTTTGGAGACACGTTTATTCACATCTTGCCGGGGATCTCCGGCGAACAGGGGTTGGGCCTAAACGCCGCACTACTCATCCTGACCGGCATCGTCCTTTTCTTTGTGATGGAGAAATTCGTCAGCTGGAGGCACTGCCATATCAAGACCTCCGAGGGACATCCTCATCCGGTGGCCTATACAAATCTTGTCGGCGACGGGCTTCACAATTTTATAGACGGCATGATAATAGCAGGAAGCTTTATTGCAAGTATCCCGGTGGGAATAGCCACGACAATAGCGGTGGTCCTTCATGAGATACCTGCGGAGATCGGCGAATTTTCGATCCTGGTTCATGCCGGATTTTCCAAGAAAAAGGCCCTTATCTGCAATTTTCTGTCGGCCACAACAGCGATTCTTGGAGCGGTTGCCACCCTGCTTGCGGCAAATCATATAACGGGGCTCCCTTCGGTCCTTCTTCCCCTGACGGCCGGCGGATTTATTTATATAGCCGGCAGTGATCTGATTCCGGAACTGCACAAGGAATGCCACAACGCGGTGAAATCGCTCTTTCAGCTCCTCGCAATACTGGCGGGAATAGCGACTATGATGCTGTTGCTTTTTGTGGATTAAAATCGATCCAGATTAAGGTTAAGCTAAAGAGCTAGCTGAAGATGAAAAAAGCAAAGATTAAGATTATTGTTTAAGCTTTTTTAAGAACCGGTAAATTCTTCTCAAATGATTTTTATGCTCGATTTGAGTGATTTTTGAAATATAGCCGTAGACCATAAATATATCTATTACCGACGATGCCTCTGCAATAGAGGCAAGATCCGCCGTTTTAAAATCCGCCTTTCTAATTTGCAGTATCTAATCCGGATTATCTAATTAGTTTTACCAAAATCCGTTTTTAAAAATCTGCATGCGTCTTTACGCAAATAGTTCAAACAATCGTTGCAAAATTTTATCTACCCAAACATTCTTCTGTATTCCCTTCCTCTTTCCGCGTAATGCCCCGAAGACCACATTATTTTTTTAATTTCTTCCTCTGTCAGCTCTCTCTTTGGTTTCGCCGGAAAACCGATAACAAGCGTCCTTGGGGGAATGACCGTTTTCTCGGTAATCAGGGCCCCTGCCCCGATTATACAATCGTCTCCTATCTCCGCCCCGTTCATGATAATCGCTCCCATTCCTATAAGAACCCTGTTTCCAACCGTACAGCCGTGAACTATCGCCCGATGGCCGATCGTAACATCGTCTCCTATCGTCGTTATAAGATCCGGCGGACAATGAATCACCGACAGATCCTGAACGTTCGTCCTTTTTCCGATCGTTATAAAACTGCTGTCCCCTCTTATGACCGCGCCGAAATAGACGCTTGAATCCTCCCCTATCTTTACCCCTCCGATTACCGAGGCGTTGTCTGCAATATACACCGTTTCTGGAATTACCGGTTTTTTATCGTAAAACATCGTTATCACATTCTCCTCCTTTATTTCGGCCTTATCACCGATAGGACATACGCGTCGAGGTTTATGTATTTTCTGGCCATCGTCAGAACATCTTCGCGCGTTACCTTTAATATTTTTTGAGGATAGAGTTCCACCTCGGAAAGCCCGAGTCCGTACAGCTCGTTAAAAGCGTAAGACGAGGCCAGGGCCCTGTTCTTCTGTTGTTCGAGTTCGTACGTCCCCACCATATACTGCTTTGCGCGATCGATCTCTTCCTTTGTAACCATCTCGGTTCTGATCTTCTTCAGTTCTTTTTTTATTCCCTCTATCGCGGTATCGGTCTTGGACGAATCGGTACCCAGATAGACCGCAAAATAGCCCTGTTCCAGCCCGCTTTGCATCGTAGAATTGACCGCGTAGGCAAGGCTCATCTTGTCGCGCAGGGTTACGAACAACCTCCCACCCTGCCCGGCCAGTATGTGATTTAAAACCGAAAGTTTATAGTGGTCTTTGGATGTCAAGACCGTACCCAAAAATCCCAGGACGATATGAGACTGCTCTTTTCCCTTTTTGATAACTTCTTTAAATCTTATCTTATCTATCGGTTGTATTTTTCTTTTGAACGGTTCCGGCTTTTTCTTCCTTTTTATGGAGATCCATTCGTTTGTGAGCTCTATTATCTCCGCGGGCGAGACGTCGCCTACCACCGAAAGGCACATAGATGCCGGATTTAGGTGGTCTGACCAGTATTTTTTAAGCAGATTGGGCGTAAGGCCCTTTACCGATTTTTTCTCTCCAAGCATCCTGTAACCGTACGGATGATCTCCGTAAAGTCCTTTGAAAAAATGAATGAACGCCATGGAATGAAGGCTGTCCTCCTGATTTTGTATCCCCTCCAACTGCTGTTCTTTCTCTTTTTTCACCTCGTCATCGTCGAAGACCGGGTCACAGAGCACCTCCGCAAACAGGCCGAATCCGTCATGAAGTTTCTCGCTTAAAAATTCGGTCCTGATCCCCAGCGTGTTCTTGCCGCAAAAACCGTCTATGACTCCGGCTATAGATTCGATCTTTTTTGCTATTTCGACGGCGCTTCGTTTGGATGTCCCCTTTGTGATCGTGTGGGACAAAAGATACGAGATGCCGTTTGTCTTCGGTTCTTCGTATCTAAGCCCGCCGTGCATAACCGCGTAGGCCGAAACTATGGGAAGGGCGTGATTTTCGCGGATGATAAGCTTGAGCCCGTTCGAAAGCCTATAAAGCCTCGGCTTGGAAACCTCGGCTCTTTTCGTCAAAGAAACGTGTTTCTTGCCTGTGCACGCGGCGCGAATAGCCGCGATTGTCGGCTTCTCTTTAACGTCTTTGGGCGAAAGTATCTCGACCGTGCAATTTTCCGGCGTAAGATATTTTCTCGCCGCGGCGCGAACCTCGTGCGCCGTAACGTCCCCCATTATCTGAAAATAACGCTTTTCAAAATCGTGATCGTTCGCCGTGGCCAGGAAATAGGCCAGCTTGCCGGCAAATCCGGCCACAGATTCCCGTTCGTAAACCTCTCCGGCCCTTATATTTATCTTCGCCCGGTTGAACTCGTCCGTCGTAACCGTATCGGTCGAAATTTTTTGGATTTCCTCCCATATCGCATCGATGGTCTTAAGAATTTTTTCCGGCTGGGTTATCCCCCCTATTACAAAAATACCGGGATACTTTGGGGTATAGGCATAGCTGTAAATCCCGTGAACAAGGCGTTTCTTCTCCTTGATAACCTGCTCGAGCCGGGACGACTCGGCGCCGCCAAGTATGTGCGACAAAATATCGATGGCCGGAATATCTTTGTGCGTAATCTCCGGAATGTGGAACCCAAACATAAAATGGGTCCCTTGTATATCCATCGAGTTGGAATTTATCCTGATCTTCGTTTGAGGGGGTTCTTTCTTCGGAACAATTGAGGTCTTCGCGACAAACTTCCAATTTCTAAATTCCCTTTCGATTTTTTTGAGCATATTCGCCGAATCGAAATCCCCGACCACGATAAAGGTCATGTTGTCCGGCGTGTAATGCTTTTTATAAAACGTGTGGACATCTTTTCTGGCGAACGACCTGACCGTATTATAAACCCCTATTATCGGCCGTCCGTAGGTATGTTTTTTAAACGAATGGTCAAAGAGATCTTCGCTTATGCAATGGGCCGGATTATCTTTTCCCCTGCGGATCTCCTCACAGATAACCTCGATCTCGCGTTCCAGCTCAACCTTGTCAAAAAGTGGGTGTAATATAGCGTCGGCGATTATCTCGAGCCCCTTATCCGCGAATCTGCTCGCCATATTGATATAAAAGACGGTCTGATCGAAGCTTGTATAGGCGTTGACCTCTCCGCCGGCCGCCTCGATATCGCTGGCTATCTGGCCAACCGACCTTTTTGGCGTCCCTTTGAATATCATATGTTCTATAACGTGGCACATGCCGGACTCTTTTGGCTTCTCAATGGCAGAACCGGCGTAGACAAGGGCGTTAAAAGATATGACCGGGGCGTTTCGCTTTTCGCATAGAAGAACCTGCATGCCGTTTGAAATGGTGTGTTTCGTTATTAGCATAGTTTTTTACTTATAAAGCATGGAAGGATAAACAACAAGAAAATTCAGTTATTCCCACTCGATCGTCGCCGGGGGCTTGCTTGATATGTCGTAAACAACACGATTAATTCCACGAACGCTGTTTATTATTCCGTTGGAAACTTTTTTAAGAAATTCGGCCGGCAGTTCCGCCCAATCGGCGGTCATGCCGTCGGTGCTCGTAACCGCCCTAAGGGCCAAAACCCTTTCGTAGGTCCTTTCGTCACCCATCACGCCAACCGTGCAGACGGGAAGAAGGACACAAAACGCCTGCCAGACCTTATCGTAATAGCCCGCCCCCTTCAATTCTCGTATAAAGATATCGTCGGCCTCACGAAGAATATCCAGATCCTTTTTATTGACCGACCCTATAATGCGGACGGCAAGCCCCGGACCCGGAAAAGGATGACGGTGGAGAAGCTCTTTTGGCAGACCCAGCTCGGCCCCAAGGGTTCTGACCTCGTCTTTAAACAGCTCTCTAAGCGGTTCCAGCAATTTCAGCCCCATCTTTTTTGGAAGTCCGCCGACGTTATGATGACTCTTTATCGTAGAAGATGGTCCTCTAAACGAAACGCTCTCTATAACGTCAGGATAAAGGGTCCCCTGCGCAAGAAATTTGGCAGGTTCTGTGGCGGCCTTTTCGAACACCTCTATAAAAACGCGGCCGATGATCTTTCGTTTCTTCTCGGGATCTGTCACATCTTTAAGCTCTTTCAAAAAATGTCCGCTCGCGTCTATACATTTTAGATCATACTTGAACCTCTCTCTGAAAAGTTTTTCCACCTGTTTTGCCTCGTCTTTGCGAAGCAGGCCGTTATCGACAAATATGCAGGTGAGATTGTTTCCGATCGCCTTATGAATCAACGCGGCCGCAACGCTCGAATCGACCCCTCCGGAAAGCCCCAATATAACCCTATCCCGGCCGACAACCTCCTTTATTGCGGCGATCTCTTTTTCTATAAACGATTTCATCGTCCAGGAGGGCTCGCAGACACATATTTTAAGAACAAAATTCTCGAGTATCTTTCTGCCGCATTTTGTGTGTGTCACCTCCGGATGAAACTGCGTTCCGAAAAATTTTCCGGAAAAATCTTCCATTGCCGCGACCGGACAATCTTTGGTCCTGGCCGATACAAAAAACCGGTCCGGAACCCTGTCGACGATATCGTTGTGGCTCATCCAAACGGTTGAAGGAACGTCTCCCAAACCAACTCCGGCAAGCAATTTCGATCTTTTGTCGCATTCTATCTCCGCAAACCCGTACTCCCTCGTCGCCGCGCCGGCGATCCCCCCGCCGAGGACCCTTGATATCTCCTGCAGACCGTAGCATATCCCCATGACAGGAACGCCAAGGTTAAGAGCCTCTTTGTCAAGGCGCGGAACGTTTTTTTCGATGACCCTTGCCGGACTTCCGGAGAGTATTATCCCCTTAGGTTTAAATTCGCGTATCTTCGCGAGCGGCATGTTAAACGGATGAATCTCCGAGTAGACATTTAACTCGCGCACGCGCCTCGCGATAAGCTGTGTGGTTTGCGATCCGAAATCCAGAACTAAAATTTTATCCATGGATCATATCATTCCCGTGGTAGCAAACGGGAAACTCCCGAACGCAATTGAACCCGGGAGATTCCCGCCTACCACCGCGGGAATGACAAACACCCTGTCATCCTCGATTACTACCTCGGGAATGACAAACCCTACTCTACACGATAATTGGGCGCTTCTTTGGTTATCGTCACATCGTGCACATGCGATTCTTTCAATCCGGCCGCGGAAATTTTTACGAACCGTGGCTTTGTTTTGAGCTCCGCTATCGAGGCGCATCCGACATACCCCATACCGGAGCGCAATCCGCCTACCAGCTGATGCATAACCCCCGATATCTTTCCTCTGTACGGGACACGCCCTTCTATCCCCTCCGGAACGAGCTTGTTCAACTCGGTAACATGCCCCTGCGAGTAGCGCTCCTTGCTTCCCCTCTGCATCGCGTCAAGCGACCCCATGCCCCGGTAGCTCTTGTACGATCGCCCCTGATAGAGAAACATCTCGCCGGGCGTCTCGTCGGTCCCGGCAAACAGGGAGCCTATCATCACGACATCGGCGCCGGCAGAGATGGCCTTTGTGATATCGCCCGAAAATTTTATCCCTCCGTCGGCAATGATCGTGGCCCCTTTTTTGGAAACGACCGTGCAATTTTGTATGGCTGTAATCTGGGGCATTCCGACACCTGCAACTATGCGCGTTGTGCAAATGCTCCCAGGGCCGATACCTACCTTTACGGCGTCCGCACCGGCATTGACCAGCGCCTCGGCCGCATCTGACGTTGCAATATTTCCGGCAACAAGATCCACATGTTTAAATTTCGCCCTGAAAGATTTGATCGTATCAATGACACCCTTTGAATGACCGTGCGCCGTATCTATAACAACGCAATCGGCGCCTGCGGCGATGAGCCCCTCCGCCCTTTCGATCTCCGATTTTCCCACCCCTATCGCGGCGCCGACCATAAGGCGGCCGTCCCCGTCGCGCGTGGCGCTTGGAAACGCGGTCCTCTTCTCGATATCCTTTAATGTCACAAGCCCTTTAAGTTCCCCTTTGCCGTTCACGATCGGAAGTTTTTCTATCCTGTTTGCAAGCAACAGCCTCCGGCCTTTTTCGACGTCCTCCCCCTCTTTTAACACCACAAGCTCGCGAATGGGTGTCATCACCTCCGAGACCTTCTGATCGGGGGAACGCGCCGCCCTCATATCCCTGCTTGTGATAATACCGACAAGTTTTTTGCCGGAAACGACCGGAAAACCGGATACTTTGTGCACCTTCTGGAGATCGTGCGCGTCGCGGATCGTCATCTCCTTTTTTATCGTGACCGGCTCGAATATAACGCCGCCCTCGAAACGCTTGACCCGCGCCACCTCGGCGGCCTGCCCCTCGATCGAAAAATTCTTATGGATGATCCCAAGCCCCCCCTCCTGCGCCATAGCGATGGCCGTCGCCGATTCGGTAACGGTATCCATAGCCGCAGACACTAACGGAATAGACAATCTAATTCTCTTTGTAAAATAGGTAGTTAGATCGACATCTTTAGGTAAAACATTAGTTTCCGCAGGGACCAAAAGGAGATCGTCAAACGTTAGGCCTTCGATTAATTGTTCTCGCATAGAGGGCTCTTATATGAGAAAAAAACGCGTGTCAAGAGGATCGTTCAGATTTCCGGTATGTAATAACCCGTTAGAACTTTTTTCAATTTTTTGTTTTACATTTTACACCCTTATATGCTAGCCCAGACCTCACTTAAAAAAACGTTGGTCTATAATACAAGTTAAAGAACGAGGTGAAATATGTCAGGCCATTCAAAATGGGCAACAATTAAACACAAAAAAGGGGCGGCAGACGCCAAGAGGGGAAAACTTTTCTCCAAATTTATCAAAGAGATAGCGGTCGCCGCAAAGATGGGCGGCGGAGACCCAGACAAGAACCCAAGACTTAGAACCGTCATCGAAAAGGCCAGGGGGGCCAACATGCCGAACGATAACGTCGCTAGGGCCATCAAGCGCGGAACCGGCGAGCTTGAAGGGGTCAGCTACGAGGAGATAACCTACGAGGGCTACGGCCCGTCGGGCGTTGCCATGCTTATCCAATGTTTAACCGACAATAGCAAGAGGACTGTCGCGGAACTGCGCCACTTGATGAGCAAAGGGGGCGGAAATCTGGGCGAGGCCGGTTGTGTCGCGTGGATGTTCAATAAGAAAGGGGTCTTAACCTTCGAAAAATCGGTCGGCGAAGAGAAGCTGATGGATGCGGCGCTTGAAGCCGGGGCCGAGGATATCAGGGACCTCGACACCGCGTTTGATGTCATCACCGATCCAAACTCGTTTGACTCGGTCAAGACCGCCTGCGTAAAGGCTGGCTTAAATCCCCTCGAGGCGAACTTAGAGATGGTCCCTCAAAACGAGATTAAACTTTCCGGCGACGACGCAAGAAAGATGCTTAATCTCATGGAAGCGCTCGAAGACCACGACGACGTCCAAAACGTATTTGCCAACTTTGATATAGACGCGGGCGAGATGGAGAAGTTGACGTAAACTGCAATTTCGAATATCGAAATACTAAGTTCTAAACAAATTCTAATGTTCTAATTATCCAAACGCTATGGATGGAAACAAAAATAAAAAATACGATTTGGAAGATAGAACCTTTAGATTTGCTGAAAAGACAAATTCTTACGTTAGAAAGCTATCTAAGGATATTCGAAAACGGAAAACAGTTGGTTAAATCTGCTGGTTCTGTGGGGGCCAACTACATTGAGGCAAATGAAGCCTTAAGTAGAAAGGACTTTCTGCTTAGAATCAAAATATGCAAAAAGGAAGCCAAAGAATCGGGATATTGGTATCGTCTGACCCGTCCCGATAACGACGAAATCCTCGCAAAAGATGAAATGATCCAAGAATCGGTTGAACTAATGAAAATTTTCGGTTCAATAATTGAAAAAAGCAAATAAGATTTGTTTGGAATATTGAGATTTCGAATTTGTTTAGGATTTAGATATTAGGATTTAAATATTATGGTCATTCTAGGTATCGACCCAGGCACCAACACCACCGGCTACGGCTTGATCAAAAGAGACGGCAGGAACCTCGTCCATCTTGACAACGGCGTCATCTCGCCCAGAAAGAATCTTTCGCTTGCGGATAAGCTTTCTCATATATTTGTAGAACTCAAAAAATTGATCGACTCGGCGCGTCCGGACATCGCGGCGGTCGAAGAGGTCTTTGTCGCCGAAAACGCCAGATCGGCGTTGATCTTGGGCCATGCCAGGGGGGTGGCTCTACTGGCCCTCTCTCAATCGGGGATACTCACCCACGAATACAGCACCCGCGAGGTTAAAAAGGCGATTGTCGGTTACGGCAACGCAGACAAAAACCAGGTCGCGCAGATGGTAAAAAGGCTCCTAAAACTCCCGGAGGTCGCGGCGTCCGACGCCTCCGACGCGCTTGCGGTGGCGATATGCCATGCTAATCATACAAGTCTGCGGGGTTAAAAAAAGACTGACAGCTTATCAATCCAGCTTAAGATTAAGATGAAGCGCTAGCTGAAGATGAAGAAAAACAGATTAAGATTGCTGTTTTAATTTTTTAAGAACCCAATAAATCCTTAAATGATTTTTATGCTCGATCTGAGAGATTTTTGAAATATAACCATAGACCATAAATATATCTATTACCGATGACACCTCTGCGATAGAGGCAAGAGAGATATCGAAGAATCGATTTCTCTCTTTTATGCTGTATCTTCCATTGCCCTCGCTTAAATTAAGGATAGCACTTGATAACGCCCTCTTTATCTGATCCTCCAGATATCCGTTTCCTCTCGGAAGCCGCGCGAGCATAAGTGGCACCTTTTTTGCAAAATCCAACAATAACTCGTACGATTTCAGCCTTTCATGATTCATAACTGTCTCCTTTTAAAGGTTTTTCACTTTTTTTGTCTCTCACTAGGGCGGGAGACAAAAAAAGTGAAAAACCAACAGGAGGATGTAATATGTTAAATCATGAAAGGCTGAAATCATATGAGTACACGCTGGAAATAGCAAAAAAGGTTCCACTTATGCTCGCGCGGCTTCCCCCAGGCTGTGCGTATCTATCAGATCAACTAAAGAGGGCCGTTTCAAGCATCCTTCTCAATCAGGCAGAGGGAAACGGAAGAAGAAGTTATAAAGAAAGAAGGAGGTTTTTTGATATTGCTATCGGTTCTGCAACCGAATCATCTGCGATATTTGATATTATCTTTGCTTACGGTTATATTGAGTCAAACACATATAAAGAGATAAAAGATAAATTAGAGCAGGTCGTAAAAATAATATACAAGCTACATTTATCCGTAGTTAAAAATCTGCTTTTCTAATCCGCTGTATCTAATCAGGATTATCCAATTGGTTTTACCACAATCCGTATTCAAAAATCTGCGGTGTCTTAGGTGTGTAGGCCAAAATTGATCGCGTAACAACTAATCACTCCCCCCTTCTGACAATAAACGAGCTTTTTCTGCCGGTTGCAATAATCTCATCGCCCTTAAAAAAATATCGGCAAATAGTGGTTTACGACCATCTTCAAGGCTGTCCTGCGCTAATCGTTCGGAAAGGTCATATATATATTCATCAAAAATGCGTCTTACCTTAATAACCTTTACAGGCATAACATCCCCTGCCCTGTAGTGATTTGCGGGCGTGACATCGTTTCTGTACATACACTTTCGAATTTCTGATTTATGCACCACCCCTTCTATTCCCGGCAAAAACTCCACAAGGACCCCGAAATCGACAACACGGGTAATAACCCCGTTAAATATCTCTCCCTCTCTTGGCCTATGAAATATCATCCCCTTTAAGGTCGCAACTTCTTTTTCCGTCTTGTTGTCTGCCTTCACTATGGCGGTCTCCATAAATCGCCTTTTTTCCAGAACCCCCGATTCCCCCCATTCCAACAGGAATATCCGTTCTCCAAGGTCTAGCCTGGCGATAATAAGGACCGACAATTGTCTTCTAATCTCGTCTGTCAGGGGAACCGGGATATAGATCGGCCTTTTATCCTCTCTAAATATATCTATTTTGAACAACTCTAAAAGAGTTATCTTCTTTGGATCTCCAACCTTAAGGCCGCTCCTGTTTTGATCTTTTAGCGCCCTAATCTGGTCCGGAATAATATCTCCGCCAAATGTATAATAGCCCGAAGTATGACCTCTCTTCGTTTTTAACTGTTCCGCTCTCTTTACATCCGCCGGGCCCTTCTCCGGGACATAGCGGCTCAACTCATCTGGCGACTGGAGCCCCTCGAAAAATCTTGCGCCCTCTTCCAACCTTTCCCCTCCAAATTGCCTAAAGATAGCGGCGATCCAGAAACGCCGCCCGTACACCATCTCCCGGGCAGAGCCTTTCTTGCATTCTTGAAGGATCCTCCCCTTAAAACCAAACAAGGCCGTAGGCGCCCTGTTTGGATCTGTCTCTTGCAATCTCCTCATCTCTGCCGGATCGATCGACTGCATTATCCTTAATATCTTTCTCCTGTACGCAATTTCCCGTCTGGCCCAGCCGATAATCCCTCTGACCTCTGATTTACTCTCCGGGATCATGATCAATATCTTGTCTCCGTCATAGATAGCTCCGTAAGTCTCCTCCTCACCCAAGAGTCTCAAAATGATTTCATCCCCGTCCGGATACGCGTAGACCCCGTCAAAAAGCTCCCTGCATCTATCCAAAAAATTTCTTGGAGATATCACAACGGGCCGCTCTTCTTCCGAGGCAAACCTCATCGCCCCCATAAGATGGGGATTAACGGTCAAAACAACCGCCTCCACAAACTGGGAGACGATGCCGGATATAAACGCGCGAACAGGCCCTCTACCGGCAGGTACGGCGGGGGGCTTGCCAACGGACATACTCCCCACAAGTCCGCCAGACAGACTCATCTTTCCAATATCTCTCGTCACACCTGCCGATAAGGTAAAACTGTCTCTGGTCCCGTCGCCAAAGAGGGGCCATTCACGCTCGACCACCCCCCTGGTTAGATCGCGATCAGCCTCCGGCAGGCCTATGCTCTCGCCAAGCGGGCGGGTTAGATCTCGGTCGGATATGGGCTTCGGGGGTTGGGGCATATTTGCTATAATTGCAGATTATCAGATTATCAGATCATCAGATGGAGGGGATCAGATATTAGATTATCAGATCGCCAGATCTGCAAATCTGATAATCTGGTCCCTGATATTCTCCCTCTAATGATCTGATACTCCGATAATCTGCAGTTGCAGTTACCATCCAATTATCGCCTATTACGCGACACCCACGCGCTGGAGTAGCACACTTTAGTGCACAATAAAATGCATTCAAACGGGCGCAGACTAAAGTCTGCTACTCCATGGATGAGCATTATCGCCTATTTTTCAAAAAAGTTGCTAACTTTTTTATAATACTGTAAGAATACCCCCTATGGAAAAATTCTTTAAACCAAAGAGTGTCGTTGTCGTCGGAGTCTCCGAATCGCCCAAAAATCTATCGAGGAGTATCATCGAGAACCTCTTGGAATTTAAATACAACGGCATCATCTATCAGGTTGGGCGCGCCGAAGGGAACCTTCACGGCAGAAAGATATACAAATCGGTCCTGGATATAAGCGACCCCATCGAACTCGCCGTCATTTTGATCCCGGCGCCGACCATCCCTGCCATCCTCGAAGAATGCGGCAAAAAGGGGATCCGTCACGCCGTAATCGAATCCGCCGGATTCAGGGAATACGGAGAGGCCGGCAAATTGCTCGAGAACGACATTATAAGGGTCGCCGAAAAATACAAGATCTGCTTCATCGGCCCAAACTGCATCGGCCCTATGGATGTCTATTCCGGCCTCGCCACCTCTTTTGTGACGCTTAAGGATAAGTTCAAGCGCGGAAATATATCGGTCATAACCCAAAGCGGGGGGGTCGGCTTCTCCTACCTAACCATCTTTGAAAGCGAAAATCTCGGCATCGCGAAGTTCGCCAGCATCGGCAACAAGCTCAACGTCAACGAAAACGACCTGCTTGAATATTTGATCGAGGACGAAGAGACCAAGATCATCTGCATGTATCTTGAGGGAATAAGCGACGGACGGCGCTTTATGGAGCTTGCTAAGGGATCTAAAAAACCGATCCTCGTTCATAAGGCAAACATCGGAACACAGGCCAAAGCTATCGCCGCTTCGCACACCGCCTCCGTATCCAGCGACGACGATGTCGTCTCGGCCGCGCTGAAACAATGCGGGATCATGCGCGTTAAGGAAAAAGAGGGGCTCGTTAACACGCTCAAGATCGTTCCGCTTCCTCCGTTAAAGGGAAATCGTCTCGCGATCGTCTCCAGAAGCGGCGGCCACGCGATAATCGCGGCCGACCTCTCCGAGACCGAAGGGTTCGAGCTCGCCCCGCTAAGCGATGACCTCAAAAAAGAGATAGAAGGCCACCTGCGCGGAGGCATTATCCGCATCACCAACCCGGTCGATCTGGGCGATATCTTCGACTTCGATATGTACGCGAAGATCGTCGAGAGACTAATGCAACAGGATAACGTCGACGGCGTGGTCTTTATGCACACGTTCGTAAGCGCATCCGAGGGGGAAAAAACAAAGATACTGGTAGGCAGGATCGAGGAATACGTTAAAAAATACGATAAGCCGGTCGGCGTCTGCGTGGCCGCCAACGAGCACGAGTTCAACCGGTTAAAGAAAGACTTGCCGTTCCCGATATTCGCCGTTCCTTCGGCCACAATGCGCGCGATGGCGCGCTCGCGCGATTTCTGGTGGCGCCAATGCGAGAAGCGGCATTCCATCCCCGAAAGAGACGTCACGATCCCAAAAGACGCCGAGAAAAATGTGAAAAATATATTAACAGCCTGCAAAAAGGCCAAGAGGTCTCCTCTTCTCATGGAGGGAATGGACATATTTGACGCTTACGGAATCCCGGTCGTAAGGGGCTTCCTGGCAAAAAACGAGAAAGAGGCTGTGCAGGCGGCCAGAAAGATGAACTGCCGCGTCGCCATGAAGGTGGTTTCAGGCGAGATATCCCACAAGACCGACCTTGGCGGTGTGAGACTCAACTTAAAACATGACGACCAGATAAAAGAGGCCTTTGGCGAGATGATGGAAGAGCTTAAGACCAAGGCGCCAAACGCAAAGATAGAGGGGGTATTTATTCAGCCGATGCTAAAACACGGACGGGAGCTGATATTAGGGGCAAAACAGGACCAAAATTTCGGTTCGGTCGTTTTGGCCGGTATGGGAGGAATACTTGTGGAGGTCATGAAGGACGTCAGTATGAGGGTCTGCCCGTTCGATCATATCGAGGCGCACGAAATGCTCACCGAGCTCAAGGGCTATCCGATTCTTGCCGGAGTCCGCGGCCAAAGGACCCTTGACATCGATCGCGTCGAAGACGCCCTCTTAAAACTCTGCCGACTTGTCACCGATTTTCCGGAGATAAAAGAGATAGATATCAATCCGTTCTATGTCCTTGAAGAAGGAAGCGGCGCCTACGCCGTGGACGCAAGGATTATATTGTAGTCATCTTGCCGCCTTGAATTGTGCTTTAAGGTCCCTAAACGCCCTGAAGACATTTTTTTCCGGGACCCCTATCTTGCGCAGATACATCGGGATTCTAACATCCCACGGAACTTCCGTTTCAACGCCACGGGCGTATTCCTCCATTCTCATCGTTAAAATCCTTACCTGCTCCGGAACGGCGCTCTCTGTAAGCATCCCTCCCCATTTGCGCACTATGCCGCAGACCGGCGTTTGTTTGGCACTATGCAACTTTGCCGCTTCGGGGTCGGAACCGGCAAATTTATCCTCTTTTCCGACACCGTTGGCAACGGGAGCATCATTGGTTGTCCTTGCGGGGGCGGACCTGACTTCAAACGACACAAGATCGTCAATTGTCAGAGGCCTCCGAATTATACGTTCCGCCTGTTTTATTCTTTTATACTGGTCGCTAAGATATTTAAGCCTCACCGCTATGACGGTCAAACGATCTACCCTCACCTTGCGCCCACGACATTCTTCGGTCGCGTACTCCATCGCGTCAGCGATGTTTGTAATATTTTGCAACATCTCAAAGACTTCCCATTTTGGCAAAAAAACCTCCGTGGCCGATGTCGCGGCGATGAAAAGAACAAAGTGTTCCGGGCTAAGGCGCGTTATTTGATCTTTTCCCTCCACGCGGAACAAATGCAGATATTGTTCGACTGTTTCCCTAGTCGGCGAGATAAACCCGTATCTTTCAAAACTTCTCTCAATCTCCCTTTTTGCCCCCAACGGCGTCAGCCAATCGACAAATCGCCTCGCCTCTTCGGCGCCCAGCGCTATGGCGGCCCTGCCATACATTTTATTCCTGTAATTGTACGCCGAAGCCCATCCTCTAACATTTTTCAAGACCGGCATGCCGGCCTCTCCCATAGATTGAACGACATCCAAAAGGGTTGTCTCCCGCCCATCCTTGTTTGAAAGGACGTCCGCCGCGGACAGCACCTCTTCTGCGAAATTCGGGTTCCTTGCAAAATGCGGTAGCGCGGCCTCCCACACCGCCTCATTCTCCGTAGAATCCTCGCGTCCGAACCTTTTTCGCAGTTCGCTTATAATAGAACCGATTCTCTCCTCTTCGGGCGTGACGGCCGGCCGCACGGAGATGACCGCCCCTTCGAATCTCTCCCCCAGCTTTCGCCACACACCCTCGGCAAAATCCCCGGTACGGGTAGGCAGGGTCAATCTATCCGCCAGCCATTTCAACGCGCGATATTCCTGCTCGGTGGCGTCGTAGAGGATGAGTTTCGCGAGGGCGCTGAAGATAAACACCCCTGCGCCGTTATCCACATTTGTCCCGACCGACATCGACTTGACCTTTGTCGCAACATCCGCGCTTCCTGTACTGCCGTAAAAAAAACTCTCCGGCAGGGCCTCTATCCTTGGCTGTAAGGCGTCTTGTACCCATTTCTCGTCACCCACCAAACCTTCAAAAACAGCAAAAAGATGATCGATGGCGGAAAGCCACGAATTTATCTTATTATTCACGGCAATCTTTCTTGCCCTTATATCACTTTTAGACACTTCAAATTTAGACACTTCAAATGCCCGCAAGATATCCGGCCGGCGAAACCTGTCTCCAAAAACCCACATGACAAATTGGGGGTATTTTCCCCCATATTTTTTGAGAAACTCTTAACCAACCCCCCTTGGTTGGGGGCTAACATGTTGAGCCACTTCTTTATCCCACTGGGGGCCCCCTGAAATATTTTCATCTC
>Ga0172371_10005880_pt1 | contig 18057 bp, 16 predicted proteins | sample Lak12m_FD_114543 | JGI IMG/M metagenome (GOLD analysis project Ga0172371, IMG submission 114543) | Freshwater microbial communities from Kabuno Bay, South-Kivu, Congo - kab_022012_12m | ecosystem: Environmental > Aquatic > Freshwater > Lake | place: Democratic Republic of the Congo: South-Kivu...
CTCGGCGGCGATAATGGCCGATTCAGCCGCGCCCTTGGAGGTTTCAATGGCTTGCTGGGCTTCCTGTTTCTTCTGTTCCACCACAAAGGCGGCCTGTTTGGCGAGCTGCTCGGCCACCTGTTTCTGTTCCACCGAAGCGGCATATTCAGGAGAGAAGGTGATATTGCGCAGCACAAAGTCCACCAAGGTCAGGCCGTTTTCCTCAAATTTGATGGCTAAATTCTCGTTGATGAAAGCCACCAGCTCAAAGCGCTTGTCGGTGACCACATCTTCCACGCCAAATTGGGAGACTGCATCGCGAATGATGCCGCGCACTTGCGCGCGCACCAGATCAGAATAACGATCCTGCCAGAGAATATGCACATCCACCACCTTTTCCGGATTGATCTCATAGATAACAGATGCATCCACGAAAATCTCCTGCCCATCGGACGTGCGGGCAGTGATGGAATCGTCGCCTGTGATTGCGCCTTCATTGGCAGCAATGGACATGGTGTAAGACTGGCGCGAGATGGGATAAAGCTCTACGCGTTCCATGAAGGGCATAATCCAGCGCAGTCCTGGCTGCAGGGCTTCATCCCGGTAGCCTTTGGCTGCCAGCGCGGATATGACCACGCCGCGCTCCTCCGGTTCGATGAACACAAGCCCGGCGCTCAGGATGGTGGTGAGGATGGCCCCGGCGGCAAAGACGATCAGCAGCAGACGGGCATTCTTGATCTTCTGGCCGCGCGCCGCCTGCACGCTGGACAAGATAACGACGCCCAGTACGGCCAGCCAAAATAATACGGATATTACGGTGATCAGATCGGTTATTCTCATTCTTCCTCCAATACAACTCTATTATGTGTGATATTTTTTAAACTAATGTAAAAGACGTATTAATAAACTTTTATGTAGATCTTTTTATATATACGTAAATAGGTTGGAATTGTTCTGCCGCCGGCAATGCGGCTAAGCCTCGAGCAGGATGGTAACCGGGCCGTCGTTGTGGATCTCCACCTGCATGTGCGCGGCAAATTCCCCCGCTTGGGTGGGCACGCCCTCGCTTTGCAGGGCGGATACGAAAAAATCCACCAGGGGGCTGGCGATTTCGGGTGGGGCGGCTTTGAAAAAGGAAGGGCGGTTGCCCTTTTGGGTATCCGCCATCAGGGTGAATTGCGAAACCACGATCGCGCTGCCGGCGATATCGCGCACCGACAGGTTCATCTTGCCCTGGTCGTCACTGAAGATGCGCAGGGCGGCAATTTTTTTGCTGAGCTGGGCGGCTTTTTCGCGCGTGTCTTCGTTCTCGATACCCAACAGGATCACCAAGCCTGTGCCGATACTGGCGATGGTCTGTTGGTCAACGATGACCTTCCCCTGATTGACACGTTGGATGACGGCGCGCATAACGGGATTCGAAGGGATCAGGGCAGGCCGATGGCGGCGCGCACTTCCTGCATGGTTTGGGCGGCGATGGCGCGGGCGCGTTTGGCGCCGTCATTCAAAACGTCCATCACGTCATCCGGCCGCTGGGCTAGTTCGCTGCGTTTCTGGCGGAAGGGCTCGAAATACGCGTTCATGTTCTTTGCCAGCAATTTCTTGCAGTCCACGCAGCCGATGCCCGCGCGCCGGCATTCCACATTAACCATGTCGATTTCCTTCTGGTTGGAGAAGACCTTGTGCAAAGTGAACACGTTGCAGACATCCGGGTTGCCGGGATCCGTGCGCAGCTTGCGGGCGGGATCGGTGACCATCATCATGACGCGTTTTTGCGTTTCCTCGGGTGGGGCGGATATTTCAATATGGTTATTCAGGCTTTTGCTCATCTTCTTTTCGCCATCGATGCCCAGCACCTTGGGCGTTTCGGTCACTTTAATTTCCGGCTCAATCAATACATTGGTGTGATAACGGTAGTTAAAGGAACGCGCTAATTCGCGCGTGAACTCGATGTGCGGCGCCTGATCGATGCCCACCGGAACAGCATTGGTTTTATAGAGGAGGATATCGGCAGCCATCAAGACGGGATATCCCACCAGGCCGTAATTGATGTTATGCGGCTGTTCGCGGATTTTTTCTTTAAAGGTGGGCAGATCGGTCAGTTTGCCCAACGGCGCGACCATCGAAAGAATGGTATGCAGATTGGCCAATTCGGGCACGTGCGATTGAATCACGACAATGGACTGCTGCGGGTCGATGCCCGCCGCCAGCCAATCCAGGGCCATCTCCAGCGTGTTGGATTTAAGGTCCTGGGTGGTTTCCATGGTGGTCAGCGCGTGATAATCCACGATGCAGTAAACGCAGTCGTAATCCTGCTGCAGGGCGACATAATTTTTGATGGCGCCCAGATAGTTCCCCAGGTGTTGGCGGCCGGTGGGCCGGGCGCCGGAAAAGACACGTCCTTTTTTTGCCATGAGCTTACTCTTTCAACCTCGCAAACAAAATTTGTTCCACTTCGCCGGGATGCGGCAGCCGGCCGGATTTCTTTTTGGAAAATACCAGTTCGCCCTTAAAAAAGACCTCGAAACTGCCGATCAGGCGGGTCGGCTCGAGCGTGACGCCGCCGATTTTGGCGGCGTACAGCGCGGAGAGGTTGTCAGCCAACTGTTTGGCTTGATCCTCGAAACCGCAAGGGACACAATATTCAATGATGACCTGATTTTCCATAATCATTCACCTGTGCCAATTTGCAACTTATTATAACGTACGCACACCGGCGGGAAGGGTTTTGATTTGGTAAAATGCATGCAAATGAACGACCACCACCATTCCGTACCGGTTTGTAAAAGACTTTTCGATGTCGTTTTTTCGCTGCTGGCGCTGAGCCTGCTTTCGCCCCTCATCCTGGTCATTGCGCTGCTGCTGCTCATGCAGCAGGGCGCGCCGGTGTTTTTCCGGCAGACGCGCCCGGGGCTGGACGGCAAACCTTTCAAGCTGGTTAAATTCCGCAGCATGCGCGAGCTGCGCGACGAAAAAGGCTGCCTTCTGCCGGACGAAAAACGCATCACGCGCCTGGGCGCGTTTTTACGGCGCAGCAGCCTGGACGAGCTGCCGGAATTTTTGAATGTGTTGAAGGGGGAAATGAGCGTGGTGGGGCCGCGCCCGCTGCTGATGCAATACCTGGAGCGCTATTCAGCGGAGCAAGCCCGCCGCCATCAGGTGCTGCCGGGTGTGACCGGCTGGGCGCAGGTCAACGGGCGCAATGCGCTGACCTGGGAGGAGAAATTCGCGCTGGACGTGTGGTACGTGGATCACTGGTCGTTCTGGCTGGACTTGCGCATCATCCGGGTCACCATCGGAAAGATGTTCAAGCGCGAGGGTATCTCGCAGCCCGGGCATGCCAGCATGCCGGAATTTATGGGGAGCGAGTATCAAGAAAGAGATACCAAGCCATAGCACTTTTAGCCGCAGATTGCACTGATTTCTTAATAATGAATATAAATGATCGAATTCAGCACTTGTTATTTATGGGGATTATGGGGATGAGGGGAATTCCAGCAGAATTGTCATCCTGAACAAGCGTTTGTCCTGAGCTTGACGAAGGACGGCGAGTGAAGGATCTCGGCTGGTAATCCCACTTAGCCAAGGATACTTTAAGATAATTAAATTCAATACATGTAATTCATGGGAAACTTCTCCTTCTCTCGCGTGGAGAAGGCTGGGGATGATGCGAATTCAGTAACTACTTGCACCTGAAAAATGCATGGTTCTGGCCGAGGTGTTTCGCCCTAGTGGGCTCAACATGACATTAGATTGGAGAGCTGCAGGAGGATACTCCGCGGTCAACCCTGCAGGACTTAACATGAGGCTACCCTTTGGAGAATGTATTCGCGAGGAGCGTCAGCGACGACGCGATCTATGGCGTGAGATTGAGATTACTTTCCCCGGCGGATCAATTTACCGCTTGCGTGTTGATCTGGTTCTGGCGCAGCAATTCGATCATATTATTCACCAGGCGCAGCTTGCCCTGGCTGAGCCACACTGAGCCGTCACTGACGGTGAGCGGCTGGACATCACTGACTTTATAAGTGGCATTGATGATGCGCCCGCCGACCCCGGAAAGCAGATCGTTCCAAATTTCCCGAATGGGTGAAATGGCGTCCAGGTAGATCGAAGCTGACCAGCGCGGCTGGCCGCCTTCCATGGGCAATTGGTTGGCAATCAGCGCCACATCCTGGGTGGAGAGATAAGCCAGCAGCTGGGATGACATGGCTTCTTTTGCGATATAGAGCACATTGACCTTGTTCAGGTTGAGCTGGTCAAAAGCGGCCTGCCAGATTTCCGGCGCGCTGCCGGCGGATTGCACGCTGACGATCGGGTAGGAATTCAGCGGATTGATCAACGCGGAACAGGTCCCGCAGTAGTAATGCACGCCGTTCTGAAAAGCCAGACTGACGGATGTGCTTTCAGCGGCCAACAGCGCGCCCACACGAAAGTTGGGCGCCAGAATGGCGGCAGCATAGCCGGCCAGGAACGCCGCGTCGTTCTCATTCACGCGGATGAGGGTCACGTTGGCGGGCGGGGTCCAATCAAGCGGACTGACAGCCGCGAATTGCGTCCCGCCGGCCCTGGCGGCCAGCGTGCCCAGATTATCCGGGTGGCTGAGGAAAACGATGATCTTCACATCCGGCGTGAGATCGGCTTCAGTGACCTGCGCGCGGGTTTCAAATTCCAGACCCGCGGAGGCAGTCAATTCCGCCAGCACGGTTTGCGCCTCAACCAGCATGCCCGCGTCCACGTCGGCCGGGGCGACCAACACTGCCCGATCAAGGGGGATGGGTGTAGCGGTGGGATTTTCAACTGGAGGCGCTTCCTGGGTTTCGGCCTGGGCATCCTTGGGGCCGCAAGCGGCCATCAGCAGTGCGGCCGCTGCAATCACGATGAAAGCAGGGAGGAGGAGGTTTCTTTTCGGCAAAGTTGACATAAGCGTAATTTTACACTAAGCTGACCGATGGGTTATAATAGCGGGCATGCGTTCGCTGAAAGCATGGACTCGTTTTAAATAAAGGGATTTTTTAAAACCCCGAGGGTCAACCTTGGGGATTTCTTTTGTAAAAATTTATACTGGAGGAGCAATTTATGCCCATCAACTTTGGCACCGATGGCTGGCGAGCCGTCATTTCCGATACTTTTACATTTCACAACCTGCGCAACGTTACCCAGGCCATTGCCGACGCGGTCAATTCCGAAGGCTGGCTGAACGGCATGGTGATCGACCCACCGCCGGACCCCAACCTGATGGTGGTGGGGTTCGATACCCGTTTCCTTTCCGACCGATACGCGCGCGAAGCGGCGCGCGTGCTGGCCGCCAACGGGTTCAAGGTGCTGCTGTGCCAGGCGGATACACCCACGCCGGTGGTTTCTTATACCGTGAAAAATCTGCACGCCATCGGCGGCATCATGATCACGGCTTCGCATAACGCGCCGCGCTACAACGGCGTCAAGCTGAAAGCAGCTTATGGCGGTTCCGCGCTGCCGGAACTCTGCCGCAAGGTGGAAGTCTATTTAAACGATAACGAGGCCCAGGGGCGCGGCCCCAACCTGATCGATTACTACCTGGCGCGCCAGGAAGGTTTGATCACGCGCTTCAATCCCATCCCCGAATACCACGCGCACCTGCGCAAACTGATCGATTTCGATGTGATCGCGGAAAACCCGCAGTACATCGTGGTCGATTCCATGTACGGCGCCGGGCGCGGCGTGATCCGCGGGATGCTTGAAGGCACCGGCTGCGAGATCCACGAGATCCGCAACGAGATGAACCCCGGTTTCGGCGGGGTGCACCCGGAACCCATCGGGCAATACCTGAGCGCGCTTTCCGGCGCGATCTGCATGGGCAAGGGAAGCCTGGGCCTGGCGACCGACGGCGATGCCGACCGCATCGGCGCGATGGACGAGCGCGGCGTGTTCGTGGACCCGCACAAGATCATCTCGCTCGCCCTGCGCTACCTGGCCGAGAAACGCAAGCAAACGGGTTCGGTGGTGCGCACGGTTTCCACCACGCGCATGGTCGATCTTTTGGCGCAGCGCTACGGCCTGACCGTACACGAAACCCCGGTGGGTTTCAACCACATCGCGGACTATATGCTGAAGGAACAGGTGTTGATCGGCGGCGAGGAATCGGGCGGCATCTCCTTCCTGGGGCATATCCCGGAAGGCGACGGCATCATCATGGGTTTGCTGCTGACCGAAATCGTGGCCGAATCCGGCACGACGCTTTCGGAACTGGTCAGCAACCTGCTGGCGGACGTGGGCCCGGCGGTTTACGCGCGCCGCGACCAGCGCCTCAAGCGCCCGGTGGCCAAAGACAAGATGGTGGATTACCTGATCAACAGCGCCCCCCAGGAAATCGGCGGCGTGAAGATCGCTCAAGTTTCCACCAAGGACGGCGTCAAGTATATTCTGGATGATAATTCCTGGCTGCTGATCCGGCCTTCAGGGACGGAGCCCGTGCTGCGGGTGTATGCCGAAGGGCGCACGGACGAGATGCTGCAAGCCCTGCTGGCTTACGGCGAATCGGTTGCCACCAACGTGGTGTAACCAAAGCCTCCCGCCCAATCAGCGGGAGGCTTTTTTATCCATTGCCTTGTAGAACTCGTCAATGATCATTAGAAATTCATCCGGCAGGCGTCGGCGCGTTTCGGCGACGATCCAGGCGGGGATATCCTTATAAAAAGCTTCCGCCAGCGCGCCGGCGATGCAGGCCAGCGTGTCCGCGTCGCCGCCCAGCGATACGGCGTTGCGCACGGCGCTTTCATAATCCTCGGACTCGAAGAAAGCGATGAAGGCCGGCGGCACCGTGCCCTGGCAGGAAATATCGAAGCGGTAAGCCGGGCGCAGTTCATCCAGCGAGTGGTTCAGGTTGTAGCCGAACCAGCGGTAGATCTCTTCGCGGATCAAGGTTTTACTGCCCCCCTGCCTGGCCAGGTAAATTCCGTAAGAGACGGCCTGCGAACCCTTGATGCCTTCACTGTGGTTATGGGTGACGCTGGCGCACTTGCGCGCAATCTGTAAAAGGGAGGTTGCGTCATCGCAGAAAAAGCCGATCGGGCTGGTGCGCATGGCGCAGCCGTTGCCCCACGAGCGGTAGGGTTCCAGGGAATCCGACTGCATCCACTTGAAAAAGGAACCGCCGTAACCGGCATCGGGGTAGCGCCGCCCGTAGGCTTTCAGGGTCTGCGCGAAATCCAGGCGGTGCAGCAGCGCGTCCGCCACCGCGACGGTCAAAACCGTATCATCGGTGAAACAGGATTTTTCCGAGAACAATGGAAAATCCATCCCCTTGAAACCCAAATATTCATATGGCGAACCGATCATATCGCCTGCAATGGCACCTAGCATGATTCCCCCGCGTTAAATTGTTATTCCCAAATCAGAATTTTTACGCTTTACTCTGTGGGTGTTTCAGTTACCTGGAAATCCGCCACGCTGGTCAGCTGCGCGGCGATGGTGGCCGTGCGTTCCACGGCCGGGTCGGCCGTCTCGGTGGGCAGGGCTTCTTCAACCGCTTCAGTGGGTGCTTCAAGCGGGGCTTCCGCGGCAGAGCCGGCATTTACCGTCAAGATCGCCCGTACCCTGGCTTCGGCTTCCAGATCCGCCAGATACTGCGTAACATATAAAAACCCGTAGAAAAAGACAACCAGGAGGGTAACGATGAGCAGGAAACGCACGAAACAGCCTTTGCCCTTTTTCTTGCGGACAACCGCGTTATCCTCCGCCAGGATCTCTTCCAAAGTGCTGTTGTTCTTTTTGTTATTTTCCATCTTTCCCTCGAGTTTTCAATTTCGGCGTATGCTTATTTTACCGGCTTTTTGAATCGAATTTGATGAATCCATCCGGCAAATCTTTATCCGCGTCACCCAGGTCTTCTTCTTGCGTTTCTTCTTCGTTGACCACAGATTTTTTCACCGGCGGCTGGCTGGGGGGAACTGGCGCCAGTACTGGCGGGGTATCCGCTTTTTTCACTTCTTTTTCTTTATGAGCGCTGTCCGCCGCTTTATGAGGCACAGGGCGGGCGGGTTCTTTCTTGCGTGGATGGGCAGGCGGTTCGGCTGGAACGGAACTGCCGAAGAGCGCCTGCTGCTGCCATTGGTCACGCGCTTCCTGAGCTTCGCGATCTTTTTGCTCTTTCTCGCGGATGCGCCGCAGCCATTCGGGTACTTCCTCAGTTGGATCATGCGTGGGAGCGGGCTGCACGGCCTGCGCAGCGGGGGCCTGTTCGGGATGAGCATCCTTGTTGTTCTGGCCTTCAGCTTCAGGTGATTCCTGGCTCAAAGGGGATTGACAATACCAGCATTTGACTGCTTCCGGCAGGTTCGGACGCCCGCAGCTGGAACAAAAGATCTCATCCTTGTCGTCGGATTGCGTATCCATAGGCCTGGTTCTTTTCACAGTATAGCATGATTTCAAAACGCCGCCGGCTGCCGCTGCCGTACGGGGAGTTATCCCCGGCTGATGCGCGCCAGGAATTCCAGGCGCTGCTGTTCTTTCACCAGGCTGTCGATGCGATCGCGCAGGATCTCGCGCGCAATGCGTTTGCCGCGCACGCGGTAAAGAAAGTCGCGGATTTCGGCGGCATGCGCATGGATGTTCTCCTCATTGTTGGGGATCTTCAAAATCAGGTCGCTGCGCAGGTCGTCCAGGTCGCTATCAATGAAGGGCAGGATGATGGGAATGCCGCGGCTGACGCAATCGCGCACCTTTAAAGGAGAGGCTTCGTTCAGACCGGCGCGGTGCAGGGCGGCAGTGCCGATGGCAGCGTCCGCCCGCGCCAGGATGCGGTCGCAAGCCGCACCCACCTGGTAGCCGTGCAGGATCAGGTTGGCCGGCAGGCGCTCGACGCCCTCGATGCGCTTGTAGCCGATCACGTCGATGACGATATCCGGGCAGGCTAGCGCCAGCGGCACCAGTTTTTCCACGCCGTGCCAGGCAAAGCCTGGCGTGCCGATAAAAACCAGGTGCGGGTGCTCATTGTTGGGAGCCGGCAGAGGCAGCACCGTATCCATGTCGATGCTGTTGCTGATGACGATGCCGGGTTTGTGAAAGGATTGAAAGGCATCCAGGCGGGAAAGCTCGCGCGTGGCAAACACCAGGCCGGAGGCGCCGCCCAGCGTGATGGAGCGCGTCAGACGGTTGTAGGCGCTTTTTACCCGGCCGAGCAGGCGGTGCTCCTCCAGATCGTTGGTGTTGATTTCGAGTGCGGTTGGCGCGATGGCGAACAGGCGCTGCAGCGGAACCACGTACATGGCCCAGCGCAGGTAGATCACGTCCGGCCGGTAAGCGCGCACGGCCGCGATCAGGCTGCGCAAGGCGCGCACGCGCGAGAATTCGGTTTGCAGAAATCCGGCCGCGCCTGGTTTCAACTGATAAGGAAAAATATCGCCCGGCAGCAAATGGGCGCCATCTTCGGGCAGGTACAAGTGGGAAAAGAAGCGCGTTTCGTGGCCCAGCGCGCGCCAGGCATCCATCTGCCGCTGGAATTTTTTGCCAACGCCGCTGGCGAGGGTGCGCGGCCAATGCAGGGAGACACAGGCGATGCGCATGCGCTTACTCCTCCACCACGCGCGCGAATAGCGCTTCGTAAGCGTCGATGGCTTTAGCCAGGTCGAAGCGGCGCGCGTGCGCGCGGCTGGCCGCGCGCGCGTCCGCCAGCAAGCGCGGGTCGTTGAGCAGCTCGCGCAGGGCAGCGGCGTATCCATCCAGGTCGCCCGGCTTGACCAGGAAACCGTTGCGATGCTGATCGATGTAATCCGGGCAGCTGCCGATGTCGCTCAGCACCAGCGCCAAGCCCATGGCCAGGCCCTGCAGTCCGGCCATTGGCATGGAATCCAGCAGGGAAGGCATCAGCAGGATATCGCTCTTTTGCAGCCATTGATTGACCTGCGCGGGAGCGACCCAGCCGGTCAGCTGTACACGCTGATGCAAATCCTCAGCAGCCAGCGCGGCTTTAACGGTTTCCATCTGCGGGCCGTCGCCCAGCATGGCGCATTCCCAGGGCAGGTCTTTCAGGCGCTTCAGGATCTCGGGCACTGCGGCGGCGTTCTTTTCGGGGGAGAAACGGCCCACGTAAAGGATGCGCGGCGGCTTTTGCGGGTCGAATGCGCCCGGCTGGCAGGCCCGGGTATCGATGCCGTTGGGAATGACCTGAATTTCCACCGGGTAATGGCGCAGGGCAAAACGGCGGGTCTGTTGGCTGACCGAGACGAGCGCGGCCGCGTTCTTCCAGATCGGGCGCGTGAAGGGCAGCACGTAACGGAACCAACGATCAGTTTTTTGCGGCGCGCCGCCGGGCACGTCGCCGCCGTGCGCGGTGATGACGTAGGGTTTGCCAGTCAGGCGCGCGAGCGCCCAGGCTGCCGCCCCGGCCGGCACGGCGAAATGCGCGTGGATCAGGTCAGGGCGTTCTTGGCGGATGATGCGCAGCCCTCGTAGAGTGCTTTTGAGGATGAAGCAAGCCATGGTTTTAAAACTGGCGCGGAAAGACTGGCTGCGGCAGGAGCGCACGCGCTCGATCAGCAGGTTGCCGCTTTCCTCTTTCTCCGGCAGATCGCCGTAATGCGCGGTCAAGATATGGATGGCATGCCCGCGGGCAGCCAGTTGGGCGCAAATATCCGCCACGACCTGCCCGCCGCCCCCGCCGATGGGTGGATACTCGTGAGAAATGACCAGGATTTTCATGGCGCAAGACCGCCGTTTATTTGCCGGCCTTGCGGGCCGCGCCGCCCAGAATTTCGCGAATGACGTACACCGGTTTCTTCTGCGATTCGTGGTAGGTGCGCGCCAGCAGCTCGGCGATCAGGCCCATCAAGATGGATTGAAAGCCCATGATGGCCAGCATGACGGCGATAATAAAGAGCGGCGATGCGAATGGCGAGGGTTTGCTGGCCAGCGCGAAACGGCGGATGGCCAGGAACAGCAGCGACAGGAAACTGAAAATGATCAGGCCCATGCCCATCCCGCCGAATACGTAAATCGGTTTGCTGGCGTAGCTAGTGAGGAATTTCACGGTAAGCAGGTCAAGGATGACTTTTAGTGTGCGCTCCAGGCCGTATTTGGCTTTACCGTACTTGCGCGCGTGATGATGCACCTTGACCTCGGTGATGCGGGCGCCCACGGAATTGGCGTAAACCGGGATGAAACGGTGCATTTCGCCGTAAAGGCGGAAACCGGTGATCACCTCGCGGCGGTACGCTTTAAGCGTGCAGCCGTAATCATGCAAGTGCACGCCGGTCATCCAGGAGATCAACCCGTTGGCCATGCGCGAGGGCAGCGTGCGCGTGATGAAGTTATCCTGGCGCTCGTAACGCCAACCGCTGACCACGTCGTAGCCCTCATCGATCTTGGAGATCATCAGGGGAATATCGGCGGGATCGTTTTGCAGGTCCGCATCCAGCAGGACGATCACGTCGCCGCGCGATTGGTCGATGCCGGCGGCGATGGCGGCGGTCTGGCCGAAATTGCGGCGCAGCACGACCGCCTGCACTTTTTCAGGATTATTTTTTACCAATGTCCCGATCTTTTCCAGGCTGTTATCGCGGCTGCCATCATCCACCAGGATCAGCTCCCAGGGCAGCTTGATACTCTTGACGGATTTTTCAATGGCTGCATACAACAGCGGGATATTCTCTTCTTCGTTGTAAACCGGCACGATGATGGAAAGCATCATAAGCCATCCCCTCGTTTGGCTGCCTGCTTGAATAAAAAAGCGCCCTGGAATGCGCTGGCGAAATTGCCTGGAAACTCCAAATCACCACTCCTGCCTGGAATTGGCGGAACCTGTTATTGGGTGGATTATAACATGCGGCTAACGCGCCTGTTTTTGCCGGATCTTTTTCACAATCCAGTCATACAGCAAACCGCCGAAAATGATGGCGAACCCGATGATGCCCAGCAGGCGCACCATCGGCCAGAAATTCATGCGGTGCAGATCGACATAGTAGCGGCTCAAATACCATTGGATGAAGAAAGCAATGTAAACAACCTCCAGCGCCAGCAGGCGCCACAGCCAGGGCGAACGGCGGGCGAGCGTGGCCAGGTAAGCCCAGGCAGCCGGGATGAGCATCCAGATCAGAAAAATGGAGCGATAACGCGGATTATCCCATTGGTCGCCGCCGGCGCGCACCGAAGAGACCAGCGTCCAGACCACAGAGACGGCGAGCAAATAGAGCAGCAAGCGCCGGTTCTCGCGGGAGGTTTCTTTCCAAACCAGCAAGAAAGCTGTGATCAACAAGGGTACCAGCAGGTACCAGCCCAGCGCGCGGAAGATGGAGATGGCGCGGTTGATGGGGATGCCCGGGTACATGATGGCCGCCGGCAGCACCGGCTGGGCCACGCCGTAACCGATCAGGAAAGGCGCGCGGTATTTTTCACCGACCAATTCCACTTCCCACTGGATGCGGCCGGAGGAACTTTCCATTAAGTAAATATCATATTTCGAGCTGTCCATCAGCCAGGACCAACTGAAGAAGACGCCTGCCAGGATCAAGGCTGCCAGGATGATATAACCGGCGATACGCACGCCCTTGCCGGCTTTAGGCTGGATGTTCTCCAGCCAGAACCAGACTGCCATGGCGGCTAGTACGGCACCGGCGGCTTTATAGGACAGGAACAGCATGCAGGCGAAACTCAGCGCCAGGGCGGCCAGCGACCATTTGCGGCTGTCCTGCCATTTGCCCACTCCCCAGGCGGCGAGGGCGGTCAGGCCGATCAGCATGGGTTCGCGCATTTGCGAGGCGCCCAGGATCAGGCTCTCGGGATAGAGGGCGTAAATCCAGGCCGCCAGGTTGGCGATTTTTTCGCCCCAGCGTTTTCTGACCACCTGCCATAGAAAGGGCAGACCCAGCGCGGACGCGAAAGCGGTCAGGATCAAGATCAAAAGCGGGCGGTGGGCATCCGGGCTGAAAACGCGGTAAACCAGCGCGCTGAGCGAAAGCAGCCCGCCGTACTGGTCGGTGGTGAATTCTGCCTGGAAAGCACTGGCCAGCGGCGCGCCGGATTGGGCCAGCTGCCAGGCGTCGCTGTCGCGCCGGTAGGCATCCAGGTAGAGATAGCCGGCATTGGTGGGATCTTCGTCATAGCCCAGCGCCGGCAGGGTGATGAAGAGCAGCACGCCGATGCCCAGCCGCAGCAGAAAGGTGAGGAAGACCACCCAGGCCAGGCAGCGATTGCCGCCCAGGCGCTGCCACAGCCAGCCGAGCGCGAACAGGCCGGCGCCGCTCAGCAGCGCGGCGGAGACAAACCCGATCAGGGGCTGCCGGCCGGGATTGAGCCAGGCCACCAGCGCTCCGCATAACACACCCAGGCAGACACAAAAGAGCAGGAATGATCTCTGAATTTTCTTCATCGCGGATGCTGCTTTCTGTTATCGATATGCGCTTATTTTAATAGTTTTTGCAGTTTTTCCAGCGTGGTTCCCGCGCGGCATTTCCAGTCATAGCGGGCGGCGTCGGCTTTAGCCTGGCGGCCCAGGCGCCGGCGCAGAGATTCATCATCGGCCAGCCGCGCGATTTTTTCGATCCAGTCGGCTGCGTTCTCCGGTTCACAGAAGAGCACGTTCTTTTCGGAAAGCACCTCGTGAAAAACCGGCAGGTCGCTGGCGGCGATGGCGCGCCCGCTGGCCAGATAATCGAAGGTTTTCATGGGGTTGATCACGCGCGCGATATCCCCGCCGCTCGAACCGGAAATGGAACGGTTGTAGGGCATCAGCAGGATATCAGCCGCTGCCTGGTACATGGGCAGGCGGCTGTTGGGGATGAAGCCGGTGATGGTAACGTTGTTGATGCCGGATTGCTCCAGGTTGGCCTGCCAGGGGGCGATATCCTGCGGGCGGCCGCCCATCCATAAGAAATTCAACTGCGGCAGCGCGCTCGCCAGCTCGGTCAGCACGTGCATGCCGCGGCCGTTGTAGAAATGGCCGGAGTAGCCGACCGTCAGACCATCTTTAAGCCCAAGCGCCTTGCGCGCGGCGGCCGGTTCGGGCAGGTCTTGATAGCGCTCCAGCTCCACGCCGTTGGGCGCGATCTGCAGGTTATCTTCGCTGAACTGGAAAGCGAAACGAGTTTCCAGGCCCTGCGCCAGCGCGCGCGTGGTGCACAGCGTCAGCTTGGGTGTTTTTTGGGCGAGGTAGCGCCGGAACAGGCGCGGGCCGAATTTGCCCATGGGAAAATCATGGAACTCCATCACCACCGCTTTGCCGCGCATGAGCGCGAACACTGCTGCTTGCAGCGACCAGGTGTAGATGACGTCCGCGCCCCAGCGGCAGGCCTGGGCGACCGAGCGCCAGCAGAAATCGTACTGGCGCAATCCGCGCAGGAAGGGCAGCCAATCCACCGGGAAGGGCGTGCGCAGCCCGTAAACATCCGCCAGCTCGTCCCAACTACCGCGTTGGTAGCGGGGCAGCCACAGGCGCAGGTCATGGCCCAATTCTTTGAGGGTATGGCAGACCTTCATGGCCTGGATGCTGTTGGCGGTGTTGGAGGGCACCAGCGAGGTGGTGATAGCGGCGATTTTCATGCAGAACCGGCCTCCAAGGCAGAAATTTCATTCCTTTTAACTTCGCGCAGCCCGCGCGCGATGATCAGCCCAACGGACACCACAAAGAAAGCTGAGAGCAGCAGCGCCTCGAAGTTCAAGCCCAGGCGCGGCACCAGCAGGAAAGCCAGCGCCACTTTTCCGATGCCGCAGTACAGGCTGATGCGGGTAGGCACGGCCGGCAAGCCCAGTGAAAGCAGCAGCGGGCGGTTCCAGAAAAAGATGTTGGCGAAACCCAGCCCGACCAGGAAGATCAGCATGGGCACGTAAGCGGGTTGAAAATCCGGCCCGTAGAAGAGCAGCAGCCAGGGCCCCAAGATCACCAGGCCGAGCGCGGTCAACGCGGTCCAGCCGCCGGAGATGAGCGTGGTGCGTTTCAGTAGGCGGCGCAGCAGTGTCCAGTCTTTCTGGATGACGGCGTTGTTGATCTCGGGGTAGGTGGTGGAAATGAAAGGCGTGATGGGCACTTGCACCAGGTTGATGATGGCCAGGGCGGTCTTGGCGTAGCCCACTTCCAGCGGTGAGAGGAACCAGGCGATCCACAGCGCTTCGTTATCGCGCACCAGCATGATGATGGTGCTGCTGATGTTGGTGCTGAAGGCAAAGCCAAACAGTTCCTTGAAGGGCGGCAGGGCCGAAAATGGCGCCTGCCACCAACGCTTTCCCAGGGCGCTGTTCATTGCCTGCCATCCGAGAGCGGCGGTGCCCAGGCCCAGGATGGCTTTGCCGATCAGGTAAGCCCAAACCACTTCCAACAGGCCGCGGCCGGTGAAAAAAGCCCACACGATAACCGCGGCGGTGCAGACGCTGCTGAGCAGGTTGACGACCGCGTAGCTGCGGAATTTATTGGCGACCTGCAGCACGCCGGTGGCGGTCTCAGTGGCGAAGTTCAACAGCACCATGCTGCCATACAGCACGAACAGCGGCGCGGTGGCCGGGTCATCGGCCAGCCGGCTGGCGGCGAAAGGCGCCAGGACCGCCAGGATCAGGAAGGATAACAAGGCGCTGGCAGTCTCGCCCAGCAGGGCGGCCTTGACCACCGCGCCGGCGCGTTCGGGTTGGTTCTTGGCCGTGGCGTCACCGTAATACTTGACCACCAGCTCATTCATGCGGAAAGAAAACAAGCGGTTGAGGGTGGAGGCGGAAGCGGTGATGGTGCCGATCACGCCGAACCCGGCCACACCCAGCAAGCGGCCGGCCAGGATGCTCTGGATGACACTCAGGCCCATGCTGAGCACGTTGCTGCTCAACAGGTAGCCAGAATTGGCCAGTATCTTTTGCAGCAGCTTATCGGATTTGAGTGTCTTCCAAAGGCTGGCAAACAATTTCATTCCGTGCTCACCTGGCTGGCCCAACTGTATTCCTGCTGATACCAGGCGACCACGCTGCGAATGCCTTCATCCAGGGAGGTTTGGGGCTTCCAGCCCAGCAGTTCGCCGGCTTTGCGCGTGTCCGCCCAACTGGCGGACATATCCGCCGCGTTCTGCGGGTAGTATTTCACATTGGCTTTTTTGCCGATCACGCTCTCGAATTTACCGATCAGGTCGTTGATGCTGATGGATTCGTGACCGCCCAGATTGATGATCTCGTAACCCAGCGGTTTGAGCGCCAGCAGCGTGCCGGCGGCGATATCGTCCAGGTGGGTGAAGCCGCGCGTCTGGTTCCCGTCGCCGAACACCATCACCTCGCGCCCTTCCAGGATCCACTTGGCGAAGCGGAACATGGACATGCCCGGGCGGCCGGCCGGGCCATAGACCGTGAAATAGCGCAGCACGCTGACATCCAGCCCGTAGAGGTAGTGATAACTGTGGCTGAGCGTTTCAGCCGCTTTCTTGCTGGCGGCATAAGGCTGCAGGGGCAGGCTGGAATCGGCGCTTTCGGGCGTGGGGTAGGGGGCGTCCGCGCCGTAGATGCTGGAGGTGGAAGCCAGGATGAATTTCTGAATGCCTTCAGCGCGGCATAATTCGAGCAGGTTCAGCGTGCCGGTCAGGTTGGTGTCGTAATAAGACCAGGGATCCAGCACAGAATCGCGCACGCCGGCTTTGGCAGCCAGGTTGATCACGCCGGCCAAGCCTTTATGCTGTGCGGCGATCTCATTCAACGCGCCGCGCTCGCAAATGCTCTCGCGGTAAAAAGTGAACGCCGGGTATTCGGCCAGCCGGTCGAGGCGCCATTCTTTCATGCGCAGATCATAGACCGGGTCGAGGTTATCCACCCCGACCACCTGGTGGCCCGCTTGCAGCAGGTTCTCGCTGACCTTCGAACCGATGAAACCGGCGGCGCCGGTGACCAGGTAGGCGGACATCAGAGCCTCACCACTTTATCGTTGACCTGGCCGTGCAGCCCCAGCGCGTTGCGGGCGTCCACGATCAATTTGGCGTCCGCCAGCATCTTTTGATAGTCGTAAACGGAGTGGTTGGTGACGATCACCACGCAATCGGCGGCTTTCACCGCGCCTTCCAGGTCCGCCACGCTCTCCAGGCGGAGGTCTTCATGGCGGATGGCGGTGATGAAAGGATCGTGATAGCTGACCTCGGCGCCTTTCTGGTTGAGCAGGTGGATGATATCCAGGGCGGGGCTTTCGCGCAGGTCGTCGATATCGGGTTTGTAGGCCGCGCCGATCACCAACACCTTCGAGCCGTTGAGGGCTTTCTTGTGCTTGTTGAGGGTATCTTGCACCTTGCTGACGGTGTAGCGCGGCATGGAGGTGTTGATCTCGGAAGCCAGCTCGATGAAGCGAGCCGAGTAGTTGACAGTTTTTAATTTCCAGGAAAGATAGAGCGGGTCGATGGGGATGCAGTGCCCGCCCAGGCCGGGGCCGGGCAGGAATTTCATGTAGCCGAAGGGTTTGGTGGCGGCCGCTTCGATCACTTCCCAAACATCCACGCCCAGCCGGTCGCACATGATGGCCATTTCATTGACCATGCCGATATTGATCATGCGGAAGGTGTTCTCCAGCAGCTTGGCCATCTCCGCCACCTCGGCGGAAGAAACCGGCACGACCGTCTTAAGCGCGCCACCGTACCAGGTTTTGGCAACCTGCAGGCAGGCGGACGTGATGCCACCGATCACCTTGGGCGTGTTGATGGTGGTCCAGTCGGTGCGCCCGGGATCGACGCGCTCTGGCGAAAAGGCCAGGAAAAAATCCTGCCCGACTTTCAAGCCGCTTTCTTCCATTTTTGGAAGGATCAATTCGCGCGTGGTGCCGGGGTAGGTGGTGGATTCCAGCACGATCACCATGCCTTTATGCACATATTGCTTGAGCGAATCGGCCACGTCGAGAATAAAAGAAAGGTCCGGGTCGCCGGTCTTGCGCAGCGGGGTGGGCACGCAGATGCTGACCGCGTCGATGTCTTTCAGAATCGCGTAATCGCTGGTGGCGCTGAGCTTGCCGGCGCTCACCAGTTTTTCAACCTGCGCGAAGCTGATATCGAGCACGTAGCTCTTGCCCTGGTTGATCTGATCGACCTTGGACTGGATCGGGTCGATGCCGGTCACCTGAAAACCGCTTTCGGCGAAAACCACCGCCAGCGGCAGGCCGACATAACC
>Ga0172371_10005881_pt1 | contig 18056 bp, 15 predicted proteins | sample Lak12m_FD_114543 | JGI IMG/M metagenome (GOLD analysis project Ga0172371, IMG submission 114543) | Freshwater microbial communities from Kabuno Bay, South-Kivu, Congo - kab_022012_12m | ecosystem: Environmental > Aquatic > Freshwater > Lake | place: Democratic Republic of the Congo: South-Kivu...
ATAACCAACCCGAAAATTGCATTGGTTGATTGTGGTCCGGCCTTGCTGGCGTTTTTCACCCATAAAGATAATTGATATTTGGTTCCGGGCGTTACCGTTATGAAATCCTTTGAAATTACCCAGGTATTTTGGGAGCGGATTTCAATCGTATTGTTTCCGGAAATGTTATTATCGGTAACTTGATAAATACTTGTCCTTAAACCTCGATTGATTAACCAGTTGTCGGGGATACCGCCTGTCCATGTTTCAAAACCGCCATTGGGGATAAGATTGACCGACAAAGGAGAGGTGGGTTTCGGCCGAGAAGTAGGGACAGGAGTTGGTGTCGGGGTAGAAGTAGGTATTGATGTTGGGGTTGGGGAGGGTGGAATTACATTTAATGTAGTAGTTAAAGTTTCTGAATTATTAGTTTGCGACTCGGTAAAGGTTGTGGAAAAATTATAAGTACCACCAGTTTTAGAATAACCATATAATGAAAAACCTGTTGTACCTGGAGGATTATTTGGAAAATCATTAATATGGGTGCATCCAAGCCCATTTTGGCAACCATTAGTATCTCCTGGAATAAATATACCAGGAGGAATGGTCGCTTTAAAATCGACACGATAACCTGTTTTGGTTGTAAGTCCCCATTGTAGTCCAAATTGTTGATTTACATTAACAGTGCTGGGAACGACATTAAAACTAAAAGTAGAGGAGTTTGGATTGGTTGTGGGTGAGGGCGAATTTACTTGTTCAAAACAATAGAGACTGGCAACTGTAGTATTGTAACAGAAAAAGACGGTTCCGTTACCGATACTGCTTGTTCCTGTAGAATTACTGACTCCAATATAGCCGTCGGAACCGCTTGATCCGTAAGGAACTGCACTTGTCCAATTTTTACAAGAACTTGAGCCATCAAAATTAGAAGTAGAAGGACCATATGAATTATCGCTTCTAAAATAACCTCCGGTCCATACCGCTCCATTGCGCTGAGTTTTTAATTCAGTTAAATTAAGAGAATTTTTGAAACCTAAATTAGAAAATATCGATGTCCAATTATCTGCAATTTGAACACCATCTAATCTGATATATGGTCCATTAAAATGAGTTAACCTTGTATCAACAGGAGAAGTTTGTGTACTTAAAAAAGCTTTCCAAGTGCCATTAAGATTAGCGGCATTTGCTCTTTCCTGGCATTTGGCATCGGCGCCGCTTAATCCTCCTAAATTTCCGTTATATGAAGTGCTGGTGACAAAAACCCTTATGGCGGCAGCAGGTGTCGGTGTTATCGGTAAAGTAATCGGGGGAGTAACCGGTTCGGAAGCACGCGGTTTAACGTTTAAGACGACTGATCCGATTAACGCGGTAGCGGGAGCCAGGACAAGAATTAAAATAACGATGAGAAGCGAAATTTTTTGAGAGAATTTCAATTCGTTCCAAATACGTCTGACGTTACGAAACATATATTTTCCCCAATTTTAATTAAGATAATATTTATCATATTAACCATTGCTATAATAATTGTCAAGAACATATGATTATAAGTTTAATCATTGCGGTCGGATTATTTATCTCGCCATTTGTTTATTGGCCATGGGCGATTGTTCCTTATGAAATCCCCCGTGTTTTATTTATCAGGTACTGGATTGATATCCTAAGCTTGATCGGCTTTATCTTTTTCTTCAGGCGTTTCAAAAAAAGATCTTTTAATGGATTGCTGTATCTTTCGGTTGCCTGTTTTTTTATCGTCATGGTTATTGCTTCGATTTTTGGCCGCGATATTGATAAAAGTTTTTGGGGCAACTATTATCGCGGCGACGGTTTGTTGACTTATTTTCATTTATTAAGTCTATTTTCTTTCATGATGATTTATTGGCAAAATAAATGGCAAAAATTAACGGCTTATGCAATTGGCCGGGGAGCAGCGATCATCGGTTTATGGTCGTTAATCGATAACTATCGCCTTTACGTTCTTAACGATTTTAGTATTTCCCATTGGAGCGGGGCGGTCGGCATGACTTTTGGTCATTCGAGGTTTCTTGCCGGTTATTTGCTGGTTACCCTTCCTTTTGTTTATTACCTTATTCGAATTTCAAACCGGCGGCAAAGATGGTTAATGGCAGCAGGTCTGGGTTTTCAAATTGCGGCAATTTTATTGACCAAAGCCTGGGCCGGATATTTGGGGATAGCTGTTTTCGCACTGCTTGTCATGGTTTTGTTTTGCCGAAATAAACCGATCAAAACCCTTACGGTTACCGTTTCGCTTGTTATTATCCTATGTCTGCTTTTGATTTTTTTTCAAAAACAAAATCGTCATGATTTTGTGGCGGAAAGCAGGCAGAGGATTATTGTCAAAACAATTTTGGGCACTCTTAAGCGGCCGATCTTCGGTTGGGGTTGGGCAAATGCCGATTATGCTTTTGAAGCCGCTCCCTGGCCGATGCCAATAAGCCATGACATTTATGTTGATAAAGCCCACTCGGTGTTTTTGGAAATTTTTGCGACAACCGGAATTGTTGGTTTTGCTGCTTATATTTCATTATTGGGATACGCCGGTTTTTCTTTACTTAAAAAAGCAAGAGGATCGGCAGGGAGAGAGAAAGTATGGCAAAAAACATTGCTTACGGTTTTTATTCTTTATGTTTTTCATTCCCAGACCAATATTATTTCGATTGCGGAAGAAGTAATCTTTTGGTTTGTCTTGGGGGTGGCGGCGAACGAAGAGTAAGCCGGTATGGGGATCAAGCCAGCTCACCGGGATTGCGGCTGGCAAGTCCCTTTATTTTTTTGAAATCACGGTCATAGGTGACAAGAAGAGTGTTTTGGGGTAGTTGGGTGGCGATGAGACAATCGGCCAATTTGATTTTATAAAGCTTGTAAAGATTTAGGGCTTTGGAAAAAGCGGTTTTTTCGATGATGGTTAGTCCGCGCACCGATTTGATCGATTCAAGCGCTTTGACAACTTCTTCCATCGGCAGACGATAAAGATTTTTTAAAACATAATTAACTTCAAGAAGAACCAGGGTAGAGGTGTAAGTTTTAAAATTACCGCTTTCGATTTTCTCAATCAGTTTCAAAACATCGGTAAATTGTTTTGGTTCGTCTTTTGTCAGGAAACGCAACCAAATATTACTGTCCAAGAATAATTTTTTCATAGATTGCCGTAATCGATTTTATCGCGGATATTTTCAAGATTAATGTTTTTACCCTTGGCGCTTTTTTCGTATTTGCCCGCCATTTGCAGGATAGCGCTTTTAGCCGGCCGGATAATAATCGCGTCGTCTTGCGCCTTGATGACGACCTGTCCGGGTTTATTCAAGCCGATTTCCTCGCGTAAAGCACGGGGGATATGAATTTGCCATTTATTGGTAATCGATATTGTTGTTTGCATATCAATATTAAATATACAACAATATAAACTTATTGTCAATACTTATAATATTACTAATATTACCTGACGATTATTCTTATTGGGGTTGGGGTTTTTGTGGAAATTTTACCAGTCTTTATGGTTGGCTTGGGAAGGGGAGTCGGAAGACAATTAGATTTCCCACAAGCATCGACCCGCTGACAGTTATAACCGGTGCCATAAAAATTCCGGGTTCTTATATAGTAAGGTCTAGTGGTTCCCGGAGAACAAGTTGGAATAGGGGTGGGAGTATTTGTCGGCGTCGGTGGCGGCGTACCCCACTCTGCCATTTTACCATTCGCTGCACCATAAAGATAAATATAATATAAGGTAATTGGTTTTGAGCTAATATTTTTAATTTTGACAACCATTGTTGCCGGTCCTCCATTAAAACATCCGGTATTTCCATAATCCAGTAAAATAGTTTGAATTGAGGTTGAAGCAGGAATAGCAAATCTAGTAGTTGATAACGGAGAAGTAGGAGAAGAAGCGAAATAACTTCTTCTTTCCAATATTGAAGAAGAATTTTCAGATGTTTGGTAAGTAATTTTCATTTTACCTTCATTATTTATCGGAGTGCCAATAACGGTATTTTCATAATTGCCTAATGCAATTTCTTCGTTGGGTAATAACTCATAAGGAGGAATAACAGGTCGAGGTGAAGGCGTAGGGGATAAGATAGGAGAAGGTATTGGAGTTGATGTTGGAATTATAGGTAGTGGAGTTGGGTAATTGAATGAGTAATTACCCGTATGATGCAGATCGTGCTTATACATTGGCCATTCTTTTTTACTCTGATTTAAAGTAGTATCCATATTGAATACAAAAATGAAATTTTTATCAGAAGCGGTAATAATTTCAGTTTTGCCATCATTATCTATATCGTCAATTACGGGAGCCCTTTCTCGAAAACTGTTTGAATTAGGAAAAAATAGTGGAAAACCAGGCAGGATGGAGCCGTCTTTATTTAAACCAATAAGTCTTTGTGTTGTTTGGACAAAGATTTCGCTATCGTTGTCATTATTATAGTCAGATGCGCTAATTCCAGTTTGTACGCCAATAATACCTTCATAACGGGGAATTATTGTAGAAAACACGGTAGACCCCGTATGATGATAACCATTTATAGTAACCGAATTAATATCGTTGTATGAAATAATCTCCAAATCGTTATCATTATCCAAATCTGCCAAAACAGGAGGAAGTTGCATAAAATTAATAAAACTAAATGGATTGGGAATAGGCCAATTGGGCATTAATGCGCCATTCTTTTGCCAAAGATATAAATAGTTTTGGGTATTAATGACAACTTCAAGGTTTCCGTCATTGTTTACATCGCCGATTGAAGGACTAGATAAAATAGTGCTAGGAACTGTTTCGGGTTTAGTAAAAACCGGCCATCCCGGTATCGATGTTTTGTCAATATTCCATGCATAAACACGCGTGCCAGTTTCTCCACCAACTCCTGCGATAATATCCGGTGATCCATCTTTATTAAGATCAGCGCAAACAAGACCCGTTATTTCCTCATTTTCAATATCTGTTATTTTCCAGAATACACCATCACCAACAAAAGGTCTTCCATCGTGGTGAATGATAATAATAGAATATATTTGATTTAAAATAATCTCCAAATCTCCATCATGATCCAAATCAATTAGTATCGGTGCGTAGCTAGAAGAGAATGATGTGAATGGCGAACCATACAAATTATTTCCTAATGAATCAAAAATATAAAGTCCTGCTTCGGTAGGAACAATTATTTCCTTTCTGATATCATTTTCCAAATCACCGATTGAAATGCCTCCCCAAGGACAAGCGATTAAAGGTTTTGGCCATCCGTCCAATATAGTTCCATCCTCGCGCCACACATTTATTTTTCCTCTACGATTTATACTGCCAAAACCGCAGTCGATCGGTATAGATTGGATAATTTCTTTTTCCCCATCGTTATTAATGTCGGTAACTGCAGGGGCAGCTAAATTTTCTCCTTCATGATATGCAGGCCAACCTGATCGGATATTGGGATTTAGAATTAATTTTACAGAATAGCTTGCCTGATGAGTATTTTGCGCTTTGACTGTCAGTTTCAAGACGTATTCTTGGCTTCCGTTTAAAGAATTGGTGTTCCAGGTAGCCAATAAGCCATTTTCCACGGGTTGCTGGCCATTGTTGGCCAATATTATTCCTGCAGTAGACCAGGTGACTGGGTTTTTCCCAAGACCCCACTCTAAAATATAATTACTGAAAATGAGTCCGCTATTTGGTTGTACATTTGCATGACCGATAATATTTATATTACCTTTGCCAATAAATGTTGAAGGTGAATTTATTGCAAGATTGAAATTATTTATTTTGATATCGTTGACTTGAGATTGAAATTGATTGTTGTCAGCGTCAGTGGCGGTTAAACGAATAATAATAATTCCGTCATCGAAGTTTGCGGTATTCAGATTACCGAGCAAGCCATTTGTCACCAGTGTAGATGACTCTGAAAAAGTAATCCATTGATTTGGAAAACGACCATAACCTACTTCCAGTTTATAATTTTTGAACTTTGTACCATCAGATGTTCCTATGATAGAGTAATTACCGGAAATAGTTGATGTAGATCGGGGCGAATCTAGAAATAAATTTAAAGGTTGGTAGTTTACTCTTAAAGCATTATTAAAATTAATTCTGCCATAACCAAAATCCCTATCTTTACCGGCCGATCCAAGATCAAGTGCGCTTTTTCTGATAATTTGCCTAAGTTGTTCATTTGTATAATTCGGATTATTGGTTAAAAGTAAGGCTGCCAAACCTGATACGTGAGGAGTTGCCATTGAGGTTCCGGAAACACGGCAATATTTTTCTCCTACGGTATTTTGAGAGTTACACATGGTATTTGTAGAAGCCTTTAGTGAAAGAATATCAACTCCCGGTGCGGCAATATCAATTTTTTCGCCCCAATTTGAAAATAAAGCTTTAAGATCATTTGGATCACTGGCAGCAACAGTTATCGCATAATCTGATGATGCGGGTGAAAAATCAAGGGCGTCTGCATTGCTATTTCCAGCAGCCGCAATAATTGTTACGCCTAATGCATGCTGATACGCTAAGGCATCTTCTATTAAATTGCTATTTGGTCCACCCCAACTGTTTGAAGAAATATCAACTCCCAGATCTGCCGCATATTTTAATGCTAAAGCAGCGTCTTCAAGCAAGCCCGAACCAGAAGATGATAGGAATTTTATACCTACTAATTTCGCTCGCCAGTTGACTCCAACAATTCCTTTGTTATTATTACCAAATGCGGCTATTGTACCAGCGGTATGAGTACCATGTCCATTGTCATCTATCGGATTATTGTCGTTATTCGCAAAATCCCAGCCGTAATAATCATCAATATACCCATTATTATCATCATCGATTTTATTATCAGGAATTTCTTTTATATTGGTCCACACATTTTCATCAATATCTTCATGATTTCGATCAAGACCAGTGTCGATTACAGCGATTGTGATATTGGTTGATCCGGTATTGATATCCCAAGCATTTTCCGCATTCGTTTTTTTTAATCCCCATAAATCATCATATGCTTGGTTCCAACTTCCTTTCGATAAATAATAAGGATCGTTAGGTATGAGTTGTGTTTTATAGATAAAATTAGGTTCGGCATAGACAACATCCTTATTTTGTTTGAGATTTTTTATTTCATCAATCGGTAAATTTCTTTTTAATGTCAATTTATATATTGCCGACAGATCAATATTGTTTAGACTGTTGTAATCTATATTTCTTTTACTATTGGTTTTTCCATTAGAAAACATGGATCGTATTTTGTTTGATTCTGTCTTTGGATCAGTATATCCTTTATATATTTTTTCTATCCTTTTTATATTAGAAATTGCGTTAAAATGATTTATTTGTTGCAGTACCGGTGGAAGTGTTTTTTCATCGATTTTTGAGTATTCAATTTCCTGCACATCCAATTGAGGGCTTAAATTTTTACCATCTTTTGATCGAATATTTATCATGGGGGCTTTGAGTTTTATTATGATTTCTCCTGTTTGATAGTTAAGGTTTTGAACCTGATTTATATTGGATTCCGCGGCTTGGTTTTTGTAGGTCAGTTTTCTTGAAGAGATCAAGGAGCCGACAGCCAAAGAGAGGATAAGAAAGAGGATGAAAAAAAGGGTAAACGTATTCCTGAACCCCAGTTTGCCAAACAGATTCTTAATATCCATATTAATTATAATACCACTCCGCTATCAAATTTCTATATTTGATAGCTTTGTTAGGTATTATACCCAACGTAGCTGTCAATGAATTTATTTATGAATGACAGCGAAGTGGTATAAGCTGCTATAATATGGATATCTTCATTTATTCGTATATTTTATGGAAATAATACTTGTTCTGTTGTTGATCACACTGAACGGCCTTTTTTCGATGGCGGAAATAGCCGTTATATCTTCCCGCCGGTTGCGCTTGCAACAAAAAGCGGCCAAAGGCGATAAGAATGCGAAAGCCGCTCTGGCGCTCATTAAAAACCCGAACAGGTTTTTATCGACGGTGCAGGTCGGGATAAGCTTTATCGGCATCATTATCGGCGCCTTCGGAGGAGCAAAGATAGCCGAGCCTCTGGCCGCCCAACTCAAACCCATACCGGTAATCGGCAATTCCGCCGAAACGATTGCCATCGGTTTGGTCGTTTTGGCGGTTACTTATTTGACGCTTATTTTCGGCGAGCTCGTTCCGAAACGTCTGGCTTTACACAATCCGGAATTCATCGCCCTGCTTGTCGCGCGGCCGATGGATTTTCTCTCCCGTCTGGTTTCGCCGCCGGTCACATTTTTGAGCAAATCGACGGCGTTCATTTTAAATCTGCTGCGGATTTCGGAGGGCGACAGGGTGTCGGTGACGCTTGAGGACGTGCGGGCGCTTCTTCATGAAGGAACGCGGGTGGGGGTACTCAAGCACATGGAGCAGGATATGGTCGAAAAAACGCTTCGGTTGGGGAGTAAAACCGTCTCTGCCCTGATGAGACCGAGGAAAGAAATCGTTTGGCTGGACATCGACAGTTCTTTTGAATCGATTAAAAAAGTCATTGCCAAACATCATTATTCCTATTATCCTGTCTGTCGGGGGACGCTGGACAAAGTGCTGGGGATGGTGATCACCGAAGACGTTTTGGCCGATTATTTGTCGGACGAAAAAATCGATCTGTGGAAATCTCTCCATAAACCTTTATTCGTACCGGAAAACGCCAACGCCTTGAAATTATTGGAATCTTTCAGAAGATCGGGCATGCATACGGCGCTTGTCGTGGATGAATACGGCCTGATCCAGGGGTTGATTTCGCTTGATGACGTGGTAGAGGAAATCGTCGGCAATATTTCCGCGATCAACGAAGTCGAAGAAAAAAACATCACCAAAAGGGACGCGAATTCGTGGTTTGTCGAAGGTTCGGTAACGGTCGACGAGTTTAAAAATTATTTTCGGCTTAAAAAAATCAATAGGGATAATTCCGACAAATATAACACGATTGGCGGACTTGTGATGTTTCGGTTGGGAAGAATGCCCAGGGTGGGGGATAAGGTGGTTTTGGATAATCACTCGCTTGAAGTTATCGATATGGACGGCAACCGCGTTGATAAATTACTCGTCGTCTTAGCCTAATCCGGCAGCGGTTTCCGGTGGCAAGCAATACATTTTGGACACCCCTGGAGTGTCTTAGATTGTTCCTGCAACTCTGCTAGAATAAAGTTATGAAAAAAATGGATGAAATAGGTGTCGGTCTATCAGATAGTGAAAGAGATCGAATGCGGTTTTTCTTAGAAAAATTTCTTCATCACGTAACTTCTTCGAAATTGGTTATCTGCGGAGGACTGGCAACACGTTATCATCTTTACGTTCACGGTTTATCATTTCCTCAAAGAGCTTTTAATGATCTGGATTTTTTAATAGAAAATGTAGACGATATAAAGCCGTCTATTATTTCGGACTTTATGCTTTATCATTATCATCCGCCGGGGAAAGATGATCCCGACGTTGAAACAACCTATTTCTTTTATGCGTTTGTTGACCCTGTTTCACGAATGAAAGCAGACGTTTTTCCTTATCGGTGGTCTGCTTCAGAACGTTTTATACAAGCCAAATTTCAAGATAAACCAATAAAGGTTGTTGGTATGGAGGATCAGCTGATTCAATGTCTTTACGATGTTTCAAGAATATCAGATAAACAAAAGGTTGATCCGAAGCAGTTACGAGATGTGCATATTCTTATGAAAATCGCCGATGTTAAACTGGCTAAAGAAATATGGGAACAAAACAATCATCCTTTATATCCAAAAACACTTGCAGAAGCTATAAAAAAAGCAGACATTTTAACCGTTGCTCACCCCGATTGGTGGCAAGCAAAACCTTATCGAAAACCTAAGCCGTATTGCTGTTTCAATTGTCAAAATAGACCTGATTTTCCGATTACCGATATGCAAAAAATCTATCAGGTTTTGGGATATGTAGAGTAACTATTAAAAGAAAGATTCTTCACGGTTACCGGTTTAGGTTCAATCGTTCCATCAGTCATACTTAACTCAAACCGTCATGAAGCTCTAAATTATTATGGGTGACTGGACGGATTCATATCGTACCTTGTGTAAGGCGTGTTAATTTCTGTCTAGAAAAAAGTTATAAATAAGTTTTTAATTTTTTCCAGAGCTTGTCGCAAAGCCCTTTTTCTACTTTAAAATGAAGGTCTTGGTTTTTATCAAGTAGAAACTCCATCATCTGTCCGATAGATAAGCAGGGGAATGACGTCCAGCTTTTTCCGTTTTCATCATAATCAAACATATATCCATAGAGTTCAGAATCAACTGCATAGCCCTTTTCTATAGTCCATTTTTCCAATAAAGTTTGAGATTTTGGAGATAGCTTGACAAATTGTGCTTTGGTAATAAATTGCTTCATAATAAAATGATAGTACCAGTAAACGAAATTGACAAGGAAGATTTATTTAATATTTAAAGCTTTTAGTATTTCTGCATTTCTAAAAAGAATAGTTTCATTGGTTGTGTATATTAAACCTTTATTTGGTTGAAAACCAAATCCGAGATAAACGACTTCAACTCCTCTTGTTCTTAATTCTTGGACTGCCGGTTGAAGATCGGAATCGGAACTGCAGATAATGGCTGTTTTTATTTTTTTATCAGCCGCCATTGCTACTAGATCTACAGCGATTTTTACATCTACACCCTTCTCACGAAAAATAATTTTGGTTTTACCATCAACAGTTACTTCCTGACCACGTACGTTACCGGCAATCAAAAACTCAAATCCTTGTTTTTGTAAATTTGACTTAAGATATCGTTGAGATAAAATAAGCTCTAAAGATTTGTCTTTTGTTTTAGGGTTATAATGAAGCTTAGCGGCGTAGAAAATTTTCCTGGTAATTTTATATTTCTCTAACGCTATATTCAGGAGAAAATTTATATTTATTTTTGCTATCTCACCTTTTTTAATATTTATTTTTTCTTTCCTAAAGACATCTTCAACTTTATGAAGGAAATTTTCTCCATCTATAAATAGAACGATATTTTCCATGCCATAAGTATACAATAAAAAAACCTCGTCGGGCTTGCGCATGGACGAGGCGTGAATGTAATAATTCTATAATTATTACATCTATTTGTCAACTATAGATTAACTTGTCCTATTGCTCTAAAAAAGATATGGGTAACTGAACGAACAAACTTCGAACCCAATTCACCCCTTTTGTTTAATCAGGTCAAAATATTCTTCATTGGAGATTTTAGCAGTACGAAGGTTATTTTTGATAATAAATATAGGTATAGTTTTATATTTGGGAATTACAACCGGTCTAATAAATCCTTTTTTCGTAAAAATCATATGATCTCCTTTAGTCCTTTGATATATCCATCCGCATTTTTGAAAAACTTTAACTAAATCTCTGTAGTTTATGGGTTTTATAGCAGGCATTTAAACGTGAAAGATAAAAGGTTCAAATGTAATTTTGGGAAAAAGAGGAGATGATTGGGTTGAAAAACCAGCCTCTTTCAGAAATTCTTTCAATTTTCCCTGTTTTTTTACCTCTTCTAAAGTGATTTCTAATACTCGTTTCGCATTTTCTTTAGCTTTTTCTTCAGTTTTACCGCAGGATGAAACATCAAATTCTGGTATATAAGCCACATAAGGAACATCTTTGGCTTCAGGTTCATAAAGAATTTTAATGGTGATTGGGAACTGAATAGACATATATGTATATTATACCTTAAATAAGTTATAAAGAGCTTACAATGGGGGGTGACTGGGCGGACTCATATAGAACCCAAATACTCTCAATAGGATTGTAGTCTCTTTCAGATTAGCTTGCTTTAACAATCTATTTTAGTATAATAACTTTCTATAGTTATGGTAGAAACAAGAAAGAACCGTTTAAAGCCCTGCGTATGTAGAGCATATAATTTGCCTAATTCAGGTCGTCTTCCTCACGTTCAAGCTGATTTACAAGATGAAGAACACCCTTGCCGCGAAGCAGTAATTAACATGAGTATTCCAGCCTATCAAATTGGAGCAGCAGCGAGAGTAATATCTGATATTGCTTGCCAACTTCAAGTTGAAGGTGGTGTTTGTCCAAGAGGATTTAAAAGAGAAATCCCTGAAAGTTATCAACCTAACGGACATAAATAAAAATAATCAAAAATCTTATGGCTGAAAGAGAACATTCAAAACAACCAGTTCTTACTCCAACTCAAATAGCTTTAGGTAATAGCATGATGTCTGCTTTAGATAATTTAACTACTTCTGGTCAACGTGGTTTATTTGTTGTTAATGGATTAAGTGGTGTTGGCAAAACTGTTGTGCTTGAAGGAATTTCACCGATAGCTACCCAAAAACAAGCCCATGTGATTTTAAGCGATTCCCCTTGTTATGATATGGAGAAATTACAAGAAGAAGGATTTCAAGGAAGTATTTTTGTAGCCGAAACAAATGAACGAATGAGGTCAATTTCAGAAATTGCTTCCAAAGCTGGTTTGCCAATGATGGTATTTACCCTTCCAGGAATGGATGAAAAGGAAGCTGGTGATTATTTAGAAACACTTTCTATTTCTGGGAATAGAGTCTTAACTCCAGATCAAATTATAACTTATTCTTTAGGAATTCCACTCTTGATGCAGGAAATCGCAACGCCTGGTATTACTGAAGCGATGGCAGCAAGAATTGCTGCTAAATATTTGCAGATGTGTCTTCCACAAGCATGGAGACCAGAAGTGCTTCGGGAAGCGCAAGGAAAATATTTAAATATTGTTCCTAATGAAAAAGTTTTACATGCTTTAAACGAGTTGGCTGGACTAGGAAAAGATCAGATTTATGATGATCTTTATATGGTAATGACAAGAAGAGAGGAAATTGCAAAAAGAACTGGAATAGTAGAAGAAAGTCCACTATTTGTTGCACCCGAAAGTGAAGCAATTTATAACGCCATGCTTCAGAAGAAACGAGATTCAGATACCGCAAGAATTGAAATATTTGTTCCAGGTTTAGGAAAAGTTGATTTTAACAGAATCAAACAAGCATTAGGTCATCAATATGGTGGATATTACGATCAAGGCGATAGAGTTGATATGTTTTTAGCAAATTTCCGAAAAGTAAATATGTGGTTTAGGGAAGGAAGGCAAGGACAAGCCGAGGTATATATACCTGCAGATAAATTATGGGTGGCAAATGCAGAAGAGCACGAGAGAGCTTTGAAAGCAGGTAAATATCCTTTTTTGAAATCTTCAGGGGAAAATATATTTTTTATCCATACTCACGATCATGAAGGAATGATCTGTAATCCTGCAAGAATTGGTTGGATGATGGAAAGTTTACTACAACAAAGAGGAATTCCTTATCTTGTTGACAACTACACACTTAACCAAGAATATTATTACGAACCTGCGCAAAAACGAATTATTCCAGTTAAAAATGGAATAATTGTTAGTGTCTTAACTTAACATATAGCTTGCTGTGAAGCTCTATAAGAAGTAAGGGTGACTGACGGGAGTTGAACCCGCAACATTCGCCTCCACAGGGCGACGCTCTAACCGGGTTGAGCTACAGTCACCAATGCTCATATTTTATCATAAAAGTTTCATGAAATATTTTTTTACGGTTTCAGCGAATTTTCAGGAATTATTAATAATATTTTCTTCAGGAAGGAAGTGAAAATATTATGATGCATTGGGGATTTCCCGGTTACGGTTTCGGAGGCGGCTTTGGCCTGATAGGTTTTATTTTTATGCTCGTATTTTGGGGATTTATTATTTGGTTTATTGCGGCTTTGGTAAGAAATAGCAGTGAATGGCGGGGCGCAAGACATGACGGCGAGAAAGGCGATAAGACTTATCTCGAAATTTTGAAAGAACGCTATGCCAAAGGCGAAATCGATAAAAAAGAATTCGAGCAAATGAAAAAAGACCTGGTCTAATTTGATCCATTGAAAAATTCATTCCGTTTTGTTATCTTTAGTGTCGTATGGATATCAAATATTTTGGCCGATCCTCATTTCTTATCAAAACCAAAAAAGGCGCGACTCTCGTCACCGATCCCTTCGATCCGAAATTCATCAACATGAAATTTCCCAGGACCGAAGCCGATGTGGTAACCATTTCCCACCATCATCCCGATCACGATTTTTTATCGCAGATAAGCGGCCGGCCGCTGATTGTCGATTGGCCTGGCCAATTCGAAAAAAAAGGAATAAGGATAGCCGGATTCAAAAGTTATCATGATAAACAGAAAGGGGCGGATCGGGGAGAGAATATTCTTTTTAAAATCGAAGACGACGTCACGCTTCTCCATTGCGGCGACCTCGGCGTCATTCCCGACGACAGTTTCCTGGACGAAATCGGCGAGGTTGATATTTTGATGGTTCCGGTCGGCGGCCATTATACGATCGATTCTTCGGAGGCGCTGGAGCTTGTCAAAAAAATCGAGCCTTCAATCGTCATCCCCATGCATTATCATTATACCGGCGATGCGGAAAACAAACTTGAGCCGGTCGAAAACTTCCTGAAAAAAATCGGGGCGGAAAATGCCGTTCCCATAGCGAAACTGACGGTTAAAAAAGAAGATTTGGGCGAAGAAATGAAAGTCGTTGTTTTGGAAACGATAGCTTAATTTTTAATTTGAAATTTGAAATTTTTAATCAATTTGAAATGAATCAATGATTCAATTTGAAAATGAATTCAATTCTTTTTAAATAAGTTTTCAAATTTCAAATTTATAAAATTCAAATTGATTTCAAATTAAAAATTAAAAATTAAAAATTTCAAATTGTCTACAGCAGATTCTTACAAGATTCCTCCTCACGATATAGATGCGGAAAAAGCCGTTTTAGGCGGTCTTTTAATCGATTCGTCGGCCATTACGCTGGTTGCGGAATTTTTGAAAGCGGAATATTTCTACGCGCCCGAACATCAACTCATCTATTCGGCCATGATCGGGCTTTTCGAACGGGAGCAGCCGATCGACGTGGTGACGATGAAAGATGCCTTGACCAAAGACGGTTCGGTTAAAAAAATCGGCAACATCAGTTATCTGGCTGATTTGATTAACATTGTTCCCACCTCGGCCAATATCGAACATTATGCTTTAATCGTTAAGGATCATTATACCAAAAGGCGGCTCATTGACTTGTCATCACGGATGGTCGAGCGCGCTTTTGACGATCGCGCCGACACCAAAAAATTGCTCGACCAGGCGGAAACGGAAATTTTTGCTTTGTCGCAGCAGCACCTGCATCGGGATTTTATCGAACTCAAAGAAGTTTTGGCGGAAAGTTTTGAACGCCTGGAAGAATTCATGAAAAAGGGAATTAATCTGCGGGGCGTGCCGACCGGATACATCGATTTAGATAATAAATTAGCCGGCATGCAGGATTCGAACCTTTTGATTTTGGCGGCCCGGCCCGGCGTCGGTAAAACCACTTTTGCTTTGAACATCGCCTTAAACGTGGCAACAAAAACGAAAATGCCGGTCGGATTTTTTTCTTTGGAAATGAGCAAGGAAGAATTGGTTGATCGGCTGCTCGTCGGCCAGGCGGATATTGATGCCTGGCGTTTGAAAACCGGCCGTCTTTCGGATGACGATTACAAGAAATTGACCGATGCCATGGGTGATTTGTCCGAAGCGCCGATTTTCATCGACGATACTCCGGGCGCGTCGATCCTCGAAATGCGGACAAAAGCCAGGAAACTGAAAGCGAAAAACGACATCAAACTGATTATCGTTGATTATCTCCAGCTTGCCGATGCCGGCCGGCGGTTCGATTCGCGCGTCAACGAAGTTTCTTTCGTTTCCCAGGGTTTGAAAAACCTGGCCCGCGAACTGAAAGTACCGGTTATGGCGATTTCCCAATTATCGCGCGCCGTCGAGCAGCGGGGCACCAAAAAGCCCCAACTCTCCGATCTTCGTGAATCCGGATGTTTGGCCGGTGATTCGTTAATTATGCGAGCCGATACCGGTGAACTATTTAAAATCGGAGATTTAGCCAAGAGAGTGCATCAAATATCGATTCCGGTCTATTCGCTCGATAATAACTGGAAGCTGTCGATCAGAAAATTGACTAAAGCTTTCTCCAGTGGAAAAAAACAACTATTTGAGTTAAAAACCCAAAGCGGTAGAGTAATCAAAGCTTCGGCAAATCATCCTTTCCGGTGTTTGAAAGGATGGGTGAACTTGAATCGATTGAAAGTAGACGACAAAATTGCTTTGCCAAGAATCTACAATCATGTTTCCCGCACGGTTTCTTTATCAGACAACGAACTGATTTTATTGGCACACCTTTTAGGGGACGGTTGCACGCTTCCCAGGCAGCCAATTCATTACACAAGCGGTGATTTGGAAAATATTAATATTGTCAAAAAAACAGCAAAAGAATTGTTCGGTATTAGCGGTCGAATTATTAAGCAAAAAAATTGGCACCATGTTTATTTATCGTCACCTTATCGTTTAACCCACGGAAAGCATCATCCGATTACCGATTGGTATAGGTATTTGGGAATTGGATTGTCTCGTTCTTATGAAAAAGAAATTCCTTTACAGGTTTTTTGCAGTTCGAATGAAAAAATTGAATTATTCTTAAAACATCTTTGGGCAACCGACGGCAACATTTCATGGAAAAGATTAAAAAGAAGAAAAATATCCGGAAGTATTTACTACTCATCAACGAGTTACAAATTAATTTGGCAAGTTCAGCATTTGTTGTTAAGGCTGGGAATTTCATCAACTATAAGAAAATCAATAAAAAAAGGATACCGGTGTAATTGGCAAGTTCATATTCAGGGAGCTGAAGAACAGATTAATTTTTTACAGATGGTAGGATGTTATGGTAAAAGAGGAAAAATAATTCCATCGCTTATTAAGGCTTTAAAAAAGGTTGTTCCTAATCCAAATAACGATGTGGTTCCGAAAGAGGTTTGGAAAGATTTTATTCAGCCAATAAAAGACAGGCTTAATTTTTCGTGGCGTGATTTTAGTGCCAAAATCAATATGTCTTATTGCGGAAGTTCTCTTTTTAAAAATGGGATAGGCAGGAAAAGATTGAATAAAATAGCCGGTATTTTTAGCGATAAAAACTTAAAAATGTTAGCTGAATCCGATGTTTTTTGGGATAGGATCGTCGATATCAAACCCTTGGGAGTGGAAGAGGTGTATGACGCTACGGTTGAAGGAACCCACAATTTTGTTGCCAATGACATTATTATTCACAACAGCATAGAACAAGATGCCGATGTGGTCATGTTTTTATACCAGGAAGACGAGACCGACGACCTCATGGATCAGAGCAAAAGAATGATCAAGCTTTTTATTGCTAAACACCGTAACGGTGCCACCGGCGAAATGGATCTCATGTTCCGCGGCGACCGCGTTAAATTTTACTCCGTGGAAAAAACAATCTAATTTTTTCCTCATTTATTAAAAGCCATCGCTCAACAAAATTATATCTCGGACTTAACTCGTCACTTGCGTTCCTCAAACACAAAGTCCTCGAATAATTTGTCTCGCTTAAGGCTTTTAATAAAAAGATAGTTTCTGTAATTAAACTTTTGAAATTTCCGATTTTTCCACATTTGAATTTTCCGATCGTTAATTGAAATTTCAACAAGAAGGACAAGCAAATTTTATCCTTCTTGTTAATACTTCAGGTCATTTACCTAAACCTCATTTTTGCCGTGTGGAATATCTTGTTCATGCTCTGGAAATACAAAATATTGCCTACGATCTTAATCCATATTCTGGCCTTCATGTAGCCAGGCGGTACCCGATACCAAACGCCGTACAAAGAAAGCGTATTGAAAACAGAAACACGCCGTCTTTCCCAAACGGTTAGCATGTCGTCTAATTCCTGTTTCTCCGGCTTCCTCTTTGACGGACACCATCTTTGGGCATGGGTTTTCCCTTCAAAGTAATCGCTTTTGTACTCAAAGTTGTACCAATGTAACCATACTTTGAATTTCTCATTTACCTCTTCCTTGCTTTCGGCGTTTAACACGCTGGGGACAAAGTCCGATTGAACAAACCGCCAGAATCTCTCGATCTTGCCTTTGGTTCTTGCCTTCTTTGCAAAAAGTAGCTTAATGCCCAGTTTTGCTGAATAATATTCGTAATCAGC
>Ga0172371_10005883_pt1 | contig 18054 bp, 16 predicted proteins | sample Lak12m_FD_114543 | JGI IMG/M metagenome (GOLD analysis project Ga0172371, IMG submission 114543) | Freshwater microbial communities from Kabuno Bay, South-Kivu, Congo - kab_022012_12m | ecosystem: Environmental > Aquatic > Freshwater > Lake | place: Democratic Republic of the Congo: South-Kivu...
CCGCTGGCCGAGAAGATGATCACGCTAGGCAAGCGCGGTGACCTCGACGCGCGGCGCCAGGCGGTAGCGCGCCTGCGCAGCAAGGACGCGGTGCACTCGCTGTTTGCCGAGGTGGCGCCGAAGTTTGCCGAGCGCCCGGGCGGCTACACCCGTATTGTCCGCATCGGCCCCCGTTACGGCGATGCCGCCGAGATGGTATTCCTGGAGCTGGTGGAGTAGGAAAGCGGACGAGATATCAGGAATTTATTTGACGCCCTCAGGGGCGTCTTTTTTTAACATTTAGTACTATTAGCTTAGTTGACTACATTAAGCGCATCTGATATGTTTTCGGTCAGATGACCGGGCGTCTAACGGTAGGAGCCTTGATCATAATTCTCTGAAGGAGCAATTGTGAGCGAATTTGCGACTACCGGAAACAGATTTTTTTCAAGCGGCGTTTTGCGCCGCTTTTTGTATGGCTTGTTCTTCCTAATTGTTCTCATAGTAACTTTTACTTTTTTTACCAGTTCACCGGCTATGGCCACACCTACTCACGTCAGCGGCACGATCAACCAAAACACCGAATGGACTACAGCCGGGAGCCCTTACGTAGTTGATTTCCAGGGCGTGACAGTGGCGCAGGGCGTGACGCTCACGGTAGATCCGGGCGTTGTTGTTAAATTTGGAAGCACCCAGATTACGGTTGCCGGCACACTAAACGCCACAGGCGCTGTTTTCACGTCAATCAGGGACGATGAGCATGGGGGAGACACCGACGGCGATGGGGGTGCTATCCATGCTCAGGCGGGCGACTGGAAAAACATCACATTTGACTCGGCGGCAACCGGCTCTCTAAACAGCTGTACATTTTTGTTTGGCGGTCAGTACACCGGGGCTTCCGGGATGGTTATCGTGAGCAGCACCGCCACCATCTCAATCTCAGGCTCCACTTTTTCAAAGTCTGAATCTGACGGCCTTTATATCAGTTCAGGCTCGGGCGGAGCCAGTATCACAGGCTCTTTCTTCTCTTTAAACAGCGCCAACGGACTAAGGTCAGATCAGTCTCTCACCACGCTTTCGGGAAACAGTTTTACCGGTAATAGTCTCGCTGGCGTAAGCATACCGGCAACCATGGGCGCCAATGTCACCAACAACACTTACTCGGGCAACAGGTACGACGGCATGTATCTGACCGGGCACGTAACCGGGAGCACTACCTGGCCCCTTTCAAATTCTCCCTACGTGGTAGCGGGTGTCTATGAAGGCAACTATCCCACTGACCGCTATACGGATATCAAGAGCGGGGCAACCCTCACCATCGAGACCGGCTCGATCGTGAAATTCCTGGCCGAGCGTGTTGGCCAGACGCAAGCAAATCCATACGGCGGCATCGATGTTCAAAGTCAGGGCACACTAAATGCCGACGGCGTTATTTTCACATCGCTGTTTGACGACAGCTACGGCGGTGATATCAACAATGATAGTGGCGCCAACGGCCCTCGCCCGGGCGACTGGCGCAATATCGCTTTTGAGCAGGGAAGCTCAGGCAATATTTCCAACTCAACTATCCTGTACGGGGGCAGTTTGCTGATTTCATATTACGACCGGGGAGAAGTTTACATTTCAGACGCGTCGCCAACGATTACAAATACGGCAATCGCTTATTCGGGTGACAGCGGTATCTTCGTTTGGTCTGGCAGCCCCTCGATCCATTACGACGATATTTTTGCCAACGGCAGCATTTCCTATGGCCTCTCCAAACAGTCGGGCACTCTGGACGCAACCCATAACTATTGGGGCTCCAAACATGGTCCCAAGCCTTACGGAAGCGGAAACGGCGTCCATAACGCCACCGTTTCACCCTGGTCCGGTGTTCCCTTTACCCAGGCGGGCGCAGCCTATCAGGCTACGCTTGGCATGGCCGACTACTGCGCCATGTGCGGCGACCCCATCAACACGGCGACGGGAGCCTTTGTCTATCAGCACACCGATATCAAGGTCCCGACCAAAGGCGTGCCGCTCGATTTTGAGCGCACTTATAACTCAAACGACGCCAGTGACGGCGATTTGGGCTTTGGCTGGTCGTACAACTGGCAGGTAAGCGCCAACCCTCTGGCAAATGGCAATGTCGACATTCTTCGGGGCGACGGCAGACAGGACATCTTTACCTTGAACCAGGACGGCTCCTACTCACCGCCTGCGAGTGTCCACGATACGCTTGTCAAAAACCAGGATGGCACGTACAAACTGACGAGCAGGGACCAGATAACTTACAACTTTAATACGGCAAACCAGTTGGTTTCAGTGGTAAGCGAATCCGGACAGACGACTACTCTTACGTACGACACAAACAAGCGTCTGACTACAATCACCGAACCGGCTGGCAGAACCATCGGCTTTGCCTATAACGCCGCCAACCGCATCAGCCAGATAACGGACCCGGCCGGCAACCATGTTTCCATTGCCTATTCCGATGCTGGTGATCTCACTTCGGTAACGGACCAGAACGGCGGTGAAACCAGCTTTGCCTATGATTCGTTCCATCACATAACGAGCGTAACCGATCCGAACAATCACGCTTCGGCCAACAACACCTACGACGCCGGCGGCAAGGTGGTAAGCCAGACCGATGCCGACGGCAAGCTAATCACCTTCGCCTACGATACGGCAAATAACGAGACGACCATGACCCGGCAGATGGACCCTGGCGATCCTTCCAAGGATGAAGTCACAGAGTTTTACTACGATTCGCAGCTGCGGCTCATAAAAGAGACAGATCCCTACGGCAAGGACACGCTGTACTCATATGATGCCGACGGGAACCGGGATACGGTTACAGACCGCGCCGGCGCGGTTACCAGGCAGGTCTTCGACGCGGCCGGAAACGTCACCGACTCCTACAAGGCATACGGAGCTTCCGAGCAGGAGCACACGAATTACACCTACAACGGCAAAAATCATCCCACGGCAAAAACCGATCCGCGCGGCTATACGACAAATTACGGTTACGATCAGACTGGTACCTACTTGACTCAGGTTGCTTATCCCGCGGTTACGTCTTACGACAATACCGTTTCGAATTTCACGGAATCGTTCACCTACAACACCGACGGCACCAGGGCCACCCATACCGATGCCAACGGCGACGTGACAGCCTACGCATATGACAACCACGGCAACCTCGCCTCAGAGACCAGAAACACGAACCGCGGGGCGGCAGATCAGGTAACCATCGTCTATGTCTTCGACCTGATGGGAAGAAAGACCCAGGAGGCTGACGGTAACGGCCATACCACAACTATTGAATACGACAACCTTGGCAACTTGCGTTACGAAACGCGCCAGGTCACCGATCCCGGCACGAATCAGCTCGTCGATGTCGTAATCGAGAACCAGTACGACTCTGCGGGCAACCGGGTCAAGGTGATTGACGCCGAGGGCAAGGCCACTAACTACAGCTTCACACCCACGAACCGCCTAAGCGAGATTACCGACGCCAAGCTAAACACGGTTCAGTACACCTACGATGCTGCCGGAAACAGGACCGGCGCCAAGGACAGAAACGGCAACTGGAGCTATTTCAGCTTCGATAAGAATAACCGCATGGCAGGCGCTACCGACCCGGAAAACAATGTCACCACCTATGGCTACGACGATGTGGGCAATCAGACTTCGGTTACCGATCCCCTGGGAAGGACGGCCACCAAGACCTATGACCGTATTGGCAGGGCAAGTTCTTCCTCCGAGCCTGACGAGGGCAGCGCCACCAGGACGACGACCTATGCATATAACGCCGGCGACAATCTCACTTCAACCACCGATCCCCTAAGTCACACCACCACGTACGCCTATGACGAGCTCGGCTGCCAGAAACAGGTTACAGACCCGGCGGGCAACTCCACTTTTGCGGCCTACGATGGTGCGGGGAACCGTGTTAAAACAAAGGACGCCGCCGGTCATGAAACGAACTATACCTACAGTCCCAATGATTTTCTGGCAAGTGTCACCGATCCCATGGGCGGGGCCACCGGCTACGCCTACGACAAGGTGGGCAACCGCACCTCCCAGACCGATGCCGAGGGCCACGTAACTTATTACTCATACGACGAGCTAAACCGTGAGAAGGAAGAGAAGGTTGACGCCGGGTCTGGAAGCTACCTGCTGGAGAGAACCTTCACCTATGACAAGACCGGCCATCTGCTCACCGATACGACCGGGGAAGGCACGATCACGAACACCTATGACGACGTCTATGATCTTACCGGGGTCACCGACCGAGAGAATAACACCTACTCCTTCTCCTACGACGCCAACCAGAACCAACTCGCGGCGACCGACAACGGATCGAATAAGACCGTATCTTTTAGCTACAGCTCGCGCGGAGAGCTTTCCGGAGCCGCGGACGCCAACGGCGGCGGTGAGAGTTATTCATATGACGCGGCCGGCAACTTAAGCCAGAGGCAGGATTCGGTTGGTGGCCAGAATTTCTCGACCAACTTCGCCTATACGCCCAGAAACCAGCTAAAACAGGTTAGCATTGGCTCAGACACAACCGGCTACAGTTTCGACGCCGCCGGCAACCTGGCTTCTAAGAGCTATCAAAACAGCATCGGCACGAGTTACAGCTATGACTCCGACAACAGGCTGACCGCACTCACGGCAACCAAAAACGGCCAGACGCTTCAGTCATATAGCCAGGACTACGACCAAAACGGCAACGTGACTTCGCTCACCGAGGCCGCGGGCACGAGTAGTTACACCTACGACGCCCAAAACCGCCTCACAAACGAAAGCGTAGCCGGCTACGGCAGTGTTTCCTACGCTTACGATAAGACGGGGAACCGCCTTTCCAAAACCGAGCCTGCCGCCACCGGTGGCCCCGGCCTCTCCCTCTCCATGGCGCGGGTCTACTGGGCCAGTTGGGAAGACTACTACAATCGTCTGCTCTCCATCGACTACCACATAAACAATAGCGGCCCCGGCACTGCTTTTAGCGCCAAGGCAACAAGCGCTACAGCCACAAACGGGGTCTATGCGACCACCCAGATGCCGGTATCGCTGGGCGACATCTCCCAGGGCGGCTACGCCCCGGCCACCATCAAATACTATATCCCCACCGGGGTTACGGGCTTTAACACCACGGTTTACTCGACTTGTAACGATACAAACGGCGCCAGCTGGTACTACCCGGCCAAAAGAACCACTTACGCCTACAACCAGGCAAACGAGCTCACCTCTGACTACGACTCCAGTGGCCTAACCACGAGCTCTAGCTACAACTCTGGCGGCGCCCTCACCCAAAAGACCGATGGCACCAACACCACGAGCTACGACTACAACGGTCTGGACAAGCTCACCGGGGTAACCACGCCCTCAACAACGGTCTCATACTCCTACGACGCCCTGGGCAGAAGGATCAGCCGAACCGAAGGCGCAAATACGTCCAATTACCATCATGACGCCAAGACCGACCTCATCGACTACGAGACCAACGCTGACACCGAACTCATCGCTTCATATAACCGCGGCGCCGACGGGCTTATCTCCCAGACCGACTACACCGGCCAGTCACCTGTGACTTCATACGATCTCTACAGCCCGCACGGCGACACCTCAGCCATTGCCGACCAGTACGGCAACATAACCGGCACCTATCGCTACGACGCCTTTGGCAACGCCATAACCGCCAACAACTTAACCGACGCCTATACCGGCAAGTGGCAGCGTGAGACCGATCTTTCTACGGGTACGATCAGGATGGGAGTGCGTGAGTACGATCCCAGCCTCGGCAGGTTTATTAGCCCTGACCCGCTCAAGGGCGACCCCACCGATCCTCAGCAGAGAAACCGATATGAGTACGTAGGGAGTGATCCGCTGACTCACTACGATCTGAGTGGTTACTCCATGGATTTTTGGACAAAAGGCTGGCAGGGTGTGGCAGGCGGCGCCAATAATCAAACATGGGGCGGTGCAGCTTTGATTGCCGGAGGGGCTTCAGTGACTGCTGGCGCGGAAGCTGTCGGTGAGGGTGTTGTGATAGGTGGGGCCGGAACGATAGTTGGAGGCGCCGTCGCGGGAGGCTTTATAGCTTATGGCGGCTATGAAACCTACCTGGAGGGCGGCAGCCCGGCGGAAAGATATAATCGTGTTTATGAGAACAACAGGTGTTTGTTACCGCCACCAGATGATGGGATTCATTGGGGGCCGGCTGCTGAACAAAATGGAATGACAATTAGTAATGCAAAAATGCCACCGAGTCGGGAATTAGCCAAGCGATTAGGTATACCTTACGAAAGACTCAGAAATGCAGTCCACCGAATTAAGGATCAGGGCGTTCGACCTGGGAAAGACGTCGTAATTGATGATCAGACAGGAGATGTATATTACAGGGACACTGGTGAATGGATCGGTAATGTTTATCAAGAATACTGAAATTAAAAGTCCACTTCATGAAATTGTCAAAAGGAGCAAAGTTTTGAATAAAAGAAAGCCTGAACCACCCAAACTGAATGACGTAGATAAAAAACATTTATGGCAAACGGGCGGGCGTGTAACAAATGCAAAATTATCATTACGTATTTTCGGCGATGATCTCGTCCCAAAAGACATTTCAGCGTTATTACAATGTGTGCCGACACACGCATTTAAAAAAAATGATGTTGTGCCGGATGATAAATATCACCGAGTGGCACCTATCGGCAGTTGGATTCTGAAAGGACGTCTTTCGTCTGAGAATGATATCAACGCGCAAATTCTTTATTTATTTTCAATGGTGACAGACGATTTGAACGTTTGGCAATCTATTAACGAGAAATATGATACTGGTTTATTTTGTGGGATCTTCATGGATGATTGGAACGAGGGAATCGAATTATCCTCTGAAGTACTTAACAAAATCTCTGAAAGACGACTGAAGTTGGAGTTTGATATTTATAGTGATCAAAGTAATTCATAAGCCGGTTACGGCAGCGTCTCCTACGCCTACGACAAGACCGGCAACCGCCTCACCAAGACCGAGCCCGCCGCCACCGGCGGACCTGTCCTCTCCCTTGCCATGACCAATGTCTACTGGGCCAGCTGGGATGACTACTACAATCGTCTGCTCTCCATCGACTACCACGTAAACAATAGCGGCCCCGGCACCGCTTTTAGCGCCAAGGTCACAAGCGCCACGGCCACAAACGGGGTCTACGCCACCACCCAGATGCCGATATCGCTGGGCGACATCTCCCAGGGTAGCTACGCCCCGGCGACGATCAAATACTACATCCCCACGGGGGTTACCGGCTTTAACACCACGGTTTATTCAACCTGTAACGATACAAACGGCGCCAGCTGGTACTACCCGGCCAAAAGGACCACCTACTCCTACAACCAGGCAAACGAGCTCACCTCAGACTACGACTACACCGGCCTAACCACGAGCGCCAGCTACAACTCGGGCGGCGCCCTCACCCAGAAGACCGATGGCACCAGCACCACGAGCTACAGCTACAACGGTCTGGACAAACTCACCGGGGTAACCACGCCCTCAACATCGGTCTCATACTCCTACGATGCCCTGGGCAGAAGGATCAGCCGAACCGAAGGCGCAAATACGTCCAATTACCATCATGACGCCAAGACTGACCTCATCGACTACGAAACAAATGCAAGCGGCAACCTCTCAGAATCATATAACCGCGGCGCCGACGGCCTTATCTCCCAGACCGACTACACCGGCCAGTCACCTGTGACTTCATACGATCTCTACAGCCCGCACGGCGACACCTCAGCCATTGCCGACCAGTACGGCAACCTGACCGGCACCTACCGCTACGATGCCTTCGGAAACGCCATAACCGCCAACAGCCTCACCGACGCCTACACCGGCAAATGGCAGCGCGAAACCGATCCATCTACCGGCACGATCAGGATGGGAGTCAGGGAGTATGATCCGAGCCTAGGCCGTTTCATAAGCCCCGATCCGCTTAAGGGCGACCCGACCGATCCTCAGCAGAGAAACCGATATGAGTACGTGGGGAATAATCCATTATCCAGGTATGACTTAAACGGTATGTCGTGGGGTGGAGATGCGTGGGGTTGGGTTCAGGAGAAAGCTGAAAGTATTCGAGACTATTTACATCAGCCACAGTTCTCACTGTTCACGGGTTATATTCCACCTCAGAAAAGATTATTTGCAGATAGCAAGGTAATCAACTTGTTCAACGATCCGATGATTTCAACCGGTATTTTGATTGGTCTAGGAATACCTGGAGGAGAGTTTGAAGAGCTGGGCGTAGAAGGTGAAATGAGAGGAATTTGTAACTTGGAGGACGCTTCAGCAATCGCATTCAAGGCAGCAAACAACGTGGATCAATTTGAAATCCCTTTAAAGCATTTACCAGAAGCAGGTGGATCATACAGCAAGTTTGCTGAAGGCATTGATGCCAAGGAAGTTATAAGAGATGCCCTTTCTTCACCGGACGCAAGATTCTTTCCAAATAAAGATGGCTCAATCAAAGTTATAACAAATTTAAATCGAGCTGTAGGTTCAAACGAAGAAACAAGTGTTAGAGTAATAGTTGGGGGGGACGGACAAATATGGACAGCATTCCCACAAAACTAGAGTTCAAGTTTCAGATAACAGATTTCAATATAGATAATATTGAAAAAGATTGGCAATTAATTCTCAGAATCGTTGCCGATTTTGAGATATTAATTAATGGAAAAGTCTTCTTTAATGAGCCTCAATTTCCAGTTGTAGAATTTGCGATGCAAGCAGCTGCCTGGTCGAGGAATGTTAAAGAAAATTTTGATTATGAATCAATGGAATCAGATGAATCACCATTAATTTGGTTCAACAGTAAAAATGACAACTATACAGTTGGTTCTCCATGGCAAAAATATGAGGAAAGAAATCCAATTGAAAGGGAAGTTTTACAAACGTCATTAAATAATTTCATAGAAGCGCTTAGAAAAGAACTAGTCTCAGATTATGAAATAGATATATCCCATTTAATTAACGGTAAGCATCGCTGATATCTATGATATCTCTGGTACGATAAATATAATTAATCAAAATCTTCTTTAACATTCCTCTACCATGTTTATCCAGACTTTTTTGACTACGACTGACTTCACTTTGGCCCGTTTGAGTTTTCACTTCCGGGATCAAACACATATCAAACTTATACCTGGACGGAGGCAATGCGATGAGAAGGATAGCTGGCACAATCTTGATTATACTCTTCGTTTTCTTCTCAGCGGCTGGTTGTAGTTCAAAAGAAATAACAAGCCAGGATGTAATTGGAAGATATATTGCTAATTATGATAAAGACAAAGTTGCAGTTGATTCAATCGAGGTCAGAGATGATGGCACATATACTCATTACTTCAAACCTACGCAAGATACCAATGAATTTACGGACACAGGCTCGTGGGAATTTGAATATGAAAATGGAGACCCGCGAATGATATTCGCCAATTTTACTATTCATTATGAAAAACCTCAGGGATATGTATCAAAATATGGTTTCTGGAGCCCAATTGTCCAAGATGGCGGTGACAGGTTGCTCATCGATGAAGATATAGGTCTTCATTATGATAAGCAAAAATGAAGAGAACTTTGGCGTTACTAGCCCCGGCACCGCTTTTAGCGCCAAGGCCACAAGCGCCACGGCCACGAACGGCGTCTACGCGACCACCCAGATGCCGTTATCGCTGGGCGACATCTCCCAGGGTAGCTACGCCCCGGCCACGATCAAGTACTATATCCCCACAGGGGTTACCGGCTTTAACGCCACCGTCTACTCGACTTGTAAAAGATAAATGAAATCGCCGTTTATAGAAAGAGAAAATGATTTCAATAGAATCGTTAATAATATGTCAAAAATATTCGATCTCGATCGGAGCTTACCGGGCCGAGTCTTTCGGGAAGGATATGACAATTACACAATAATTGACTTCGCACCCATGATGAACAGTAATTTTTGGAATGTCCTCCAGTCTTGTGCCGCACTCACCGGCGATAATGAAATAAACATGCTCCTCTGTAAACCTGATCCAGTAGAATATTACTTTAAGAACTTTGGTCGTTATGGAGCACTGAATTTTGATATCACTGCTTCAGCTGACGATTATAGTAAAGCTCTCAGGGCTGAACCTGCCCGTAGTCCGGCAGATGCATTTGAAACTAACAGTTATGTTTGGACGTGGTGTGGTAATTCCATGAAATGGGGGTTTTATGGCGTGCGTGAAATACCAGAAATAGGCATAGGGGCAACCAATATTGATAATTTTTTATGGCCTCAAATTGAGGGGATTTCATGGTTTAGCGCGAAAGACGCCCTTGATAACCTTGTGAGTGTTGTCTTCAGAGGTCATGAACTCGAATTTCGTGAGTTTGCCGATATTTTCATGCAAAATTATTCGAAACGGTTTGGTGAATAAGTGAGTGTAGTTAACAGAAGGCATTTCTTTATTCATTATATTTTCTGCCCGATCATTGGCTGCGAGATTAATTTCCTGTAACAGTGTCTCAGTCGGACATCGGCAACTCTGATCTGGTCCGGGTTTTCTGGACACCTTGCTAAGAATATTTCACGAACCTCTTCAAACCAGGCAAACAGGCCTGGTCTTCTTTTTCCGGATATAATTACCTGTTCATAATTTTCTCTAGTCTTCCATCAGGGCGGTAACGATGCGCATGCCAGTCATTTCTCTCAAAGATGTCTCATACCGTTATCCGCATTCAGATGTGGACGCGGCGCCGGCGCTCGATCACCTGAACCTCGACATCGCCGGGGGCGAATTCGTTGCTCTGGTTGGGGCCAACGGCTCGGGCAAATCGACGCTGGCGCGCCTGCTGAACGGATTGCTCCTGCCGACGGACGGTGAAGTCCTCGTCGCTGGTCTTCGCACCGCGGAAAGAAGCAATATCGATCAGATTCGCGAGACCGCCGGCATGGTTTTCCAGAATCCCGACAGCCAGATCGTGGCAACGAGCGTCGAGGATGACATCGCTTTCGGCCCGGAGAACCTGGGATTGCCGCAAGAGGAGATCGAGAGACGCGTCGATGAGGCCTGCCGCCGCTTCGACCTGGAGGAAATCCGGCACAGCGAACCTCACTGGCTTTCCGGGGGGCAGAAGCAGCGCACGGTACTCGCCGGCGTGACCGCATTAAAGCCGCGTGTGCTGGTCCTTGACGAGCCGACATCCATGCTGGATCCGCGTTCGCAGCGACAGTTTCGCGATTATATTGAGGAGCTCTGGCAGGACGGCACGACTGTCATCTACATCACTCAAATTATGGAAGAGATCGCCGGTGCGCCCCGGCTGGTCGCACTTGATTCGGGCAGAATTGTTTTTGATGGCGCTTCCCGGGACTTTTTCACGCAACACGATCTGTTGAAGGAACTCGCGCTGGAACCACCTCTGGCGGTTCGCCTCGCCGCTGGGCTCAGCACCGCCGGCCATCAAGTTCCAGCCTCACTCACTTTGCCGGAGCTGGTCACTAACCTGATGAACCCAGGTCAGGTTTAGGCCATGCGGTCTGTTTCAACCACGGCGAATGCCTCCTGATGTCGCGGGATTTGTTACGCACATCTAACCAGGGTCTCCATCTTGAGCTCGATCAGGTTAGCCTCACCTACCAGTCAGGGACCCCATTCGCCCACGAGGCGCTGCATGAAGTCTCTCTGACGGTCGAGCCGGGCGAAAGACTGGCCATCGCCGGCCCGGTGGGGTCTGGCAAGTCGACGTTGCTGTCGATCCTGGCAGGCGTCGAGCCGCTCACATCCGGTGGCGTGCGTCATGACGGCCGGGAAATCACGGCCAAACAGACGCCACCGCCCGGCAGTATCGGCCTCGCCTTCCAGGCGCCGGAGAACTGCCTGTTTGAAAAGACGGTACGCGACGATGTGTCATTTGCGCCGCGGACGCTCGGTCTGAGCGAGCAAGAGGTGAAAAGCCGGACGGAAGACGCTATGCAAGTCACAGGTCTGGATCCGTCGCGTTTTGGCAAGCGCAACCCTTTTTCTCTCAGCTCCGGCGAGCAGCGCCGGGCGGCTCTGGCCGGGGTCTTGGCGATGAAACCGAAGGCTCTTCTGCTCGACGAGCCGACTGCCTACCTGGACCCGGCGACCCGGCGGGAGCTAATGGCTCGCCTGGTCGGACTCAACCGGGAGACCGGCGTCACCATGGTCATGGTCGGCCACGACATGGACGAACTGGCGAGTTTTGCCAGCAGGGTGATTATCATCGATGAGGGGCACAAGGTCGCCGATGGCCCGGCTGCGACGATTCTGACAGATATCAAGCTGCTCACCGGGCACAGCCTTGTGCCTCCCGGAACCGTAGAGCTGTGCCGGCAGCTGGCGGTCGCTACAGGCACGGCTATAGAGCCAGTTCTCGACGAGGGCGAGGCGATCGAGATCATGCGAAAGATGATGCCATGCAGATAAGCAATCTGGGCGTGGGCCAGTTTTATCCCGGGGATTCGTTTTTCCACCGGGTCGATCCGCGCTCGAAGATCGTCACCGCCTGTGCCTATGTCATCGTCCTTTTCCTGGTTGATGGTTTTGGCGCCCTGGCGTTGATGGCGGCTGGCCTCGCGGCGGGCATCGCCATGGCCGGCATTCCTCTGGCATGGCTCTGGCGAAGTGTTAAAGCGGTGCTGGTGCTGATAGCCTTCACCTATTTTTTCCAGCTGTTTTTGACCGGCGGCGAGGTGCTATGGCAACTGGGGCCGGTCCCGGTTTATCGCGAAGGCGTCATTCACGGCTCGTTTCTGGCGGCAAGGCTGATCCTGCTGGTGCTCTCCGGCTCGATCCTGACCTTCACAACACCACCGGTTCTGCTGACCGATGCCCTGGGCCGGCTGATGTCGCCACTGGAGAAAATCGGGATTCCGGCTTATGATCTGGCTCTGATGATGACGATAGCCCTGAGGTTTATTCCGACGCTGGTCATGGACGTCGACCGCATCATCAAGGCGCAGAAAGCCAGGGGAGCCGTGACCGCCGGAAGAGGGCTCGTGGCCCGGGCCCGTGGCATCATGCCGGTGCTGATTCCCTTGTTTGTCGTCAGTTTTCGTCATGCCGACGCCCTGGCCGTGGCGATGGAGTCACGGTGCTGGCGCGGTGGCCGCGGACGCACGGCTCGCCGCCGCCTGGCCTTCAGCGAGCGCGACGCCTGGTTGGGGCTGGCTGTGTCGGCTCTATTGCTGTCTTCTATTTTGGTGGGCAGGTTTTGGCAGGGGTTCTAGGCAGGGAATCAGTTATATGATGACAATCAGACTCGACATTGAATACGACGGCACCGATTTTGCCGGCTGGGCCAGGCAGCCTGGACTCCCCAGCATCGAATCTTCACTCGAAGAAGTCCTGGGACGGATTTTGCAGCAGCCAGTCTCGCTGTCGGTTGCCGGCCGCACCGATGCCGGGGTTCACGCCAGCGGGCAGGTTGCCAGCTTCACAATCGACCATGATTCAGCCGGCAGCAAATCCGCGGCGATCGATTCAGGTTCGGCGGTGAATGAACCGGCGCTTTTCGATTCCGGCAAGCTGCGCCGTTCCGCAAACCAGCTGCTGCCGCCCGCTATCGTCATCACCGCGGCCAGCGAGGCGCCGGACGGCTTCGATGCTCGCCGCAGCGCCCTTTCTCGCTCTTACTCGTACTCCGTGTTGAACCGTCCTTACCCGTCTCCGTTTCGCGGCCGCTACGTCCTCTATTATCCCGGACGGCTCGACCTGCTGCTACTGGAAGAGGCCGCGGCGATAATACTTGGCCGGCACGATTTCACTGCTTTTACGCCAACAGTGACCGAGCACAATAATTTCGAGCGCGAAATTACCCAATCCGCGTGGCAGCGTGAGGGTGACCTTCTTCTTTACCGGATCACCGCCTCCGGTTTTCTGCGCAACATGGTACGGGTTCTCGTCGGCACCATGATGGAGATTGGTCGGGGTTACAGACCGCTCAGCGACCTGTCCAGCCTCCTCAACGGCGCCGAACGCCCCGCCGCAGGGGAAACCGCACCATCACAAGGTCTTTGTCTGGAGACCGTTTCGTATAAATTAGTCTAAGAATAGAAGAGCAATCCAATCAACGGCGCCAGCGGGCTGTTCCGATTCAATCTTCGGGCAATAAAAAAGATTGCAAGATTATCACCCATCTAATATTGTTGAGGGGCTTATTTGCGGGGGTTAGCGATCGAGGGGAAACGGGCTGATAATATGAGCAGGAACCGGTCGCCCATTATGGAAAAAAAGTTGCCAGTCGCGGCGCTGGTCGCAACGTTTGTGGCCTTGTTGCTAATGCTTGTCGTGCTTATTGGTACGGGCTGCGGCAACAGCCAGACCTCCGTAAACACCAGTGACAATAAATCCTCAACCGCCAGCGGTTCCAACAACGCACTGACCTCTGCGGCCGCCGGCTCTGGAGATAACCTCCCCCTTGATCAAAATCCGCCGGAAAAACCCGTCCGTCTTGTCTTTATCCATCATTCAGTTGGTGAAGACTGGCTCGACGACACCAAGGGTGGCCTGGGGGCAGCCCTGAAAGACAATCATTATTTCGTCAGCGACACCAATTACGGTTGGGGACCGCCGGACGCCGACACAGGTTCGGAGAACATCGGCGACCAGACAGACACCGGTTTTTGGTATGACTGGTTTGTTGGCCCGCATAGCCAGACGTATCTGCAGGCGGTATTTGCCGAGAGCGGCCAGAATACCGGCGCTCCCTACGCCCGTCTCTCTGTGAGCCCCAGTGGTGAGAATGAGATCGTCATGTTCAAGTCCTGTTTTCCCAACTCCGCACTTGGCGGGAATCCAGGCGATCCCGCGACTACAGGTTTGAACCCGCTGCGCGGGGAGGGGAGTGGCTCCGAGTATCAGACTGTCGCCAACGCCAAGGGGATCTACAATGACCTCCTCGGTTATTTCTCTGCCCGGCAGGACAAGCTGTTCATCGCGGTTACAGCGCCGCCACTGATCGAATCGGAGACGACGCCTGAGCAGGCGGCAAACGCCCGTGCCTTCAACCGCTGGCTGGTTGAAGAATGGCTGGATGACTACCCTTATCACAACGTGGCCGTTTACGACTTCTACGACGTCTTAACTGCGAATGGCGGCAATGTCTCGGCTTATGGTTCCGGAGACAGCCATCCGACCGCGGCCGGCCTGGAGAAAGCGACCGCTGAATTCGTCCCGCTACTGAATAATTATTATCAAGCCTGGAAAGGCGACTGAATCAACCGGCGCCCCTCCGGTATTTTTACTTGATGGCCGAAATGTGAGCGCTGGCGATGAACTCCCGCAGCGGCAACGTTTCCCCCGTGGCATTGGCGATTGCCCGGCTGATCGGATCGGCATCATCTGTGCCGCAGGACGATGGACCGGAGATGTCCAGGCTAACTTCGGCGAGCCCCGCTGCTTCCATCAGCCCCTTATATTCCTGGTCTCTGATAGCGCCGCCGACGCAGCCTGTGTAGGCGGCGATGCTTTCGCGTATGGCCTCGGGTAACTCCCGCAGCAGAACGATATCGGAGATCGCTACCCGTCCGCCGGGTTTGAGCACCCGGTAAATTTCACGGAAGACTGCTTCCTTATCGGCTGAAAGATTGATAACGCAGTTGCTGATAACGACATCAACAGAGGCATCGGCCACAGGCAGTTTCTCGATCTCGCCCAGGCGGAACTCGACGTTGTCGTAGCCGTGGCCTGCCGCACCGGCCTCCCGGGCGTTGGCCCTCGCCTTTTCAACCATCTCGGTTGTCATGTCAACACCGATGACCTTGCCTTCAGGGCCGACCTTGGTGGCGGCGATGAAGCAATCGAAGCCGGCTCCCGAACCCAGATCGAGCACTGTCTCCCCCTGGCTTAGGCTCGCCAGTGCGTTGGGATTGCCACAGCTTAGCCCCAGGTTCGCGTCCGCCGGGATGGCGTCGAGCTCATCGGCAGAATAACCCAGAGACGTGGCCAGCAAGCGCGTGTCAGAATCGCCGCAGCCACAGCCACAGCTTTCCTCCTGGCGGCCAGCGTTAACCGCTACCTGGCCGTAGGCTGCTTTCACCAGTTCCCGTATCTTGTCCTGTTCAAGATTCTTCATCGTATCCTCCTGGCGATAATGGTTTTTGTTCCTCGTCGACTCCTTCTCTGAAGCGGGAAAGATAGCCACTGCAACAATCGGTCAGCCATTTGCGATTGACGGCGTAATAGACCGATTGCCCCCGGCGATGGTCGTCGACCAGCCCGGCATTTTTAAGCACTCCCAGGTGGTGAGACATCGTCGGCTGGGAAATGCCGAAATGCTCCACCATGTCGGCAACCCGCATTTCGCCGGCTTCCTCCAGGGTCAGCAGGATCTTCTGCCGTGACTCATCTGAAAGCGCCTTGAAGACTGCAACCAGCGTTTTATAGTCGCAGCAGGCTTTCGCCGGGGAGCCGCCTTCGCTATTGTCTGGTTTCTCTGTTGTACTCAAGTCTGCACCTCACGGAGCAGTATAATGTACTTATGTACATTAGTCAATATGTATGGTTTATTACCGCAAACAGGCTGGTTTGAGCTGCATCTGTTCAATTTGGATAATACATTAAGCCTTGTATGATAAGATAATCCAATAGTATCTATTAAGTGTTTGCAGCTGATGGGAAAGATGTTGGATCTGACTAAACTGAGAACATTTTGTTCGATTGCGCGGAAAGGCAATTTTTCGGCCGTCGCCGAGGATCTGTTCATGTCCCAATCCGCCGTCAGCCAGCAGATCCAGGCGCTTGAGCGCCGCTACGGCGTCGTTCTATTCGACCGTGGCAGCAAAGGTGCGACCCTGACCGACCCGGGGCGAATTCTCTATGAGAAAGCTCAGCAGATTCTTGAGATCGAGGACGAGATCAACCAGGAGTTCGACGATCTGCGCGGCCTTAAGGGTGGCGAGTTGCACGTCGGCGCCAGCACCACCGTTGGCAATTACCTCATGCCCTTTTATCTCGGTGAATTCAAACAGCGCTACCCCGAGGTGAGGGTGTCGCTGATTGTGGAAAACACACGCATCATCGAGGACCAACTGTTGGCGGGGTTATTTCCCCTGGCGGTTGTCGAGCACGATGTGCAGAATCCATCGCTGGTGCGTGAAGCTATCGAGAAGGACGAACTGGTCCTGATCGTCAGCCCGAAGCATCGCTGGGCTGAGCTTGACTCTGTTTCCAAGGAAGAGCTGATGGCGGAGCCTTTCATTACCCGGGAGGTCGGGTCCGGAACCCGGGAAGTGATCGAAGAGACCCTGGCTTTGCAGGGCATTCCCAAGCTTGATGTGGGCATGGAGCTTGGTAATTCCTCTGCGATCAAGACGGCCGTGGCCGCCGGGCTGGGTGTTTCCATCCTTTCCCGCCGGGCCGTGCACGCGCAGCTCGAGGGACGGATGCTCAAACAGGTCGCCATCAAGGATGTGACCCTGGAGCGCGATTTCTATCTCATCAGCGTCGCCGATCGTTATGCTTCGCCCGCCTCGGTCAAATTCCGCGAGCTCCTGGTTTCCGGCGGCGGGTCAACCGGACTCGTGCCGGAACTGGCCTGACGCCCGGCTGGCGGCCGGCCCACTTGCGAATCAAGACCTACAAATATTACTCCGAAGTATATGACCTGTTCTCCAATGAAGTACTTTTCCCTCAGAATGTTGACTTCATAAAAGAATTGTGGGGTTACATATCTCCCCACGACAGGATAACCGACGTTGGCGGTGGAACGGGATATTTTACGCGTAAGATAATCGGCGTATTTCCTAAAGCAAGGCTGACCTTCATCGAACCGAGTCCTGAAATGATGTCAATTGCCAGGGAGAGACTGCCGGCCGACACCGTCTTCCTGCAAAAGATGTTCATCGAAGCCCTGCCCGATCTCGAGAAACAGAACCTCTTTATTTTCCAGAGATGCCTGTACTGCTTCTATGACAATCTTGATGATTATCAGAAGCTGGCCATGAGGATTTAGGTTGAGTCCCTATACTGCTGTAAATTCTAGCGCCGTCAGTTAGAAACGGCCATCGCTTTTCCTATAGGTTTGGTTTCGAGCAAGAAATCCAACCAAAGGAGGAA
>Ga0172371_10005884_pt1 | contig 18051 bp, 19 predicted proteins | sample Lak12m_FD_114543 | JGI IMG/M metagenome (GOLD analysis project Ga0172371, IMG submission 114543) | Freshwater microbial communities from Kabuno Bay, South-Kivu, Congo - kab_022012_12m | ecosystem: Environmental > Aquatic > Freshwater > Lake | place: Democratic Republic of the Congo: South-Kivu...
AATTGCACAAATCCAGCCTTTACAAACTGAACTTTTCTTCATTTTCTTACTCTTTAAAGCCTCTGGTAAGCTCTACGATGCTTTTACTTCTTACCTTTTTGCGTTTACTTTTTCACTCAAGGTGAACTCTTTCCTAAAGAACAGACTGAATTATTTTCCAACTTTATTCATCAAGCAAAATTAATATATCTTTATACCAATTACAACTCAATTGAAAAGACAATTTTGCGTCCACAAGATATGGTTGATTGTAATTTTGTTGTTGAATTTTATAATTTTTTTGTCGCAGTTTTTAACAAGATATTTACGAATAACGAACGACTTATTAAAGGTTATTTAGATGAATTAAGAAAAAAGGAATATCTCTGAGGTATTATTTTCAATCCCCAAATAAAACGGCCAAAAAACTCCGGAAACTTTAATGCTCGTTTTTTTTATCAGTTTTGAGGAATGAGTTGCAGATATGCATTAATACTTATAATCTATTAAAATAAACATAAACTTATCAAATTAAACGTTTTTTATTGCGGTTAATCACATTTCGGGAAGGATTTCACCCGCAGATGTCGAAATTATTACCGAATGGGAATATTTTCAATTCTGCGGGCATCTTGAGGAGGAATCTGTTATGTTGAAGTTGGTCGAACCGGATATAAAATACCAGGATCAATTTATCGATATGATGGAAAACTGGAAAGCCTCCGGCGAATCCCCTTTTCCCTGGATGCTGGAATTTGATTACTCCGATTTTGCGGAAATGGTCCAAAAAGTGAAGGGCCTGTCCAAGGGAATCGGCATCCCGGAAGGGCTTGTACCCTGCAGCGTCTTCTGGGCGTTTGACGACGAAACGGACAAGCTGGTAGGCGTGGTAAATATACGGCACTACCTGAATACGGACCTTTACAACACATGGGGGTATATCGGATACGGCGTCCGCCCGGACGAACGCAACAAAGGGTACGCCACCGAGATCCTGAGGCTTGCCCTGGAAGAGTGCAGGGAGCTACCCGTAAAAAAGGTTCTGCTTGGATGCTATAAGGATACGGAAGCATCCTCCCGGACCATTACTAAAAACGGCGGCATTTTGGAAAACGAATACCTGGAGGACAAAACGGGCAGGATTATCCAGCGATACTGGATCAGCATTAAAGATTAAATTGCATATAATATGCCGGGAGGATTGGCAATCCTCCCGTTTTTTATCTGTATGTTTACTTGATAATAAATTTGTTTACAAATGAATCAAATTTAAACAGCTGTGTTATTTATTCTGAAAAAAGAAGGTGAACAATATGAAAAAATCCTTTTTTGCAATAGTAGCCATACTTGCCCTTTTAATAGTATTTTACGGTTGTTCCATCCCGGCTGGTACAGCATCCCAAACATCCGAAAGTACTGCGGCAAGCCAGGAGAAGTCCGCAAACTCTTCCAAATCGGCTGCCGTCAGCATTGAAAATTTCGCATTTAGTCCCGATACGCTGACTGTTAAGGCCGGAACAACCGTTGTATGGACTAACAACGATTCCACAGCGCACAATATTAAAATTGCAGATTTTACTTCCCCTAAAATAGCCGCCGGAGAAACCTTTGAATACAAGTTTGATTCTCCGGGAACATTTGATTATTCCTGCGGTATTCATCCAAGTATGACGGGCACAATTATTGTGCAATAATAGAATAAATATTAAAAAAGGCCCTCCGGCCTTTTTTGTTTGCCTTTGCAAAAAATAATTCAAATAAAGTATTGACAACTAACGAACGTTAGTTTATATTAATACTAACGAACGTTAGTTCACTCTATTTTTAATAAATTGAAAGGAAATTTGAAACGATGGAATTGTTTTTTGGAAGTTTGTTTGCGGTGTTAACGACCGCACTGGTTGGGGCTATGATTGTATTTATAGTGCTGGCCGCAAGAAACAGGGAACGTATAGAAAAATGGGGAAGGCTGATCGCCCTGTTCGTTGTACTGGGCACGGTGGTCAGCGCATTTTCCGCCACGCGGGACCGTTTTGGTTTTGAAGGCGCGCTTTTCTCCATGCAGGGGACGCCCGCCCTGGTATTCAGCGTGATCGGCGGCGCGATTTACGTTGCCGCATTCGTAAGCGTTTTTTTTAAGAACCAGAATTATAAAAGGCGATGCTTTTATATGATGGCGGGACTTTTTCTGGCCAACGTGGTAGCCGTTGAAACCTGCCGCATTGCACTTGTGTGAGGTGAAAATTATGAACACAAAGGAAAAGATACTGGAGGAGTCCCTGCGCCTGTTTTCCGAAAAGGGCTACGACGCCGTCTCCGTGCGCGAGATCGCCCGCAGCGTGGGTATAAAGGAAAGCTCCCTGTATAACCATTTTTCCGGCAAGGAGGACATTCTGGGCAGCATACTGGGCGAATACAGCCAGAGGGAAAACGCGTTCTACTCCGGAATGGAGATGGATGGCCAGTTTTCCGCGGATCAAAAAACGCTGGAAATGTACAAAAACATGTCTCCCGGACAGTTCAGGCAGTTTGCGCTTAAGATATTCGACTTTTATTTCACGGACGAACTCAATGTGCGGATGCGCCGTATGCTCACCATGGAGCAGTACCGAAGCGCCGAGATCGCGCGCCTGTATCGCATGATTTCCTTTGAAGCCGGCCTTGAATACCAGGCACGCCTGTTCGGCGCTTTCATGGAGGCTGGTCTGTTCAGAAAGGCCGACCCCGATATTCTAGCGCTGGAGTTCCTCTCCCCCGTTTTTCTGATCTTTTATAAATACGACAACAACGCGGAAGGGCTGCCCGAAGCCAGGGAACTGTTTGTACGGCATATAGACCACTTCAACCAAACCTATTCCAATATGGAAGGAGCTGACGGACAATGAAGATTACCATTGTATACGGAAGCGGGCGCCGCGGATGTACTTGGAACGCGGTGCAGCTCTTTACGGAAGAGATGAAAAAGACGGAACCTTGCGAAATAACCGAGTTTTACCTCCCCAAAGACCTGCCCGATTTCTGCTGGGGATGCTTCTCCTGCTTTTTGAAGGGAGAAGGCACCTGCCCGCACGCGGGCAGCGTGCAGGCAATCGCACAGGCCTTCAGGGTGGCCGACATCCTGGTTATTGCGTCCCCCGTTTACGCGCTGGACGTATCGGGCGCAATGAAATCTCTGCTGGACCATCTTTGCTACATGTGGGTGTCCCACCGGCCCGACCCGGCGATGTTCGGCAAGGTGGGCGTCACCTTCTGCACCACCGCCGGCGCCGGCCTTCACCACACAGCCAAGACCATGCGCAACAGCCTGAAATTCTGGTGCGTAAAACGGGTATATACGTTCAAAAAGACGCTTGCTTCCATGAGCTGGGAGGAAGTTTCCGAGAAGAACAAGGCGGCTGTCCGGCTAAAAACTGCGCGGCTTGCCGCGAGAACCGCGCGCGCCGCCCGCAGGGCGGACCGGCTGGCGCCCCCTCTTTTTACCAGGTTCCTGTTTTGCCTGATGCGCGGGATGATGCGTAAAAATACATGGAACGAAACCGACCGGAAGCACTGGGAAGAGCAGGGATGGCTGGCAGGCGGCAGTCCGTTTTAAATAAAAAAAAGCGCCCCGAAGGGCGTTTTTTTATCTGCTTTTTCTGGAAACGCTGAGCGTGGCCAGGGTGTAAAATACCGCGGCCGTCACTGCCAGAACAATGATGCTGAACAGGGGGCCGGTAAGCTGGTCCCCGAATTTATAGACCACGCCCATGGAAACCTTGAAGTTTTCCACCGCCGCAGCGGGCGCGCCCGCAAAGACCTGGTCCAGCGGACGCTCCATCATGACCTGCCTGAAAAGCGCCCCCGCGTGGGAAACCGGGAAAACCTTCACGACGCTCTGTACCCCTTCCGGCAGGCTGCCGATGGGGATGTAGATACCGGTCAGAAACCCGATGAGCGTGCCCAGTATGGTGGAAACCGTTGCGAACGCATTGATGCTTTTTAGAAAAGTTGTGATAAAAAACACGATGGAAGCGCTGGAGAGCACCGAAAGCAACATGATGCCGAATATTTTTGCAAATTCGGTGAGCGTGACCCATTCGCCCCCGTAGGCCATGATATAGGCTTCCGCGAAAACGAAGGTGATCAGGCTCATGATCATCCCGATCAGAAACGTGCCCGTAAGGTATCCGCCCACCAGCGAGGAACGCCTGATGGGGGACGCAGAGAAATCCTTCAGTATATTTTTTGACCTGTCGTCCACCATGATGCCGAAGGCGCCCATGGTGGTGGTGATGGACGCGACGCCCAGCAGCCCTGCCATGATCCAGCTGTCCATAAGAAAACGCGATCCCGGAAGGCCCTTCATATCGCCCTGGATGACCTCGCCCAGAAACAGGACGTACAGGCCGATGATGATGAGTATGGCGAGCAGCGAGAAAAACACGGAAGTGCGGTCCCGGAAATAAAGCCGCAGGCTTCTTTTTGCGACATTCCATATCATGATTCCCTCACACTCCCTCCCGTGATGGCGATAAAGGCATCGTCCATGCTGCCGCTGATGACCTCAAACCCCAAAAGGCGTTTTTCCACCTGCTTCAGTATGGGCAGCGCATCCATTGTTTTTGAAAGTTTGATGTCTATACGCGTGCCGTTTGCGATATATTCTATCCCCAGGCTGTACAGGATGTTCTGCACCGCGTCCGCATCAGCCGGGGAAACCCTCAGGTAATCGCTGCTGTATTCCTCCCGAAGCGCCGCCGGCGTGCCCTTAGCCGTTATACTGCCCTTGTCTATCACCGCCACGTAATCCGCGTTCGCCGCTTCTTCCATGTAATGGGTGGTTAAAAAGACCGTTACACCCTCCTCCCGCTGCAGGGTGCGTATGGTGTCCCACACACTTTTGCGCGTCTGCGGGTCCAGACCGGTAGTCGGTTCGTCCAGAAACAGGATCTTAGGTGTGTGGACCAGCGACCGCGCGATATCCGAACGGCGGCGCTGCCCGCCGGACAGTTTGCCGTAGCGCCTGTCCAGGAATTCCTCTACTTCTGCGGCGCGCGCCGCTTTTTTGATGGATCTTGCAAGTTCCGGGCCCCGAAGCCCATAAAGGCTCGCGCGCATTTCCATGTTTTCCCGCACCGTGAGAAGCGAATCCAGCACGCTGTCCTGAAAAACCACACCGATGCTCGAGCGGATTTTGGCGTCTTCTTTCCCCAGGCGGTAACCGTTGACCACGGCGCTGCCCGCGTCCGGTTCCAGAAGGGTGCAGACCATTTCTATGGTGGTGGATTTCCCCGCGCCGTTGGGCCCGAGAAACGCGAAAAGCGTGCCCGCTTCCACATAGAAATCTATGCCGCGGACGGCTTTGACATCCCTGTAGCTTTTTGCGAGGCCGAAGACCTCTATAATCTTTTCCAAACCGTTCCCCCCCTTATATTGGCTCGAGATCAATATAACATAACGGGATGTTTTTGAAAAGTAAAATATAGGTAAAAAAAGCGAAATATCACACATGCCGTGCCGCTCTGTGAAAACAAAAAAGGCGGAACGCTTTTGTTCCGCCCTTGTTTTCTTTTTTTAAAGGGGCCTTCTTCCGCAGATGAAATTGCCCGTCCAGTAACTGGAACTGAAAACGTTGGTTGAGATGATGACCTTGCCGTTGCTGGAAGACGCGTTCACGATCTGCCCATCCCCGAGGTATACGCCTACATGGCCGTGCACGCAGACCACGTCTCCCCTTTGCAGTTCGCTCATGGAACCTATGCGGGCATACTGGTCCGCATCCGCCCATCCGTAGGAGGTCATATAGCTGACGCTGTTGCCGCTCGCCTTGAGCGCATAATACACCAGGCCGGAACAGTCGAACACATCCGGGCCCTTGCCGCCCAGAACATAGGTCTTGCCGACCTGGGCCAAGGCCGCGTTTACAAACGCTTCCACGCTGCCCGCATCGGCTGCGGGGGCGCTCCCGCCGTCGTCCGAAGAACCGCTGTCATCACTGCTTGTATCATCCGAAGAGGAGGAATCGTCCGAAGAGGCATCCTGCCCGTACTCCAGGGAAGGCTCCGCATCCCGGGAATACAGGACCTCCCGGGTTTCGTTGCCGACATTGCCGTCTTCCGAAAGGCCGTTCATACGCTGGAAATACTTGACCGCTTTTGTAGTGGCCGGGCCGAAGGAACCGTCTGCGGAGACCGCGTAGCCGAGTTCCGCCAGCCTTTCCTGTATGGACTGGACATCCGGGCCGTCTGCGCCTTCCGATACCGTGTAGTGCTTGGCTTCGTCCGAAAACAACAGCTGCTGCGTTTCAATGCCCGCTATCCCGTCTATGGGCAGGCCGTTCTTACGCTGGAAGTATTCGATCGCCTGGGTCGTTACCGGCCCGAACAGGCTGGTGGGATCGTCATGCTCCATATAATCCAGATCCATGAGCCGCTGCTGTATCTCCTTTACAAACTCATCCGTCATGCCCGAGGATAAAACCGTGTACACCTGCTCCGGCTCCGGGGTAGGCGTGGGCTCCGGCGTAGGCGTAGGTTCGGGAAGGGGGGCTGTTTCCGTGAGATCGGTCGTCAGTTCTCCCCCGGTGGTTTCGGGAAGCGGTTCCGCTGTTTCCGCAGACGCAGGCGTCTGGCTTGCGGCGGCGGCCAGGTTGATCTCTTCCATTTTTGCTACTTCGTTTGTATTGGCTGCGGTAGCAAATATAAGCGGGACGGACATCGCAAAGACGACCGCCACCGCAATAAACGCAATATTTATTTTGCGCAGGCGCAGTTTTTGGGGTTTGGGCTGATCTGCCGCATCCGAATGCCCGGACTGAAAATCCTGCCCGGCTTTACGGTGCGTCATCGGCGGCTGTTCCCTGACTGTATCAAAAACTTGCTTTTTCACTATAATCCACCATTTGTTTATATTTTTTACTGAGGTCAGCCTCATTTTATACCAGGAATCGGAATATGTCAATCATATTTAATATATTTAATACTTTTGTAATATTATTGACGGGATCGTAATTTTTCCGTTTTGCGGCGGCGGTTTCGTGGTATACTTATACTGAGCAATAAAAAATACGCCGATTGGCCGGCATAAAAACGAATGAAACGAGGAGATGGATATGAATTTTTGCTGGTGTACGCTGCATGTTGGGGACATGGAGGCGTCTTTGCGTTTCTATGAGGATATCATAGGACTGAAGCTGACTAAGAGGTTTTCCCCCACCGGGGGAATGGAGATAGCCTTTCTGGGGGAAGGTGGTACACAGGTGGAACTGATCTGCAACCAGAAAGACTTACAAAAGAAATCCTGCGACGGGATTTCGCTCGGGTTTGAGACGGATTCCCTGGACGAAACAAGGGACAGCATCGAACGGAATGGATTCAAAGTCCACAGCGGGCCTTTCCAGCCGAACCCGCACACCCGGTTTATGTTTGTTCTTGACCCGGACGGTTACACGATACAGTTTATGGAGAATTTCTGACCGCCGCAAAACATGGCAGCCGCACCAAAGGGGGCTTTTGACATGTCTGCGGGCGGGGCGGGCGCGTATATTTTTTTTAACGGATATCCTGCCGATTTTACCGGTTGTCCCCCGGGCGGAAATATGCTATCATTGTGACGGATAATGAAACCTTTACCCAAATATTTTGTATGCAAGGTGCGCCATGAACATACTTTTTTTTATGAAACCCAAGGCCGAAACCGCATATGTACAGGACAGCAACACCCTGCGCCAGGCGCTGGAAAAGATGCGGCATTCCGGTTTTACCGCCATTCCCATTATTGACGGCGAAGGCCGCTATGCGGGAACGCTGAGCGAAGGCGATCTGCTATGGGCCCTGCTGGACAGAGACGCCGGCAGCCTGAAGAACAGCGAAAAGCTGTCCGTAACGGATATATCGCTGAAAAGGCAGAACACCCCCATTAATGTGAACGCCCAGATCGAAGACCTGCTGCTGACCGCCATGAACCAGAACTTTGTGCCGGTGACCGACGACCGCGGCCTTTTTATAGGCATTGTAACCCGCCGGGACATCATGCAGCATTTTTACGACAAGGCGCAGGCAGAAAAGATAAAATGACCGCCGCCCAAAAACGGCTGGCTAAAAAATTTTTTCACTATTGCATTCTTTGGGCAAGATACTGTTAAATGAATTAAAAAAGGCTTTCCGCAGGGAAAGCCTTTTTAATTCCATTTTATTTGATCCCGATGTCCCTTCTGTACTGTGCGCCCTCGAAACGGATCTTTTCCACGTTTGCGTAGGCTTTTTTGCGCGCGGCCGGGATATCTTCCCCCCGCGCGGTGACGCCCAGCACGCGCCCGCCGGAGGTGACCAGGACACCGTCTTCCTTTTTGGTTCCCGCGTGGAACACCACCACGTCCGGATCGACGTCTTCCAGGCCTTCTATGGGAAGGCCTTTTTTATACTGCCCCGGATAGCCGCCCGAAGCCATCACAACGCACACCGCGCTGCCCGGCTCGAACGCAAGCTCCACTTCATGGAGCCTGCCGTCTATGCACGCTTCCATGACATCCAGCAGGTCGTTCTTCAGGAGCATGAAAACCGACTGGGCTTCTGGGTCGCCCAGGCGCGCGTTGTATTCCAGGACCTTGGGGCCGTTTTGGGTGAGCATCAGCCCGAAGAAGATGACGCCCTTGAAATACCGCCCCTCGGCGCGCAGCGCCTCCACGGTGGGACAGATGATGGTGCGCATCACCTCCTCCTCCAGCTCCTTCGTATACTTCGGCGAAGGCGCGAAGGTCCCCATTCCCCCGGTATTAGGCCCGTGGTCCCCGTCGAACGCACGCTTATGGTCCTGCGCGGAGAGCATGGGCAGGATGGTCTTGCCGTCGCAGAAGGCCAGTATGGAGACTTCTGGGCCTGTCATGAACTCTTCTATCACCACGCGGCTGCCCGCGTCCCCGAATTTTTTTTCCTCCATGATCTGGCGGACCGCATCTTCCGCCTGCTCCGCGTTTTCGCAGATCAAAACCCCCTTGCCCAGCGCCAGCCCGTCCGCCTTGACAACGGTGGGATACTGCGCATCCTTAAGGTATGCGTACGCGTCCGCCGCGGAATCGAACGTTTCATAGGCTGCAGATGGAATGCCGTATTTTTTCATCAGTTCCTTGGAATAGCTTTTGCTCCATTCGATCTGCGCACAGGCGCGCGTAGGGCCGAATGCGCGGATACGGTTTTCCGTAAGTGCGTCCACCATCCCGAGGGACAGGGGATCGTCCTGCGCGACGATGACCAGATCCATGAAATGCCGCCTGGACCAGGCGACCACGCCCGGTACGTCCGTTACCGAAAGAGGCACGCACTCGGCGATACCGCCTATGCCTCCGTTCCCCGGCGCGCAGTATATCTGCGCTTTGGGATGGCTTTGCCTGATTTTCCATATAATCGCATGTTCGCGGCCACCGCCGCCAACCACTAAAATCTTCATTATTTATCCTGCCCGTCCTTTAATGTTTGAAATGCCGGATGCCGGTGAACACCATCGCGATGCCGTACTCGTCGCATTTTTTAATGGAGTCCTCGTCCCGTATGGAACCCCCCGGCTGGATGATGGCCGTGATGCCGGCCTTGGCGGCGGCTTCCACACAGTCGTCAAAGGGGAAGAAGGCATCCGAGGACATGACCGCCCCGGCGCACCGGTCCCCCGCGCGTTCGATTGCCGCCTCCGCCGCCCATATGCGGTTGGTCTGTCCCGGGCCGATGCCGACCGTCGCGCTGTCCTTTATGACCGCAATGCCGTTGGATTTGACATGTTTTACGACACGGAATGCGAAATCAAGGTCCCGCCGCTCCTGCTCGGTCGGCTCCCGTTTGGTGACCGTCTTCCATTCGCCGTCGTACATTTTATTATCCGCTCCCTGTACCAGCAGCCCTCCCAACACTTTTTTTGTATCCCTGCAGTCCTCCCCGAGTTTTGCCGCGATATCGGGCAGCTCCAGCACACGGAGGTTCTTTTTTGCGCAAAGGATATCAAGGGCGTTCTGCGTATAGGAAGGCGCAATGACGATTTCCAGGAATATTTTGGCCATTTCCTCCGCGGCCCGGCCGTCGATCTCCGAATTGGATGCCACGATGCCGCCGAAGATGGAGACCGGGTCTGATTCATAGGCTTTCATAAAGGCGTTCAGGACCGTATCCGCCGTGCCCACCCCGCAGGGGTTGGCGTGCTTGAGGCCCACCACCGTGATGCCGCCGAACTCGCGCAGGGTATCGAGCGCGCCGTTCGCGTCGTTGATATTATTGAAGGAGAGTTCCTTTCCCCCGAGCTGCCTGGCATTCACCAGGCTTCCCGGAACGGCCAGAGGCTCCCGGTAAAAGCATGCGGACTGGTGCGGGTTTTCCCCGTAACGCATGTCCTGCAGACGTTCATAGGTAAGGGTAAGCTTTTCCGGATAGGAGGCGTCCCCCGTTTGCGCCCGCAGATACTGCGCGATAAGCGCGTCGTAAGCCGCGGTGTTCTGGAATACTTTTGCCGCGAGAGCAAACTTGGTATCCCGCGTAACTTCCCCATTCAATGTGAGTTCGCCGATCACCTTTTCGTAATCCGCGCTGTCCACAATGACCGCGACGTCCTGCCAGTTCTTGGCCGCCGCGCGCAGCATGGTGGGCCCGCCGATGTCGATGTTCTCCACCGCGTCTTCCAGGGTGACGCCGTCTTTCATAATGGTCTGTTTGAAGGGATACAGGTTGACCGCTACCACATCGATGGGCGCAATCCCGAGGGCTTTGATCTGTTCCATATGTTCCGGGTTGCCGCGCATGGCCAGCAGGCCGGCATGGATGGCCGGATGCAGCGTTTTGACCCTGCCGTCCAGACATTCCGGGAATCCCGTAACATCCGATACGTTCGTCACCGCAACGCCGTTTGCCTCCAGTTCCCGCTGGGTGCCGCCGGTGGAGAGGATTTCAAACCCCAGGGCGACGAGTCCCTCTGCAAATTCCACGATCCCTGTCTTGTCAAACACACTTAAAAAAGCTCTTTTCGCCATTGATTCCTCCTTTTAATCCAAAACGGTTACGATTCTTCCCGAAACCGATATTTTATCCTCGCTCATCAGCCGCACCGCCAGGGGCAGCAATTTATGCTCCGTCTGCATGACCCGCTGCTGCAGGACCTCCGGGGTATCCCCCGGAAGCACGGGCACCGCTTCCTGCAGGATAATGGGGCCGGTGTCCGCGCCGCCGTCTACCAGATGCACGGTTGCGCCCGTGATTTTGGCCCCGTAAGCCAGGACGGCCTCGTGTACGTGCAGCCCGTAATACCCCATGCCGCAAAACGAAGGGATCAGCGCCGGGTGGATGTTGATGATGCGGTTTTTAAAGGCCCGGACCATCTCTTCCCCCAGTATCTGCATATAACCGGCCAGCACCACAAACTCTGCGCCGCTCTCGCGGAGCGCGGCAAGGTTGGCGCGGTCGAACTCCTCTTTTGTTACATAGTCTTTCTTTTGGATGACGCGGGCCGGTATACCCGCCTTTTTCGCCCGCTCAAGTGCGTAGGCCCCTTCCCTTGAGGAAATGACGCATACGATCTTTGCGCTCTGGCTGCTGTCTATCAGGCTCTGCAGATTGGTCCCACCGCCCGAGACCATGACCGCATACCGGCTCAGCGGCATAACTGCACGCCCCCATCTCCGCGGACCACACTGCCGATTATATGGGCCTTGCCGCCGCCGGCCGCAACCTGGCGCACCACGGCGTCCGCATCGGCTTCGTCCACGATAATCACCATACCGATTCCCATATTGAAGGTGTTATATGCCTGCTCGTCTGAAAGCTGCGCGTCCTGCAGCAGGAAATCGAACACCGCGGGTATTTCCCAGGTACCCATCCGGATCCTTGCCGAAAACCCGTCGGGCAGCACGCGCGGAATATTCTCCAGAAAACCGCCCCCCGTAATATGGGCGATGCCCCGGACGGTGAATCTATCAAGCAGGTCGAGCACGGTCTTCACATAGATTACCGTCGGCTCAAGCAGGATCTCCCCCAACTGTTTATCCACGGAATATACATGCCTGGATAAAATAACGGGGTCCATTGAATACAATCTGCGGACCAGGGAAAAGCCGTTGGAATGGATACCGGACGACGGCAGGCCGATGATTGCGTTGCCCTCCTTCACGCTGCTCCCGTTGATAATCCTGTCTTTTTTAACTATGCCGACACAGAAACCGGCAAGATCGTATTCGCCTTTCGGGTAAAACCCGGGCATTTCCGCCGTCTCTCCGCCGATCAGCGCGCATCCGGCCTGCAAACAGCCCTCCGCCACGCCGCGCACCACGTCCGCGATGACCTTGGGCTCCAATTCCCCCGTTGCAACATAATCCAGAAAGAACAGAGGCCGCGCGCCCTGGCAAACCACGTCGTTCGCGCACATGGCCACGCAGTCGATACCCACCGTATCGTGCCTGTCCATTGCAAAGGCGGCCTTCAGCTTGGTGCCCACGCCGTCCGTTCCCGCAACCAGAACATTGCCTCCTCCGATATCGTACATGCCACCGAAACTCCCAAGGCCGGTCAGCACATGCTTATCAAATGTTTTTTCAACATATTTGCGCATCATCCGTACGGCTTCGTATCCCTTTTCCACGTCCACGCCCGCATCCTTATACGTGATTGTCAATTTAAGCCCCCCTATTCCTCAGACAAAAGATTCATTTTCTCGGTATCCTGGTTCGCTTTTTCAATATCCACGGGGTATTCCCCACTGAAACACCCTACGCAGAAATTGCAGCCGGCGCCCTCCACCGTTTTAAGCAGGTCTTCCACCGTGAGGTAATTAAGGGAATCTGCGCCGATCACCTTCCTGATCTCTTCCACCGACTTCTTGGCGCCGATCAGTTCCTCATGCGACGGGGTGTCAATCCCGAAGAAACAGGGGAATTTGACCGGCGGCGAACTGATCATCATGTGCACTTCCCGCGCACCCGCGAGACGAAGCATTTCCACGATCTTTTTGCTGGTTGTGCCCCGGACGATGGAATCGTCCACCAGCACCAGCTTCTTACCGTGAACGATCCGTTTCATGGCGTTCAGCTTCAGTTTGACGCCCCTCTCGCGCAGGGACTGGCTGGGCTGGATGAAAGTGCGCCCCACATAACGGTTCTTGGCCAGAAGTTTGGCAAACGGAATCCCGCTCTGCGCGGCGTATCCCGTTGCCGCGGGTGTCGCCGAATCGGGCACGCCGCCGACAAGGTCCGCCTGCACCGGATAAGCATTGGCCAGCCGGATGCCCATGGCCTCCCGCGACCGGTACACGCTGATCCCGTCTATATCCGAATCCGGGCGCGCAAAATAAACATATTCGAATATGCACAGGGCCGTTTCCCGGCTGGCCTGCGCCTGGAAGGATTTCAGGCCGTCCTTGTCGATCATTACGATCTCTCCCGGCCGTATATCGCGCACAAATTCCGCGTCGATCGCGTCAAACGCGCAGGATTCGGAAGCCAGAACATAATTGTCATCCAGCTTGCCAAGCGCCAGCGGGCGGACTCCCTTGGGGTCGCGCACGCCGATGAGCGCGTTTTCCGTCATGATGGCCAGCGCATAGGCGCCCCGCACCATCTTCATCATTTTTGTGATGGATTCGATGAGCCCGAATTTGGAGAACCGCGCGATCAGCGCCGCCATGACCTCCGTATCGAGCGTGGTCTGGAATATCATGCCTTCGTCGATCAGTTTTTCCCGCAGGATATTGCTGTTCACAAGGTTGCCGTTATGCGCCATGGCAATCTTGCCCTTCCGGTAGGAAAGCACGATGGGCTGGCAGTTCTCCACCGCACTGTCCCCGCAGGTGGAATACCGGACATGCCCTACGGCGATGTTCCCCCCGGCGATGCTGCCGAGGGAATCGCGGAACACTTCCGCGCAAAGCCCCATTCCCTTGTGGACCCGAATGTCGGCTCCGTCAGCCACCGCGATGCCCGCGCTCTCCTGCCCCCTGTGCTGGAGGGCATATAGCCCGAGATACGCGGCTTCCGCCGGGTCGTAGGTCTTGTCGTTCATATAAATGCCGAATACGCCGCATTCCTCATGCATGACATCGTCTTTTGGTTTGATGCGCTCGTATGCATATTTTTTAGAAAACCGCATATGTTGCCTATTCCCCCATCAGTCTCTTCAGGATTTCCTGGTAAGCGTCCTCCACATGCCCGAGATCCCGGCGGAAACGGTCTTTATCCAGTTTTTCGCCTGTTTTGGAATCCCAGAAACGGCAGGTATCCGGGGATATTTCGTCCGCCAGGATGATCTTTCCCTGGAAGCGGCCGAACTCCAACTTGAAGTCTATCAGCTCTATACCGAACTGTTTTAAGTATGCCGTCATGACTTCGTTGATCTTCAGGGAATACCGGGCGATGGTGTCCATCTCCTCTTTGGTCGCGAGGCCCAGCGCCGCGATATGGTAATCGTTGATCATGGGGTCTCCCAGTTCGTCCGACTTGTAGCAGTACTCAAGCACGGTTACAGGCATTTTAGTGCCCTCCGGAAGCCCCAGGCGTTTGGACAGGCTGCCCGCCGCAATGTTGCGCACGATGACCTCCACCTGCACGATCTCCACCTTCCGGACCAGCGTTTCACGGTCGGATATCTGCTCCACATAATGCGTGGGGATGCCCTTTTCCTCCAGCATTTTGAACATATGGTTGGACACCCGGTTGTTCACGATGCCCTTACCGACGATGGTGCCTTTTTTAAGGCCGTTGAAAGCCGTCGCGTCGTCCTTGTAATCCACCAGTACAAGCTGCGGATCATCCGTATTAAAAACCTTTTTCGCCTTGCCCTCATAAATTTGGTTTAATTTTTCCATTCGATCAGTTCCTCCCATTTCAGATCTGCATCCGCCTTTAAAACATCCTCTTCCATCTTCTTTTTATACGCTTCCAGTTTGTCCGCCAGCTCCCCGTATTTGATGGAGAGTATCTGTACGGCCAGCAGCCCGGCATTTTTGCCCCCGCCGACCGCAACGGTTGCGACGGGAACGCCGTCCGGCATCTGCACGGTGGACAACAGGGAATCCAGCCCGTCCATCATAGACGATTTGACGGGCAGCCCGATCACCGGCAGGGTGGTATGCGCCGCGATCACGCCCGCCAGATGGGCCGCCTTACCGGCCGCCGCTATGATCACTTCAAAACCCGACGCGCGCGCCTCCCCCGCAAAACGGGCGGCCGTACCCGGCGTCCGGTGCGCAGAGAGGACCCGGGCTTCTGTTTCCACACCGAAGTTCTTCAGGATCTCCAGCGCGGGCATTACAACCGAAAGATCGCTTTTGGAACCCATGATTACCGCAACTTTCATTTTCCACAACTCCTTTGTTTCTAAAAAAATGAACGGCCAGGTGCATGAAACGCACCTAGCCGGAAAAAACCTCTGTGCCGCGGGCGCCCCCGCGCACCGAAAAAGACAAAAAAACAGCATCCACCAGTTGGCCGCTACCGCCGGGTATTAAGATGGGCCGAACCAGATTTGCCATTTAACACTCCTTTAAGCTCATAATACATTATCATACCTTAAAACCGTCTAAAACGCAATATCCAGGGGCGAGAATATTGCCGGAAAACGCGCAGTGCGGCGCAGAAAAAACATATGCCAAAATCCGTGCGGTGCTTTGCAATTATGCAATTTTATTCATTTTTTGTTTATTTTTATAAATTATCAGGGCTTTTTATCCCCGCCCGCCCTTCCGGGAAAACCACCCCGGCGGTATAAAAGAGGGGGGCGGAAAAGGGAGAAAAACACAGACGTTAAAAAATTTTTACATTCTTCCATAAACATACACCAAATTTTCACCATACAATCACATTGGACTGTTAAGATACTTGCGTAATCATTATCGGCATGATATATGCGCGATTTTTTGGAGGTTAACATGAAGTTTACTGAATTTATGAGGGGCGCCAAGACCCGGTGGATCCTTCCGGCCGCCGTTGCGGCGGTTTTGGCAGTCATACTGATCCCCCTCGCGATCAACTCAACTACCGCGGACCAAAGCGGCGCTGAAACCGTATACAAGGAAACACAGGTGCAGCGCGGGGACATCACGGTGGGCGTGACCGAAAGCGGAACGGCGTCCCTCAACACCAACGCAGTGACCTGCGAACTGGAAGGCGCCGAAATTGAGGAAATGTACGTCAAGGCAGGCCAATCGGCAACCGAAGGCGATGCGCTCGCCAAACTGACGGCAGACAGCGTAAGCGATGCGCTTGAAACCTACCAACTCGCGCTGGACACGGCAGAAATCAAACTGTCGCAGGCGGAGTCTTCCTACACGACCGGCAAGGTTTCCGCCCAGAGCAATTATGAGAGCAGCCTGCTGAAAAAGGATAATGCCGAAAACACATACAACGAAACGATAGAAAGCCTGACCGAGGCGGTCAGCACCGCACAGGCAAGCGTGGACGACTGCACGGGGACGATAAACTATTATACGAACCGCCTGGCCAATGACGGCGCCCTGATCTATGCGGAATATAAAATCGACGCGCTGAAGGCGGCATTGGATGCGGCGACCGCACAGGTCAACGCGGATATAGCGGCCGGTTACAACGACCCGGCATCCGATCATTATACTTCTTATGTCACCGATGTGGAAACGCAGCAAAAGGCGCAGGACGCCTATGATACCGCGGTTTCAAATTATGAATCCGAAGTAAAGAAAGAGACGTCCGCCCTCGCAACAAGAAAAGCCGGCCTCAGCGCTCTTAGGAACAAGGTTACGCAGGCCAAACTGAACCTGCAGACCGGGACGGTGGAAGCGGAAAACCAGATGGCGGAAGATATTGCCGCAGGCAATAACGCCCAGGCGGTATACAACGCCACCATCGCTTCACTGAAGGCCAATGTGGATTCCGCACAGGCGGATTATGACACAGCCAAAGAAAATTACGACGCATTCAGCGTGTATGCGACCGACCCCAACATTTATTCGGAATACACCGGCCTTGTGTACAGCGTAGGATATTCCGCCGGGAGTACCGTATCCCCCCAGACCGCCGTTGCGACAATCACCGATAATACGACCGTATATGTAACAGTTTCGGTTACACAGGACGATATTGCAAGCATTGCGGTCGGCGACAGTGCAAACGTTGAATTCAGTTCGTTTGAGGGCACGAAATTCACAGGGACCGTAGACAGCATTACCATATCCCCAGCGAGATCCGAATCCTCTACCGTGAGTTATGTGGTATCCGTTGTGCTGACCGGCGACGGTGTGGAAGAATTATACGACGGTATGACGGGCGATGTGACCTTTGTGACCAAGGAAGTGACCGACGTCCTGTACGTTTCCAATAAAGCGATCACTTCGGATAACGGGGTGCAGACCGCAAAAGTGAAGGACGACCAGGGCAACATTACGCAGGTTGAGGTGACCACCGGTTTCTCTGACGGCACAAATACGGAAGTTACATCCGGTCTGACCGAAGGCCAAACCGTGATTATTGAAAGCCAGGCGGTGACTGTGCAATGAGGTTTTCCGAACTCATCCATCTCGTATGGGTCAACATAATGGGCAATAAAACCAGGGTTTTGCTCACATCGCTCGGTATCATCGTAGGCGCGGCCACCATCGTAATGGTGCTGGCCATCGGCAAAGGCGGCGAAGCGGATGTAGCCGAACAATACAAAACCCTGAACGCGGGTGCGATTGACATCAGCTATGAGCGCGCCAGCGACATGACCGGCGGAGACAGCGGAGGCGGAATGCCGGGCGGCGCCATGCCGGGCGGCGCCATGGGCGGCGGAATGCCGGGCGGCGGCACCATGCCCGACTTTGCGGGCGGTTCGTTCGGCGGCGGCAGTTCTGGGACTTCCAACAGCAGCGCCCTCCAGTCCATGATGCAGGACGTCATGAACCAAATGAGGAATACGGAGAATATTACCCTGAGCGAATCCGACCTGGAAGACCTGGAACTGTTTGTGCCGGGGCTCTCCGCCGCCTCCATCTCCGCAACCACCGAGGGGAGCGTTTCCGGAGGAATCCTTGATGATGCGGCCGATTATACGGTTGCGGGCGTAACGGCAGACTATGCCACCGTCAGCAACCTGCAGGTAGGGCTTGGAGATTTTATTACGG
>Ga0172371_10005886_pt1 | contig 18041 bp, 15 predicted proteins | sample Lak12m_FD_114543 | JGI IMG/M metagenome (GOLD analysis project Ga0172371, IMG submission 114543) | Freshwater microbial communities from Kabuno Bay, South-Kivu, Congo - kab_022012_12m | ecosystem: Environmental > Aquatic > Freshwater > Lake | place: Democratic Republic of the Congo: South-Kivu...
CTCCGCGCCGTTATAAGTGTATTGCGCATTGATCACCGACTGTTCGGCGGTGCTCAGTTCCCTCAGGGTTGCGCCGCCCTTGTCATACAGTGATTTCTGCTTTTCATATTCGTTCTTGGTAACATCCAGGTTCAGTTTCTTGGCATCGATCTGGATATTGTTCACATACTCCTCATCCTCAAACTTTACAATAACTTCTCCTGCCCTCACACGGTCACCAAGGGCCCAGGGCCGGCCGGTGCGCGGATTATTCTGGAGAAGATAGCGGCCCGACATTTCCGATTTCAGTTCCACTTCACGTGTCGGATATACTGTTCCGTTGGTTTCAATAAACTCCTCAATCGACGAGGGACGAACATCAAGAACAGCCACCGGCACTGCAACTTCAGTTTCGGCATCGGCCTGCTGGTTCCGGCAACCATTGATTGAGAACAGTGCAATACCGGAAAGTAATAATGCAAACAGGGGGTTTCGGAAGGATTTCATATCAGTGGGTTATTTAATAATCGTGGGTACTATGGATGTTTTGGTTTCCCAGTCATACAGGGACTGGATCTTCATATTCAGGAGCTCCAGCTTGTAGTTGATCTGGGCATTGACCAGGTCGAGTTTTTTTGACGACAGCTGATTCTGGAAGAGGTTCAGGTCCATACCGGTAAGGTCGCCAGTTTTATACCTTTCCAGATTGATATCATAGGTAAGCTGGGCATTCCTGACACTCTGCTCGGCAATGGTGATCTGGTTCAGCAGGTTCTGGAGATTCCTGTATACCTGCCTGACCGTCTGGATGATCGTATTTTTTTGATCCTCGTAATTTACATTCTGTGTCTCAATACTGGCCTGAGTAGCCTTGATCCTTGCCTTCTTCTCACCCCAGTCGAAGATCGGGATCTGGAGGGTCAGGGAGATGTCCTCGTTATCCGTAGGGTTTTTGTATACCTGAGGGAAGGCCTCATTATCACCGAACAACCCGACCGAAAGATTCAGGTTTCCGGCAAATTCATTGATCGCCATGGTGCGGATCATCTCAAACTGGGCAGTTTCAATGCTGATCTGCCTCTGCCTTAATTCCATCCTGTTTTTCAGGGCAAAATCAATGGCTTTTTCAAGATCCACCGGAACGGAATCGACAACCGGGTCGGCCAATACGCTCATATCCCCAAAAATGTCCATCCCTACAAGGATTTTGAAGTTATCCTTTCCGTTTTCAAGTGACACCTTGTAATTCTCCCAGCTCGACTTACTGGAGGCCAGGTTCAGTTCGGCCTGATACAGCTCCTCGAGCCTCGAAAGTCCGCCCTCAACCTTATTCTTGATAATTTCATAGTTACGCTTCTGATTCTCATACTCCTCAAGCGCGATCTGAACCCTCATCTGCTGGTTGTACACCGAATAGAACTGCTGGGCAACCGACCTTTCAAGCTGCAGCATCTGCAGGTTGAAGTTCAGCTGTGAGTTTTCATAATCCAGCTCAAGCGATTTCATGGCCAGCTTGGTCCGGTTATAGGTAAACAGCGGCTGATTGTATTGCAGGTAAAGGTTGTTGGTGAAGGTTTTTGTGGTTTTGTCGGAGAATTCACTGTAGGCCCTTTGCCATCCGAACTTATTGGAAACGGCAAATGTACCATCTGTCCAGACGATCGGCTGCGAAAGGGTAAAGGTACCCGAGCTCGAAAGGTTTTGTTGTGTGTTCCAATCGGCAAATCGTTCGTCGAAGACCCTGTTATTACTGTAACCCAGAGGGTTCAGCGTCAGTTTGAAGTTCGACTTAAGGGCTGCCTCCTGAGCGTTGAGCAGCTGCTCGCTTCGCTCAAGGTTCAGCTGGACAATCCTGATATCCGGACTGTTCTTGGATGCAATGAGCAAAGCATCCTGTAATTTGATCAGCTGCTGAGCCGGCAGCGAAACTGACAATAACAGGCCTGAGATCAGGCAGATGAATCTAATTTTATTTCTCATATAGACAGGTTTTTCTCGATTATTGTTGTTTGATCCATTTGATGGCATCGGCGACCACCGTTTTCCCGCCATTCTTGTCATTGATCATGACCCTGGCTGTATCAGCCTCATAATAGAATGATCCCAGAAGGTTCCAGCCGGTTTCGGCCGTTTTGAGCGATAATGTTATGTCCTCGCTCCCCTCTGCATGGAAGACGGTATAATGATATTCATCGGTGATTTCAGGCATGGAACCCGGGCCGCCCATCATGCCGGGACCGCCCTGGCGGCTGTTTTGTCCGCCACCGCCCCTGAAGGAGCCCATTCGTGCAATATTGGGATTCAGGTACGTATACACCTCGTAATAGCCTGGTTTGGTAATGACGGTCCTCCATTCGGCTGTCAGATTGCCATCACCGGATTTCACATAGACGGCTGATCTGATCAGGTCTCCGTAAAATCCCGACTGGATAACCGGAGTCCAGAATTGTGGCGGCGGCCTGAAAGAGAGCGCCTTGTAGGGCACGCTCTCATCCGTTTTGTTGATCTTCAGCCATTTGACCAGCCTGCTCTCAGTGGCCTGTCCGGAGGTTGAAAATCCAGTTTCTTCATTGTCGACGATGATCTCGCCGGTATTGCTGATGGTATTAAACACTTCGACCGGTTTCAATCCCTCAATGGGTTCGAATCCCCTGATCTGCTCGAGCTGCGGGAACGGATAGCCGATATTGTTGGGCAGATTGTTGGATATCATGGTATTGATACTCATCGCCCTTGGCTGATCATCGAGTACGTATCCCACTTTAAAGGCTGCGTTGGCAGGCAGAATGAGAAATTTTTCGGTACCAGTATTTCTGCCGGCCAGGGCAAAGGTGGGACCGCCGCGCATCCCGCCGCCGCCACCGCGGCCTCCCATACCACCGCGGCCTGCACGGAGCGAGATCTGGATCAGACCACCCTCCTGCGATGGATTGCTGATATCAAACAAGAGCTGATAGCGGGTGCGGTCTTCCTGCTGAACCTCCACCACCCTGACCTTGCCCACCAGGTATCCCGGAAGGGCTTTCGCATGGTACCAGCGCTCTGCAAGGGAATCCGGACTCATCCCGAACCGGTTCCTGAAATCAACCGTCAGGGAATCAAGATCCAGCGTCCGGTATCTGTATTTTTCAAGCTCTGAAAGCAAAAATGGCATGAAGTTCTCCGATCCGGCAACCGCTTCAAGGTAGGTGAAGAAATATTTTCCTTTGGCGTCAATCACCTGCCGCAAAGCCAGATTATCCATCTCCGACCCCAGCAATTGTGCAAAGGTTTTCCGCTGAAGTTCCACATTTGCCTGTTCAGCGGCGCTGAGGCCACTGCCTGTCCCCTGTCCCATGCCGCCGAAGCCCTGATCGGAAGAATTGGTTATATAAGCCTCGAGTCCGGTATTCAGGATCGGATATTTGCCGGAGCCGATATGGTTGATAAAGGTGTAATACTGAGGAAACAGGGAGAATTTCTTATCAGATGAGGTACTGTTATTCCGGTTCGGCTCCATTCCAAACCGGAAATCTCCACCGGAAGTTCCGGGATTAAAGTTATCGGACAGAAAGTTTCTCAGAACCCTGAGCTGAATCTCCTTTTCCGACAGCGATTCCTCGTTTTGTTTGCTTCTTTTCTCAGTTTGTTTGTATTCCTGTGAGAATCCGGCCCGGCTGAGCATGCTCCCCCGCTCAGGAAGGAACACCATCTCAGGTTGCAGAAAATCGCGGTTCTTGATCCATAACCGGTAATATGAATAGAATTGCACCGGCACCTCAACCAGCTTCAGCCGCGGAAATGAGTACTTAAGCCCGAGTCTTCTCTCCACATCCTGCATCATTTCACTGACGATCCGGGGAAGTGTGTCCTGAATGGAATCCAGCGTTGAGCTGAAATAATCATGGCCCTTGAAGATGCTGAGCTCATACCGGATGTTACCTGCCTCCAGTGACCGGTCTTCATACGGACCGATAATGAGGGTCATGCCGGGCAGCTGGTTCTCGGGTCTGAACACCCATTGATTGCCTGATCTCTCCACCGGCCCCTGCATAATGGGCTGCAGTCCCTCTTTGGTTTCCACCGTGGCGGTAAACTTCGTAAAGTTCCACGAGGGCAGAACACTGAGGGTGGTTCCGTGCAGAACACCGGGCTGCGGATACCATGAAGATTCTGGGGTGAGTAGAACATAGTCGGGTTCAAGAATAGCAAACCGCTTGCGGATGGCAATGATAAAATCGGGACCCCACTTCTCCTCGGCCTGCTCCTTTTTGATATCAAGGTAGCAGCTCCGTTCATCGATGGCACCTTTGTAAACAAACTCGGCATTGACTTTCTCACCCTGGCTCAATGAGGCGGGCAGATTGAATATAACCAGATGCCTTTCCCTTTCAAATTTTGTATCGGTGCCGTTGATCAGTAGCTTCTCGAGCTCAAACCCCGGATTCAGGGAAAAAGCCGTTTTTGATACCGCCGTCTGATTCCGGTTGATCAGTGTCTCTTTTGCCGTAATACTCAGCTGACTGCCATGGTGCCGGATCGAGAGATCAGTGGATTCATTGCTGAGGACCAGCAGGTTATTGTTCTGATCATTCAGCGTGATCATCTCCTTTCTCACCTTATTGTCATTGGACGTTTTCCCTGCATAAACCGCGAGGGCTCCTGCACCTGCTGCGCCGCAGGTAATCATCATCACCCAGGCCATCAAAGACAGAAACCTTGACTGAGGCAGGCGCTTCAGCAGCAGAATGGAACCACTGATGAAGGAGAGTCCAAAAAGCAGATATATCATCCTCTGCAACAACAACTTACCTTCATAACCAAAACCGATCTGATCGGAATGGATCAGTGGCAGCCTGAAACCGATATAATCAAACACATAATCGAAATGGTCCTTACCGTAAAACATCACCAGTCCGGTGTAACCCAAAAGGATCACGAGGGCTATGGCCTGGTTCTTGACCAGCGACATTATCACAAAGGAGAATCCGAGGATAAATATCAGGGAGGGAAGACTGATAATCAGCGGGTAATAGAAGTAAGCCGCCAAATCCACAGGAATGCCCGACACGGCCATGTTGATGATCAGAGCCAGCAGCAAGGCCAGCAGGTTCAGAACAATGAACACGATAAGCACCCCGATGGTCTTGCCCCACACATAGGCCCAGTTGGTCATTGAGCGGGTGTAGATCACCTCGGATGTATCCAGCTTCTTATCCCTTTTCAGAAAATCCAGCGCCAGAAACATGGCGATAAACGCCTGGCTGAGGCTAAGGATCAGCATGTTGAAATAGGGAATATTGGCCGGAATGGCTTTTACGGCCCAGTTGCCACCTCCGTCCTGCAGCATGCCGATATTGATTCCAAACAGGAACAGAAGGATAAGCCCGGAGAATATCCTGAAGAACCAGCTTCTGAAGAGGATCAGGATCTCAAACCAGGCGATGATCCAGATGGTACGTAGGGTTTTCATGCTAATATTCCTGTTGGGGTTGATTCAGAACAAGTTCCATATAATAAACATACGCATGCTCAAGGTTCGGCTCAATCAGAATGGACGGATACTCGCCCGTATCATGAGCCACAACCTGCAAATCCCAGCCATTGACTGCCGGGATGGTTGAGATCACATTGAATTTTTCCTTGATTTCCTCAAACTCTTTGTTCGAGACAGACATCTGGAACACATGCCCGCGGGTTTTCGCGATCAGCTCATCCGGCGGTCCCTCGAAAACAAGGTTGCCATGGTCGAGCAAGGCCATGCTGCGGCAGGTACTGGAAATATCCCCAACAATATGAGTTGAGAGAATAATGATCATCTCCTGCTCGGTCATTTTTGAAAGAAGATTCCTGAAGCGGATCCTTTCATCCGGGTCCAGACCGGTAGTCGGTTCGTCGACAATCACGATCTTCGGATTCCCGATCAATGCCTGGGCAATACCCAACCGACGCTTCATCCCCCCGGAAAGCCTGCCGGCCTTGCGGTCGCGGGCCTCAAAAAGTCCAACCTGCTCAAGCATTTTTTCTACCTCCTGGTTTCGTTCCTTCCTGTTCTTTAACCCTGCCAGCCGGGCAGAATAATCCAGAAATTCCCAGGTGCTGTATTTAGCGAAAAAACGAAAATCCTGCGGCAGGTATCCCAGAAGAGTTCTCACCTCACGCCGGTGCTTCTGCAGGTCCATCCCGTTCACAAAAACCTTTCCGGTGGAAGGTTTCATCAGGGTAACCAGAATTCTCATCAGAGTCGATTTCCCGGCTCCGTTCGGCCCGAGCAGACCAAACATCCCGTCCTCAATGGTCAGGTTGATATCCGACAAAGCCTTGTTGCCGTTTTTATATACCTTGTTCAGGTGTTCAATGCGGATTTCCACGGGGATAGATTGAGTTTAGCTGTTGGATAGCAGTTTAGTCTGTAAGTTTAATGGATAAACTTGTTAAAAGTTGTTAAAAAAAAAGAATCGCACCAGGTTCCGGCACGATTCTTTCATTCGCCAAATTTTGTTCTTTATTCCTTAAAATCAGCCTTATCCAGTTTCCTTCCAAGGTAATACCCGGTAACCAATCCCAGACCGCCGCACACAAACACAATCCCGACCACGAGAAGTGCAAACATGTCGTCGTTGATTTGTGACTGATAATTGGCCAAATAAAGAATATAGGAGATGATGAACCCGATGCCGGTGCCGATGATCAGCGAACCGGCTTTCAGGGAGAAACGGAGGCTGGAGGTGCGGCTGCGTGCCTCTTTCTCCTTACCGGCAAAAAACAGAGAGGAATTGGCCCCTTTTTCTATCAGACTGAGCCGCTCGCGGTTACGTGTGGCAAAATAGAAATAGAAAATCCCGAAAACAGAGGCAAAAAAGGCGATGAATGTCAATGCAACTTCCATAATTTCAGTTTTTGAATTTTACCTTTTGACGCATAGGCCGGGAGCCGGTTACAATTTGTAACCACCTTACCCCCCGGCCGTCTAATAGTGCATGGATCATCAGAGGGAACTTGAATGTATCAGGGAGGTGCTTTCGGGCCAGACCCAGCGGTTTGCGCCGCTGGTTGAGGCCTACCAGACCGGTGCATTCAACCTTTGCTGGAAAATTTTGGGTAACCGGGATGATGCCCGCGACTGCACACAGGAAGCCTTTATCAAGGCTTATGAATCCCTGGGGAGCTTCAGGCAGGACGCCAGATTTTCCACCTGGTTCTACCGGATCGTTTACAATGTTTGCATCTCCAGGATCCGGAAAGAGGGCCGCGAAAAGAAGGTGGATATCGATCTGGTCAGGGATCCCGGTACGGAGGTTGATAATGAGGGAATCGGTTCACTGAACCGGGAGGACATGCAAATGTTACTTGACAAGGCCTATAAGGTGCTGGATGCAGATGAGCTCTTCCTGATCGACCGGTTCTATCACGGAGATGCCTCGGTGGATGAGCTTTCGCAGATGACCCGGCTGTCGGTAAGCAATGTTAAGGTCAAACTTTACCGGGCCCGTTTGAAAATGAAGCAGGAAATCAGTGTATTTTTGAAAGAGGAGGCAGAGATATGGCAGACAAGGATGTGATCCGCAAATTGGTGATGACGGAAGAGATCCGCAAAGCACCTGATGATCTGTTGGATTCGGTCATGAGCCGGATTGAAAAAATGCCCGCTCATCAGCCGGTCAGGCCCTTCAGCCCGCCCAAATGGCTGAAATGGGGAATCCCGTCAGTGCTGGGAATCAGCTTTCTGCTCACCTTGATTTTTGGCAAAAGCTCAGGAAACTATACCCTTGCGATGCCCGATTTAACTACAGGGATCAACGTTGGACATGCCCGTGACCGGATTGCCGATCTGGCCGGTTCACTGAGGTTTCCCGACCTTTCCCTTCCGGAATCTTTTGTTTGGATTTGCCTCGGCTCCCTGATCTTGTTCTGGGCCTTCTTCGCTTTGAACCGCTTCCTGGAAAAGAGGTAAAGTGATAGATCCACTCATCCACTTATCCACTCATCCACAAGTGTCAGAGTGTCTTACTTCGGCGCCAGTCTGTACAGCACCACAGCAATCAGCGAATAGACGAAATTCGGCAGCCACACCGCCATCCAGGGCGCCAGGTCACCCGCCCGGGCAAATTCTTTGGAAACCTGCATAAATAAAATGTAGGAGAAGCTCAGCGCAATACCAAAACCAATATGCATGCCCATCCCACCTCTGATCTTCCGGCTGGAAAGAGCCACCCCGATCACCGTCAGGATAAATACCGCAAAGGGCCCGGCGTACCTTCGGTGCTTCTCGATCTCGTAATACACATCCCCGTGTCCCCTCGACAGTTCCAGGGCGATGAACTTTCGCAATCTGGGAGTCGTCATGGCCTCCACCACATTACTGTTCCGGTTGAACTCTGTCGGCCGCAGATTAAGGGCTGAATCCATTGCAGGCCCTGAGGTTATGGTCTCCTTCAAACCGTCCAGGGTACGGATCCAGTAATTATGAATGTGCCAGGTCTGGTTCACCGAATCCCACCGGATATAATCGGCCATCATCTTGGATTTCAGTTCCCCGTCCTCAAATTTTTCCATGGAAAAGCGACTTCCGTACCCCGATCTGGCATTGTAATTCTCAACATAGATGAACACCCCCGGATCGATCTGTTTGTGAATATCCCGCTCCACGCCTGAAGTGGGTTTATCAATGTATTTCTGCTCAAACTCCAGCCTGCGGATGGAGGTGTGCGGAATCGCGTAATTCGCCAGAACAAAACTAAAAATGGCAATGATAGCGGCCGAGACCATGTAGGGAAGCAGCATCCTGCGGTAACTGATACCGGTGGAAAGGATAGCGGTGATCTCGCTGTGTATCGACATCTTCGAGGTAAAGAAGATCACGGAAATGAACACGAACAGATAGCTGAACAGATTGGAGAAATAGGGAATAAAGTTCAGGTAATAATCTGTCAGGATCAGTCGCAGCGGGGCCTTGTTGTTGATGAAATCATCCACCCGCTCGGAAAAGTCGAACACGATCGCGACCAGGATAATCAGACCAAGCGCCAGGAAAAAGGTTCCCAGGAACTTCTTCATGATATAGATATCCAGCCGCTTGATCATGTTTACAACCGGTTGTTCAGTTTAGGGACCATGACCGATTTCCAGGCAGAAAAATCGCCCGAGAGGATATGTTTTCTTGCTTCCCTCACCAGGCTCAGATAGAATGCCAGATTGTGAATGCTCGCGATCTGGGCCCCCAGCCTTTCGCCGGTGGTGATCAGGTGTCTCAGGTAAGCTTTCGAATATACCCTGTCAGCCTCAGAGGTTCCCTCTTCATCCAGGGGTGTAAAATCAAATTTCCATTTCTCATTCTTGATATTCATGATTCCCCTGGAGGTGAATAACATACCATTTCTTCCATTCCGGGTTGGCATCACGCAGTCAAACATATCCACCCCCAACGCGATCCCCTCAAGAATATTGACAGGCGTTCCAACCCCCATCAGATAACGGGGTTTTTCCGCCGGAAGTATACCGTTAACAATTTCGATCATTGAGTACATGTCCTCCACCGGTTCTCCTACCGACAATCCGCCGATGGCATTGGCCTCCATCCCCTGACGGGCAATGAACTCGGCCGAGCGCTTGCGCAGATCGGGATAAACGCTGCCCTGAACTATGGGAAGGAAGTATTGCTCATGGCCATAGAGCGGTTCGGTCTCCGTGAAACGGGCAATACCCCGCTCGAGCCAGTCGTGCGTGAGCTCCATCGAGTTCCTGGCATACTTTTCATCGCAGGGATAGGGCGTGCACTCGTCAAAAGCCATCGTCAGGTCACTTCCGATCTGCCGCTGGATATCAACCACGCCTTCCGGACTGAACAGATGCCTTGAACCGTCGATATGGGATGAAAACCAGGCCCCCTCCGCGGTCAGCTTCCGGTTCGCAGCCATGCTGAAAACCTGATATCCTCCGCTGTCGGTGAGAATGGTACGGTCCCAGTTCATGAATTTGTGCAGCCCGCCTGCTTCACGCATCACTTCCATGCCCGGTTTCAGGTATAAATGATAGGTGTTGCCCAGGATCACCGGGGCATTGATATCTTCCCTCAATTCACTCTGATGAACCGCCTTCACCGTGGCGCCGGTACCCACCGGCATAAAAACGGGAGTCTGCACGGTACCATGACCCGTTACAAACTCCCCCGCCCTCGCTGCGCTCTTCCCGTCTTTGGCTTCAATCTTGAAATTCATCTCTTTGGAAAATGGTAAAGATATTGCTTTTTAAGACTATCTTTGGGAGCCGATCTGCGGATTACCTTTTGTTTTTGACTGCTTCTATCTATGATTCAAGTAATTACCGACTTATTTACCATATCTTTTGATCGTTGGTCTGATTTTCTTTTTCTCTCTGTCGCCGCTCTTACTTTCATCGCATTTATCATCCAAATCTTCTTTTATCTGGGCCTATATCTGAAGGTTCACCGTCATAAACCGGCCAACCTGAAAACCACGATGGACCCGGTTACCGTGATCATTTGCGCAAAAAATGAGGCTGAAAACCTGAAAAAGTTCCTGCCATTGGTTCTTGAGCAGGAGTATCCCACATTTCAGGTGGTGGTGGTAAATGACGGATCCAGGGATGAAACACCCGAACTGCTGGCCGTATTTGAAAAAAAATACCCGCACCTGTACGTCACCCACATTGACCATACCCACCCCTATCCGCATGCCAAGAAACTTGCTCAGACGATCGGGATCAAGGCCGCCAAATATGATCAGCTCCTGTTCATCGATGCCGATTGCAGACCGGCCAGTCCCCACTGGATCGAGCTGATGCAGAGACATTTTCATCCGAGAACCGAGATCATCCTGGGATATGGGGCCTATGAGCGTGAGAAGGGATTCACCAACAAATTCATCCGGACCGATACTGCCTGGATTGCCCAGCAATACCTGGCCTTTGCGATCAAAAGGAAACCATTCATGGGGGTCGGAAGAAATCTTGCCTACCGACGTTCCCTCTTTTTCAATAACAAGGGATTTGCCAACCAGCTGCACCTGCAGTCGGGCGACGACGACCTGTTCGTGAATCAGACTGCCACCGGTGAAAACACGGCCGTGGAGTACCACCCCGACAGTTACACCTATTCAGAGCCCAAGCACACCTTCAACGACTGGCTTCGGCAGAAGAGACGGCATCTGACCACAGGGTTCCATTACCGGAGCCTCCATAAATTCTATATCGCCCTGGAGGTGCTGTCGAGGGAATATTTCTACCTCAGCATCATTGTTCTGCTCGCTATGTGGAAATTACCGGGATACCTGATACTCCTGCTGCTGCTCAGGTGGATCATGCACCTTTGGGTGTTCAGGCTGACCATGAAAAAACTCGGAGAAAAAGGGATCTGGCTATTCTCGATCGTGTATGACCTGTTCATGCCTGCCATATCGGGATTCCTGATCCTGAAGTCGAAGACGAAAAAAAATAAAAAATTCAACTGGTAATGATTTCCGATCTATCCTACCGGGCCAGGCAGGACTACCTTCTGGTGCAGAAAGCTCAGCAGGGTGATCAGAACGCCTTTGCAGGACTTCTTTCAAAATACTGGGATTCAGTATTTTTTATGCTCCTGAAAATGGTCCACAATAAGGATGACGCGGAAGATCTTACGATCGAGGCTTTTGGTAAGGCATTCAAAAACCTCGACGGATACACACCTGATTTCGCCTTCAGCACCTGGCTTTTCAAGATCGCCAATAACAATGCGATCGATTATCTCCGCCGGCAGCACAACAAAACGGTCTCCATTGACAGCCAGGGCCGCGACGGCGACGACGATAACCCGATGCAGCTGCAGTCGGATGTTCTGGATCCGGAAGAAGAAATGATCCAGAAACAGAAATCCGAATTGCTGCAAATGGTGGTCAGCCAGCTCAAGCCCAGATACAGCCGGCTGGTCCAGCTCAGATATTTTGAGGAATACTCCTACGAGGAGATTGCCGAAACCCTTCAACTTCCGTTGGGCACGGTAAAAGCCCAGCTGTTCAGGGCGAAGGAGCTCCTCTACCAGATCATCAAAGCAAAAGAGGTGTAAAATTGAACCCGGTTGCCCCCTATTTTCCGGAATTCACCTCCGGACAGTATGAACAGCTTGCCAGGCTCGGACCGCTCTACAGGGAATGGAATGAGCGCATCAACGTCATTTCCCGCAAGGATATTGAGCACCTGTACCTCCATCACGTACTCCATTCACTGGCAATAGCGAAATTCATCCGGTTCAAACCGGGAACCCGGATACTCGATGCCGGCACAGGCGGCGGATTTCCCGGTATCCCGCTGGCTATCGCCTTTCCCGAGGCAGAATTCACGCTGGCGGATTCAATCGGCAAGAAGATCACCGTGGTGAATGCCATAGCTGCCGGAATTGGTCTTAAAAACGTATCAACCTTCAATGGCCGTGTGGAAAACATCCCGGGAAAGTTCGATTTTGTCGTCAGCCGGGCTGTCACCACCCTGCCTGAATTTAACGGATGGGTCAAGGGGAAGTTCAGCACAGAAAACAGGAACAGCCTCCCTAACGGAATCATCTACCTTAAGGGCGGCGATCTGGAGCAGGAATTGAAATCTTTTGCCGGAAATGCCCGGATCACTGATATATCACGATTTTTCAGCGATCCGTTTTTTGAAACAAAAAAAATTATTTTTGTCCCGGTGACCTGATTATGCAAAGATCTTTGGTAGTTATCATTTTATGTTTATCTTTGCGAACCAATTTTTAGGATAGATACGATAATGAAAAGGACATTTCAACCCTCGAACACCAAGCGGAAGAACAAACATGGCTTCCGTGAGAGAATGGCCACCCCGGGCGGACGTGCAGTTCTGGCTGCAAGGCGTGCAAAAGGACGTAAGAAACTCAGCGTTTCTGACGAACCCAACCTGAAGAAGTCATAAAGAGGATTGCTCCTTACAAGATATCAAATCCCTGCCTGATACGGCGGGGATTTTTATTTTCTGACATACAGACTGAACCATTCTGAGCCCGACGGAACCTCCCGGTACATTCTCCTCAGAATATCAAGGTAGGGATAATCACCTGAACCGGGATTCAGTGGCACCTTTTCCCCGGCAATCCATTTGACATTGAATTTTTCAACCAGGATGAAAAGTTCCTGCCCATTCAGGAGCTCCTCCACCTGTTTCATCAGCCGCTCCTCACTTCCGGCAAATTCGGGCTGCTGCATCCAGTCGAGGGGAAACGGATTACGGCTCTCGAGGAACCGGTATACAATGGCATTGTTGGGCCAAACCGCAAACCTGCCTGCCGGTGAACCGCAATCGTGGTAGATCCTGCGGATATCCTGCAGATAGGAGGCCAGTTCAGGATTGACCCTTACTCCGGCAAGATCCCTGAACAAGGTTCCTCCTGCAATGGTCAGCCTGGCCGTGGGAAGATCCCTGTAGTTGTTTTCTTTCTGGGCCTGCACATAGAGCCCCGTCAAAACCACCAGCAGGAACCCGGTCAGGTATACGGGCGTCCGGGATGCCTTCAAAGGAGGCAGATGTCTGATCAGTAAAAGCAGTGCGGAAACCGCCAGCAAGCCGGTGGCGAATACCGGCGCATTATCGCCGGCAGAAATGGAGGAGGTCCAGGCAAGGAACAGAACCCACAGAATGATCTCTTTCCCAGCCACATGGCCCTCACCCGCCAGCACGAGAACAAGGGCAGCAACCGTTAGCCAGAGCATCAGTAAAGCCATACCGAACAATCGTTCCGGCATTATAAACACTAAAATACTACCCAATATTATACCTATTATTATGACATATTTTTGAGTAATTATTATTGATTCTATTCGTCCCGTTTTTTTACCCGTTTCCTGATACCATCTTTTGCATAACAAGGTTACAATCACCGGAATCATTATCCACACGGCAGGTGAATGCCAAAAAGCGTTAAAAAACCTGACGAATCCGGTTTCCCAGAGCTCGGTGCGGCCGGTCATCTGAACCAGGAACTCACGGAATGATCCGGTTACCAGCAGCATCAGCAGGTAGGCTATTCCGGGAGTCAATCCTGCTACATAGGCGACCAGGGTCCGGGGCTTCATTTCCCGCAGGATCCTGATCAGGAGGAGAATCATCAGCACTGCTGCGGGAAGGGCAAAAGTCTGGCGGCACAGGGCTGATATGATGGAAGTTGCCACAGCAACAAAAATCCAGAGATTATTGGAGTTTTCCTTCCCCTGATACCGGTAGTATCCATACAGCGCTACGCTGAACCAGAACAGCGCATCGATCGTTGTCCAGGCAAACAGATTATAATGATTCACATTCAGCAGGGCGGACAGGATCACGGAACCCGCAACCAGCCTGTTCCTGAATGCTGGCCGGGTATCCCTGAAAAGAAGGTTTATCAACAATAATGATATCGTTATTGAGTAAATTATGTACTCAATTAATGTCAACCATTTTGATACAATAATGAGTGGTCCGGGAAGCACGAAATCGATTAGGTGAAAAAACCCGGAACCGGCCGGACGAAGGGAGATGAAATCATGGTGAGGGATTTCGCCTTTCAGAATCCGCCAGGATTGGGCCAGCACCACACCTTCATCGCTTGGATTAAATCCCTCGCCTGAGGGAATGCGGAAACCAATGTGCAGGATCAGAAGACCGGCTGCTACCAGTAAACTGATTGTCAGTGGTTTGCTATTCTGAAGACTCCTCATGGTAATCGTCTTCCGTGTTGACAGCCCATACGGGTTCCTTGGAGTCAGACCCGGCAATGATCAGGTCAACGGCAGTCATGGCCGTAAGCATGCTGTGATCCTGATTGTTGTATCGGTGCATTCCGTTTCGCCCGAGCAGGAAGAGGTTGGGGAAACGATCGGTAAACCTGCGTATCTCATCAAAATGATCATAGGAGCCAAAATAGGCCGGGTAGGTTTTTGGCATCCTCACCACGGTCCCGTCGAGAAAATCGCCGGGCAGGCAGAAACCGATCCGGTCAAGCTCCTCCACCCCGAGACGAATCATCTCTTCATCGTCCTTCGACCAGAGCTCATCACCTTCCTGGCAGAAATACTCAAGTCCCAGCCATACCGTATCCGGATCTTTCACCAGCCAGGGACTCCAGTTATTGAAAACCTGGATTCTCCCTACCCTGACGTCAGATTCCTGGATATAGACCCAGTTGTCAGGAATGTGGTTGGTGCCGCTGCATCCGTCGGGACAAGGTTTCATCTTTTTATACAGCAGGCCAACCGCCATGAAATCGCGGTATACCAATCCCCGGGCAACCTCCCTCACCCGCTGGGGGACCGACGGACCCATACCTGTGATCAGATCGCTCACCGGCATCGTGGAAAAGATATAATCGGCCGTGAACTGCTGTTCCCCGCCGGTTTTCAGGTTGATCGCCCTAACGGATTCCACCCTGTGTTCATTGATCCCAATATCTGTAACCCTGTATTCTGTGAGAATGGAACCTCCCAATTCCTCAATCCGGGCTGCAACCTCCTTCCAGAGGTGACCCGGACCGTACTTCGGGTATAAAAACCTGTCGATCAGACTGGTTTCCACCTTCTTCTGCCTCACCGAGACATCTTTAGGGAAGATGGATTTGAGGGCATGGAACAGGGCTTTGGTCACCGACAGGCCCCTCACACGCTGCGCGCCCCATTCGGGCTTAATGCTGCTGCAGGGAACGCCCCATACCTTTTCGGTATAATCCCTGAAGAAAGTCTGGTAGAGTTCCCGTCCAAAGCGGTTGATAAAGAAGTCCTCCAGCGACTTTTCAGGCCTGATCGGGCGAATCCTGGCAGCAGCATAGGAGAGGCCGATCCTCGTAATTCTTATCAGGCCCAGGTTTTTGATCGTATTGATATTTAACCTGATGGGATAATCATAATAGTGCCGGCCGTAGAAAATCCTCGAGAGCCTGCTCCGAATCAGCATCACACGGTCGGTCAGGTGCGGATCGGGTCCACTCACGTCATCCTTTAACGGTCTTGAGCTGTTCCGGTAAGTGATCCGTAAATTCTCCCCACCGGCCGATTGCAGGGGAAGGATCTCGTTCCACCAGTCCATCACCCGGTCAGATTTGGAAAAGAACCTGTGCCCCCCGATGTCCATTCTGTTCCCTTTGTATTCGACTGTCCGGGAGATACCACCGACATCATCTGTCAGTTCCAGCACCACCGGCACAATGCCGGTCCTTGTAAGCAGCTCGTAAGCTGCAGTCAGACCGGCCGGTCCGGCCCCAATGATCAGTGCACTCCTTTTCTTTTCCATAAGCCTATCTGACAAATATCGAAAAAGATCATCGGTCGCCCAAATGCCATTTTTCGTACCTTTGCCACCCGTAATATCCAACAAAATCTGACCGGTTCGTGAAGGGAGAAATTACACAAGAATCCATTGAGACCAAGGTGCTCCGTCATGAACGGATCACCCCTGAGGAGGGGCTGTTCCTTTACCGTGAAGCTGAGCTGGGTTATCTGTCGAAGTTGTCGACCCACTGCCGCGAGCATGCAAGTGGCAAAACAGTTTGGTTCAACCGCAATTTCCACATTGAGCCCACCAATATCTGCATTCATAGCTGCAAATTCTGCTCCTATTCGAGAAAGTTCAATCAGGAGGGTGCCTGGGAGATGACTCCCGCCGACATCCTGGCCGAAATCGAAAGGTTCCGTGAAAAGGGGGTTACCGAGGTTCACATCGTGGGCGGGGTTCATCCCCATCGCGATCTGGCCTATTATGAATCCATGCTGCGATCCATCCGGGAGGCAAATCCCGGTCTGTTTATCAAGGCATTTACAGCAGTAGAGCTGGATTTCATGTTCCGGAAAAGCAGGATCACTGCGGATGAGGGACTCAGGCGGCTGAAAGAGGCCGGACTGGACGCGATACCCGGAGGGGGTGCAGAGATCTTCGATGAAAAGATAAGGAAAACCATTTGTCCGGATAAGTCGGATTCCGCTACCTGGTTGGGAATTCATGAGGCAGCACACAGGAACGGCATCCCAACCAATGCAACCATGCTCTATGGCCACATCGAAAATTTTGAGCACAGGATCGACCATCTGGAACGGCTCAGACAGCTGCAGGACCGCACTTCCGGCTTCCAGGTTTTCATTCCGCTCAAATACAGGATGGCCAACAATCCGCTTGGTATTATCGGTGAGGTCAGCTCCCTGGAGGACCTGAGGAACTATGCCATCAGCCGCATCTATCTGGATAATTTTCCGCATCTGAAGGCCTATTGGCCTATGATCGGCAAGGAGATGGCTTCTCTTTCCCTCTCTTTTGGGGTTGACGATCTTGACGGCACCATTGAAGACACCACCCGGATCTATTCCATGGCCGGTGCAGAGGAACAAAATCCTTCCATGTCAACGGAGGATCTTGCGGGCCTGGTAAGAAGTGCCGGACACATCCCCGCCGAGCGGGATACGCTCTATAACACCCTGAAAGTCTATTAATTCAATACGGCAGATAATTTTATCTTTGACCCGACGTTTTACAACCAGTTTACTCCAAAATGAAGTCACCTTTAGGGCAATTCCTGACCAGCCGGATCTTCTGGAAGAATGTTCTGTATGCTGTTCTGATCACCATCGGTCTGGTGGTGATGGTACAGATCAGCCTCTATTTCTATACGGATCACGGGAAAAAGATCCAGGTCCCCGACTTCACCGGAATGACCCTCAAGCAGCTCGATAAATTCTGTGCTGATAACAAGCTGTACTGGCTGATCCAGGACTCCACCTATGTTGACTCCAAGCCAAGGGGAACCATTTTGTCACAGCACCCGGAACCTGGCGCCCTGATCAAAAAGAACCGCAAAATGTTTGTGGTCACCAACAGCTGGGCACCCGAGGTGATCAAAATGCCTAAGGCTTACGACATGCCTTACCGGCAGGCTGAGAGGGTACTCGCCAGTGCCGGGCTGAGGATTGAACGGACCGAATACGTTCCCTACTTTGCCCCCACCTATGTGATTGAGCAGAAATACAACGGAAGCCCGATACCGGAAGGATCACCGGTTGCCAAAGGTTCAGGGATCACGCTGGTGATCGGCCAGGGACTCAGCAACGAACGGTCGGCAGTAC
>Ga0172371_10005887_pt1 | contig 18041 bp, 21 predicted proteins | sample Lak12m_FD_114543 | JGI IMG/M metagenome (GOLD analysis project Ga0172371, IMG submission 114543) | Freshwater microbial communities from Kabuno Bay, South-Kivu, Congo - kab_022012_12m | ecosystem: Environmental > Aquatic > Freshwater > Lake | place: Democratic Republic of the Congo: South-Kivu...
TCCCGGAAAGGGCGATATGCTATAATTCGCTTATGCATCATCCTTTGCCGTGGCAACTTGAAATTGCCCGGCGCTCCCTGAAGAAAAAGGAAAAAATCGACCTTATCGAGAAGGAAGTCCGCATCTCTCCGGGTGAACGCTGCCTCGACCTCGGCTGCGCCCAGGGCATTTTAAGCTGGTATTTAAAGAAAAAAGGCGGAACCTGGGTTCACACGGATCTGGATTTTGCGAATCTCCTGACCAGCCGCGACCTTCTCGGCGGCAACCTGGTCCAGATGGGCGTTCCGGACCTGCCGTTTAAAAGCGGGGCTTTCGAGAGACTTTTCTGCCTGGATTTTCTCGAGCACGTGGACGACGACCGCCGGACGGCGGCGGAAATCGCCCGGGTGCTCAAACCCGGCGGCCGGATGCTCCTCGTCGTCCCCCGGACCGGCCGGTTCATCCTCATGCAGAAAATCCGCCCGGCCGTCGGCCTGAAGCTCGAATTCTACGGACACAAGCGCGAAGGGTATACTTTGGACGAGCTCCGGGCGCTGCTCGGCGAAGCGGGGCTCAGGATCACCCGCCACACGTTTTATTCGCGATTTTTCACCGAGTTCCTCGAACTCATCCTCAACGCTCTCTACGTGAATTTCTTCTCCTCCAAACCGGAGGCCGCGCTGCGCGACGGGCATATCCGCCCGGCCACGCCCGGCGAATTCGCCGCCCAGCGGAAATCCTTCGCCCTTTACAAGCTCGTCTATCCCCTGTTCCGTCTCTACGCGAAGCTCGACACGCTTCTTTTCTTCACCCGCGGCTACGCCCTGATGGTCTGGGCGGAGAAAGCCGCGGCCCCCAAGGAGGTATCTTATGGCGATCGTTCTTGACGGAAAAAGCCTGACCGTGGACAAGCTCGTCCGCATCGCCCGCGACGGCGAGCCGGTCGAGGTTTCGGCCGAGTCCATGGCTAAAATCAAGGCCTGCCGGGCCATGCTCGAAGAAAAAATCAAAGCGAAAGAGATCATGTACGGCATCAATACCGGCATCGGAGAGTTCTCCGAGGTCGTGTTGACCGACGCCCAGGTCGGCGAATTCCAGAAATACCTGATCTACAACCATGCCGCCGGGATCGGCGACCCCGCCCCCATCGAGCACATCCGGGCGGCCATGGCCGGCCGGATCAACGTCCACGCCCGCGGTCGCTCCGGCTGCCGGCCGGAGATCACCCTGACCCTTGTCGAGATGCTCAACAAGGGCGTCACTCCGGTCGTCTGCCAGAAGGGCTCGGTCGGGGCCTGCGGCGACCTCGCTCCCATGGCCCAGATGGCCCTCCTCCTGATGGGCGAAGGCGAGGCTTATTTCAAGGGCGAACGGCTCGCCGGCCAGACGGCGATGGAACGGGCCGGCATTCCCATCCCCGGCCTCCAGGCCCGGGACGGGCTGGCCGCGATCAACGGCAGCAACCTCCTGACGGCCATCTCCGCCCTGACCCTTTACGACATGGACCGGACCCTCAAACAGGCCGAAATCGCCGCGACCATGACCATCGAGGCCCTTATCGGGAACATGAAACCCTACGATGTCCGGCTCCACGAGGAGCGCGGCTTTCCCGGAGCCATCCGCTCGACGAAAGCCATCCTCAAGTGTCTCGCCGGAAGCGACCTGACCACGGGCAAGATGAAAACCAAGGTCCAGGACGCCTACTCGATGCGTTCGACGCCCCAGGTCATCGGGGCGGCCCATGACGCCATCGCCTACGCCCGCCGGCAGGTCGAAATCGAGCTCAACGCCACCGGCGACAATCCGATTTTCCTGACGGAAAGCAAAACGACCCTGACCGGGGCCAATTTTCAGGGGACGCCGGTTGCCCTGCCGATGGACATGGCCGGCGCGGCCCTGACCATGGTCTGCGTCCTGAGCGAGCGGCGCCTCAACCGGCTGACCAATCCGGCCCTCAGCGTCGGCCTTCCGGCTTTTCTGACGAAAGGCGCGGGCATGTTCTCCGGACTGATGCTCAGCCAGTATACGGCCGACACCCTGATCGTCGAGCAGCGGATCCTCTCCGCTCCCGCCAGCATCCAATCCATCCCGGCCGCCGCCGACCAGGAGGATTTCGTCTCGATGGGAATGAACACGGCCCTCAAGAATCTTCAGATCCTGGACAACGCCTACGGCGTCCTGGGAATCGAATTCATGGCCGGGGCCCAGGGGCTGGATTTCCGGGAATTCACGCCCGGCGCCGGGACGCGGGCCGCCCACGCCGTCGTCCGCCGGCATGTGACCCACCTGGACGTAGACCGGCCGCTTTTCGCCGATCACAATAAAATGAAAGCCCTGGTCAAGTCGGGAGAAATCCTGGACGAGGTCGAAAAGGCGGTCGGCTCGCTCGGGTAAGATCGGCTATATGGAGGCGTGATGGACGCATATCTCACGGCCGACGCCGTCCGGACGCTCGGGGCGGTCCGCCGCCTGGCTCGGGCTTCAAGTGCCCGGGGCTTTCTCCTGGGCCACCGCCGCGGCGATCGGATATATGTCGAAAGCGCCCTGCCCTCGCCTGTGAACAAGTGGCCATCCCTGGATTCGTTTTATGAGCTGGACGCGGAGCTGGGCGGGAAAATCATCGGATTTTTCATCTTCCGAGCCGCGGCCGCGGCCCGCAAGCCCCTCCTCCAGCCTTTCGGGACGGGCAAAGTTTTGATCGAAATCGGGACCCGGGGCGGATCGAAGGCTGATTTCCGCGGAGCCCTGATCGATTACCGGGACCGGTTTGAGTTCCAGGTTATTTCCGTCATCGCCGAACGCCCGGACCGCTGATCGAAAGCGAGACGCCGATGAGCGACCCTCTCTCCGAAACCCAGCGTCGATTTCTTCTCCGCCTGGCCCGCGAAGCGGTTTCCGCCCGGCTGACGGACGGCCGGACCGTCAAGGGAAAAATGGACGATCCGGTCCTTCGGGAAAAGCGGGGCGCGTTCGTCACCCTGACGAAGGGCGGAGAGCTCCGGGGTTGCATCGGCTATCCCCTGCCCGTCAAGCCGCTGGCCGAGGCGGTCGCCGAGATGGCCGTCGCGGCCGCGCTCGAGGATCCGCGCTTCGAGGCCGTCTCCCCGGCGGAGCTTCCGGAGCTGCATTTCGAGATCTCCGTCCTCTCGCTGCCGGAGCAGATCGACGACCCGGAAAAGGTCGTCGTCGGCCGTCACGGAATCATCATCTCCCGGGGATTCAACAAGGGATTGCTGCTGCCCCAGGTTCCGGTGGAATACAAGTGGGACCGGGAAACCTATCTCCGGCACGGGTGCCTGAAAGCCGGACTGCCTCCGGACGCCTGGAAAAAGGGCGCCCGGATCGAGGTCTTCGAGGCCGAAGTCTTCGGCGAGTAATCCGAAAGCCGCCGGCGCTTATTTCAGCTTGCTCTGAACGGCGGCCAGCTCTTTCTTCGCCTCTTCCTTGTACATCGCGTCCTTGCCCGTCGTTTCGGGCAGGTCGAGGCACTTCTGGAATTCCGCGGCGGCCTCTTTGTAATTTTTCACGACGAGGTACGTCCGGCCGAGCTCCAGGTGATGGTTGATGTATTCGGGCTTGATCTCGATGGCCTTCTTCATGTAGGTCAAGGCCTCTTCGTTGGTGCCCTTGGGCATCTTGCCGTAGAGGATGCTCCCGAACAGCCGCTTGGCGCCGCCGATCTCGGCGATGGTCCGATGCCACCGGCTGAGGGCGTGATAGGCCCCGTCGTTGTTGGGATCGAGCTCGATCGCCTTCTCGATCTCGGCCTTGATCTCCTTGGACATCGCGATCTTTTCCTTGTTGCCCAGGCCGAGGGCGTACATGCCCAGGGCGGCCGAAAGCTGGAAATGGCCGTTGGTGTCGTTGGGATTGGCGGCCACGGCTTTGCGGGCATACGCCGCGGCGTCCTGGTAGAGCTTCTTCTGCTTTTCGAGGCCGCCGGGCGCCTTGACGTCGATCACGTCGCCGACGTCCACCATCGCCGAGGACGCTTTCCAGAGCGCCTCGTAATTGCCCGGCTCGATCTGGAGCGCGGCCAGGTACGAGTCAAGCGCTTTCTGGTCGTTTCTCTCGATATCGCTGGCGTCGTCGCCGGCTTTGATGAGTTCGGCGACCGTCTGGGCCGGGGCCGAAACGGCCAGGGCCAGGAGAAGGGCGGCGGCAAAACAGAGAGTTTTTTTCATATTTCCCTCCATAAAAAGCGATACAGATTTATATTTTTAAACGGAAATTGTCAACTGAACTTTTTTCCCCGGATATCGTAAAATCCAAGGGAAAGGAGAGATCACCCATGAACGACCATGTGAAAATCATCGGGATCCTCTGGATCGTCTTCGGCGCACTGAGCCTTCTCGGGGCGGCCTTCCTGTTCACCCTTCTCATGGGAGTCTCGTTCATTCCCGAAATGGAGACCCCCGCGCCGGAAATCCTCCGCTTCATCGGATTTTTCATCGGCGCCTTTCTGGCCCTGCTCGGCCTGCCCAAGATCATCGGCGGCTGGGGCCTGTTGAAAGGAAAGGAATGGGGGCGGATCCTCACCCTGATCGTCTCGTTCCTGAGCCTGCTGAATATTCCGCTGGGAACGGCTCTGGGGATTTATTCGATCGTCATCCTGATGGACAAAAGAACCGTAGCCTTATTCCAGAATCCGCAGAATCCGCCCGCGCCGGCCGTAAATTCCTGACCGGACTTCAGCCGAACGTCCGGTCGACCGCGGCATCGAATTCGACCATGATCTTTTCGGCCCGGAGCCGTTCCTCCTCCAGGCGGGCGGAGTCAAGGTTCGGCGGCACTTCGATCGGCTCGCCGTACACCGCGGCGATCTTCGCAAAGGGGTAAAACATCTCAAATCGGTCCCAGCTGTGAAGGATCTTTTTCCGCCGGGCGGAAAAGGAAAAGGGCACCATCACTGCGCCGGTTTCGGCGGCCAGCTTGATCGCCCCGAGCTTGAACTTGCGGTCCGGGCCTTTGGGCCCGTCCGGGATGATCATCACCTGGCCGCCCGCCTGCAGCTCCTTGATCATTTCGATCCAGGCGGTCTTCATCGGGTGGGAGCCGGATCCCCGGATGAGCTTGTAACCCCAGCCGTCCATCAGGCGGGAGACGAATTCCCCGTCCTTCGACGGGCTGACAAGGGCCAGAATCCCCCGTTTGCGGAAAAAATAAGGAACGACGAAAATCTTCCCGTGCCAGATCAGCCAGATGACGGGGCGACCGGCGGCCAACAGAGCCTCAAACGGCTCGGCCCCCGTGATTTTCCACCGGCAGGCCTTCATCCACAGCCAGATGAGGATCTTTCCCGGATGTTGGATGAGCCAGAGCCGGAAATCGCGTTTGAGGGACATCTCCCTCATCTTATCGAAAATGGCGGATTCGGACAACCGCCGGATTCCGCTTTTACGGCCGGCGCTTACGATCGATCGCCAGCCCCAGGAGAAAGCCCGCCGCGCCAAAGGCCAGGCCGATCGGAACGGAATATGGCCAGGCCGGCAAACCCCAGGAGACAAGCCCGGAGGCCTCGAGGAAGCTCAGGATCGCAAATCCCCCGCCTCCCGCGACGGCCAGTAGCCCGGCGGCGGGGCGCCGGTTTTTCAGGAACATCATCGCCGCGCCGGGGATGAAGAATCCTTCGGTCAGGATTTCCGAGGACAGTCCGATCGTTTTCAGGATGTCGCGGAATTTCAAGGCGACGAGCAACGCCGCCGCCGTGATGGCGACCGTTGCGATTCGTCCCCAGAAAACGGGCCGCTTCCCCGATCCCGGATGGATCTGCTCGATCACGTCCCGGCTCAGGACCAGTGCTCCGGCATTAATGGCCGTGTCCATCGTCGAAAGGATTGCGGCCAGGACGGCGACAAAAACCAATCCGCCGAGGGCGGGGCCGGCTATTCCGCCGGCGATTTCGGCGACCAGCGGCGCGGCGCCGGACGCGGTCCGGCCGGGCAACAGCGGCAGGCATAAAACGCCGATTCCGACAACGAGGACATAAAGCCCGAGAAGCGTGGCGGCCGTCGCGGCCAGTCCCCGGCGGGCCGCGGCGGGGCTTCGGGCGGCCCGGATCCGCTGCAAGGCGATGGGCGAAATCGTCCAGGCCAGGGTGAAAGACAGGGCCATCAGGCCGTTTTTCCCAAAATCATGAAAAAGGTCGAAATAACCGGCTTTCCCTGCTGAGGCGGCGGCCGCGGCGGCCCCCGCCCAGGAGGCCCGGCCGAACGCCCAGAAATACATCGCACCGACGCCACCGATGAGCAGAGCGAAATGCAGGAAATCGGTCCAGACGACCGAACGCAACCCGCCGAGCGACGTGTATATCAAAACGACCGCCGCGGCGGCAGCCAACGTCACGCCGTAGGAGATATCGAGAAAACGCCCGAGAAACAGCCCGAGGGCCGACATTTGCGACGCCGCAAGCAAAGCCATGTACCAGACGAGAAGCCCGGAAGCCAGGTGCCGGACCGTCCGTCCGTACCGCAGCTCGACGAGGTCGGACCAGGTCAGAACGGGGAGACTATGGAGGCGGCCGGCAAAGAGGACGGCCAGGATGATGACCGTGGCGACGGCCGGCGCGCCGACGATCCAGATCGCGCCGAGGCCGCCGGCGAACGCCTCGTCGACCGTGACGAGGATGGACGTCGCCCCGAACCACCCGGCCGTGAGCGAGACATAGACGAGCCCGCCGGGAAGCCGCCGCCCGGCCAGAAAATACTCCTCGGCGCTTCTCATCCTCCGGGCGAACACCAACCCCACACCCAAGAGAAGAGCCAGGTAGCCGGCGAAAAGGAGAACGAATCCGCTGTGCATGGCCGGGGTTATACCAAAATAATATCGGGGCGTCCAATTGATCTTTTCCTTATATTTGCAACGGCGTTTTTTGTGACGGAGGGGGGCCTGGAGATTGAAGGGGAAACCTTTTTTGAGGGTTCCCCTTCAACGGGCGGCGGGACACCCGCCCGCCCTGCTTCCCTTCCAAGGTTCGACGGGACTGGTTCCCGGGCTTTGCGGTCCTACGCGACTTTTGGGAGCTAGGGCGCGGCTGGAGGGAGGTATTCCCGTCCATCAGAGATTCCGATCGTCGTGTTATAATACCGAAACTATGAAATCAATAGCCGGCGTCCTATTATTTCTCTTGGTTCTCACCGGACAGGACACCGAGCGGGAGATTCTCCTCCGGACGGAAAAAACCCTGGCCGCTCTTTCCTCGCTCCAAGCGGATTTCGAGCAGGCGTATTTCTCGGCCACGGTCTCGGCCCCCCTGCGGGAAAAAGGACGTTTGTATTACCGAAAACCGGGCCGGATGCGCTGGGAATATCAAAGCGGAACATCCCAGGTCGTCGTCTTTGCCGACGGCATCCTGGAGACATACGATCCGGAGGAAAACCAGCTCATCCGCCAGGAAATCCCCGAGGACCAGGCCCAAGGGACGATTTTCGGCTTCATTTCGGGAGAGGCCCGCCTCACCGAGACCTACCGGGCGGAAAAAAGCCCCTTTCCGGGGGCCGAGGGACCCGTCCATCAACTCAAGCTGACCCCGATCGAGGAGGGAGAAACCGCCTATATTCTCGTGGAAATCGACGCCCGGACGGACCTGCTCCGCCGGGTCATCCTTTTTGACTGGGTCGGGAACAAGAACGAATTCGCCTTTTCCCGCCTGAAGATCAATCCGTCCCTCAAGCCGGCCTTGTTCACTTTGCAGGTCCCGGCCGATTGCGAGATCATCGAAGATGCCGGGATCCGCAAGCGCTGAACCTTTCCCCCGGGAGTCCGTATAAATGACTGAGGACACAAGGTCCTCCGGGTCCGACGACGTCAAGCTCGTCCGCCGGGCGCTTCGCGGCGACCGCGGCGCGTTCGAGACGATCGTCCGGAAATACCAGCAATCCATGCTCAATTATGTGAGCCGGATGGTCCGGGAGAGAGAAATGGCCTTGGACGTCAGCCAGGAAGTTTTCCTTCGGGCTTACGCCTCGCTCCCCAGCTTCCGGCCGGAATACAAGTTTTCGACATGGCTGTTCCGGATCGCCTCCAATTATCTGATCGACCATTGGAGGAAAAAGAAGATCGCGGTCGTGTCCCTCGACCAGCCGGTCGACGACGAGGACGACGGTTGCCTGATCCAGGTCGCCGATGAGCGGGCCTCGGTCATCCGCGACTTCGAGCGCAAGGAGCTGGGGGCGAAGCTCGAAGCGGCCATGGACCGGCTGCCGGCCCATCTGCGCGAACTGTTCGTCTGGAGGCACGTGAACGGAATGAGCTACGAAGAAATGGCCGAAATCAAGAAGCTCCCGGTCGGGACCGTAAAAAACCGGGTGTTTCAGGCCAAGGAAATGATGCGCGCTCTTCTCGAGGAGGCGTCATGCCCTGTTTGACCATCGATCGCGTCTACGATTACCTGGACGGCGCCCTCTCCCCCGTCGAGCGGGAGGACGTCGAGCGTCATCTGGCCGGATGCGCGTCCTGCCGGAAATGCCTGGAAATCCGGCGGGAGATCGCCGGCGCGGCTTCCGTCCTGCCGGACATGCCCGTCCCTGACGATTTCGCCGCCGGGATCATGGCCAAAGTCGCGGAGATGCCGGCCTATGGTCAGAAAAAGGCCGTCCGGACGCTGGCCTGGGCGGCTGGAGTGTTCGCGTTCCTTGCCTCGGCTTTCGGCGTCTACGCCTTCTGGACGGGGCAGGGCGCCCTGGTCCTCCTTCAGAAATGGGGCGGGGGATTCGTCACGTATCTGCAAGCCGCCGCCGGAGTCGCGGCCAAAGGAATGAAGCTGCTCATTTTGGGCGCAAAAATCATCGTCGACGTATCGAGCCAAGCCCTGGCCACGCTCCAGTCGGTCGCTTCAATGATCAGCCCGGAAGGCCGGGCCATCGTCGCCGGCGGGACTCTCGTCATTCTTTTCACCGGCGGAGTGTTTCTCCGCCGCCGGAACGCCGCTTCGGAGAAATCGCATGAAGAGGAATAAGCTTCCGTTGTTGACCGGATCGACCCTCGTCGTCCTCCTGGCCGCGGGACTTTTCCCGGTCCTGGCCGCCGCGCAGGACACGGGCCAAGGGCACGGAAAGGTCATTTACGTCGGCCCGGATGCCGTGCAAAAGCAGCTCCTGGCCTGGGGCGGCACGGTGACCGTCGAAGGCAAGATCCGCCAGGATGTCCTGATCGTCGGCGGCGAGATCACGATCAGCGGCGAAATCGGCGATTCCCTTGTCGCCGTCGGATCCCACGTCGTCCTCAAATCGACCGCGGTCGTCGAAAAGGACCTCGTCCTGTTCGGGGGGACGCTCGAAAAGGAACCCGGGACGACGGTCAAGGGCGACACGGTCTATTTCAAGGCCGGCGGTTTCCGTTTGAATTCTCTTCAGGGGAGCTTCTCCCGCCTTTTCGGCATCTCCCTCCTTCCGTTTATCATCGCCGTCAAGATCATTTCCTTTTTCATCTGGATCCTGTTCGTCGTGGTCGTCGTCTCCGCTTTCCCGAAAAACGTGACCCTGGCCGCCGGCGAATTGCGCCGGTCCCTCGGCCCCGTCATCCTGACCGGGATCGTCGCCCTGGTCGCCTACACCTTCCTGATGGTCTTTGCCGCGCTCCTCAGCATCATCCTCATCGGCATTCCGATCCTCATCGCCCTGGGATTCGCCGCGATCGCGATCAAGGTTTTCGGCCGGGTGGTCGTTTATTACGTCGCCGGGCAGATCACGGCCGGCCTCTTCCAGAAATCGGGATATTCACCTATGGCCGGGGCGTTGATCGGCCTGCTCGTCGTCAGCTTCATCGGATTCATCCCGGGCCTCGGCGGGCTCTTTTCCTTCTTCTTGAGCTTGCTCGCTTGGGGGATCGCCCTGAGGACGAAATTCGGCACGAGGGAAAACTGGTTTCAAAAGGGGAATGCAGATTTGACTAAATCTGCATGATCTCTTTTTCTTTGGCCGCGGCGACTTCCTCGATCTTCTTGGTGAAATCGTCGGTCATCTTTTGAAGATCCTCGAGGCCCTTGAACTTTTCGTCCTCGCCGATCTCCTTTTCCTTCTCGAGCTCCTCGATGAATTCCTTCGTTTCCCGGCGGAGATTGCGGAGGGCGGTTTTCTCGTCCTCGAGCATCTTCTTGACCTTCTTGACGATTTCCCGGCGGCGCTCCTCGTCGAGCGGGGGGACGGGAATCTTGAGCATTTTGCCGTCGTTGATGGGATTGAATCCCAGATCGGCCGAGCGGATGGCCTTGTCGATGGCTTCCAGGACGCTCTGGTCGTACGGGGCGACGGTGATCAGGCTCGGATCGGGGATGCCGATGCGGGCGGTCTGGTTGACCGGGGTTTGAACCCCGTAATAATCCACCTTGATGTCCTCGAAAATGCCGAGGTTCGCCCGGCCCGTGCGGAGGCGGCTGAGCTCCTTGCGGAAATGATCCAGGGAAGCCTTCATCTTGCGGTCGAGGTCGTGCAGGGCGTCTTTGACCATCGCGGTCCCCTCCTTCAATACACGGTCGTGCCGATGTCCTCGCCCATCACGGCCTTCAGGATGTTGCCCCGCTTCATCAGGCTGAAGACGATGATCGGGAGCTTGTTGTCCTTGCAGAGCGAAATGGCCGTGGCGTCCATCACTTCCAGGCCCTTTTTGAGGACGTCGATATAGCGGATCCGGTGGAAGCGCTTGGCCGTCTTGTCCTTCAGCGGATCGGCGGAATAGATGCCGTCGACCTTGGTCGCCTTGAGAATGGCCCCGGCCTTGATCTCCAGGGCCCGCAGGGCCGAGGCGGTGTCCGTGGTGAAATAGGGGCTGCCCAGCCCGGCGCTGAAGATGATGACCCGGCCCTTTTCCAGGTGGCGGAGAACGCGCCGGCGGATGAACGGCTCGGCGATCGACCGGATTTCCACGGCCGAAACATGCCGGGTGGGGACGCTGATTTTTTCCAGGGCGTCCTGGAGGGCGATCCCGTTCATGACCGTGGCCAGGAGGCCCATCTGGTCGGCCGAGACGCGCTCGACGCCCTCGGACGTGCCGCGCACGCCGCGGAAGATGTTCCCTCCGCCGATCATGATCGCGATTTCGACACCGGAGGCGTGGACTTCCTTGATTTCCTGGGCGATGGCCTGGGTGGTGGGAAAATGAATCCCGTAGGGTTCCCGGCCGAGGAGGGACTCTCCCGACAGCTTGAGCAGAACGCGGTCGTAGGCGGGTTTCGGCACGACCTTGCCTCCTCTCCCTTTATTTCGTGATCTGGTACCGGACGAACCGGCTGACCTTGGTGTTCTCCTTGAACTTGCTGATGAACTGGGTGATCAGGTCCCTGACCTTCATCTTGTCGTCCTTGATGAACGTCTGCTCAAGAAGGCAGAACTCCTCGTAGAACTTGGTGAGCTTCCCTTCGACGATCTTCTCGACGATCTCGGCCGGCTTCTTGGAATCCTTGAACTGCTCGCGGATGATTTCCCGCTCCTTGTCCAGGATCTCGGCCGGCACGTCGGCCGGGGCGACGTATTTCGGCGCCGCGGCGGCGATGTGCATGGCGATGAGCTTGACGAGCTCGACGAACTCCTCGTTCTTGGCGACGAAGTCGGTTTCGCAGTTGACCTCGACGAGCACGCCGATCTTGCCGTTGGTGTGGATGTAAGACCCGATCCGGCCTTCATGGGCGGCCCGGTCGGCCTTGTCCGCGGCCCGGGCGTAGCCCTTCTTCCGCAGGATTTCGATGGCCTTTTCCTGGTCTCCGCCGGCCTCTTCCAGGGACCGTTTGCACTCCATCATTCCGATGCCGGTGCGCTCGCGCAACTCCTTGACCATTTCCGCCGTGATATCCATCATGAACTCCTTATCGTTTCGTCTCGCCCCGGCTCTCCGGCCGGGGATTTCCACCGCCGCCTCAACCGAGGTCGAGCGGCGCTTCTTCGGCCGGGACTTCTTCCGCGGCCTTTTCTTCGAGCATCGACTTTTCGATCCGGGACTTCTTGCCGTCCAGGATGGCCTCGCTGACCTTGCTCGAGAACAGCTCGATCGCCCGAACGGCGTCGTCGTTGCCGGGAATGGGGTACGTCAGGTTGTCCGGGTCCCCGTTGGTATCGACGATGGCGATGATCGGGATGCCCATCTTCCGGGCTTCTTCGAGGGCGATCGTCTCCCGGGAGGAATCGATGACGAACATCGCCCCGGGCACGCCCTTCATGGCCTTGATCCCGCCGAGATTTTTGCTCAGCTTGCGGTAAACTTTCTCAAGCTTGGACTGTTCCTTTTTGGAGAGAAGGTCCCAGCGGCCGTCCTCGCGCATCTCCTCCATCTCGATCAGCTTGTCGATGGAGCCGCGGATGACCTTGAAGTTGGTCAGAAGGCCGCCCAGCCAGCGCTGGTTGACGTAGCTGGATTCGCATTTGGCGGCTGCGTCCCGGACGATGTCCTGGGCCTGCTTCTTGGTTCCGACGAACAGGATGTCCTTGCCGCTTTCGGCCAGGCCCTTGATGAACGCCAGGCTTTCCTTGAAGACCTTGATCGTCTTCTGCAGGTCGATGATGTAGATGCCGTTCCGCTGGCCGTAGATGTATTCCTTCATCTTCGGATTCCAGCGCTTGGTTTGGTGCCCGAAATGGACGCCGGCCTCCAACAATTCCTTCATCGTGACTGAGACCACAGGATCCTCCGTTACCGCTTATGATACTGCGGGGCTTTCCGGGCGCCGAGCAGGCCGTATTTCTTGCGTTCCTTGATCCGCGAGTCGCGGGTGACCAAGCCGGCCGATTTGAGGGCCGGTTTGAGCTCCCGGTTGAATTCGATCAGGGCCCGGGTGATGCCCAGGCGGACGGCCTCGGCCTGGCCGTGGACGCCGCCGCCCTCGACCCGCATGAAGATGTCGAATTTATCCTCGGTCGAGGTCAGGGCCAGGGGCTGCTTGATTTTCAGCCGGTGGGACTCCATGCTGAAATATTCGTCGAAAACGCGGGGGCGCTTGTTGACGAACAGGGTGAAATCGCCTTTGCCGGTGCGCAGGAAGACCCGGGCGATGGATGTCTTCCGCTTGCCTGTGCCGTAATACTGAATGAGACTCACTGGGTCGGCCTCCTACTTAGAACCGGTATTCCTGGGGATTTTGGGCGGCATGGGGATGCTCGGAGCCGCGGTACACTTTGAGCTTCTTATAGACCGCGCGCCCGAGGGTGTTCTTCGGAATCATGCCCCAGACGGCCTTTTTGATGACGTCTTCGGGTTTTCTGGCCATCAGGTCCTTGAAAACCTCGGCTTTGATGCCGCCGGGAAATCCGGAGTGGGAATAATATTCCTTCAACTCCGCCTTGCGGCCCGTCACGGCGATCTTTTCGGCGTTGATGACGATGACGAAATCGCCGGTGTCGACGAACGGGGCAAACTGCGGCTTCGCCTTGCCGCGCAGAAGAATGGCGACTTGCGTGGCCAGGCGCCCCAGGACTTTTCCTTCGGCGTCGACCAGCCACCATTTCTTTTCGATGGCATCCTTTTTAGGGACAAAAGTCTTCATCGGTGAAACCTCAACGTGAGATATGGAAACTCTGGCTACAGGTTTCGCTCAAACAAAATGATGCAATAAGATACTATTTCCCCGGAAAGAAGTCAATAAAAAAAAGCCCGCCCCTCCGGCCGGGCCGGAGAGGCGGGCATTTCAGCCGAAATCGGGAGAAAATCGTTATTTCTTAAGCTCTTTTTCCAGCTTCATCCGCTCGACGGCCCGGGCCTGGGCGGCTTTGAACTTTTCGCCGTACTGATCGGCCTCGGCCAGGTACCGGCCTTCCTTTTCAGGGAAAATCTTCGCTTGGACGTTGATGTAGAGCATCTTCATGTAGGCGAAGGAGTTGGCGAACGTCGGATCGAGGTCGATCGCCTTGAGGAGGGCTTGCTCGGATTCGGCCGCGGTGGCGGCTTTATCGTTGTCGGAAAGGAAATTCTGCAGCTGATAGGCCTTGTTGAACCGATTGACGCCGATCGTATAGTAAACCTCGGCGCTTTCCGGCTGGATGCTCAGCCGGCGCTGGTGGTATTCCAGGGCCCGGTCGAACTTGTCCTTGTAGTCGGACGTCGGCAGGTTGTCGAAATAGTTGGCCATGTAAGCGTAGCCCTGGACGGCGTCCGGATCGGTCTCGATGCGCCGCAGGTACATCTGCTCGGCCTTTTCCTTGAGGTCCTTGTTTTCCCCGGAATAGCGCTTGTAGAACTCGGCCGCGATGTAATAGTTGTTCATGTTGCCCGGCTCGAGCTCGATGATCCGGAGGAACATCTTCTCGGCGTTGGGGATGTCATGGAGCTTGTCGTACATGTCGCCCAGCGAATAGATGATGTCCTTGTTGTCCGGGTCGATCTCGTAGGCTTTTTGCAGGGCGGCCAGGGCCTTGGCCCCGCGGGCCTTGTTGTCGGCCGATTCCTTGCCCGGAGCGTACACCATCTTGTAGCATTCGCCGATGTACCGGTAAGCCGCTTCGAGCTGAGGGTTGTACTTGACGGCCTGTTCGTACTCCTCGATGGCCTTTGGGAATTTCTTTTCGTTGAAAAGGGCGTTCCCCCGGTTGAAGTAGTAATTCGCTTGAAGGTTTTTGAGCTTGAGCTTCTCACAGGCGACCGAAGAAACCACGATCGCCACGGCAAAGAGACCAATCATTAAGCGCGATGCGCGTATCCTCGACATCGTGACCTCCTGGGACAAAAGTCCCTTTATGGAATAGAAAGTATTTATAATCTTTTAGGGCCGGAAAGTCAACCGGAAACCGGGTCAGCTTTCGAGGTTCGGGCCGCGGAGGAGAATCCGGACCGGCGTCCCCTCAAATCCGAATTCCAGCCGCATCCGGGAAATCAGATATTTCTCGTAGGCCGGAGCCATCGGCTCCCGGGCGTTGGCGAAGGCCGCGAACGTGGGCGGAAGGATGCTTTTCTGGGTCATGTACTTGATCGAAAAACGGCGTCCGGTCCGGGTCATCGGGGGGTGTTCGGCGTTGAGGACCGCGGCGAACTTGTTGAGAAGCGCCGTCCCGACCATTTTCTGCCCGTTTTTGAAGACCTGTTCGGCCTGGTCCAGGATCCGCCCGACGTGCCGTCCGGTCAAGGCCGAAACGGGCACGAGCGGGGCGTAATTGATGAAATCGAGCCGGCTCCAGAGGGCCTTCCGGACTTCATCCATGACCACGTCGTCCTCGGAGACCAGGTCCCACTTGTTCAAGGCGATAATCAGCGGCTTTCCGGACTCCAGGGCCAAAGAGGCGACCGTCCCGTCCTGGCGGGCGGGAAATTCCGTCACGTCCAGGACGAGGCACAGAACGTCGGCCAGGGGGATGTTTTTGCGGGCCTTGATGACCCCGGCGCTCTCCCGCTCGTCCTCGACCTTGCCGAACCGCCGGATCCCGGCCGTATCCACGAGAAGATATGATTTCGTCCCTCGTCGGATAAGGACGTCCGTGCTGTCGCGGGTTGTTCCGGGGATCTCGCTGACGATCGCCCGCTCCTCCCCGCACAACCGGTTGACCAGGGAGGATTTGCCGACGTTGGTCCGGCCGATGACCGCGATCCGCAGCGGCCGGGGCTCCTCGGCCTCGTCGAATCCCTCGGGAGCCGGCGGAAGCAGGCCGGCGACGGCCGATTCCAGGGCGGCGATCCCCAGCTTGTGCTCGGCCGAGACGAACAGAAGCCGGGACGCGCCCAACCGGTAATATTCGGCAAGATCAGGCCGGTCGGCGTCCGAATCGATTTTATTGACGGCGACGACAAATGGCCGGCCGAGCCGGCGAAGCTGGCGGAGGAGGTCCTCTTCGACGGGAAGCAAGCCCCGCCGGCCGTCCAGAAGGAGGATGACGACATCGGCGGACTTGGCCGCCGTCCAGGCCTTGTCCTTGACCTGGGCCGAAAACGGCTCGGCGGGAGAGTCGAGAAACCCGCCCGTATCCACCAGCTCGACCCGGCGCCCGTCGAGCCGCGTCTCGCCGGCGATGAAATCCCGGGTCATTCCCGGCAGCGAATGAACCAGGGCTTTTTTCCGGCGGAGAAGGCGGTTGAACAGGGTCGATTTGCCGGCATTGGGATAGCCGATGATGACGACGCGGGGAGGTCTTTTCCCTTCAAACATCACGACGATCCCGTTTGTCTCAATTCCTGGCGATCAGGGTGAAATCGGGGGGAATCGGGCGGTTGATGGCGATATGGCCGGCCAGCGTTTCCCGCTCTTCCCCGTCGACGAGGAGGCAGACTTTTTTGACGGAAGTCAGGTTGTAAGCCAGGGAATCGACGACCGCGTAAATCGTTTCCATCTCCGCGGACGTTCCGGAAGGATGCTTCTCGGCGAACTCCCGGGAAAAATCGACATATGCGGTCCCGTCCTTCGTCACATACGCCTGGATGAGCCTGGTTTCGGGAGGGATGGCGGACAAGAGGCCCGTTTTGGATCCTTGAATGAGCTCGGCCACGATTTCCCGGGCTTCAACCGAAGGCGACGTTTCGTCGGCCGTGATTTCCCGTTCTTCGGGAATGAAGGCTTCCCCGTCTTCGTTGAGGAACATGAGCTTTACGATCCGCTTCGGCCGGGCGTCGGTCTCTTCCGCGTTCTCCGGGACGGAGGCCTCCGTCCCGCGGCCGCCTTTCCTGATCGATTCCCGGTTGTCGCTCAGGAAAAAGAAAAGGGCCAGGCCGACGGCCGCCGCGGCCAGGGCCAAAAGCAAAGCGGTGCGCGGCGATTTCAACATGGTCGGCCTTCACTTCTGCGGATAAAGCTTCAGATATTGGGAGAGGCCGCGGAAGATGGCCTCGGCGACCTGGTTCTGGAAGGCCTCGTCGCTCAGCCTCCGCTCCTCGTCGGGATTGGAGATGAAGGCGATTTCGACCAGGACGGCGGGACAGGCCACACCCTGGAGGACTTTGAATCCGGCCTGTTTGATGCCCCGGTTTTCCAACCGGAGAGCCTGGTTGAGCTCCTGCTGGATCATCTCGGCCAGCCGGGAGCTCTGCCGGACGTAGGCGGTCTGGGCCATGTCCCAGAGGATCATCTTGACTTCGTCCTGATCCTCGTCGGCGATTTTCGCGTCGAGCTGGTCGGACGTGTTTTCCAGATACGCGAGCTTCCGCGTCTCCTCGTCGGAGGCGTTGACGTTCATGAAAAACGTTTCGGCGCCGTGGGCTTTTTTGCGGACGGAGCCGTTGACGTGAATGCTGACGAACACCTGGGCGTCGTTGTTGTTGGCCACGGCCGCCCGGTTCTCGAGCGACACATCGAGGTCCTTTTCCCGGGTCATAACGACGCGGTAGGACATGGATCGTTCGATCAGGGTGCGGAGCTTGAGGCTGACCGACAGGGTGATGTCTTTTTCGAGGCTGCCGAACTTGCCCTTGGCCCCGGTGTAGAGCCCGCCGTGGCCGGGATCGATCACGATGTTGCGCAGGGCCGCGGCCGAAGCCGGAAGAGGCGAAAAAACGCTTAAAAGCGCCGCCAGAACGGGAACAAGCAAAAACGCTTGGATGAAGGCGGCGGATTTTATATGCGGACGAACGGAAGAATCGGCCATGATGGGAATATTTTATCACAATCGCAATAAAAAACGGGAAAAAGGGAGGAATGGTGGAGGCGGCGGGAATCGAACCCGCGTCCGAAGACATTCAGCGGGAAGAATCTACATGCTTATCCTCTTCTTTAATCTCGCCTCGCGGTTCCCGAAGAGGAAGGGGCCGCTCGGCCAGCCTCGATGAAGTTTCGCTCGCCGGGCTCAAGGCCGGCCCGGCTCGCTATCCCACAGGTTGGCGCTCCGGGGGCCCCGTGGGAGGGGACCCGGGGAACGGCCGCCTAATTAATTAAGCAGCGAGAGGAAGTGTTTCTGCACTTACTTGGGTTCCACCGTTTTACGAGAGAGATGGGATCTCGGCATGCCTCTTTCGCCTCATTATCTCCGTCGAATCCATACGCCCCCTTACCACAGATTTGAGAACAGTATAATATAGGGGGCGGGCGCGGAGAAGTCAACCTGGCGAATCGCGCCATCTAAAATCTTACCGAAGGCTGATATGTCTTGCCATTTAAAAATCTTACCCTGGCTGGACAGGGAAAAAGACCTTTATTTACCCTTTCCTCTTCAACAGAGGAGGTCAGA
>Ga0172371_10005888_pt1 | contig 18037 bp, 21 predicted proteins | sample Lak12m_FD_114543 | JGI IMG/M metagenome (GOLD analysis project Ga0172371, IMG submission 114543) | Freshwater microbial communities from Kabuno Bay, South-Kivu, Congo - kab_022012_12m | ecosystem: Environmental > Aquatic > Freshwater > Lake | place: Democratic Republic of the Congo: South-Kivu...
GCTAAGATGACAGATGCAATTGTAAGATAATTTTAAATAAGGGCTTTGTTTTTTTTGTTTATGATTAAGGCAATTTTCTTTGATTTGGGAGATACAGTTTTTCATCCTGATTGGAGGGGAAGGGATAAAGAGGTAATGAAAAAGACAGGAGTGAGTGTTCTATGGAATAAGGAGATGGAGAAGATTCATCCCGATGTCAGTAAGGGAAAGAGGCCATTGGAGGATATGTTTAAGCTGGCTATGCGAGAGCAAAATAGGTTTGTTGAGATGAATTTTCTTGTTAAGGTTTTTAGAGAAAGCTATGCTAAGCATTCTCCGATTGATTTTAGGATGATTGGGCTTGTTAAGAAGCTTAGAAAAAAATATAATGTTTTTGCGTTGTCTAATACGAGTAAGCTTCGCAGCAGTGTTGATAGAAAAAGGGGGCTTTTTAATAATTTTGATAGGGTTTTTCTTTCGTGTGATATTGGGATGCTTAAACCTGATAAAAGAATATATTATTATGTGCTTAGGAAAACAGGTTTTAAGTCTAAAGAGGTTTTATTTATAGATAATGATAAGAAAAATATTGCTTCTGCTAAAAAGGTTGGAATGAATGTTATTTTGTTTAGGAATGATAGAGATTTGTTCAAAAGATTAAATAAACTTTTATAAACCCTGGTTTTAGTCTAGTGTTATGCCCAGATGGGACAGTGGTTACTCCGCGAGTTTGGAGAACTCGTTTCCCGCAAGGGATTCGCAGGTTCGACTCCTGCTCTGGGCGTCAAGCAAAAATGCATTTTCTATGGGACTCAAGTTTAAGATTCCATTGAAATGCACTTTTTGCTCTTGTCCGGTTTGGGCGTAACCCTATCGTGCGATAATAAAGGGATGGACGACAACATTCCGTAGATGTCGCATAACCGATATTTGCGCGGTTTGGGCGCTCTACCATTTTGTGATTTTCGAGGGCGGTTTAAAACCAAATAATCAGACGTTAAAATCTTAAGCTCTCTTTCTTTAAAAGACTAATCAAAAATGCCACAAAAGGCCTTATTTTTTTCCCATATTGCGCTTTCTGCAAAACTTCGTAATATTTCATCTTTTTCTTTTTAGGAATGTTTATCATAGGGTATTTATTTTTATGAAGGATGAAGTTCAACAGCAATCTGCCAACTCTCCCATTTCCATCAACAAATGGATGGATCTTTTCAAATTCTGCATGAAATTGCGATGCCAAGACTAAAGGATGCAGTTTATTTTTGTTTGAAGAATACCATCTAAGCAAATAAGTCATTCTGTCAGGAACATCTTGTGGTTTTGGGGGTACTGACATCCCAATAAATACTTGAACTGTCCTATATCTTCCCATTTGAGACAAAAGGTCTTGCCTTAAGGTATTTATTATTACAAGTTTATGTAACTCCAAAATAAATTCTTTCGTGATATCTCCCTTATAATTTAAGATGTAGTCAAACGCTTTTTTATGATTAATAACTTCGTGAACCTCTCTCAAAGACTTTTCTTTTGGCACAATTCCCTCAAATAGCAAGAATGATGTTTCTGTTAAGGTTAGAGTATTTCCCTCAATTCCAGTCGAATCATAAGCAAAAAGAGAGCAAAATGATTCATATCGGTTATCATAGTTTTCATTCGGTTCTTTTGAAAATTCTTTTTTTATTTTATCTAAAAAATTAATCTCTTCCGATGACAGAACTACTCCAAAGATGTTTAACTCTTCATCTGCCTCAACTTCTTTTTTCTCTAATTCCTCTTTTGTTAGATTTACTCCGAGGTATACTCTTTCCTTGCCTACTTTTTTGTTATGCTTAACCGACTTTACCCTATAATAATATTTCTTTCCTTTTTTCTCTTTTATTTCCGTGTAAGACATAAATTAGATACGTCTACCCTATATATAAATATTTCGCCTTGGTGGACGTACTTATACGTCTACCCTACATATAAATTATTTTTTAAGGTGGACTTAATGTGGTCACCCGCCTCGCTTGTCCCGAACCAATCCATCTAAGAAAATATATCCATCAAATCTCCACTCTCCTTAAAAACTATTAAGGGCTATGAAAAGTAAAGTAATTCGGGATAAAAGATAAGTTCCATTAAGATGCAATTTTGATGCGTGTTGGGTCTGGGCGTTTAGTGTTTGATTATATAAGAGCAAAGGATAATTATTTATTTAAAGGCTTTATAGGATATGAATTAACATGAGTTATCCTGCAAGAATAGTCAGGCCGTTTGGGCAGGGAGAGTTGCCTCTTTATGCTCATGGAAAAGGGATTGTTGTTGAGCCGTGGCCGGGGAGGAGGATTGTTAAGGTTGGAGTGCATCCTCTTTTGCATCCATTTTCATGCGTAGAGAGCATTCCTAACCCTGATGTGGATGAAGTGAGGGTATGTACTGAAGCGTTTGATAGGAAAATTGATTGTGGGAATGATTTAATTGAAAGTGCTTCTATTTATTTCAAAAGAAATGCGGGAGATTCGGCTATTGGAAGAGAATTAGAAAGGTTTGCATCTGAGGGGAGAAAAGGAAAAATTGTTCAGGATATACTTGGGCAGGAAGTGATGAAGACTGACCCTACCTTTTTTAATTATGTACATCCAGCACTTGCGACTGATGACGAAATGAGGGAGCATTTTGTTATTGGGGGATTTTATTGGTTTAGTATTGGTCTAGGCGGCGTGCCTAGATTATTCTTCGGGGGAAATAGTATGAAATTTGGGAAAGTTAGATATCTTGGAGCCATATTGCGAGAGGCATTGGCTGGAACTAGATATGGGCACGGAGAAATTAGCGGGGCGTAACTTAATATGGTCTTGGAAAGGTTTAAAAGTAATATTTATGGTTTATTTTTATGTACAATGAGATAAAGAGCAATGATGAAATTGTAAAGATTGCTGATAGATTGAGGAAGCAGGGCAAGGTTATTGTTACGACTAATGGGAGTTTTGACTTTGTTCATTATGGTCATATTGATCTATTGTTAAGGGCAAGGGAGATGGGAGATACTCTTATTGTTTTAGTCAATAGCGATTGTTCTGTTAGAGGGAATAAAGGTCCAGAGAGACCGATGTTTCCTCAGGAAATTAGGGCAAGGGTGATTTCTGCCCTTAAGCCTGTTAGTTATGTTACCATATTTGATGAAGATAAACCATTAAATTTATTGTCGAAGATAAAGCCGCATATTCATGTCAAGGGGGGAAGTGCTGACCCTGATAGGATAAGAGAAGAAGTTGAGTTAGTTGAGAGTTGGGGCGGGAAGCACGTGCAATTGCCTTTAATCCCCGGATATTCGACAACAAATATTATAGAGAGAATTCGTGGGACTAAAGTATCTTACTAAATAGATAATTTCTTAACTGCTTTCTTTATTTCATTCGAAACAATTTTAATTTCTTTGTCTGTTATGTCTTCATTTAATGATATCCTTACTGTACCTTTGATTTCTAAGCTGTTTAGACCTAGTGCTCTAAGGGCATCATTTTCTTTTTCTTTCTTGCTTTCGCAGGCCGAACCTGATGAGATATATATTCCTTTCTTAGATAGATATTGGACTAAAACCTCTGCGTTGACCAATGGGAATGAGACATTAATGTTATTGTAAATTCTGTCTTGTATAGAACCGTTTATTTTTCCGTGAATCTTTATTAAATTATCAATTAACTTATCTCTTAATTTCTCTATTTTGCTCTTGTTTACTTTTATTTGTAATTCTAATGCTTTTGCTAATCCAATTATTCCTGGAACGTTTTCTGTTCCACTTCTTAATCCTTTTTCCTGTCCTCCACCGTAGAATAATGGCTCTATTTCTGTGTTTTCTTTTATGTATAATAAACCAATTCCTTTTGGACCCCCAATTTTATGTGCCGATGCTGACAAAAGAGAGATGTTCTGAGCTTGAACATTTATATTTAGTTTTCCTAGGCTTTGAGAAGCATCAGTATGGAATGGAATGCTTTTTTCTTTACATAATTTACCTATTTTTTCTATATTTTGAATTGTTCCAAACAAATTGTTAACGTGCATCACAGAAACTAGAAGGGTATCATCTGAGAGCTCTCTTTTTAACGAGTCTAGTCTTATGTGCCCTTGTGCGTCTACTGGTATTCTTACTATTTTGTATCCTTTTGATTCGAGAAATTTGCAAGGTTCTGCGATTGATGGGTGTTCGATTGAGCTAATTATTATCTTTCTTTTCTCGAGATTTGCTTTAGCTAATCCTTGAATTGTTATGTTATTGGATTCGGTTGCACAAGAAGTAAAGTATATCTCTTGTGGCTTTGCATTAATTGTTTTTGCAATGAATTCTCTGGCTTTTGTTACAGTTTTTTGCGCTTTTTCTCCTAAAGAGTGCTGTGAACTTGGATTTCCATATTCTAAACTATTGTATTTCTCCATTTCTTTGACTACTTTACTATTAACTTTTGTTGTCGCTGAATTATCTAAGTATATTCTCATGTTCTTACCTCTTTGCAGTCTTGGAATTCATTATTTATCATTTTTTTGCAGACTGAACTATACCATTGCTTTTTTCTTATTAATTCTAAGAGTTTTGTTATTTCAATTACTGCATTGCTTTTTTCTTTTATTAGCCTAACTGATGATTTTTCAACTTCTTTTTTAATATTATCATGAAGCTTTATTCTTGAGGCTCTTTTGTTTTTTATATATTGGGATATTGCAGCTTTGCTTATCCCTAGAATATTTCCTGCTTTTTCGTATGTGATTTTGTGCTTTTCTATTAGACTTTTAGCTAGTTCCCTTCTTATTGCAGGTATGATGTACCATACTTCTATTTCTTGCGGTAAGATTCTCATTTTGTTAACAGCTGTTAACTCTTTTTAAACTTTATGAAAAAGAAAGTCAAATGGAGAGATAACATCTTTTTTGTATTTGTTAATTGAGTCAATTAATCTTTGCTTCTGCTGGTTTAAATGCGAGAAGAATTCTTCGGGCATGCCTTCTTCTTCCTTGAATACCTGGCTCATTCTTTCCAGTTTGTCTAAATAGTTTTTTGCTCTTATTGAGAACTGCTTTTCGTAATCTTCTTTTGAGTATTTTTTACTGAATACTTGTTTGAATAGCGATTTTAAGTCTTCATATAAAGGTATAAAACCTACTGGCGTTTCAATTGCTTCATATTCATTATTTGCTCTTCCATCCATCCATAAGAGCCATACTTTTTTGTCTGTTTTGTCGTTTAAGTACTTACCATTATCTTTTAAGAAATAATTTGTTGCAAATATTAAAGGGGTTTTATCAAGTCTTTCTCCGAATTTTAGATGGTTTTTTATGTAAACGCTTAAGGGCACTACAAGAAATTCAATATTTGACATGGGGTTGTGTTTTCTTACCCCCATTTTTCCTATTGCTGCGGCAGTTGTCTCAGATTCTATTGTTGAGCCTAGAAAAACTCCGTGCTGCCAGGATAATGCTTGTGAAACCGGCACAGAGGTATCGGAGTCTCTTCCACCGTAGATAAATCCGGAGACGGGGACTCCTTCTGGATTGTCTATATTATGGTCCATGTTTTTTAAGTCTTTTATACTAATTGTATATCTAGCATTTTTGTGCGCAGGATGAATGTCTTTTTCATCCTTGTCTTTCATTCCTTTTTTCCAATGGCCTGCATAGTTTATTCCTTCCTCAGGTATTTCTTTTCCCATACCTAACCAATAGGGTATGCCGTCTTTGATTAAGACATTTGAGAATATTGCTTCTCTTGGTGTTGTTAGAACAGTGTTTATCAATGGGTCGTCTATTGGATTTATGTCTTCAATTATTCCGAAGATTCCCTGCTCAACATTTACCGCTCTTGGAACCCCTTTTTCATCTACTCTTATGTATGCTATGTCATCTCCCACTATTGTTTGTCCTGGAATCATAGCAGTTGAGGTTTTGCCGCAGGCACTTGGGAATGCGCCAGTGAAATAAGTTATTCTATTCTTTCCTTCTGGTTTAACTCCCATGATAAACATGTGCTCACAGAGCCAGTCCTCCTTGCTTGCTTTGCTTATTGCTAATCTTAATGCTAGTTTCTTTAATCCGACAGAGTTTCCTGCATATTGATTGTTTACAGTGAATACTCTTTCATCTTCTAAGTCCATATACACTCTTCTTTTACCTATATCTTGTGAAATTCCATTTATTATCTTTCCAGCTGAATGTACGAAATGGAAGAATTTATTGCTCTCCTTAAGGTTCTTGAAATCTTTGAATCCTTGTCTGTATAAGATGTCTTCACTGTGTATTACATATAATGAATCGGTTAATTGCAATGCCGGAATGGAGAATCTTGAATTTTGAGGGCCTAAACAGTAAAACTTAACATACATTGTTTTGCCTTTCATTATTCCATCCATTATCGTTAAAACATCTTTTAGTCCTTCGTCTTTGTCAATTGTTTCTATGGCCTTGCTCATTTTCTTTCCCTTTGGTAGTAATACCTTTGTATTCTGCAGGTCTCTGCTTTGGTCTAATGCATTATCAAAATGTATTGTATGCCCTTGAGTTTTCAATGGTTTTTCTTCTCCGTTGATAATTGATTCTTTTCTTGCGAGATTAATTGAGTCTTGGGAGTCGTCGAGTACTACAATTTTATTTGGTTTGCAAAGAGCAGCATATCTCTCTATTATTCTTTCTATGTGTTTATTATCAAGAGATTTTAATATTTTATAGCTTGATTTGCTCATCATACTATTTATGTCTGCTTTAGATTCTTTGCATGCGTTGTATATATTTTCAAAAAGTGCATGAATGTCCTCTTTCTTTACCGCTGAGAATGCAACTCTCAACTTATCCTGCAATGCGATGACTCCCGTGTCATACTTAACTAGAAGAAGTTTTCTTATATCTTCTGCGTCTAAATCATTTAGTTTTACGCACATGAAATATCCTGAGTTGAAAGGCAATGGAACGAAAAATTCTCTGTATTTTGCATCGGTGAGAACTCTTTTAACTTCATTATATCTTTCTTTAAGGATTGTATATTTGTTTTCCTTTTCATCTTTGTATGTTTTTGATTCAAAGGCGTTTAGAATTAGTGATTGAGAGAGATTTGATGCGTTTGATATATTTCCCCTTATTGCTCCGGCAGTTTTTGCTTCTAGAGCGTTGTAAAGAGTCTTATCTCCTTCTTTTATTCCATATGTGATAAATCCTACTCTAAATCCCCAGACGTAATCTTCTTTTGTTGCTCCGTCTAGCTTAATTGCAAGCACATTATTATGTATGCTGCATAATTTAGTAAATATCGATTCTTTTTCTATTCCTTGCTCATAGATTAATCCGAAGTAAGCATCATCTATCATAACTAATATTTTATTTCCGTTATCTGCAGAATCTTTTATAATGCTTGCTATATCATTCATCTCTTGTTTTGTTGGAGTATATCCTGAAGGATTGCTTGGAAAGTTCAATAAAAGTATCTTCTTTTGATTTGCTCCTGAAAGTTGATTTTTTAATTCTGATAAGTTGAATTTATCATTGCTGAACATGTTAAATGTTCTGACTTTTGCATGATACGCATTTGTAAATGTTAAATTATAGTTGCCCCAGAATGGTTCAGGGATAATTATTTCATCTCCTTCTTCTACAAATAGGTATCCTAGAATGCTTAATCCGTGTGTTAGCGCAGAGGTTACTACGGGGATACTAATATTTTTATCTTTTAGTGATGGGTTCTTTTCAATCATAAGAGATTTCCACTTTTCTCTTAAATCTAATCTTCCAAAGCTTGGAGCATAAGAAAATGCCATTTCTGGAGGAACGGAAATGTTTTTCTCAATGGATTTAAGCCTCATTGGGCTTCCATCATCTTCAATTGCAATGCCTAATGTTGCGTTAATCTTCTTACCTTTTGCTTCTGCTGACTGTCCTAAAATTCCTTTCGCAGGGAAATAGATTGCTTTTCCCTTTCTTGATAGAAGAGACCATATAGCATGAGAATAATTAGAGATAATACTGTTTAACTCTTCTGCTTGGGGATTTATTTCTGTCATGGTTCTTTCTTTTATAATCCCTGCTTTATAATCTTTTTTATGGTTTAGAGCATAAAGGATTATAAACCTTGGAGAGCATAGAGCGAGATGCCACACATACATGAAAAAGTAGACTTTACTGTTGAGGTTTTTGTTGTTTATATGGGCAAGGTTTTGTTGAGAAAGCACGATAAGTATAAGTTCTGGCTTTCTATTGGTGGACATATCGAATTAGATGAGGATCCAAACCAGGCAGCAGTAAGAGAAGTTAAAGAGGAGGTTGGGTTGGATGTTAGGTTATATGATAATGTTAAACATCCCAATAATACCGAGACTTTCAAAGAGCTAATTGCTCCTGTTTTTCTTAATAGGCATAAGATTAATGATAATCATGAGCATGTTTCTCTTATTTATTTTGCTAATGCAAGTAGTGATAAGATTAAACTTTCTGAGAGAGAGAAAACTGAAGAGTGCAAATGGTTTACTCGGGATGAGCTGATTAAGAATAGGGAAGGGATTAAAGAAGAGGTTGTTTTTTATGCTTTGATGGCTTTGGATAAATTATCACTTTGATATAGTAAATTGGTTTTATATAGTTAAATTGCTTTTGTTGGTAATGAAAGAACTTGTTAAGAGGGTTAATGGGATTGATGAGAAGACAAAAGATGTAATTGAACAGAGATTGAATGAGTTTAGAGAGTTTAAGAATAAAAAGAATGAAGAGTGGTTCTCTGAGTTATGTTTTTGCTTGCTTACTGCTAATTCAAGAGCGAGCAGTGCGATGAATATACAAAAAGAATTAGGTTTTGAAGGATTTACTAATGAACCCGAGGGCAGAATAGTTGAAAGCATAAAGAGAAACAAGCATAGGTTTCATAATAATAAAGCAAGATATATTGTTGAGGCGAGAAAGCATTTGCAGATAAAGGAATTTATTCAAGAGTTGATTGATGAGAAGGGCGTTCTAGATGCGCGGGAGTGGTTAGTTGAAAATGTTAAAGGATTAGGATATAAAGAGGCTTCTCATTTTCTTAGAAATGTCGGTTTTGACGGCATCGCCATTTTGGACAGGCATATCATTAATTTAATGATTGAGTATAAACTTCTGAAAGAATGGCCTAAATCTCTTAACAGAGTTAATTATCTTTTAATTGAACAAGAGTTCAATAAATTGGCTGAACATATTGGAATGTCTCCTGCGGAGTTAGATTTGTCAATGTGGTATCTTAAAACTGGAAATGTGCTGAAATAATTAAGTATAACAAAGTTTTAATAGTGTTTGTTTATCAGGTTTTTATGTCAGGAAATGTTACTTTAGATTTAATTGCCCAGTTTTGTCAGGGGTGCGATTTTTATAGGGGGGGGTAAGTGCATCGGTCCGGATATGGATTTACCAATGGGCCAAACAGATATGCCGAGGTGGAAATATGCTATTTTTGCTGATTACTGCCCTTGGGCGAAGGTTCTTGGGCATCCCGCTACTTTTAGATTGGGGCAAATATGGGCCCAGGAGTTGAATAAAGTATTCTCTAGGAACAAATTTGATGTCTTACAATTAGAATTAAAGGAAATTCCAGCCGAGGAAAAACAACAGTAATAGAAATAATTTAATCAATCGTGAGTGTCTAAGTTGAATACCGCTCCGGTGCCTCTAAGAGCTTTGCATAATTTATCCCCTAATGCAAGAACTTCTTCTTTTGACGGCTTGTGGTCCCATTTGTGTATGAAATCAACAGGACCTAATGCGCATCTGAAACCTAAGGACTCTACTCTTCTAGCTGTTTCTGTTGCGCCCATTCCATTATCTGTGCCGAAATAAATTACAAGGTATGTTTCCCATCCCATAGCGTCTTCAATTTTTGATGCCTTATAAACCTTAGTAATCCTCGTTTAGTACTAAATAAAATGAAATAAATAAGGGAGATTATTAATTTATATCTGAATAGAATGGTGTTGTAAAATGTAGTTATCTAATGTAGCCAGTTATAATATTTAATAAAGCAGTTGTACAAGGGAAGTATAGCCTTGCAAATAATAAATAATGATGTTGATAATGATATTTATGTTGTCACTTTCAATTAGTATGTGAACATAGAAATATATTTAAACTCTTTTTTCTTAACCTGTATATGGAAATGGAGATGAGTCTAATGCATAGCGCATATGATTGTGATAGACTTGTCTTTAGTTCTATTAAGGGCATTACTACAATTTCTTTACCCTGCGAGTAAGCCTTAAGAAAATAAGGTTCTTGCAGGGAGGTGGTTTCTAATGATATTAAAATTAAAACAATCTCAACACGCTCTTGAAATTTCTTCGAAAATATTAGAGGGAAAAGTGCCAATTGGAAGTCTTTTGCTCAAATATAGGGACTTTGGGTTAGATAATGGAATACTTATCCCGGACATTTTGATAGCAGAGTTAGAAGATTTCGCTGCAAGGAATGCTGTGAATGGTTTGCATAAAGATAAATTGAAGATGCACTGCTGTACTAGGTGTTTGAAGGCGCATGCATTGAGAAAATCTGATGAGATTGGATTGGATAGGAAGACAAAAGTATTCTTAGCGAATTTGTTTGAGTGTGAAGAAGGGCATAATGGTTATTACCTGGATAAGGAGAGAGTCATAGAAATAGAATCGTAATCATAGTTAAAGCACTCAAAAGCGGGTGGCCCCACTACTTCTTAAAATGGGGCTGCTTCGCTTTAAATGAATGTGTTTTTAAACTGTTTATCTATCTGAATTAACATGAATGGATCTGAAAAGCAAGCACAGGAGATTCGTGATAAAGTTCGATGCGGGTATTTGCATTTATCTTATGGTATTTTTATGGGTGCTAGAAGGTCCGGCAGAGATAAAGTTGCTTTAGCAGGTATAACTGGGCTCATGGTCGAATGTTATAATTTAAGATGTGGTCCTAAGTTTGTATGCAATGTTTTGGAGGGCGGAACGTGCAAATATCGCTCTGAAAAAGTAAAACTTAGACATCTTTTTGAGCCTGATAGGATTTAGATTTATTCTCCCTTATTTCTTCTGACAAAATTAGATATAAAGTCTGAATGCTGGGTTCTGTCTATTATGCTGTTAACTTTCCAAAGATTGGTTCCTGGAATCTTATCTCCTTTTACACTGCCCATGACTCTTCTCTGCAATTCTTCTGTTATTAGTAATTCTCCATTTGATTTTTCTGCAGCATTCTTTACTACGACTGTTGTGTTTCCTACTGAAGTAAACTTGAATTCTCCTGCATTGGATTCAACTATCATCAATCCTTTTCCTGCTGCAATTCCGAAGTCTACTCTATGTGCAAACTTTCTGTTGTGGTTACTCAATGCATCTGAAATATTCTTAGCTGTCTTAACGGCTAGAAGGAAGTTCTCAGGATTTTTAGTTACTCTTTGAGAGAAGATGCAGACTTTGAAACTACCATTGTTATATACTTTAGCTCTTGCGCTTTTTGCTATAGACAACGCATTTTCTATCGCATCTCCAGCATTGGAATCGCTATCATCAACTTCTCCTATATTTCTTATTTTTAATGCTATTACGGCTACCTCTTGTTTTTCTCCATTATCTATTATATTTTTGCTATTTGTGTTTAAAAGAGATATGCTTGGATTAGGGGTTATTTTTGGCTTGTTTTCCATGGTAGATTGCGAAGAAGAGTATAGATTTAATCTTATCGGTTTGTTCTCTTGGGAGGTATTTAGCTTAAGCGGCAATGAAACTCTCTCTGATAATGGGATGGCATGGTATCCCTCATTCTTCTTTTTTTTATGATATGCAAGTACGAGAAAGATTACAATTAGGATTATTATTACTAGTGGGATTATCCAATAATTTGCTTTGGCTAACTCGCTCATGTCTTTTACAGATATTGCTCTTCCAGTGAGCATTGCTGTTCCTATTGCCTTGTTTTCTATTCCATCATTTACTTTGATGCTGTACTCCCCATTTGGAGCTGAGAGTTCAAGGATTTTCATCTCACCTAGACCTATGGATACTTCCTTTGTTTCAGTTGTGTCTCCTATTGTTATTTCTATCTGTTTATTGTACGGGACATTTCCAGTATTCTTTATCCTTAGTGTTTGACTGACTAACTGGAATGATGCGTTTTGCAGTTTTTCTATGTTAAAGCTCTTTGTTGCTGTTAGTCCGTTTGATTTTGCTTCTACTTTCCATTCTCCTGGCATGGAATTGCCTTGTGTTTCAAACAATGCAGTGTCTCCTGATGTTACTACTCTATTTGCTATAATCTTATTTTTAGGGTTATAAATTGTTATATCTACCTCTTGCTTTGCCTCTGCCCCTGCCTGATCATATAATAATGGGGCGTAAGCTAACGGATTTCCTGGAATGATTGATTGAGTGTTAAAAGCGAGATCTATTTTTTTTATTACTTGTATTTCAGAGGAAACTAAGGGAAGCAAAGATAATATTATTATTAGTGCAAAAACCTCTTTTCTCATAAATCCTATTGATAAGGGTATTATATAAAGTTTATTCTACTCAGTTAACTTAGTAACTCTTCTCTTAAGCCTAATAGATGTTTGACTTCTCTTTCTAATGTAATTGGCATAACATAAGAACTATAGAACTTTTGGAAAGTGTCTTCGGGCACTCCGAGTGCTCTGGCGTTATCTTTTGCTCTTCTTTGAACCGACTCCTCTTGGTTTTTGTTTCTTAGAATTCTTTTCAACTCCTCTGCATCTCCTGCAACTATTGCGTTTGAAAGTCTTTGCTTATCTTCTGATCGCCATAGCTTTGCTTCTGCTATAATCTTTGCTCCATCTACTACTCTTGCTTTTAATACTTTGAAACCTTCAATGCCATTTGCGATTGATCTCACGTAAGTATTAGGTGTTCCTTCTTGTGGGCAGAGACTTGCAATGATGCGTATAAATTCTCCAACTAATTCGTCTGGGAGAGTTCCATTTTCTCTGAATATGTCAGTTTGAGCTAATTCTTGTCCGAATTTAGTTTCTAGATGTTTTCCCGGTGAATGAGCATAGTGTTCAATGTTTCCGAGTCTTCCTGCGGAAACAATCATTCCTGTAATATCTAAATCTCGTCTGCTAAGTGTTCCTCTTGCATAATTTAATGTATCAGTTCCATATCTTGCTTTACGTACATCATCTAATGTTAGATCTATGTATATTGGTTGTGTTGTTGCAAAGGAAGGCTGTGCCGGTGGTGTTAGTGGCGGGCTATATACCATCAAAAACGCATTTAAATGGAGTTATTAAACATTTATGTTTTGCTTTTTATTGAAATGTGAGGAATATCTTGAATATACTTTCAGAATAAGAATGTTTAAATAATAATCATATTTGTGTTTGCAATGAAAATTGTGGAAGGAAGTCTAAGGGCACATCTAGGATTAAAGCAAGGATGTGCATGTGTTCTTTGGGAACAAGATGCAGTGGCTGGAAAGATTGTAGACTTTGCGAAGGGTTTGAATGGGAAAGATGTCATTGGGATTTTTGGAGGGTGTCATAATCCTAATGCTGGTTTGATAGGGTATAAATTTACTAGGGGAATTGTTCAGGATGTAACAGCTCAGCAGCAACTTGTTCTTCAGCGAAATCATAGTTCTTTAAGTCTTAGGAATGTATGTGACATGATTCCTGTAGAAGGATTTGGCGCTTTTGGTAATTTATCTGGAGGTGTTGCTCAGGAATATCAGTTTGACATTGAACCTGTTGGTACAGGGCCGACTAGAAGAATTATCACTGATGCTGCTAATCCAGTGATTGCATATTCAACTATAACTCATCCTGAATCGCCAGAAGTACACATTCTTACAGGGGCAAGACCCTATAATTTGGTTAAGTGGGATCAATTTTCTCATCGCGCTAGTATGTAATGATTTTGCAAAGATTTTTAAACTCTTTATTTCTGAAGGATATCATGAACACGCAGGTGTATCGGTGGCTTTTGCAATAAGGGTATTTTTTCTAATTTAAATTCTAAGGTGTGTCGGTGGTGTTGATTTTTCTTGCGGTTTAAGGATTGGCGTCTTGGGAGGCATAGGTCCGGAAGCAACGGCTGAGTTTTATTTTAAGTTAATAAAAGGACTGCAAAGAAATGGATTAATTAAGGAAAATAAGGATTTTCCTCAAATTATAATCAATAGTATAAATGCTCCTGAACTGATTGGCGATAAGATTAATAATGGGGATTTAGAGAGTTACATTTTCGGTTTGAAGGAGCTTGATTCTCTGAATCTTGATTTTATTGTTATGGTTTGCAATACTATTCATCTTTATTATGATTTGTTACAAAGTAAAATTGAAACGCCCATAGTTGATTTAAGATTATTGGTTAATAATAAAGTTGTTAACTCCGGGATTAAATCTCTTTTTGTTTTGGGAACTAAAAGTGTTGTTCATAAAAGGTTGTATGATACCAAGAATGTTAGATTATTTGAGCCAGATGAAAATGAGGTAAGTGATATTGAGGGGGCATTGTTTAATTTCAATAGGGGTTTTGAAAAAGAAAAACAAGTAGGTATTGTTAGAAGAATTTGTGAAAAGTATATCGCTTTTGGTGCAGAAAGTGTCCTTTTAGGATGTACAGAAATTGCAGTTATGCTTCAAAATGAGAGCTTTTCTAAGATAAATACCATTGACTGTTTGGTTGATTTTATCATTTTTTTAGATAAATTTTTAAATGACCTAAGGGGGGAAGGGAGATGAGCTCATTTAATGAAGAAAGCAACAGTGTTCGGTATTCTGTTCAGATTCTCCGAGGGAAAATAGCAGTGCATGGTTCATTTAAAACCGCTTGTTTAGAGCATGGACTTCCGGTAATACTTTCTGAAGCGAGGAGATATGTTGAATATCTCAGGAAGATGGGGCTTGATGGGCAATATACTATTACGGCATTTGATAATAGAGAGAATGATCTTTCTAAGAGGGTATTAAGTAGTGAAGTTATTAGGGTGGATGCTTCTGCTGTCCGAGATGATGATAAATCTTCTAGTCCGCCTAGTAGGTGTCGGTGGAATATTTGAGGAATATTATGAATCCTACTCTCTTGGTGGGGCATATCTCAGGGATATGAAAGTAAGAATGACTATTTATGACTGCGAGGGAAATATTATTTGTAAGGAGGTTTTATAAATCTCATATTCTAACTATTAAGATGAAAAAAGAATCAGGTTTTAGTGTAACTCCATGGGATGTTTCTGGGGATATTAATTATGATGAATTGATTAATGAGTTTGGGGTTGAAAAGATAGATGATGCTCTTATTGATAGAATAAAGAAGCATACTAAAGAGCTGCATTTTATGCTTAGAAGGAAGGTGTTTTTTGCTGGCCGCGATTTGAAATGGTTGTTAGATGAGTATGAAAAAGGAAATAAATTCTTTCTTTATACTGGAAGGGCACCATCGGGGCCTGTGCATTTAGGACATTTGATGCCTTGGATGTTTACTAAATGGCTGCAGGATAAATTTAATGTTGAATTGTGGTTTCAGTTTCCTGATGAAGAAAAGTTTTTATTTAAACAGGATTTAGGTTGGGATGAGGGACAGAGATGGTTAAAGGAAAATATGTTAGATATTATTGCATTAGGTTTTAATCCTGAAAAAACGCATTTTATTATTGATAGTGAACATGCGGGATTGATGTATAAAGAAGCATGCAAGGTGGCTAAGAAAATTACTTTTTCAACTGTTAAAGCATCTTTTGGTTTAAATGAGCAGTCTAATCTTGGTTCGATTTTTTATACTTCGATGCAGGCTGTTCCAGCATTTCTTCCTTCAATAATAAAAAAGAAGAACATTCCGTGCTTGATTCCTCATGCAATTGATCAGGACCCTCATTTTAGATTAACTAGAGATATTCTTCCTAAACTAGGATATTACAAACCCGCGTCTATACAATGTATGTTCTTGCCTCCTTTGTCTGGGACTTCGGGAAAGATGTCTTCTTCTGCTATGGATTCTATTTTTACAACTGACACGCATGAGGAAGTAAAGAGAAAAATAAACAAGTATGCATTTTCTGGGGGGAAAGATACATTAGAGGAGCATAGAAAATTAGGGGGTAATCCTGATGTTGATGTTTGTTTTCAATATTTGAGAATGCTTTTAGAAGAAGATGATAAAAAGCTTGAGAGGATTTATAGTGACTACAAATCTGGAAAATTACTTTCAGGGGAATTAAAGAAGATTACTATTGATAAGATAAATGCTTTCTTAAAAGAGCATCAAAAGAAGAGAAAAGCTGCTGAAAAGAAGATTGGTAAGTTTATTTACAAAATCTAGACTCTTTCTTTCATAATACCAACTCTAACAACTAACTGCGATAGGTCTGGCATTGAAAACTGATAAGTCCTTCTTGGTCTATCGGGTAGTTCAACTCCTTCTGACTGCGTTAAACGTCTATAAAGTTCAAGTCTGCTCCCTATATGGTGTGCACGGTAAGGTGAGCTTCTTTGCGTTCCAAATATAAACATATCTGTTAATCCTAATGTTGGAGGATGGCTCGGGGTTATTGATTCTATACTTACTGTCTGATTTCCACAAGAATCTGGGTTGTCCATAACTTGAGGATGAAGAAGTAGTTGTCTTTGTGCGTCTGTTAGAGCATCAAAGTTATGACTGCTCCCATACCTTTACCTTAGTTGTTTTATTTGTTCGTCTGACATTTTATTATGAGGTTATTTCTTTTGATATTTATCTAAGTATGCATTAAATTTGTTCCAATCGAAATTTTTTCCAGGGTCTGTGTGAGTTGTTCCACCAATATTTTTGGTGATCCATTCATGACTCACAACTTTATCTCTTGCTAATCCGTGTTTTCCTAGTAAATGAGTAGTTAATCTGGCGAGCCCATCATATTCTTGTTCAGTGAAACTTGCTCCGGGTTTATTAGCGTATCCAGCTACTTCTATTCCTAAAAAACGAGAGTTGGATTTTCCAACGTGCCAGGCAGTATCTTTGTCATCAACTAAATTATGGACTGTTCCGTTTTCTTCTATTAAATAATGCGCGCTGGCCTTGCTTTGTTTGCTTGTTAACCAGTTTAGTGCTCCTTTTCCAGAGCCTTCTGTAGAATGGACAACTATTCCTTCAATCCTATTTGTTCCTCTGCCTTCTCTATAATTTGGCGATGGATTTTTTTGTATGTCAAGATAAGATGATGGTTCGGTGTAAGCTCCGCTTGAACAAGCGAGCAATGCAGTTAGCATTAAATTTCTTGGTTTTATCATTGTATTTTTTCCTTTTTTTATTGTGTTTTAGTTAGTGGAATATAAGTTGAACCGTCTTTAAGTTTATAACTTACTCTATAAATTGGGCCGTCCATTCTTTCTCCTAAGACTAATTTTCCATCTAGTCTTAGAATTTCTTTTCCATTTACATGCTGAACTCTTTTAGGAATTGTAACCTGAACTGATTGATTAGTTACTACTGGTAGAGGTGTTGGTTGATATGTTCTTTGTTTACCACATTGCATATTGCTAGCTATGATAAGACCTGCTGCCAATAATGTTCTTATTAGTCCTCCTGCCATAAAAATCTGCATTTTTGGAGGTATATAAACCTTTCTATTTGTTACTATCCTGTAGTGAATACTAAACTGGGATTGAGGGGCAACATAATTTTATATACCACAATTATTATTCTCATTCATGAGAATTATTACTCTGCATTGCGATTACATTAAGTTTAAGCCTGTAAAAAAGGCGATAAATAAACCTGAGGAATTGAGTGAGGAAAGGAAGAGGGAGATTGTTGTTAAAGATCCTCTTGTTGTGTTAACCGCGGTTGAGAAGGGAGATGATGATAAGATAGTTGAGGATATGATTAAAAGTGTTACAAAGACAGCTAATGAGGTTAAAGCCAAGAGAATTGTTTTGTACCCTTATGCGCATTTGTCTAATAATTTAAGTGATCCTAATACTGCTTTGGAGTATTTGACTGAGGCGGAGAGTGCGTTAAAGAGGGAGGGATTTGAAGTTACGAGAGCGCCGTTTGGATATTATAAAGAGTTTGAATTAAAATGCAAGGGGCATCCTTTATCTGAGCTGAGTAAAGAATTTAGAGCA
>Ga0172371_10005889_pt1 | contig 18037 bp, 8 predicted proteins | sample Lak12m_FD_114543 | JGI IMG/M metagenome (GOLD analysis project Ga0172371, IMG submission 114543) | Freshwater microbial communities from Kabuno Bay, South-Kivu, Congo - kab_022012_12m | ecosystem: Environmental > Aquatic > Freshwater > Lake | place: Democratic Republic of the Congo: South-Kivu...
ATCAATTGGTCCATACGGCGGATACATTAGATGTTTAATTAAAGATAACCAGGGCAGAGTTCTTTCGGGTAATGCGTATGGAGGAATATTTAGAACTACTGATGCTGGTAAAAATTGGGAACAGTTATTTACTGGTTATAGAAATGAGGATGTACGGTCATTAGCAGTGAATTCCAATAATCACATTTTTGCGGGAACAGATTTACACGGACTTTATCGGTCCACAGATGATGGATTAACCTGGGCGAGACTTATAAATTCGGTTTCTACACGCACCATTAATGAAATTTTAATTAAAAGTAACGGAGATATTTTTTTAGCCACCTTTGATGGGGTTTATCGTTCTACTGATAACGGAACAACATTTTCCACCGCAAGTAACGGAATTACTTCTTCATCAATTTATTCGCTTGGTTTATCGGGGAATTACATCTATGCGGGAACAAATGGTGCCGGCATATTTCGTTCAAGCGATGATGGAGCTAACTGGGAAACTGCAAACAATGGAATTAATTTAAGTGATGGTATTGTTTGGGATTTTGCGTCTGCGGAAGAAACTGAAAATGTGGGCGCAGCAGAAATTTATGCACTTACGCAAAACAATTTATATCACTCTACTAATGGCGCTGATTGGCAATCACTTTCTCTACCACCACTAGGACTTTATGTTGATGTACTGTTAAGAAACAATGGAAACATTGTTGTGGTCGGTTCAGCAATATTAAATTCAATTGATCTAGGCAATAACTGGACAAATTATATTTCCCCAACGGATGCGTTGTTTTCATCTGTTGTTGAAATTGATGATAACACTTTAGTGGGAGGGACTCAAGGACCTGGCACATACGTTTCGCTTAACAACAATCTTGCTGATTGGAATCTTGAAGTAAATAAAATGCCGGCAACTGCCATAACCAATATTAGCGCTACGGCAGGCGTTATTAATGTATCAACACGGCATAGTGGAGTTTTCAGTTCGAGCGATGACGGTGTGAACTGGTCCAATCTCAGTTTATCTATTCCAAATGGCTGGTTCTATGGTTTATACCAACATCCAACAACTAACACACTTTTCGCTTTACATCAAAATGGTGTTTACAGATCAATAAATGGTGGGGCAGGTTGGAATTTGACTTCTGCTTTTGGAAAAACAATGGAATTTAATTCACTGGGAAACATATTCCTGGGCAGTGGTTCCTATATTTCTAAATCAACAGATGACGGTGTGTCTTTTCAACTAAAACAAATTGATCCAACTGTTTTTAATTCTCGTCAGATAGCGATTGACCAAAACAATATAATGATTATAGCAACTACAAATGATAATGGATTCCAGGGTCAGGGTGTATATAGATCAATAGATTTGGGTGAAACTTATTATCCTTATAACGTTGGATTACCGAATGATATCACCTCTGTAGAATATGTTGACACCAACGGATTTTATGGTGATCTTGAGTGCATAAGAGAACTAATTGCAGCAGATGCAAGTGGTAACTTTTATTCCAATAATGAAGATGGGAGCTGGAATCAATTTAATATTGGGTTTCAGCAAGGTGGATTAGTAAAAGACATAGCTGCTTTAAATTATGGTGATGGTATTGTAATCACGACGATTACAGAGAAGGAAATGTTTACAATAACAGATCAATCAAACTGCATTTTTGAAGAAGAGTTTGATGTACCAGATGATATGGGGTTGGCAGTTTTTGGTTCATGGCTGCGATTTGGAGTTTCAAATAGCGAATATACTCGATTAAATAGTGAATATACTTACTTTGCCGGTACCATTGGTAGTGGAGTATTAAAAAAGGTAGTTATTACAAATGTTGAGAATATCCAGAATAATCTTCCGTCAAAATTTGTCTTGGAACAAAATTATCCCAATCCATTTAATCCAACAACAACTGTAAAATATTCAATACCAAACAGCGGAAATGTTACATTAAAGGTATATGATGTACTTGGAAACGAAGTAGCAACTTTAGTTAACGAAGAAAGACCAGCGGGAGTTTATGAAGTGGAGTTTGATGCAAGCAGATTATCATCAGGAATTTATTTCTACAAACTGCTATCTGGAGTTTTTATAAGCACAAAGAAAATGATATTGATTAAATAATATTCTAATAAATAAAATTTTATAAAAACTATGGTTCCAAATAATTAATAGTACTTGGTGTAAAATTATAATTTCAAAGGAGGCTTTATGAAATCTTGCTTTACTCTATTGGTTGTGTTGTTTTTTAATTCATTACTGCTCAGCCAGATTCTTAATAGTGGGTTTGAAGAATGGAATTCTGAGGGTAATCCAGTTTATTGGAAAGCAACCAATGCACCACCATCATACATAACGATAACAAAGACGAGTGATGCACACTCAGGAAATTGGGCTGTAGAGGGAAACGTTGTGACATTTAGCGTTTTTACAATTGGGCCGACAATAATTAGTGGAGAAGAAGGAAATGGAATACCAATAAATTTTCGTCCGGAAGCAATACACGGTTACTACAAATTCACATCTATTCAGGATGACTATCTTCAAGTCCAGGCAAATTTCAAAAAGAATGGTGTTTATATCGGAGGTGGAGCAAATAATCTTGTTCCAACCAATTCATACACCGAATTTGGAATCAACATAAGCTATATTACAGAAGATATTCCCGATTCAGTATTGATAGCAATTTTTATTGTAAGTGGTACTGGATTTCCACATGTGGGATCAAAAATGTTTATTGATGATCTTTTTTGGGGAGGGGCAACAAATGTTGAAAGTGAGATAAGTGATTTAAATTTTGAATTAAAACAAAACTTTCCTAATCCATTTAATCCAGCAACAAAGATCAGTTGGCAGGCCCCAGTCGGCGGTCATCAAACTTTAAAAGTTTATGACGTTCTCGGGAACGATGTTGCTACACTCGTTAATGAAGAGAAACCAGCAGGAGTTTATGAAGTTAAGTTTGATGCAAGCGGATTATCATCAGGGATATATTTCTACAAACTGCAAGCAGGTTCGTACACGCAAATTAAAAAAATGATTCTAATGAGGTAACTGGATGAGGCAATCAATATTTATTTTTATCTGAAAATGATATCATTCATTTAAATAAGGCTAAACAATGAAAATATTCTATTTAATACTATTTCCATTCTTGTTATATGCACAATGGGAGCAAACATCCGGCCCGGAGGGTGGGCATGTTGGGGCAATATTTCTAGATGGTTCGACATTGTTTATTGGCACATACAATGGCGGAGTATTTCGCTCTTCAAGCAACGGAGATAATTGGAGTGAATCAAGTTCGGGTATCCAATATACTTCAGTTGAAGATATTAATAAGAGCGGCAACTTTTTGTTAGCTACAGGCACTGTGGGGGTTTATCGTTCTACGGATAACGGAGATACATGGACAACTACAACGGGCCTTCCTTCCGCGAATGGTGTTCGTCGTCTGGCTGTGGTTGACTCAATAGTATACGCAGCTACATCCGGCAAAGGTATCTATAAATCTACCGATTACGGTGCAACTTGGGTTGCTGCAAGCAGTGGATTGCCTAATTCTTTTTCGTATACATTCTGTGGCGATGTGATAATAAATGGAGGTATAATTTTATGCTCAGCAACGGATAACAGTAATGCTGGTGTATATCGTTCAACTGATGGAGGTACTACATGGGCTTCTACAAATTCAGGGATCATGGGCTACTCTGCAGCAAATGTTCTTAGGATAGATGGTACAAATATTTATGCAGGAGGAGAAAATGTATGGAAGTCAACAGACGGAGGAATGAATTGGAGTGTTGCTGGAACTGGAATACCCAATTATGCTGGTATTTCAGATATTCTTGTGGATGGAAGCAACGTTTTTGCTGCCGGACAATATCTATATCGTTCAAGTAATAGTGGTGCTAGCTGGAGTATCGCTGATAGCGTTACTCTGAGAAATACAACTCTTAGGCTCTTTAAAAATGGAACAATTATTTATGTCGGTACTGCCGGGAGAGGGATATATTCATCATCTGATAATGGCTCATCATGGTTATCAAAAAATATTGGTCTTCGAGCAAAGCGTAATTCAAATCTACTTTTCGATGGGGCAAATATTTTTGCTGCTGGTAGCGGGCTATTTTTTACAGACGATAATGGCACTACCTGGGATAATTCAGATCAGGGACTTGAAAAAATGACTGGTGATGCATCGGTTTTTCAATTGATAGATAATATTATGTTTCTGGGTGCTGATAAATTGTATCGTTCTACGGATAATGGAGTAACCTGGGCACCACCGGTCTCGGGTAATCCTTCTTTTGGGGTTACTTCTATTGCAGGAAATTCTATCGTGTTATTTGCTGCTGCGGGAGGTCTTCATAAAAGTACTGATCAAGGAATAAATTGGTCACAGGTTCCCGTAGGCTGGTTCCCATATTGTTTAGCAAATACTGGGAATTCAATTCTTGCCGGTACAAATAATGGGATATATCGTTCAACAAATGATGGTTCTTCCTGGGATGCCTCAACTGGGCTTCCCGGCTTTACGGGTATTCGACTTTTTGCGATAGTTGGATCAACTATATTTGGTGCAAAAGATTTAACTGCTGGAATATATCGCAGCACTGATGACGGAGTCAGCTGGTCAGCTCTTCCAAATATTCCTGGTGTAACAAATAGTGCTTTATATTTCCTCGTTAGCGGTTCTAATCTTTTTGTAACATTTGAGAATCAAGGGATTTATGTTACTCAGAATCTCGGTACCAGTTGGACAAAAGTTTCAGCTGGATTACCTCAGTCGTTTTTCTATTCCTTAGCTGCGAACAACAATTATTTATTTGCAGGAACAGAGGGAAATAGTGTCTGGCGTCGACCACTGTCAGAAGTCACTGGATTAAATGAATTAACTTATAACACACCGCAAGAATTTTATCTTTCACAGAATTTCCCGAATCCATTTAACCCAAGCACAAAAATCAAATGGCAATCTCCGGTAACTGGTCATCAAACTTTAATAGTTTACGATGTTCTCGGCAACGAAGTAGCAACACTTGTTAATGAAGAAAAACCTGCTGGATATTATGAAGTTGAATTTGATGCAAGCAGGTTATCATCAGGAATTTATTTCTACAAACTAACTGCAGGAAGTTTCACTGCAACTATGAAGATGATACTAATTAAATAGAATTTTTAAATTTGATTTTAAATTACTTTTTCTCAAAATATCGGTAAATATTTGAAAGGTGACAGTATGAAATGCTTAATCGTTTCAATAATTATTATTTGTACTTTTTCTCCTTATAATTTTGGTCAAATTCTTCCGGAATGGGTACTGGCATATAATGGACTTGGTATAACCAAAACTCTTGATAAGTGCAACGCAATGGCAATTGACTTATCTGGCAATATATATGTAACGGGAGAGAGTTATGGTCTATCAGATAACCTGGATTATTTGACCATTAAAATAAACCCTGCAGGCGATACTCTATGGACGCGCAGGTATAATGGCACAGGCGACAGCAGCGATGTAGCAATCGATATTGCTGTTGATGCTCTTGGAAATGCCTATGTAACCGGAAGAAGTTTTGGAGATACCACAAATTGGGATTATACAACAATTAAATATAATTCCGCCGGAGATTTGGAGTGGGTGGATAGATTCAGCGGAATAAGTTCAATTCCCGGTGGTTTTACACAAGATTTAGCTCGCGCTATTTATGTTGATGGTTCAGGTTATTCATATGTTACTGGAGTAAGTACGATCGACGTTAACACATCAGATGATATTCTTACGATTAAATATAGCCCAGCGGGAGCAATAGAATGGGCTAACAGATATAATGGCCCCTTAAGCGGAGGAGATCAGGCAAATAAAATTAAAGTTGATGGCCTTGGTAATGTTTACGTTGCAGGGTTTGTTGACGCAATTAGCACTTCGGGAACTCGGGACTTCTGTACAATTAAATATAATTCAGCGGGACTTCAGGAATGGCTGGTAAGATATGATGGTCCAGATAATAAAATGGATGAAGCAAGACTTTTAGATTTAGACGGATTGGGCAATATTTATGTATGTGGAGTTAGCACTTCAAATACTACTAACATAGATTATTTAACAGTCAAATATAATCCAGCTGGTATTGAGCAATGGACTGCAAGATATTCCTATTCTACTTTGGCTAAAGAAGACAGACCCAGAGACATGGTAGTTGATGCAGCAGGTAATTGTTATATAACGGGAATGTCCAGAAGCGATCAGAACTGGGCAGGATTTTCTACTGTTAAGTATAGCACAACAGGAACGGAACTATGGGCAAATAGATACGATCCGTTTCATACCGAAGATCCTTATGGTATTGCATTAGATAATTTGGGTAATATATATGTCTCCGGTGAAAGTAATGGTGATATGTATACCATTGGATATAATTCACTCGGTTCGGAATTGGGGAATTCTAGATTTACTAACCCCGGTCTATCCCAGGAGTTCGTATCGGATATTGTCGTTGATACTTCGTCCGCAGGCTCGCCTAAAGTATATGTTTCGGGATCATCTGAGAATGCTGTTCAGGATGCAAATTATATAGTTCTGAAGTACTCTTCAATAACCGGAATAGAGGATGAAACTTCGGCGGGATTAAATAGTTTCTATCTAATGCAGAACTATCCTAATCCCTTTAATCCAAGTACTAAAATACGTTACTCAATCCCATCCTCACCCTTAAATTTCTCTCCTTCCCAAGGAGAGGGGCAGGGGGTGAGGTCGGTGCAGCTTAAGATTTTTGACGTGCTTGGTAATAAAGTTGCAACAATTGTTAATGAGGAACAGCCGGCAGGAAGTTATGAAGTTGAATTCAATGCAGCGGAACTTGCGAGCGGAATTTATTTCTACAAGCTGCAAGCGGGTTCATTTGTTGAGACAAAGAAAATGATTTTAATAAAGTAAAAGTTACACATCTAAAAATATATAAAGAGAATTATAATGAAGACTATAAAAAAACTCACCAATTTAACATTTATAATTATTGTTATAATATTTCCCTGTACCGTAATCGCGCAGTTAAATTTTACTGTTAATTCTTTAGCTGATGATGAACAGTCATATCCTTGGGATAATCCGGACACCCCAGATATTGATGAATCTATGGATGGAATTTGTAATGATGAATTGGGAAGATGCACTTTGGGTGCAGCTTATGGTGAATCATTTAATATGAATACTCCTGTAAATATTGATTTTAGTGTAAGCGGTCAAATCAATCTCATGAATACTGTATCAATATTGGATGGCTCAACTATAGATGGAGGAGGGCAAATTGAATTAACATCGCAATTCGCTTGTTTAGGAGTAGACAACAATACTACAGTAAAAGGATTAAAGTTCAGTGGTGCGATATTCGGAACAGGTCTTGCAGTCTCCGGGAAAAAGAATATAATTGGTGGATTGGGATCTGCTGCAAATGAATTCGTAGGATGCCAGATCGGTTTAGTTCTTACTGGCGATTCGAATGAGGTTTATTCCAATTACTTTGGACTTGATAGGAACAATGTTCTCATACCAAATAGTTTTGGAATGATGATTAACAGTAGTTATAATAAAATTGGAAAACCAGTACCGGGTTATTCAAACAAAGTGTGTGGTAATTCAGTCGTAGGTATAGAAATAGGTTATGGTGGACACAATGAAATCTTATTTAATTACATTGGTACTACAACAGATGGATTACCAGGGTATGGAAACTTGCAGGGGATACTTATTGCGGGATCAGACGCCAATACAATTGGCGGCAATCCAAACTCGGCAGGAAACATAATTTCTGGTAATACACAGCATGGTATCTTTATAACTGGTGCACCTCCGAAAAGCTATTCGGGCGTAAACAATATTACAGGTAATATTATTGGTTTGTCACCTCTGCAAAATGCTGCAATACCAAATGGCAATGGAATTGTTGTTACGGGCGGTTCAAGGTTTGATGTAATACAAGGTAATGTTATTGCGGGTAACAACCAAAATGGAATATTAATATTTGGGATTAATGATACAACTAATACAGAGGGGCATAATATCGTTGATAATAGAATTGGGATAAATGACAACTCGGCTATTTATCCAAATCTGAATGGTGTACTTATCAGAGGAAGTGCGACCTCAATTTCAATTGGAGCGGATGTCTCTAGTAATAATCTGCCTAATAAAATCATTGGCAACCAGCAAAGCGGTATAGTTGTAATACCTCAGGGTGGATTTTCTCCGAATCACATTTGGATCCGGAAGAACATAATTAATCAGAATATTTTAACTAACCTCTCTGTTGATCCATCTGCCAATTTAGGAATTCAACCGCCAACAAATCTTTCTATTAATGGAATTACACTATCTGGTATACACCAATTTGCAAATGTGGTGATTGATGTTTATGAAGCCAACCAGTTTGAATCCCCACCATCGGCTTACCAATGGTTAGGCTCGACTACTACGAATAGCAGTGGAGTTTTTATATTTGACATTATTGATCCGAATGTAGCTGCAGTTTCTATAACAGCATCAACTTCTGCAATGGGAACATCATCCTTTGCGTATTTTCAAATTATTACTGATGTTAATGATGAAAATGAACTACCTATGGAATTCTCTTTAAAACAAAATTTTCCCAACCCATTCAACCCCTCAACAAAAATTAAATATTCAATTCCGAATGTCATTGCGAGTGAAACGAAGCAATCTCAATTTGTTAGTTTGAAAGTTTACGATGTGATTGGAAACGAAGTCGCAACACTCGTCAATGAAGAAAAAGACAGAGGTGTTTACTCTATTAATTTTGATGCTTCTCAACTTGCTAGTGGAATATATTTCTTCAGACTGCAAGCTGGCTCTTTTGTTGAAACAAAGAAAATGGTTTTGATGAGATAGAATTTCTCAAATAAAATTTATTATCGCCTCTGCCAAAGTAATTTAGCAGAGGTTTTTTATTGTTCATAATTCTCAGTGACAATTATAATTATTTCAGACAGTGACTTTTCTTTAACTATTTTTTCTTTATTTTCTATAAAGTAAATTTATTAAACGACAAACACTGATAGAAATTGCTCTATGAGAGCTAATCCCATAATTCAATGTTTAAGTTATTCAATTAATAATAGCCTGCGCTGATGATTTTATTCAAAACAAAAATTGTTATTTATTCCTGCATTTTTTTGTTGCTTTCAGTCTGCAGCAAGCATTTTCCGCAATCAATTTCTTTCGGCTATTTTTCCGTACAGGAAGGTTTATCTAACAGCTTTGTTAATTGTTTACTGCAGGATAAAACAGGCTTTATTTGGTTTGGAACTGATGATGGATTAAATCGATTTGACGGATATGAGATTAAAGTATATCGGAATAACCCGGAAGATAAATCTTCAATATCAGAGAATATTATATGGGCATTGTGTGAAGATCATTCGGGCAATTTGTGGGTCGGAACAAAAAGCGGCGGATTGAACAAGTACAATCCTGCAACAAACAAATTCGAGCATTGGGACCTTGATTCTACTTCCGCTGAAGAAATAACCATTACTTATATCTATGAGGATAGTAAAAGTAACATCTGGATTGGAACCTATCATAATGGTCTTTACAGATTTAGTACCTTACAAAACAAATTTGACCATTGGCAGAATACCTCAGATAAACCAAATTTGTTATCAGCCAATTTTATTACTTCAGTAATCGAAGATCAGAACTCAAACATCTGGGTAGGAACTTATGCCGGATTAGATAAATTTATTCCTCAACAAGATGATGACTCATTCGCAAAAGTCTTTCAGGATTTTGATTATCCAATCTGGTACCTATCCAAATCATCATTCATTGAAAATACAATCTGGATGGGTACAATTAACGGCTTGTTTAATTTTGATCCGGTGAAAGAGGAATTATCACCAATAAAATTACCTGAAAAAGATGCTTTGCAATTCGCAAACAGCGTAAGCTCAGTTGCAGAAGAACATTATCGGAATGAAAAAATATTGTGGGTTGGTACGTTCGGGGGACTTGTCCAGATAAATTTATCTACAGGACTTGAGAAAAGATTTTTTCAAACTAAGGAAGGTGATTCAGAAATAGTTAGTAATCAGATACACGATATAATTGTTGACAGATCGGGAGTAGTTTGGATTGCCACCGAGAATGGTTTGAATTATTACTCTCAGAAGCGATCAAAGTTTAACCTGGTCGCTTCAGCAAGACAATTGTCAGAAATTTTTCTGCAGTTGTCAGGTAAAAATGTAAGAGCTGTTAAGCAGACAACAGATAAATCACTATGGTTTGGAACTGATGCAGGTTTATTCAGCATAAATAATAAAACGGAGAATTCATCTCTCAATCAAAACTCTGAATTGCAATCATTAAATATTTGGTCTTTAATGCAAGGTACTTCAGAGAGGCTATGGATAGGCACTTACGGGCAAGGGTTAAAAGAATTGAATCTTAAAACTAACCAGCTTAAATCCTGGAAGGTTGATAACCCGAACTTCAATGCTTCCGCCTTTAATTATGTTAAAACCATTTTTGAAGATGATGATAGAATGATCTGGATTGGATTTTGGGGAGGTGGATTGGCAAGACTTAATTCGAAAACTGCTGAGGTTATTCACTGGCGAAACGAAAAAGATAATTCGTCAAGTCTGAGTCATAACGATGTTTGGGTAATTCATAAAGATTCCGGGGGAAGAATTTGGATTGGGACTAACGGCGGAGGTTTAAATCTATATAATTCTGAAAAGCAGAATAGTTTTTATTGTTGGAACACCTCAGAGAAAAATGAACAGACACTTAGCAGCAATAGCATTTATACAATTTGTGAATCAACCAGTAATAGCAAGCCAGATAATCAAACAATTTTATGGATTGGAACAGCAAACGGTTTGAATAAGTTTGTAGTTAAAAATGATTCCGGCAGCAGCGATGGTTCAAAATTAAATGTCGAAATAAAACACTACACAGTTGAAAGCGGCTTGCCTGACAATGCTATAGAGAGCTTACTGGAAGATGAGAATGGAAATCTCTGGATTGGAACAAGCACGGGAATATCATTTTTCAGTGTTGAGAAAGAATCTTTTACAAGCTACACTACTGCTGATGGATTAAATGGCAGTTCTTTCAATTCAAATGCATCGCTCAGGACAAGTGAAGGTATTATGTTATTTGGCTGCATAAATGGAATTAATTATTTTGACCCTGAAAGAATAAAACAATCGACATATTCTCCGCCCGTTGTTATAACAGGTTTTCAAATACTCAACCAGCCTGCCGGAAGTAGAAACTTGTCTTCTTTAAATTCAGACATCGTTAATTCAAAAGAGGTTGTTTTATCTTATAATCAAAATGACTTTTCATTTCAGTTCGCTTCACTCGATTACAATGCCCCCGAAGAAAACGAATATGCCTATTATCTGGAAGGATTTGACGAAGACTGGATTTACAATGGTAAGCGACGATTTGTTACTTACACAAATCTTGATCCCGGCGAATACGTTTTCCAGGTCAAAGCAACAAACAGTGATGGACTTTGGAGTGAAAAAATTGCTAGAGTATTTATTGTAATCAATCCTCCATTCTGGAAAACCTGGTGGGCATATACAATTTATGCGATATTATTTCTCGGCGCCTTGGCTTTCATAAGGGCAACTGAAATTAAAAGAAGAGAAAAAAAGGAAGAGGAAAGACTAAGACTGGAAAGAGAAGATGCGCGTTTACGTGAAGCTGAATTGAAAGCAAAAAATATCGAGCAGGAAAAAGAAATTGAAAAACAAAAAATCAGGAACAGGATTGCTCAAGATCTTCACGATGAAATTGGAAGTAATCTTAGCAGTATATCTTTAATGAGTGAATTAATTCAGAATGATGAAAAAATTCCCTCTGAAGTTTCTGAAAAGATAAATCGTGTTCACAAAGTAGCTAAAGAATCCACTCAGTCAATCAGGGATATTGTCTGGCTTACAAATCCTTCGTCAGATAGCCTTAAGGATCTGATTGCTAAAATGAAAGAAGTTGCTGATAACACTCTTGGAAAATTCAAACTGAATTTTGAATATCCAACCAATGTGGCCGAAATAAATCTTCTTCCCGAAACGAAACGAAATATTTTCTTTATCTATAAAGAAGCATTAAACAATATTGTAAAGCATGCAGAAGCAAAAAACGTAGATATAAAATTCAATATTGAAAATGGATTTATCTTTCTTTCAATTAAAGACGATGGTAAAGGATTTAACACCGAATCGATTAATTCCGGAAATGGATTGAAAAATATAAAATCCCGTGCAAAAGAAATTAACGCTGATTTGAAATTTGAAAGTATCTCTGGAAAAGGAACCCGGATGGAATTATCAGTTAATATCACGCAAATGCGTGATTGAACACTGCTGCTCTGTAGTTTATTTTGGATTCCACATATTTGACAAAAAGATTTCCTGATGATAAATAAAACAGATGTAATAATAATTGAAGACAATGAGCTTCTCCGCGATTCACTAAAGGAGGCTATAAACAAGAGCCGCAACATCTACTGTAATGATTCATTCAGTTCAGGCGAAGCTGCTCTTGATTTTATTGAAAAGGAAGAGCTGGTTCCTGATATTATTCTACTTGATATTGGTCTTCCCGGAATGAGCGGCATCGAATTAATTCCTGAGCTCAAAAAACTATCACCTTCCTCAAAAATAATTATCATAACTATCCACGATGATGATGAAAATGTATTTAATGCAATCTGCGCTGGCGCTTCAGGTTATTTATTAAAAGATCTTTCATCAGAAAAAATTGTAGCGTCAATAAGCGAAGTGATGAACGGCGGTGCACCGATGAACTCGCACATAGCCAAGAAAGTTCTCAGTATGTTCAGAGACCAGAATGTAAAGTCAGATGGTTATGGTCTTTCAGAAAGAGAAAAAGAAATATTAAGTCTTTTAGTTGATGGTTTAAGTAAAAAACATATAGCTGAAAAAATTTTCCTCAGTCACCATACAGTTGACTCACACCTTCGCAACATTTACGAAAAGCTTGAAGTTCATTCCCGCAGCAGCGCAATCTCCAAAGCAATAAAAGAAAAACTTCTTTAAAACTCTTAACGATTCCTTAATACAAAACCACGCATTTGCGTGATTGAACACACCTTACTGCAAACATATCTTTTCATTAAAAATAAAAACATTTCGGAGATAAAAATGAAACTTAACAGACTATTGACCTCATCCTTGAGGATATTTCTTTTCGCCATTTCTTTTTCTTGTTTCTTTGTAGTACTTGCTCAACCATTATCAGGTAATTATACCATTGGAGGCAGCAATCCGGATTTTACAACTCTACAGCACGCAGCCGATGCCCTGAATGCAAGAGGTGTTGCAGGAGCTGTGTTCTTTAATATTAGGCAGGGAACTTACTTGCAGAATGGTGGGAACAATACTGTTCTGTTACTTGATAGTACGGTTGCAGATTTATCGAGCACAAACAGGATAACTTTTCAAGCTGATGCTTCTTCAGGAGGTAATGTTGATAATGTAATTCTTCAGATGAATAGAACCAACGTAACTACAGCAGATTTTGATCTTGTTAAAGTTCGGCTCGATTTTATAACATTCCGAAATTTAACTTTTAGTATTACCGATTCACTTAATACTTTTAATAATTATCTCGTGCATATAGAGCAAGAGAATCCCACGAACCTAATTGTTGAAGATATAGTTTTTGAAGGCTGCAAATTTTTAGGTACTACTCATATCGGTGCACCGGGAAATTCTCTCGGAACTGTTTTTGGTATAGGCTCAGATACTAATGTTGGTAATATTACAATCCGCGGGAATACTTTTGTAAGACTGTTAAATGCTGTATCAGTTAATAATGCTTTAGGAGTTGCACAGGGGACTATTATTGTTGAAGACAATCAATTTCTAGAAGGGTATAGTTCATCAAGCGGATCAGGAAATGCACTTGGGGCGGCAATACAGATCTCCTGCACAACTGCCAGTGTAAGACGTAACAAAATAGATTTTACAACCAGCTATAATGCCGGAGGGATTGGAATTTTTGTAGCCGGTGCTAACACTGCATTCGTGGAAAGTAATGATATACGGGGACCTTTTTCGGTTGGACTACAAGTAACAGATTTTGGTTCTGCTTTGGCTGATTCAATTTACATTTATAATAATATGATATTGGGTGGTCCGGTAAACAATCGCATAGGATTACAATGTAATTCTAAAAATGCAAATATTCATTTTAACACGATTAAGTTACCTTCGGCAGGTGTAAGCACAACAGGACTTCTGCTAGAAAGCGAAAATTGTAAAATCATTAATAATATGATTATCATTTACAGCGAAGGCGGATTCAGCACTGCTTATAACCAGTCCGCCTCAGCTTTAAATCTTCAATCCGATTACAATATTATTTCAAAGTGGGGAAGCGGTCAGGGACCAATAGTAATAAGAAACGGAATTCAATACTATTCATTTTTGGATTATCAAAACGCAACGGGTTTGGATACAAATTCTGCTCCCAGACTTGTAGAGTTTGTTGCTTATGATGATTTACATTTAACTGATTGCCAGTCGCAGGATCCTGATTTTAGAGGAATCCCCATCCCGGGAATTACGCTAGACATTGACGGAGAAATTCGTCATGAAACTTCTCCACTGATCGGAGCTGACGAAAACCTCGCACGTTTTAATGATAGTATGTTCGGGGCTCCATTCAAAATTGCTTTACCCGGACCAGCATTTTCAATTGCAGTAGATAATTTTGCACACCCCTCCGTTGAAGGTTTTGCTATTCCGGATTATGATAACAACCAGGTACTTTTATACAACTACAATGGCGACAGAACATTTTCACATACAGGAACTTTGCAAACTTTGTTTCCACCGACCGAAGTTAAGTTTTTTGATTTCGATAAAGACAATAATCTTGATCTGTTGGTTGGGTTGGATGCAACTATGTTACAAATTTTCTGGGGGAATGGAATCGGCGGATTTCCAACATCCACAAATCTTTTAACTGCATATAGTGTTGAAACCATAGAAATCGGTAATGATAATTCATTACAGGAGCCCCAGGTGTTTTTGATTTTTCATGGTTTCCTGACTGCAACAGACTACTATAGTTTGATGGCCTATATAGTCGATGATTTCGGAAGAGAAAATATTGAGGTGGTATATCTTAATGAACCGGGGAGCAATACGCCCGATACGATTTATACATCACTAGGTGATATGGCTATAGGTAACATCGACGATGAACCAAATGATGAAATAGTTGCTCTTTCCATATTGCCGCCATTTCCGGTTTATATTTTCAATGATACTACTGTCTCCGGCGTCCAGTATCCTTACTCAACACATTACAGCTATGTTTTTGGTAGTCATCCATGGAGCCCCTGGCATAATTCAAGTATCAGGTTAGCAGATATTGATGGTGACGGAGACAATGATATTCTAACGACCAGTGGGAGTACGGATGAGATTGTGCTTATTAGAAATTTAGGCAACTATGGTTTTGCCGATGAAGAAATACTTGTAAGAGAAGCAAGGGGTCTTGTGGTTATGGACTATGAAAATGACGGGGATCAGGATATTGTTACTATGAATCACAGGCTTGAGACAAATGGAATTACAGTTTTTTTGAATGACGGTTCGGGAAATTTCACTACACGCGAAAATTGTTTCTTTCCTCACGCTAATGGATTTCCATGGTCAATGGTCGCTTCTGATTTTGACAATGACGGCAGAACCGATATTGCAATTTCTGCAGTTGGTTTTGGTAGCGCTGATTCACTTTTTGTTTTATATAACCTAGGCGGCGGTACTGTTGGAATAGATGAACAGGAAACAGAAGAAATTCCAACCACATTTTCTCTATCACAGAATTATCCAAATCCGTTTAACCCGACAACAACAATTAAATATTCAATCCCAAATGCGGGTCTCGTAACATTAACCGTGTTTAACATTCTCGGTGAACAGATTAAAACATTAATTAACCAGGAAATGCCTGCTGGAAATCATACAGTTCAATTCAACGCAAGCAGCCTTGCAAGTGGAATTTATCTGTATCGAATACAGTCAGGTTCGTTCATTCAAACAAAGAAGATGTTATTACTGAAGTGAAGCAGTTAAATAATAGAACCCAAAATTTAAAACACCACGATGTATTATCGTGTACAAGCTAATAAACAAAAAGGCAATTTAATTATGAAACCTCTAATTAAGATTTTTACGCTTTTTACTTTTTATTTTTTACTTTTCACTATCAATATATTCTCACAATGGTCAGGAGATCCGACCGTGAACAACCTAATTTCGAATAGCGATCAATCAGAAACGCCTCGCATTGTAAGCGACGGCTTAGGGGGAGCAATTATTACTTGGATTGACTTACGAAACGGAAACATCGACATCTATGCGCAAAGGATCAGCTCAAGCGGAATTATACAGTGGACGGCAAACGACGTGGCGATCTCAGTTGCAAACCTAGATCAATCGTATCCTAACATTCTAAGTGATGATTCGGGAGGTGCAATTATTACTTGGAAGGACTGGCGGGATGCGGCAAACGGTAGTCACATCTACGCTCAACGAATCAACGCAAACGGTGTAGTTCAGTGGACCACAGATGGAGTAGCGATCTCGAATGCATTTGGCTGTCAGGTACCTGCCATTGCAAGTGATGGTTCAGGGGGTGCAATTATAACATGGTCGGACTATCGGAACGGATTAGACGCTGACATTTACACGCAGAGGATCAACGCAAACGGTGTAGTTCAGTGGACCACAGATGGAGTAGCGATCTCGACTGTAAGCGCCAATCAATCGTCTCCCAACATTGTAAGTGACGATTTAGGGGGTGCAATTATTACGTGGGATGACGGACGGAATGTATTTGCTGACATTTTCGCACAGCGGATCAATGCAAGCGGTGTGGTACAATGGACGACAGATGGAGTGGCGATCTCGACTGCAAGTAACCAGCAAGTGTTTCCTGACATTCTAAGTGATGATTCGGGGGGTGCAATTATTACTTGGCAGGACTCTCGGAACGGTAGCGGAAATATTGACATCTACGCACAACGGATCAACGCAAGCGGTGTGATCCAATGGACTACAGAAGGAGTTGCTATCTCGAATGCAAGCGGCAATCAAACGGAACAACAAATTGTAAGCGACGGTTCAGGGGGCGCAATTATTACTTGGTCGGATAAACGTCTGAGCGGAAACCTTGACATTTATTCTCAGCGGATAGACTCAAGTGGAGTGATTCAATGGACAGTAAACGGAGTTGCTATCTCAAATGCAAGCGGCCATCAATGGAATCCACAAATTGTAAGTGACGGTTCAGGGGGTGCAATTATTACTTGGCAGGATGAACAGAGTGGAACCAATGATATCTACGCGCAGCGGATCAACTCAAACGGAGTAGTACAGTGGACCACTAATGGAGCAGTAATCTCGACTGCGAACGGTGATCAAGAGAATCCCAAAATTATCAGTGACAGTTCAGGCAGCGCAATTATTACCTGGGAAGACTCTCGGCAAGGAATATCAGCTTCTGATATCTACGCACAGAGGGTATTCGGTGATGGATCGCTTGGAGGTACGACTGCTGTCGAACACTCGCTGGATGATTCTTTTCCGCAGAAATTCTCTTTGAACCAAAACTATCCGAACCCGTTTAACCCAACAACAATAATCGAATTTAGGATTGTGGATTTCGGATTTGTGAGTTTAAAGGTTCATGATGTATTAGGAAATGAGGTAGCAACTTTAATTGATGAATTTCTTCCAACGGGAACTTATAATGTTAGCTTCGATGCTTCCGGTCTTTCCAGCGGAATTTATTTCTATAAACTTCAGGCTGGTTCATTCATTCAGACTAAGAAGATGATATTCCTTAAATAACTTAAAAATATTTATTTCAAAAGGAGACACAAATGTTAATCGAAACTACAAGAAACATCATCAATAAATATGTTGATTCCAACCACACTGATCTAAGCATGATGTCTGAAGACG
>Ga0172371_10005890_pt1 | contig 18037 bp, 15 predicted proteins | sample Lak12m_FD_114543 | JGI IMG/M metagenome (GOLD analysis project Ga0172371, IMG submission 114543) | Freshwater microbial communities from Kabuno Bay, South-Kivu, Congo - kab_022012_12m | ecosystem: Environmental > Aquatic > Freshwater > Lake | place: Democratic Republic of the Congo: South-Kivu...
CCCCGGCGCTGGAGGCGAGCCTGAAGCTGCCGGCCCACCTGGTCGGCCGCTGGCGGGTCCACGTGGTCCTGCGGGCGGAGGCTGCGGGCGAGGCCGAGAGCGCAGTCGTGGCGGGGGTGTATGCGTGGAACCTGCCGAGTGGAAACGCCAACGAGGTGAGCCGCGTCGTTGTGCCCTGCGGCGGCGGGTACCAGACCGTGGACTTGGGTGTGCACCGGCTGGAGAAGGACGCGACCATCCAGGTGCAGCCACATGGCGCGGGGGCCTACGGGAAGGCGGGCGTCACGTACGTGGACCGGCTGTTCCTGGTGCGGGCGGAGTAGGCGTGCCCCGGGCCGCCCTAAGGCATCGCCGTCGCACGCGGCGCCGTCACTCCGCCCGAGCCCGAAGGGTGGCCGGCGGAAGAGCGAGGAGCTGGAAGACCATGATACTGGAGAACTCAGACCTCAGCCTGCAGTTCGACGAAGGCACCGGCAGCGTCCGCCAGATCACCAACGTCAAGACCGGCACGCAGCACCTGCACGACCCGCGCGGGAACCGCCTGGCCAAGCTCATCGTGCCCACGCCGGAGCACGTCTCGCGCCCGCTCTACTCTCACGAGGCGGGCAGACCCCGGATGACCCGGCGCGGCGACACGCTCGAGATCGCCTTTCCCGAGCTGCGCGACCGCGGCGCCCCGGCAGGCGTGTTCCTCACGGTGCGCGTGCGCCTGCCCGAGGACAGCCCGGAAGCGTTCTTCTCGGCCGAGATCCGCAACGCAAGCCCGCATCGGGTGCACGAGATGTGGTTCCCCTGGCTGGGTGGGCGGCGCGGCACCCCCGGTGCGTCCCAGGATGTCATCACTACCAGCCGGCATACCGAGCGCGACATCTACGCGCGGCTGGCGAGTGCCGGGAAGTCCACCCACACCTTTGGTCACCATCACCTTCGCGTGGCCCAGGATCCGACCCACCTGCTGCCGATGATGGATCTCAGCAGCGGCAGGGAGGGCGTCTCCTACACCAAGTACGAGCAGCGCCCCTCGCCGCACATCCTGGTCTTCGAGAACCCGCTGTACGAGTGCGACGATGTCTGTCTGGCCTGGTCCTGGGTCACCGGTGTGTTCGTCGAACCGGGCCAGACGTGGACCAGCTGCGAGTTCGGGGTCGGCGTTCACCAAGGCGACTGGCATGCCACCGCCGACCGTTTCCGCCAGTGGCTCGCCACCTGGTGGAAGCCCTGCGACACGCCTCCGGCGGTCCGGGAGAAGATCGGCCTCTTCCACATTCAGGCACGGGGATTCTCCGGCGCGCCCTACAACCCGTTCGCCGACCTGCCCGCCGTGGCTCGCGACGCCGCGCGCTACGGCGTCCGCGATCTGATGGTCTGGGATCCCGCGGCCTCGGTGTACTACCGTCCCGATCGGGGCGGGTTCTGGGAGATGCCTCCCGCCCGCGAGCGCGAACTCAGGCAGGCATTAGCCGAGGTCCGCGCCCTGGGATTCTCGGTCAGTTCCTTCGTGAACTGGCGGCTGGCCTGCGAACACAACTCCACCTGGGAGCGCCTCAAACCTCTGGCGCAGGAGAGCCTGTTCGGCGTGCCGCTGTTCGGGTTCCCCTGCGGCTCCATGGATGGCGGGTGGTACAACGACCCCGGCTACGAGATGGGATCCCACGCGGTCTGCTGCGGGGCCGACGGCTACCCGGCCTACGCCAACGAGGTGTTGCAGCGCACCTTCGACCTCGGGTTCGACGCCATCGCCGTGGACCAGGCGAGCGAGCTGAACTACTGCCTGTCGCGCCAGCACGGCCACGCCTCGCCCGGGGAGGCCTGGCAGCGTACCTACGACTGGTATGACGAGGTGACCCGCGCCACGCGGGCCCGTTCCGCCGAGGCGTACACGCTGGCGGAGATCCCGGACCTCTACAACACCCGTCATATCGACCTCTGGTGGAACTGGATGTGGCGCGATAATGCCTGGGCCAACGTGGATGTGTTCCGGTATGTGCTGCCCTCGATGATCCCGGTCTGGTGCATCGACGAGAATCAGCGCGACGTGCTCGCCCAAGCCTTTGCCGTCGGCAGCTTCCTGGCCATCGCCACGCGCGATATGACCGGGAGGCTCTCCGACGCGCCGGAACTGGCAGCGCACATCCAACGCCTCGCGCGGTTGCGCAAGGACACGGCGGCGTTTGTCGCGCATGGCCGCTTCCTGGACAACCGCGGCCTCGTCGTGGAGAACGGCAGAGCCTATGTCTTTTCGTCGGCCGCCGGCCTGGCCGTCACGATGGCCAATGGCAAAGCCGAGGCGGAGACGCTGAGCATCGCGTTGATGCCGGAGGAGATCGGTCCCGCCCCGTGCGGAGAGAGCCTCCTGCACGTGGAGGGAGCAGGTCCAGTCGCTCTGGCCCCGACTCGGAGCGATGGCGCCTGGCACATCGAAGCCCCTGTGCCCGGCTATGGGGCGGCGGTCTGGACCATGGCATGCGGGGAGCAATGAAGCGGGAATGGGCCGGTGGACTGGGGAGGGTGGAGACGGAGAGGCCGGGGCACGATCGAGGCAAGTGCTTACGTGGCAGAGAGACTGCAACCGGAAGGAGCGGGCACGGTATGCTGTACAGACGCGTGGCCGGCCTCTCAGTGGTGCGCGTGGTGGCTCTCGTCGGGACGCTGATGGCCGCCGTGCCGGTGGGCGCCGCCTTGCTCGACGGAGTGCGGCTGGTTTCGGCCGAAGCCCGCAGCGGCAGCCTGCGGGAGCGCGAGAAGGCCGTCGATGGCGACCCGAAAACGGAGTTCAGCTTCGATTGGGGCAACGGCGGTGCCACCTTGGTGCTGGACCTCGGGGGGCCACGCCGGCTCGAACGGGTGCGCGTGACCAACGGCCACAGTGCCCCCCTAGTCTGGATGACGGAGCTCTCGGTCGGCCCGGACGCCACGCACTTCCGGCCGCTCCTCGGGCGGCCCATCAACCTGGCCATGTGGCGCCCCGGCGACAGCACCGACGTGCCGCTGGGCGACGCGGTGGCCCGCTGCGTAAAGCTGCAGTTCGCGGGCGGTGGGGACCGCGGCAGCATCGCCGGAATCGCCGTCTTCGGCCGCGAGAACCGGCCCGAACGACACTTGATGTGCTGGGCCGGGAGCATCCAGCGCGATTTCCTGGACAAGCTGGATTACTTCCAGCACGACCTGGGCGTCACGGACCTGTGGCTCGACTTCGTTGAGACCGCCTTCCCGCAGAGCAACCACAACGCGGGCTTCGCAGCCTGGATCGAGAGTGGGGCACTGAAGCGATTCCGCGCCCGGGGGATCCGTTACTGGCTCGCCGAACACGAGGCCTTCACCTTCCTGGTACAGTGCCCCGAGGACCTGCGCGACGACCGGCGCTGGGAGACGACGTTCCGCCAGGCGCGGAGCCTGTACGCCGAGGCCAAGGCCCTCGGCTTCCGCGGGCTGGTCTTGGATGCCGAGGACTACGACGGGGTGACGGCCGAAGCCCGCCAGCGGTATGCGGAGTCCGCAGACTACGTGGACGCCTGGTGCTTTGCCGACGAGTTCGGCCCGGCGGGGATGTACTACCTGCGCGGTCGCCAGTTCGGCCAGATCCTCGCCGAGGTCTGGGGTGCGCCGCTGCTGCAGGTCTACGAGGCGCGGGTCTATGCGGGCAAGGGCGACTGCCGCGCCGGCAACATCTGGTGGCTGCGCGGCATCCACGACGCCGGGATCGAGATCTGGATCGCCACCGAGAAGACCTACGGAGCCGGCCAGGGCGAGATCGAGACCGACGCTCCAGAGCACTTGCGCACCTGGTTCGTGCAGATGCCCGAGTTCATGGCGAAGATCCACGCCGCCTATCCCTTCGCCGCCCGTGTCCTGCCGGGCTTCCACCCCTGGAACTCCCGCACCCGCCAGCCCAACTACCTGCCGCGCTACCTGGCCGAGCGGTTGGACATCGCTGCGAACTGGGCAGCCGGTTGCTGGATCTACAACGAGGGCAATGCCCACGCCGGCGATCCGCGCCAGGTCCTCGACCCTGAGTTCCTGAGGGCGCGCGGCCTGACGGCCGAGCAGTATCTGGAGGTCTTCCGGAGCCGGGCGGCGGGTAGATGAGGCTGCGCGTCGGCGCGCCAGGGCACCGACGCCGTTTCGACAGGTCGGACACCCAAGGCGTAGCGGGCGAGGCGAGAGGTCGCAGCACGGGAAGGATGAGTGAATGAAGCCGCCTCTTCTGTCTGCTCGCAGACCCACCACGGGTCCCGGCAACCGGCGCGGGCTCCGGCACGAGCCGACACACCCGCGCCTCGCCGCATTGCTCACGCTGGCATGGATGCTGCTGGTCGGCGGGCCGTTGCTGGCGCCTGCCGCCGAATTCAGGGCCGGCGACGTCGTCAGGTCTGAGTTTCCCGATCTGCCTGACACGCTCTACACCATGGCGAGCGGCGAGAAGACCGTGCCGACGATGACGATCAGGTTCCCGGCGAACTACTCGGCAGACCGCAAGTTCCCCCTGTTCATCTGGCTGTGGGGCGGACACGGCGGCGATGGCTCAGGCTGCGGGGCCGGCCCCACCATCACGGAGGACAGGGACTTCATCTTCGTGGGCATGCCCCTGTTCAAGGAGTCGATCGTCAAGACCGAACCGTTCAAGGGCATGGCGATCAACCCCAAGCGCGACGCCGACGTGATCCGCACGGCCTATGGCGCGATGGTGCGGAAGCTGTACGCGGCCATCCCGAACATCGACACCGCCGGGAACACCATCGGCGGCACCTCCAACGGCGCCCATACGATCGCGACGGTCTTCGAGACGGGAGATGCCTACCTGATGGAACGCCTGCACAACGTGATCTTCGCCGAAGGGGGCTTCTGGCTGAAGCGGGTGGAGAACCTGAAGGGCAAGCGCCTGCTCGTCATGCACGGCGACCAGGGCGGCGACGTGCGCGCCGAGATCATCCGGGAAGCCGACGCGCTGATGCAGAGGGCCGAGCAGCAGAAGATCGATGCGACCAGGATCGTCATGGAGAACACCGGCCACGACCTGCCGAAGAGCTTCATGCCCAGGATCAAGGACTGGCTGTACGCACCGCCCGCAAAGACCAGCGCTCCGCGCGGCCAGCAATAAGCACGGGGTGGCACGGGAACGGCCCCAGCCGCCCAATGCCGTTAGGTTCCTGGCAGAGAGGTCGCGGCGCGGCGGCCCCTCCCCCACGGCTCTGGTTCCGGAACGCGGGAGGCCCACACGCCGTCAGGCCGGTGCCGCCAGGTGAATCCCGGTTTCTCGAAGCCGCTGAGTCCGGACAGGCTCTCGATCCCGACGGCGGCGACCAGCGCGTTCCCCGGGGCCAGCGTCCCGGCGAGCCGGTCGATCACGGCCACGCCGCCCGTGGCTTGATTCTCAGCACCGCCAGCCCGATCACCCCGTCCACGCCGCTGGCGCGGGTGCAGAAATTCCTGGAACTGGGACGGCAGATTGGAGTGCACACATGATCGAAGCCTTGCCTGTGCGCTGTCTAATGCACGCCGCGGCGCGGTTTACATAAGGATTTCGCATGAGCAGGCACGCCCCCCGAATCTCCACTGTGATCGCCGGTCTCGCCTGCAAGGGCGATTCCTGGAACGAGTCCGCCGTCGCGCCCGACCTGGTCACCGGGCGGCCGGTGCGCCGGCTGACCGCCGCCGGTTACAGCGAGAAGCCGACCTATCACACCAACACCGCCTTCACCGCTGACGGCGAATACTTGGTGTTCGTCTCAGGGCGCGGCGAGCAGTCGGCTGTGATGAAGGCGCACCTGGCCAGCGGCGAACTGACCCAGCTCACCGGGCCGGTGCCGGGGCTGGGCGGCCGCTGGGAGCTGCACAAGTGCGGGCCGTCGCGGTTCTGCAACGGCCAGGGGATCAACGGCACCACGCTCTGCGTCGCGCCGCGCGCGCGCCAAGCCCTGTTCTTCCATGGCCGGGCCTTGCGCGCCGTGCACCTGGACACGCTCGCGGAGCGCACCCTGCTGGCGGACATCGGCACGGAGTACGACTTTCCGGAGGCCGTCGGCTACGGCCACGTCTCGGCCGATCCCCGGCGGCAGGCGATCATCCTCGACGGCAACGTCACCAAGGACATGCTGATGTGGCTCTACTGGGACGCGGAGACGCCGCGCCTGGAACCGATCTGCCGCCACGCGACCGAGTGGGACAGCCTCTGGGGCCAGTTGCTCGATCCGCACCCGGCTGCCGACCCCACCGGCCGCCGCATCGCCTTCAACGCCGCCCACGGCGGGCGGTCGGATGTGTATACAGCGGAGGTTGAACCATGGTGATGGAAATGCTACCCATGCCACAACCGCAGATCGTCATGACCCAGCCCGCCGCCCGGTCGGTCGAGGGCCTGCCCATCGGCAACGGCCGCATGGGCACGCTGCTCTGGACCACGCCGGGCACGGTTGAGCTGCAAATCAACCGGGTGGATGTCTTTGCCGTCAACCGCCACACGGCGGGGGCTCACTTCCCCGGGCCGACCGACTACGGCGGCGGCGGTGCCCGCGTGAGTACCGCGGTCGGCGGCGAGCCGTTCCGTGCGGGGCCGCAGTTCGCCCAGCGGTTGTCACTGGCCGACGCCCGGTGCGAAGTCCGCGGCGAGGCGGTTCAGGTCGTCTGTTGGGTGGCGGCGGAGACCGACACGCTGGTGGTGGAGGTGACGGACGAACGCGAGGCGCCGCTGCCCCTCGAGGTGAAGCTGGCCATGTGGCGCGAGCCGGAGGTGAAGACCGGCGCACACACCGCGGCTTATGCGTGGCGACAGGGAGAGGGCCGTGTCGCGGTCGTGCAGACTTTCCGGGAGGGCGCGCATTTCTGCGCCTCGGCGGTAGCGGTGGCGAGCCCCGTGAGCGACGCGCAGATTCTCGACGCGGACGCAAGATCCCGCATCCTGCGTCTGCCCCCGGCGCGGGGAACGCGGACGGTGTTGATCGCCAGCGCTGCCTCGATGGACGAACGTTCCGACGCCGGCACTGCGGCCGAGGGAATCCTGACGGCGCTTGCCAAGGCAGAGGCACTCGCGCAGGCGGACGAGCGGCACCGGCGGTGGTGGCGCGAGTTCTGGGGACGGACCTTCGTGCGGATCACAAGTCCGGACGGCCGCGGCGAGCAGGCGGCGCGGGATCGCGCGATCTTCCTCTACCACATGGCCTGCACCTCGCGCGGCGCGGTCCCGCCCAAGTGGAACGGCTCGATCTTTCTCACCGACGGTGACGCGCGTGGCTGGGGTAGCCAGTACTGGCTCTGGACCACGGAGATGCTGTACTGGCCGCTGCACGCCGCCGATGCCGGTGATCTGGCCGCGCCGTTCTTCGAGATGTATCGCAAGGCACTGCCGGCCATGACCTTTGCCGCACGCCAGCGCTGGAACGCGAACGGCTTCTTTCTCCCCGAAACCATGCCCTTCGACGGGCCGACGGAAATGCCGGAAGACCTGGTCGACGAGTACCGTCAGCGGTTCCTGCACGACCCGGCGACGGCCCCGGTTTCCGCGCGCCTCGCAAGTCGCTGCGACTATGACTGGCACTTGGAGGCTTCGACGCGTCGGATGGATCCGGCGTTTGGCGGCTACAGCTGGATCAGCCACGTGGCGTCCTCCGGCGCCGAACTGGCCGTGCATGCTTGGTGGCGCTACCGCTACACCGGCGACGCGGGCTGGCTGCGCACGCACGCCTACCCGCTGCTGCGCGGCACGGTCGAGTTCTACCGCAGCCTCGCCCGTCGCGGCGAGGACGGGCGCTGGCACATCCACGGCACCAATGCGCATGAGGATTTCTGGGGTGTCACCGACAGCATCATGGACCTGGCCGCCATCCGCGGCACCGTGCCTCTGGCCATCCGCGCCGCCGAAATCCTGGAGACCGACGCGGAGCTGCGCGGCCAGTGGCAGGCGTTCCTCGCCGAACTGGCCCCGTATCCGCTGGGCGCCGACCCCCGCGCCAAGGCACTGACCGGCGGCGCGCTGGCCGACGATGCCTGGGCCGCCGGACTCAAGGGCAAGGTGGACGGCTCGCACAATTCCGAGGACGTCCAGCTCAACCCCATCTTCCCCTTTGAGGATTGGACTCTCGAGACGCGGGATGGCGCGATGGATGCCGTGGCGAAGCGGACGCTGGCACTCGTCCCGCGGCATCGCGCCGCGCTGGGGGGCGAACGGCTGAACACCGCGATCCGTTCGCCTGTCGCCGCCGTACGTGCGGGCCGGAGCGAGGATCTGCCGGCCATCCTGGAACGCTATCGCGCCGCCTTTGCGCCGCTGCCCAACGGCTTCAGCCTTTTCGAGCAGGTTACGCCGGGCTATCAGGCGCACTCGATCGAGCATCTTGGCCTGTTGACCATGACCCTGCAGGAGGCGCTGCTGCAAAGCGTGTCGCCGCGTCCCGGCGAGCCGGAAGTCATCCACGTCTACCCGGCCTGGCCCAAGGCCTGGGACGCCGAGTTTCGGCTTCTCGCCCGCGGCGGCTTTGTGGTCACCGCCGCCAGCCGCGGCGGCGAGATCCAAGCCGTCGAGATTGAATCCCGGCTGGGGGAGGAGTGCCGCATACGCAATCCCTGGCCAAACCCGTGTCGGGTAGACAGCAGGGACGACCTCCGGCCCATGCCAACCGTCCCCGGCGGTGAACGGCTCTGTTTCGGGACGGCGCCGGGACGCACCTATCGCCTGGTGCAAGTCGATTGGATTCGGGCGGAGGAGTGAAGGGCAGCTATGAGACAACCGAGTCAGGCACCCGGCAGCGAAGGGACCGTGTGACCATGCTCAAGCACAACTGGACCGAAGTGCGTGACCGCTACCGGGCCTTCTGGCGCGGGGAGAAGCTCGACCGGTCGCCGGTGATCTTCGACACCATCGGCGCCTGGCGGCATCCGATGTACAACGGCGCCGGCTACGACTACACCAAGTACGGGGAGGACATCCCCGCCTTCTGCCGCGACTTCCGCGCCGTGTGGGAGGCGCGCGCCGCCGGGGGAGACCGGCACTCCTGCGGCCCGGGGACTGGCTCCTGGCGACTGCCAGCCAGTGGCCAACGGCGTCTCTCCGGCGCGCCCCGGGCGGGTGCTCAACCGGGACGTTTCGACGGGCAGGGAGTCAAGTGACCCGAGGAGGATGGAGATGACCAGAATGAGAACTGCAACACGGTTGGCTGTCACGGGTCTGGTCGGCGTGACCGCACTCCTGGTTTGCGGTTGCGCCAGCACCTCGCGCCTGGCGGCCACGTGCCAGGTCCCGAAGACCGCGGATGGCGGGATCGCCAACATCGCGCCGATGGCAACGGTCTCGGTGTCCAGCTACGACGAGCAGCACAAGGGTGCCTATGACCCGAGCTTCGCCGTGGATGGCATGACGAACGTGGGAGCTTGGCGTCACTGGTGCAACGACGGTGCGAAGGACCCTGCCACAGAAGGCAAACCGGTCTGGCTCATGCTCGAATGGCCGATGGCCTCCAAGGTGGAGAAGGTCGTCGTGTATACGCATCGTGGGTACGAAGCCCGGGATGTCAGGATCGAGTACCGTTGCGGTCGCGACTGGAAGGTGTTTGGCGATGCGGACGTCAGGGGGAACACATCGACGCTCCGCGAGTTCCTCCCGGACCGTGCCGTCAGAACGGACGGCATTCGCCTGTTGGCCACCCGGGGGCCGGAGAAACAGCCGGAACTCGTGCGCATCACCGAGCTTGAGGTTTACGCTCCGGGCGGGATCGCGATCCGCGGTTTCCAGCCGGAGAAGCCGCTCTGCCGCGCGAAACGGCCGGCCGTCATCGTGGCGGAGTTCGCAAACCTCGGCAGTGCGGGCATCGACGTACAGCCCCAGCTCACCCTGCCGGCGGGCGTGAGGCTGGTGCAGGCTCCGGCAAACGCGCCGGTGCGGGTTCCAGGCGGCGAGTCGGCAACCGTTGTGTGGACCCTGGAGTTTGGGTCTGCCGGGGCGTACGAGCTGCGGCTGCAGGCTGGGGGAGGCGACGCCATCCCGGCTGCGGCCACGTTGACGGTCCGGGCGCTGCCGGCCGTCGAGATTGCGAGACTGCCGTACATTCCCGCACCCGAACCGGTCGAAACAGCGATACTGGTCGGCGCCCACAACTGCCCGCTGTGGGAATCGGACAGGCCGGAGATGTGGGCGAACGTCATCAAGCACCCGGAGCGCACGCCGGCGCTGGGGTTCTACTCCCAGGAGAACCCCGAGGTCGCCGATTGGGAGACGAAGTGGACCGCCGAACACGGCATCTCGTTCTTCGTCTACTGCTGGTACCGCACGAGCGAGGGCGGACCGGTGACGACCATGTTCAGCTCCGCGATCGAGCAGGCGCTGCTCACGTCGCGGTTCGTTGACAAGACCAAGTTCGCGATCATGTGGGAGAACCAGGCCAAGGGCAAGGCCGGGGTGGCGGACGAGGCGGACTTGATGGACAACCTCCTGCCCTACTGGCTGGAACACTACTTCAAGCACCCGAGCTATCTCAAGGTCGACAACAAGCCGGTGCTGTTCATCTACGTTCCCGGCAACATGTGGGGACCCGGAGTCGGGAGTGTCCTGGCCAACCTCGGCAGCGTCGAGAACGTGCGGATGGCCTTTGAGAAGATGCGGGAGGCTTGCCGGCAGGAGGGCTTCGCCGGGCTGACCATCCTGGGCGAATGCCGGACGATGGATGCCGATTACCTGAAGCAGATGAAGGAGATGGGGTTCGACTACAGCTTCGCGTATTGCTGGCCCGTCCCGGACAACCCGACGCCGCAGCAGGCCATCGAGGCGCAGATGCAGAGCATCCGCAAGACGCAGGAACTCGGCATCCTGCCGCAGGTCGTCACCGTCTCGCAGGCCTGGAGCGGCTGGCACGACGAGGGCAGCATCTGGAAGATCCCGCCGCCGGAGTTCGAGACTCTGCTGCGTCAGGCGAGAGACTTCATCGCCACGTTCCCGGCGGACCAACTCGGCAGCAAGATGCTGCTCCTGGACAACTGGAACGAGTGGGGCGAAGGGCACTACATCGCCCCCTATCGCGAGTACGGGTTCGGCTACCTGGACGCCGTACGCAACGTGTTCGGCCGGAACTGCCCGGAACCGCACGTCGACCTCCTCCCCGAGGACATCGGCAGGGGACCGTATGACACGGCCATCAGGAGCACGATGGACCGAGAGCTGAAGCTGAGAGCGGCCCTCTCGAAGAAGGTGCTCAAGGCCGGTCCGCGCGAGGACGGGCTGATTGCCTGGTGGGCGTTCGACGAGGAGAAGGACTGTCCGGTCGTGCTCGATTCCGCGGGCAACCGGCTGGGCGGCGTGGTCCGTGACGCCAGGCGCACGGACGGTCTTGCAGGCACCGCACTGGTCTGCAGCGGTGGGTGCGTGATCGTGCCCAACCACGCCCGGCTTTCGCCTGCGACCAGCCTGAGCCTCACCTGCTGGGTCAGGACCGACATCCCGGATCAGCGTGACAAGTGGTTGGTGAACCGGGTCTTTGGAACGGGTGGCGCCGGATACCGGCTGGGACTGCTGGAAGGCAGACCGTGTTTCGAGGTGCCCCTGACCCCGTGGAGTCACCACCTCGAGGCCGACAGGCCCCTGCCCGTGGGCCGGTGGGTACACCTCGCCGGGACGTTCGACGGCCAGACCATGCGCATCTACGTGGATGGTGCCGAGGCCGGGACCATGGACCGCCCGGGGACGGTGAACCCAACCGATACGCACATCTGCCTGGGCAACTTCGACGCGAAGCACCCTGCGTCGTTCACCGGCCTGCTCGACGAGGTGAAGCTCTATGGCCGGGCCTTGTCCGCCGCCGAGGTTGCCGCCCAGGCCGCCGGGCCGGCGACGAAGCCTGCTGGCCGTGGGGCCGAACGCAGAGCCATGACGAATTGGGAACAGAAGCAGTAACCATGAAGCGCATCCTCACCCTCCTCACGTCCCTGCTACTTGCGCCGCTGGCGGTAGTGCAGGCCGCGGAACCCAAGACGCTCACGACCCTGACGGAAGCCGCGTCTGGGGTTGGCGAGCCTCCTGCTCCGCCCGCCGCCTTTTCGTTTGCACCCAACCAGTTTGCCGGCAGCCTGTGGTACCGGCCCGGCAACCCGGAGCGGCTGATCAACGGCCACCTGGACGAGTCCTTCGGGCGCGAGGAACTGTGGCCCGTCCTGAGGCGGAACCTCAAGGAGAACCGCGGTTTTTTCGGCATGACCGCGGCGGAGATCGGCCACTTGAGGGACTCCGCCGGCCTGCTCACGCTCCTGCGGTCCGAACGCATTCCGGTGTCCGTCGAAGTGCCCGCGTTCACGCAACCCCTGGACGGCGCGCAGCTCGCCCGGGCCGAGATCCACGGCGAGGCCGTCGACGGCGTGGACATCTTCTCCAGCATCTTCCGCATCAGCGATCCGAAGGACCGGCCCAACCTGTCCGGCGCCGGCTGGTTTGTCACGCGCGACGGCACCCCGTTCATCCCTGACGAGCTGGTGTTTGACGAGCGCATACCCAATCTGCTGCCGGAGTTCGACGCGGCGGTGCTGGCGCGGACTCCGGGCAACTGGGAGCAACGGAAACAGGCCGCCCGCAAGCTCAGCCCCTTCACGGCTGCCCGCCAGCCGTATGACCGCCTGCTGGCTTCCCTGATCCAGGACTACGTGAGCTACCTCCAGGTGGCCCGGGCGCGCTGGGGTAGCCGCATGCCGGCCATCAGCCTGCACTGGAACGTCAACCCCGGGTGGGAGTGGCGCGACGAGAAGGGGCTGGACGCCATCCATGCCGGCGACCCCGCTTGGTTCAAGACGCCGGAGGAGTTCCATCGCGTCGTCTTCACCTCACCCCAGTACAACTCGGTGCACTACCTGAACCAGCTCCTTGACGTGCTGGCCGCCGCCGGCTTCAAGCCCCGGACCGTGTTCATGGACGTGGACTGGACCTACAGCATTCCCTACATCACCGAAGTCCTGCGACGGCACAAGACCGCCCTGGCCGCCCGAGGCATACAGATGGGCATCAATGTGGTGGAAGCCAGCCTGGGCGAGCAGGAGGAGCTGTTCTATGACGGCCACACCCTGCAGAAGCGCGCCGACCCTCGAGCCGCGCCCAACGCGCTCTACGAGAACACGCTCGTCGCCATCATGGAATACCTACGGGGCAGCGGTGTGTATGGCATGGGCATGCAGATCCGCGTGGGCAGTTGGTCGCGCCGCCCATCGGAGACGGGCACAGCAGTCAACGAAGCCACGGTCGGCTCGCTGGCCCATGCTGCCAACCAGATCATCACGCGGCTGTAGATGGTGCCCGGCCTGGATCCGGTCGATCGCCACGACCCAGCACGGCCGGAGCGCGCTAAGGCTCCTCGGCGCGGACTCGTGGAAAGCAGGTAAAGGCCTCGTCCTGCACCTCGAAGTAGGGCACGTACTCCAACGGCGGCGCACCGGCGACGGCGAAGTGCAAAGGCTGGCCGGGCAGCGGGCGCAGCGCCGCGAGCAGGCGCTGGGGGTCAAGGGGGACGTCCAGCCCCTCCGGGCCGCCGTCCGTGCGTCGCAGGGCCAGCAGCAGCGGCCCGTACTCGAGGGCGTAGTGACAGCCATCGTCGAAACCCGCCTCCGAACCGCGGTACAGGGTCGTGCGGAACCCCAGTGGCAGCACGAAGGCAACGACGTCGCCGTGGCGCCATTCGCGGTCGAGGCAGACGTAGCTGCCCGGGCCGCCGACGGCCGCCTCGCGGCCGTTGACCGAAACCGCCATCGCCGCCGTCGCCCAGGCGGGAACGCGGACCCGAATCCTGGCCTGGCGGGGCGAGCCGGCGCGCACGTGCAACTCGACCCCGGGCTCGTAGGGGAACCGTGCCTCCATGGAGATGCCGCATTTCTGCCCCTGCCAGGACAGGGCGATCTCCGCCGAGGCGAAGGAGTTCAGGCAGATAGCAGGAGCGGTTGAACCAGTCGCAGCATCGGCACCTGCACGTTCCGCGGCTCGAGGCTGGTGGAGATCTCGATGCGCAACGCCGACCCGGCCGTGTACCGGACCTCCGCACTGGACGCAGTGCCATACAAAGCCCGGAGCACCGGTCCAACCGCGAGCGGATTCAGCCCCTCGGTGTTTGCCTTCACTCTGGGTCAAGTGTATGGTAAGTGCACTTAGTATGGGAGGAAGTGCTGAACATGGCTGTCAAGACCATCACCATCGACATGGAAGCCTATGGCTTGCTGGCCGCGCAGAAGCGGGGCAACGAGTCGTTTAGCCGCGTGATCAAGCGCCGGCTCGCGCCGGAACGCACGGCGGCGGCACTCCTCACCCGCCTTCCCGAGCTGGCGCTTGCAGACGATACCCTGGACGCGATCGACCGACTGGTAGCCGCGCGCCGCGAATCGCCGGCGTGCTCGCCCGTCCTGGGCGAACCGGAGGGGAAGTGAGGCGATGTTCCTTGACACGACGTTCTGCGTGGACCTGATGCGTGAGCAGCGCCGCGGCGAGCGCGGCCCCGCAACCGCCAAGCTCGAGCAGATGGGCGGGGCGCCGCTGTTCCTGTCGCTCTTCGTTCTCTGTGAGCTGCAGGCTGGCGCGCGGTTGTCCGCGAACCCCCAACGCGAGACGCATCGGGTCGAGCTGCTCGCGGAGATGACAGAGGTCGTGCTGCCGCAACGCGGGTTCGACGTTCTGTACGGCGAAGCGGAGGCCGAACTGCGCCGTCAGGGAGTACCCATCGGCACCATGGACTTGCTGATCGGGGTGGCAGCAAAGGGGATGGGCGTACCCCTGCTGACACGGAACGCGGAGCACTTCGAACGCATTCCCGGCCTGGTTGTCGAGACCTACTGATGGGCGACTCGGTCTGGAGGATCGGCTGCCGCGACCGCGCCAACGGCCTCCGCGCGGTCGATCTCGTGCTGGAGTCGCTCCTCCTGGTCGTCCCCGGCGAGGACCTGATCCCGGCCGGCGCGCCGACGGAATGACCGAGGAATGACCGGGAGCCCGGAACACCGCAACGCGAGCCTGGGAGCATGCTGATCCATGAGATCCACCCCCGCATTCCCCACCGCCCTGCTACTGGCATCGCTGGCGACGTTGGAGGCCGCCGAGAATGACGTGCTGCCGGACGGGACAGTCTTCGGCTCCTGGGAGCAGCCGCGCCGCTACTCGCAGACCTACCACGTGGCCCAGTGCGACCCACAGGCCGGCGACGGGAATCCCGGCACGGCAGATCGGCCGTGGCGGACCATCGGCAAGGCCGCGGCCACGCTCCAGCCCGGCGAGCGGGTGATCGTCCACCGCGGCGTGTACCGGGAGTGGGTCCAACCGGAACGCGGAGGCACGGGACCCGACCAGATGATCGGGTACGAGGCCGCGCCCGGCGAGGATGTGCAGATCAAGGGCTCTGACGTCTGGACCCCGGAGTGGCAGGCGACGGACGGCGCGTGGCGGGCGGCGCTCGATCCGAGTCTCTTCTCCGGCGAGAACCCCTTCGCGCTGGAGAACTTCCCCGTCCAGCCTTCGCCCGAGTGGAAGCGGTTCCCCAGCATGGAACTGCGCCGCGGGCAACTGTTTCTGGATGGCAAGGCGCTGGTCCAGGTGGCCAAGCGTGAGGAGTTGCTTCTGGCCGCCGACTCCTTCTGGGTCGAACCCGACGGCAAGGCACTGCAGGTCCGGCTGACCGCTGGCGCGTCGCCCCAGGGCCGGAGTTTCGAATTGACCTGTCGTGAGCAGGTCTTCGCACCCGCCCAACGCGGACTGAACTACATCGGCGTCTCCGGCTTCCGCATCTTCCACGCCGCCAACGCGGTGCCCATCCCACTGCCCCAGCGCGGCGCACTGAGCGCGACGGCGGGCCATCACTGGGTCATCGAGGACTGCGAGATCGGCCACGCCAACACCCTCGGCGTGGACCTGGGCGGGCAGTGGTGGACTCTGCCCGGCAACGACCGCCAGGGCTGGCACATCGTCCGCCGCTGCCATGTCCACCACTGCGGCGTGGCCGGCATCTGCGGCTGGCACAACCGGGCTAACCAGAGCTACCTGATCGAGGACAACCTGATCACGGACTGCGGCTGGATGCCCATCACCGAGCACTACGAAACGGCTGGCGTGAAGATCCACTACACGGTCAACTGCCTCTTCCGCCGCAACGTGTTGCTCCGCAACCGCAACTCGGCGGCCCTCTGGTTCGACGGCTTCAGCACCAACACGCGCATCACACAGAATGTGTTCTGCGACACCGGTGACTCGCCGTTTGGCTCGATCTTCATGGAAGTCACGCAAGGTCCGAACCTGGTGGACAGCAACCTGATCGTCAGCTCGCGCCGCCACGGCATCTACGAGCACGACTCGGCGCGGCTGCTGGTGCTCCAGAACCTGATCGCCAACGGCACCGGCGCGGCGGTCTACCTGAATCTGGGCGATCCCAACCGGAAGTTCAACGACTCGCATCCGCAGGAGCTGCATCGGGTCTACGGCAACCTGCTGACCGGGTTCGAGAGCTACGTGGTCTTCCCGACCGATACGAGCCGTTCCGACTACAACGTCCTCGGCGGGTTGGAAAAGCCTGAAGACAAACCCTTCGAGGTGCAGGGCAAGGGACGCAGCACGCGAGCCGAGTGGGTGGCGTCAGGCAACGAGGTCAACTCCGTTGAGGTGCCGTTGCAGGTCCGCTTTGACCCGGACCGAATGGAGCTGAGGGTCACGGCTCCGGCCGGCGCGAAACTGCCGGACTACCCGCTCTTCGCGTTGGCGCCGGGCATCCCGCCGGTCAAGGAGCTGCTCGATCAGAAGTTCGTCCAGCCGATGGACTATGAACTCGGCTCCGAGTATGCGTCTCTGGCGCGGCTGTTGCAGGCCGACCTGCTGGGCCGGAAGCGCTCGCCGACTCGGTTCGAGGTGGGGCCGCTCGTCGATCTGCCTCTGGACGGCTCGGCGATCAGCGTGGATCCTCGGCGGATGCGGAAGTGACGAAGAAGATCTTCTCCGATCACGTGGTGCTGCAGCGCGATCAGCCGGCGCCGATCTGGGGATGGGCCGCGCCTGGTCAAACGGTAACCGAATACGAATCATGCAGGAGAGCATCGTGCGGAAGGTCTGTTTGCTGTCGCTGGTTCTGTGCGGGCTGTGTGCCGGCCTGGCCGGCGCCGCCGAGAACCCAGTGGTCGGTGCGCCAATCACTTACCAATTGCCGGCGGATGGCCCGCTGCCAAAGACCTACCGGGTGACGCTGCCTGGTTCGCTGTGAACCGGCGGTCGGATGGAAGGTCCGTGCAACAGGCTCAGAAAGGGAGGAAGAATGAGGATGTCCAATCAGAACTTGAGAATGGATGCGGTGAAGGCCTTATCCGCCATGGCGGCGATGGCGTTCATGGCATGTGCGGGGCTCGTACGGGCGGCGGACACGGCGGCGGCAAAGCCGGCGATGGAGCTGCCGGCGGATCCTGCAAGAACTTCATGCGTCTGGCTGGACGCCAAGCCTGCCGATCGCAAGGGGGAGGTTCCGGCGGACATGCCTGCGGCGTTCGCCGCACTGACCACCCACAACGCCGACGAGGTGCGGTATGATGACCGCCTGCTCGTGCTGCGCAAGAGCGGCTATGCCTGGCAGACGGCCACGTTCCGCTACAAACTGCCCGACGGGACCAGGGCGGGGACGTACGCGGTCTGGACGCATTTCACGTTGGGCGGGGTGGCGGATCAAGACTTCACCCTTAGCGCGGGCGCCAGCCCTGACGCGCTCGAACGCCGGGCCGCGTTCCGGCAGTCCAACGGCGTGTCCTGGCAGGCGGATTGGCGCAAGGGCGGCGCAACGCTGGAACTTCTTTCCGGGGACCGCTGGGTCGAAGTCGTCGTGGCGGGCGCGGCGACGCAACAGCGTCAGTTCATGGGCTTCCTGCTCGCCCGCGAGTCGGAGGAAGCGGGCGTGCGCCGTGCCGTCGCCACGTTGCGGTCGCCTCAGGCCGGCCGCCGCTTCTACGTGCTGGAAGGGAAGAACCCCGACGACATCATGCCCGTGCTGCGGTACTTCTCCGGCCATCGCGAGGCGCTGACGAACACGGTGGACGTGCAACTGCTGCGTGACCAGGAAGCGCGCGACCTGGC
>Ga0172371_10005892_pt1 | contig 18033 bp, 14 predicted proteins | sample Lak12m_FD_114543 | JGI IMG/M metagenome (GOLD analysis project Ga0172371, IMG submission 114543) | Freshwater microbial communities from Kabuno Bay, South-Kivu, Congo - kab_022012_12m | ecosystem: Environmental > Aquatic > Freshwater > Lake | place: Democratic Republic of the Congo: South-Kivu...
AGCCCATGATCCAGCCCCGGGGCATCTCGTAGCCGCGGTCGGCGGCGTATTTGTTCTTGGTCGCGCCGCGGAGCTTGGCCTTGAACTCGGCCATCTGGTCCGGCTTCAGCCACGCCTCCGGGACTTTTTCGCCGATGATCTCGAGGTACTTCCGGCCGAGAACCAGATCGTAGACGGCCACGTCCTTGGGGGCCATGGCCGTGTCCGGCGCGGTGCCCGGCACGCGATAGGTGAAGCCGCCCGATGTATGAAAATTCTGGGCCATGAGGATGTTGCGGTGGTTGACGACGAATTCGACGAGGGCCCGGGCTTCCGGGGAGGAGGTCGGATAGGTGCCCGTGCCTCCGGGGAAACCGGCGTCCGTCCACCAACCTTCGGGGAAATTGCGGTTGACATCGATGCTGGCGCCGGACTCCGGGCCGCCCGGCCGAGCGCCTGCGGGGGCGGGTTTCTGGCCTTCGGTGACGACCATATAGCGCGGCTTCGTCGTCTGTTCCGCGGCCGGCAGTCGGACCATCAGCCGGGGGTCCTTGTCGTCGGCCACGAACGTTCCTTTGGGATCCTTGAACCTGAACTGGGTGATGTGGCCGTCGCCGTTGAGGTCGCGCGGGCCGTCCTTGGCCGCTCCCAGGTCGCCGTTGCCGCGCTGGGAAATCTCGCGCTCGACGCTGTTGAAGACGCCGTCGGGATTGACGACCGGACAGACATAGACGACCTTGGCGTCGAGGGCGGCGGTGATCTCGGGGTTCGTCCCGTAGCCGGAGACGAGCTTATCGATGATGTAGAGGCAGACTTCGGTGCCCGTGTATTCGTTGCCGTGCAGGCCGCCGTCGATCCATTGGCCGGGCTTGCCCTCGTAGGATTTCTGATGATAGATCTCCTTGACTTCGGCATTCCGCGGATGGCGGATCTCGACGTATCGATCGATCGTCGTTCCGGTTTTCATGTTCGAAAGGACGAGGATGTAGATCGGCCGTCCGAGCCCGCTCTTGCCGATTTCGACGAGCTCGGTGATGTCCGGATACGCCGCGGCGACGTTCTTGAGGTATTTCACCGTCCCCGTATAGCCGTGGTAGTCGGCGAAGCTGATGGGGACCTTTTGGGCCGCGGGCGCGGCCAGAGCGGCGCACACGACGGCGATCGCGAGAACGGACCAGCGGAACTTTTTCATACGGACCTCCCTTGGATGTGCGAAAAGGACGACGTCAGCCATGTCCCGGGACATATGGTTCTTTTATAACACAATCGATGATGAAGAAAAAGAAAGGAACGGAGGCGGAACGAGGCCGGAAGAGCCTCAGCCCATCAATTCATAGCCGCGGGCGGCGTGATAGACCGCCCGGTCGAAGAACAGGCTCACCTGGTTGCTGAGCTCCATAGCCTGGAAAAGGTCGTAGGCCGTATCGAGAAGCCCTTCCGTCTCGATTTTTTGCCAGAGATGGCGCCGGATGAGAAAGAGGGACTGGACGATTTCCGAAAGGGGGAATCCTTCCTGGCGGCGCTGGCGGCCGAGGTCCGTCCAGTATTTCTTGAGCTCTTCCTTGGACGTGGTCTTAGCGATCCACTTCCCGAGCTGACTGAAGACGCGAAAAGCCCTCTGGTAGAGCTCCTTCTCATCGCGGTATCCGGCGTAGGTGGGCGTTCCCGGGTCATTTTTAATCTCGCGCAGCCAGCTCTTCGTCAGGTCGTCGGCGTGGTGTTCGATCAGGTCGATCAGACGTTTCGTGACGGGGGTTTGAAAAAAATAATCGTCTGAGCCCTGATTGTCCATAGGCTCCTCCCTTCTTGAGAAGAATGTAATTCCGTTGGCATCGAAAGTCAATCCGGGAGCGGAATTGTCAAACTCCCGCCAAACGGGTAAAATTCGGCGGGAACGATTCAACGTGGAGGACCGCATGCGTTTCAAAGGGATCCTGTTCCTCGGCGTCTTCCTCCTGGCCGTGTCCGGACCGTTCGGACCCGCCCAGGAGGCGGCCGAAGTGACGGCGGAAAGCACGCCAGGCCGCGTTTCGAAGTTCGGCCAATACGCAGGCTATTCCGAAGCCGAATATGACTCCTGGGTCCGGAGCTCCCAGTACGTAGCCATGCGCGACGGGGTGAAGCTGGCCGTCGACGTCATCCGGCCGGCGGTCAAGGGCCAGGTCGGCGCCGGCCGCTTTCCGGTCGTCTGGACCCACAATCGATACCGCCGGGCGTTCACGGTCATGGGCCGCCTGATCACCATCGCCGACAGCATGGACGCTAAGAATCTGCTCCGGAACGGCTACGCCGTCGCCTCGGTCGATTGCCGGGGCTCGGGTGCCTCTTTCGGCAGGGCCCTCGGAGCTTGGACGCCCGAGGAGACGCAGGACGCGTATGAGATAACGGAGTGGCTGGCCAAACAGCCCTGGTGCGACGGGAATGTCGGGATGTTCGGCGGCTCATACCTCGGGATCACCCAGCTCATGGCCGCCGGCACGAAGCCTCCCCATCTCAAGGCGATATTTCCCGCCGTGCCCCTCTTCGACCTCTATGCGGTCGGGTCCCAAGGGGGGATCTTCAAGGACGATTTCTGCCGCGCGTGGAGCGAGCTGACCAAGCGCTTCGATACGGTCGAAATCGCCGCCCCCGTCGACGGCGATACGAATGGAGCCCTTCTTAAGAAAGCGGTCGAGGAGCACAAGGGAAACAGGACGTTGATCGAAGCGTTTGCCTCCTTGAAGTATCGCAACAGCCGCGACGTGCTCACCGGTTCGATGCCGGCGCTGCTCTGGCAGCCTGCAGGCTTCATAAAGGAAATCAACGAATCGGGCATACCCATGTATCTCTGGGGCGGTTGGTACGATGCCTTCACTCGGGACTGTCTCCTGATGTTCCGCAATTTTACCGCCCCGAGAAAGGTCACGATGGGCGGCTGGTCGCACTCGCCCAAAGACGCCGACATCCTCAAGGAAGCGTACACCCTCCTCGCCGTCGAGCAATGGCGGTGGTTCGACTACTGGCTCAAGGGCATCGACAACGGGATCATGAGCGAGCCTCCGATCCATTACCAGGTGATGGTCGGGCCCAAGCAGAACCTGTGGATGACCGCCTCGGCGTGGCCGCTCCTCGAAGCGAAAGCCGTCTCGTATTATTTCGCAAAGGGGAAATCCGGGAGCGTGAATTCGGCGAATGACGGCCTCCTGATAAAGTCTCCGCCGGCCGGCGAGGACGCGAAGGACACCTATCGGACGGATTATTCGGCGACCTCCGGAACGTCGACGCGCTGGGACAACGCGGTCGGAGGAGGTTTCGGCTATCCGGACATGGCGGCCAACGACGCCAAAGGCCTGACGTATACGACGGCCCCCTTGTCCGGCGAGGTCTCGGTCATCGGCCACCCCGTCGTCCATCTCCGGATTTCGTCGACGGCCGCAGACAGCGATTTCTTCGCTTACCTTGAAGAGGTGACCCCCGAGGGAGCTTCACGGTATATCACCGAAGGAGCCCTGCGAGCTTCGCACCGGGCCGTTCAGGATCCTCCCTACGACAATCTGGGTTTGCCCTACCACCGGAGCTTCGACTCGGACGTTAAGGCGCTTGCGCCCGGCGAGCCTGTCGAGCTCGTCTTCGACCTCGAACCGACGGCGAAGGTCTTCCGGGCCGGTCACCGGATCCGTCTGACGGTCACCTGCGCCGACAAGGACAACGCCGAGACGCCCGTTCTCGATCCGCCGCCGATGGTGACCGTCTTCCGGGGCGCCGGCCGCGCTTCTTATGTCAACTTGCCCGTCGTCGGCCCGGCCGAGGCCGAAGCGGCGGAGGAATCCTCGCTGGTCACGGTTCTCCTCGTCGCGCTTCTCATCCTCGTTCTCGTCATCGCCCTGATCGTGTTCCTCCGATCGCGGGTGAAGAAGCCCTAAGGAGGTTTTTTGTCCGAATCGCTCAGGACTGCGCCGGCTGCTGTCGGCTTGTGGTCATTGTGGCTGATCTGCGCGCCGGCCTTTGCCCAGGACCCCGACCGGTCTCTCTCTGCGTTTAAGAGAATCTACAGCGAAGTGAAGGAGATGGGGGCCCGGCCCGGCTCCGATTTCATCCAATGGGAGTTCTTCATCGGCGCCCCCGACGATGATGACACAAATAAGACGATCTCCGTCATCATCTTCATCCAAACCGTCGGGGGAATTGAGACGATGAAAGTCCAGGTCACCTATATGGAGAGGATGCCCGAGAATCCGAAGGTCAAGCTGGCCAAACAGACGAAGTCGATTCAGATGACGGTCGTTCCCGAGGGGATCCGGGCCGATAGTTCCGATTTCGATGAAGACGAGCTTCCTCGGCTGGCCGAGGACATCCTCAAATCCGTCCGGGACAAGAAAAGGCTGCTGGGCATCATTAAATCCGGTCCGGCCTGAAACGCTATTCCTTCGAAAGGCCGTCGCGGCCCGGGGAGCACTCACGCTTGTTTCTCAGCCCGGAATTCGATAATATAGGTCGTTATTCAGACGACTGGCATCGGCTGAAAGGGAGCACTCATGAAAGATCTCTTCGAAAAATGTAACGGCGACAGCGGATACTTCGGGATGTTCAGGGTCCGGGGCGATCATTATTTCTCCCGGCCCGTCCTGGAGCCGACCCCCGGACACGAGATGACCTTCCATGGCCAGAAGGTTATCCAGTGGTCGATCAACAACTACCTGGGCCTGGCTGAAAACGAGGAGATCAAGGCCCTGGCCGTCGAGGCGGCGCGGACGTTCGGCTCGAGCGCGCCCATGGGCGCCCGGATGATGACCGGGAACACCGAATACCACATCGCTCTCGAGAAGAAATTCGCCGAATGGCTCCGGAAAGAGGACGCCGTGCTCTTCAACTACGGGTATCTGGGGGTCATCGGCACGATCGCCTCGCTCGTCGATTCCACCGACACGATCATCGTCGACAAGCTCTCCCACGCCTCGATGCTCGACGGGGTCTTCGTCTCCCAGGCTAAGTTCCGCGTGTACCGCCACAACGACATGAACAGCCTCGAAGCTCACCTCAAGCATGTCAACAAGGACCGCAAGGGCGGGGTCATGATCGTTACGGAAGGCGTCTTCGGCATGCGCGGCGACATCGCCGACCTGCCCTCGATCTGCGCTCTCAAAGAAAAGTACGACGCCCGGATCTATATCGACGATGCGCACGGGTTCGGCGTCATGGGCGAGAAGGGGCGGGGGAGCGGCGAGCACTTCGGCGTGCACGACAAGCTCGACATCTACTTCGGGACGTTCGCCAAGGCCTTCGCTGCGATCGGCGGCGTCACGGCTACGGCCAAGCCGGTCGCCGAATGGATCCGCTACAACGCCCGAACCCAGGTCTTCGCCAAGAGCCTGCCCATGATCTACGTCCAGGTTCTGTCCAAGACGCTCGACCTCGTCATGAACGACGACGCGAGGCGGAAAAGGATGTGGGAGAACGCGGACAAGGTCAAGACGGGCATCCGCGACCTCGGCTACGAAGTCGGCGACGTCCCGTCGCCGCTCTGCGCCGTCTATGTCCCCGCGGGAGACGTCCCGCTGGGCATGGCCATCATCAAATCGCTCCGCGATATGGGCATCTTCGTCACCGGCGTCATCTATCCGGTCGTCCCGAAGGGAATCCTTCTTTTCCGCATGGTCCCGACGGCGTCGCACACAGACGAAGACATCGCCAGGACCATCGCGGGATTCAAAAAGGTGCGCGACGAATTGAAGCTCAACCTCGGGGCGACCAAGACGATGATGAGCCACGAAACGGGAGACTGAGACGTCCGCTCCGGCTCCCCAAAAGGTTCTCGTCACCGGCGCGTCGAAAGGTATCGGCCGGGCGATCGCGTTCGCTCTGAAGAATTCCGGATACCAAATTTCCGGAACGGCTCGCCATCCGGACACAATTCACGATAAGATCGATGGCGTTTCGTATGTGCCGCTCGACCTCATGGACGAGCGGTCGATCGACGCTTGTCCCGGCCTGGCCGGACCTGTCGATATCCTCATCAACAACGCCGGCGGAAGCAGCATCTGGCCGGCCTGCGAAGCTCCCCTGCAAAAAGTCCGGGACTTGTTCCAGCTCGACCTCTTCGGCCCGATTAAGCTCATCCAGGGAATACTTCCCGGCATGATCCGGCGAAGGCAAGGATTCATCATCAACATCGGCTCCATGGCCGGCCGTCTGGCCGTTCCCTTTCAGTCCGCCTATTCCTCGGCCAAATTTGCCCTGGCAGGCTTCACTTGGTCACTCAGGAACGAGGTCAAGCCGTTCGGCGTCCGGGTCGTCCATCTAGATCCCGGCCATATCAAAACAGAGATCGAGCCAAACTTTTATTGCCCGGCCGATTCCGTATTCAAGGAAGACGTGGCCAAGTTCATTCAAGGCCGAAGGAACCGCATGGACGAAGGATCGGATCCCGCCGTCGTGGCTAAAAAGATTCTAAGGATCCTCCGGGCCGGGAATCCCCGGCCGTTCTACGCCGTGGGCGGCGGAGCGCCGGCCCTGGCCTTCTTCAAGCGCTTCGTCGGCGACCGCTTCATCGAAAAGCAGATCCTCAAGAGTTTCAATCTGAAATAATCCGGCTTCCCTCAGGCAAGCGAAGGCCTATGCCGCAATTTGCCACGCCCTCCCTGTTGGGATAAGATAAGCCTTCCCGCGCGCCCGTAGCTCAGCTGGATAGAGCGCTGGACTTCGAATCCATAGGTCGGGAGTTCGAATCTCCCCGGGCGCGCTTCCATCGTTTCTTGACTCTCTTTCCGGGCGTATGTAATATAGGCGCGTTCAGCGAGACGTTTGTTTCGCGGCAGAGCAGGCTCAGGTTCCCATGACGCAAAGTCTAACCGCTTTCTTCAATTCCTCGAAAATCCGGAGCGTCATCGCCCTCGTTGTCCTCATCGTCCTCGCCGGCTTCTATGGCCGCCTCCTCTATAAGCACCTGTGTCCGATCGCTGGTGGCGCGGACAGCTCCGGTTACCTCAACGCGGCGAAAATGCTCTCGCGCGGCCGGCTCATCGAGCCCGTCCAGCCTCTTAAGGATTTTTCTTTGGGACCGGAATACGCCCCGACGTTCCGGCCCCTGGGCTTCAGCTGGGGCACGCGGTCCGAGGTCCGCGTCCCGCATTATCCGATCGGCATGCCGTGGCATATGATGATCTTGGGCATGCTGCTCGGCTGGCAAATCGGGCCGTTTTTGACGGGAGTTATCGCGGCCGTCCTGTCGCTCATCCTCATGGTCTTTTTGGCCAGAAAGTTCAAGCTCCCTTGGTCGTATTCCATCGCCGGCGGCGCCATCCTCTCGGCCAACCCGGCCTGGCTGTTCATCGCCGTCCAGCCGATGAGCGACGTCCTGGCCGCGTTCTGGGTTCTGGCCGCGGTCCTGGCGGCGGTGGCCGCCCGGGAACGGCCGGGATGGGCGGTGTTGAGCGGAGCGGCGTTCGGGATCAGCGTTCTGGTCCGGCCGTCGGATGCGGTGATGATCATCCCCCTGATGTTCGCCCTGCCGTTCAAGCCGAAAGCCTGGGGTTTATTCGCCGCCGGCGTTCTGCCGTTCGGCCTCTACGGGACCTTCTTGAGCCATGCGCTCTACGGCAAATGGCTGACGACGGGATATCGCGGCGGGATCGCTCAGGACATGGCCCTCGGCTATTTTCCGGCCCGTTTCGTGCATTATGTGAAGTGGCTCTTCATTCAGTTGACGCCCATCATCCCCTTGGCCTGGCTGGGCCTTCCGTTTCTCCGCCGCATCCGCTGGAAAGACAAGCTGCTCCTCCTCACCTGGTTCTTGGCCTATTTCTTGTTCTATTGCTTCTATTTGTCCTATAACGACTGGTGGTACGTTCGTTTTCTCCTTCCGGGCCTGCCGGCCTTGATCCTGGCGGCGTTGATCGTCTTCCGAGCCGGGCAGGAGAGCTTGGAGAAGCGAGCCGGCCCGCCGTCGACGGACCGGGCGCGCTGGTTCCGGATCTCCGGCTGGGCGGTGGCTGGATTAGCGGCCGTCTTTATCCTCGCCACCGAGGCGCATCAGGCAAAGAAGCTGGGGGCCTTGAACGTTCTCGAAGGCGAGCACGAATACCGCGACGCCTGCCTTCTGGTCAAGAAGGAATGGCCGGCGAAGACCATTGTCGTCTCCTTTCAGGCCAGCGGCGCCGTGACCTACTACACGGATTTTACGGCTTTGCGATGGGACGAGACGGACGCGGAGAAATTCGCCGTCGTGAGGGAAAGGGCAGAAGCGCAGGGATACCAATTCCGGGCGATGCTCTTTCCGTTCGAATTGGACCGGTTTCAAAAGAACACGCCGGGCCGCTGGGAAAAGACGGCCGACGTCCGCAACGTGAGCCTGTGGACGCTACTGCCGGATTGAGGGGCGGGCCGGATCCGGCCCACGGAGACGCGTGAAACTCTTCTCGCTCCTGAAAAAAACGAGGCCGATCGTCTTGATCATGTCGGCCGTCGTCCTCCTCAGCTTCGCGGCCGGCTTCGCCGCCGGAAAACTCAAGATCACCGACGCAGGCCGATTGAGAAACTCCAAGATCGCCGCGCTCAGCCGGACGCTCGAATACAACGTTCCGCTCTACGGCCCGCTCCTCCAGAAATACAAGATCTGGGAGCGGCAGAAACTCATGGGCCACATTTTCGGCGGCCGGGCCGTCAAGGCCATGTTCCTCGTATTCTTCAACAACTGGATCGTGGCGAACGCGACGATGGTCGTGCGGTCGGTTTTCGTCGTTCCCCTCGTCCTGTATCCCTACGGCCGTTTCCTCCAGGGCGTCACGGCGGCGCAGACGCCCATGACCTATCAATTCGCGGCGACGCTCGTCTTCGAGTTCGGCGGTTATTTCCTCGTGATCTGCGGGACGCTCTGCGCCTTGTCCTGGACTCTTCTCTTCAAAAGATTCGATTTCGCCTCGCGGAAGGAAGGCTTCCGGAGCGGCCTCAAGGTCTTTGCCCTCTTGTATCTTGTCTCCGGCTTTTTCATTTTTTTCGGCAGCTATGTCGAGGTAATGGCCGTACTCGGCATGTCGCTCCGCTGAAATCCGCGATTGATTTTTTCTCGCCTCTGTTATAAGAATATCCCTCCATGTCGGTATTCGCGAATCATCGGCCGAAATCGACCCTCGGTCATGAATCCTAAAAAATTCAAGGAGGAGGAGTCCCCATGAAACGCGCTGTCTGTTCCGTCGTGCTGGCCTTCGCCATCCTGGCCGGTCTGCTGTCCGCGGCGTCGGGAGAGAATGCCGCGGTCCGCAAGGCCAACTACGACCTGGCCGCCAAATGGACGTCGGCCAAGGTCGCCAAGCTCGTCTTCGATACATCGGTCTCGCCCAACTGGCTCGAGACCAATCCGGACAAGTTCTGGTATACCTTCGAGACCGGGCAGGGCAGGAAGTTCTTCATGGTCGACCCGCTCCTCAAGACCAAAAAGCCGCTCTTCGACAACGCCAAGATGGCGGCCATGCTGACGAAGATCACGCTCTTCCCGTATGACGCCCTGCACCTGCCGATCCGGACGATCAAATTCATCAAGAAGGATACGGCCATCCGGTTCGAAATCGAATATCCGAAGGATGCCGACGTCCTGTCGGGCGACAAGCTGAAAAAAGTCGCCGACGTGGCCAAGGAGCTCGAGGACAAGGATAAGGACAAAGAGAAAGAGAAGGAGAAGGAGCAGGACAAGGAGAAGAAGGACGAGAAAAAAGAGCCCCCGGCCAAAGAGCCCGAATCCAAAGTCAAAACGCTCTATTTCGAATACGACCTGTCCTCTGGAAAGCTGACCCTCCTCGAGGACTACAAGGCTCCCGACAAGCGGCCCCGCTGGGTCGGAAGCATCTCGCCCGACGAGAAAACGATTATCTTCGGCCGCGGCTACAACCTGTATATGATGGACGCGGACAGCTACAAGCTTTCTCAGAAGAAGGCCGACGACAAGAATATCAAGGAAGTCCAGATCACGACCGACGGCGAGGAGTACTACAGCTACACCCGCGACCTGAACGACGAGGACAAGAAGGAATACCAGAAAGAGGAGAAGGACCGCAAGGACTACCGCGTCCCGCCGATCGGCATCGTCTGGTCGAAGGATTCCCGGAAATTCTCCGTCGTCCGCCAGGACGAGCGCAAAGTCGGCAGCCTCTGGGTGATCAACGCCCTGGCCAATCCCCGGCCGACGCTCGAAACCTACAAATACGGCATGCCGGGGGAGGAGAACCAGCCTCAAGCGGAGCTCCTGGTCTTCGACCGGGAGACCAAAGAAAAGACGAAGGTCAAGGCCGAGAGCTTCAAGGATCAGACGATCCAGGTCTTTCAAGCCCCGCGCAAGTTCACCGACCGTTACCGGGACAATCCGCCCCCGGCCCAGTGGCTCGGCGATACCTCCGACGCGCTCTACTTCGGCCGGCAGAGCCGCGACCTGCATCGCTACGATGTCTGCCTGGCTGACCTGAAGACGGGGGATGCGAAGGTCCTGATCCAGGAGGTCCTCAACACCTATATCGACGTCCAGCCCCTCCGGCTCGTCAACGGCGGCAAGGAGATGCTGTGGTGGTCGGAGCGCGACGGCTGGGGGCATTATTATCTCTATGACGGGGCGGGCAAGCTCAAGAACCAGGTCACGGCCGGAGAATTCCAGACGACCGGCGTCGAGAATATCGACGACAAAACGCGCGTCCTCTATTTCGAGGCCTGCGGCCGGGAAACGAACGAAGACCCGTATTTCGTCCACCTCTACCGCGTCAATCTCGACGGCTCCGGCCTCAGGCTCATCAACGCCGGCGACGCCAGCCACACCGCAGACATGAACGAGTCCAAGAAGTTCTTCGTGGACACGGCCTCGCGCGTCGACTTGGCCCCCAAATCCGTGCTCCGGGACGCCCAGGGCAACGCTCTGCTGGAGCTCGAGGCGACCGACGTCGCCCCTCTGGCCGAAGCGGGATTCAAATTCCCCGAACCGTTCAAGGTCAAGGCCGACGACGGCATCACGGACCTTTACGGCGTGATGTACAAGCCCTTCGATTTCGATCCCAAGCTGAAATACCCTGTCGTCCTCTATGTCTATCCCGGCCCCCAGACTGAGAGCGTGTCCAAGACGTTCGTTCCGCGCAACGCCAACGTCGCCTTGGCCCAATTCGGCTTCGTCGTCATCGAAGTCGGGAACAGGGGCGGGCACCCCAACCGCTCCAAGTGGTACCACAACTTCGGCTACGGAAACCTCCGCGACTACGGCCTGGCCGACAAGAAGCGGGCGGTCGAACAGCTGGCCATGAAATACCCCTACATCGACATGGACAAGGTCGGCATCTACGGCCATTCCGGCGGCGGCTTCATGTCGACGGCGGCCATGCTCGTCTATCCCGACTTCTTCAAGGTGGCGGTGTCGAGCTCGGGCAACCACGAGAACAACATCTACAACCGCTGGTGGAGCGAGAAGCACCACGGGGTCAAGGAGGTCGTCGACAAGGACGGCAAGGTCAAATTCGAGTACGCAATCGAGAGGAACTCCGAGCTGGCCAAGAACCTCAAGGGACGGTTGATGCTGGCCACGGGCGACATGGACAACAACGTCCACCCGGCCAACACCTTCCGCGTGGCCGACGCCCTGATCAAGGCCAACAAGCGGTTCGATTTCGTCCTGCTGCCCGGCCAGCGGCACGGCTATGGGACGATGACCGACTACTTCTTCTGGATCCGGGCCGACTATTTCTGCAAGCATCTGATCGGCGATTCCGAGACGGCTGTGGACATCATGGAGCTCAACCGGGAGAAGGAGCAGGTCGGCAATAAGGCTCCTCGGAGGTAATTCCGGGGAGAGGCACGAAGAAAGACGAAGCAGCAAGGCGGGAGCCAAGCTCGCCGCGGAGGCTCCCGTCCCTGCGTTTTCCCGCGAGCGTCCCCAAAAAGGATTTGACTTCCTTCGGCCGTTCGCCTAAGATTTAGCCCATCATGCGAGACCTGAAAGATTCGCTCGCTTCAAGCGGCGCCTCGGGTCTCTGTGCGTTCTGGTTCTGGTGGGCGGACTCTCCCGCCCGATAACCTCGCCCCCATTCCCATTCTATTTTCGAGGCTTTGTGCCGTCTTCGGCATGGAGCTGAGTCCTTTTTGACATCAAAAACAAGGAGAATGAACGTGAATTCGATTTCCTACCAACGTTATTCGCCGCGGGCCGGCGCCATGCTCCCGTCGCATTTCTACAACCTCAAGGCGGACCTGCCGACGCTTCCCAAGCCGGCTCTGCATCCGGGCACGAAACAGCCTCTGGCGCCGGCGGACTTGGAGCCCGTTTTCAGCCGGGGTTTCATCGCCCAGGAAGGGAGCATGGAGCGGTATATCCCCATTCCCGACGTCGTCCGGGAGAAATTCGCCCTTTACCGGCCGACGCCTCTCATCTATGCCGCCGGGCTGAGGAAGGCCCTGGATACGCCGGCCCATATCTTTTACAAGTATGAAGGAGTAGGCCCGACGGGAAGCCACAAGAGCAACACCGCGCTGATGCAGGCCTACCTCGCGTCCCTAGACGGAGTCCGAACGCTCGTGACCGAGACCGGAGCCGGCCAATGGGGCTCGGCACTAGCCCATGCCGGCGCGCTTTTCGGAGTCCAGGTCGAGGTTTTCATGGTCCGCGTCAGCTATCGGCAAAAGCCGGGCCGGCGCATCCTGATGGAGATGTTTGGCGCCTCGGTCGAGGAGAGCCCCAGCCCGAAAACCGAATCGGGGGCCCGTTTTTATCGTCAGGATCCCGACCATCCGGGAAGCCTGGGGATCGCCATCTCGGAGGCGCTGGAGCGCGCCGTGAAAAGTCCGGGCGCGAAATACTCTCTCGGCTCCGTTCTCGACGCCGTTCTCCTGCATCAGACCGTGATCGGCCAGGAAGCCGACCGGCAATTGGCCGCCCTGGGCGTTGAGCCCGACACGGTGATCGGCTGCGTCGGAGGCGGTTCGAATTTCGGAGGAATCGCTTTTCCTTTCGTCCGGAAGCGGCTCCAAGAGGGCCGATCCATCCGTTTCATCGCGGTCGAGCCCGAAGCCTGTCCCTCTCTTACCGAGGGCAAGCTTCGCTATGATCACGGCGATACGGCCGGCCTGACGCCGTTGCTTTACATGCATTCTCTAGGGATGGATTTCGTTCCGGCTCCGATCCATGCGGGCGGCTTGCGCTACCACGGCATGGCCCCCCTTGTCAGCCACCTCACTTCTTTGGGCATCGTCGAGCCCAGAGCTTATGGGCAGGACCGGGTTTTCGAGGCCGGCCGGGCATTCTTCATGGCCGAGGGAATCCTGCCCGCGCCCGAATCGGCGCACGCCGTCGCCGCGGCGATCGACGAGGCCTTAGCCGCAAAGAACGAGAAGACAGAGAAGGTCATCCTGTTCAACTTGTCCGGCCATGGATTCCTCGACGTCAGCGCCTACGCTCAGAACGGCCATTGACACGCCATTTTCCTAGAGTGTAAGATTCCTCTCACGAAGGGGAGGAGAAGGCTTCTTCCCGTTCGATACGAAATGAGAGGAAAGGGCGATGACCGACGCGTTGAGGTCCGAAGCGAAAAAGATCACTCCTGAAGACGTGGCCAAGCAGGCCATGGCGGTGCTCAAGGGCAAGGCCAATCCGGAGAAGGCCGTCCAGGCCCAGCGCTATTTCAAGGAAGCGATCTCTTCGCTCGGACTGTCGTCGAGCGAGAACCGGGAGATCGCCGAAAACCTCTACCAATCGGTGCGGAACTCCTGGACGGTCACGGACGCCGTCGAGCTCTGCGACCTGATGCTGCCGAACAAATACCTGGAGGCGAAGGGCCTGGCGACCGTGATCTTCCTCAAGTACAGCCGGCATCTCGACCGCCGGCACTTCGCCGTCATCAAGAAATGGCTGGCCCAGGACTATTGCGACAACTGGGCCTCGGTCGACGTCCTCTGTCCCGACAGCCTCGGCCCTCTTCTCGAGAGGTATCCCGACCTCATCCCCAAAATCGCGAAATGGACCGACCATCCGAACCGCTGGGTCAAACGGGCTTCGGCGGTCTCGTTCATCAAGCTGGCTCGCCGCGGCAAACACCTCGACCCGACATACAGGATCGCCCGGAAGCTTTTCTCGGTCGATGACGACCTGATCGAAAAGGCCAACGGCTGGCTTCTTCGCGAAGCGGGCAAGACCGACTCCGCCCGGCTCGAAAAGTTCCTCCTGAAAAACGGGCCGAAAATCCCAAGGACGACTCTGCGCTACGCCGTCGAGAAATTCCCCGAGGCCAAGCGGGTCAAAATCATGAGGGCGACGAAGGCCTGACCCAGCTGCCTCGTCAAGAGGGCAAAAAGGAAGCACGACCGATGAGCGATAAGGTAAAAATCAGCTGCCTCGAATGCGGGACGACGAACAATTATCCCCTGGACGCGGGAGGAAAAGCGGTCCGCTGCGGGAGGTGCAAGGCCGCGCTCCCCGTGCCCGGCCAGGTCCTCGAACCGTCGGCCTCCCAAGCCGCGGCGCTCATCCAAGCGGGAGGCCTGCCGCTCCTCATCGACTTCTATTCGCCCACCTGCATGCCCTGCCACCGCATGCATCCCATCGTCGAAAGCCTGGCCAAGAGGCGCGCCGGCGAGCTCATGGTCATCAAGGTCAATACCGACGAGAACGCCGAGCTGGCCTCGGCTTTCCGGATCCAGGCGGTCCCGACGTTCGTCGTCGTCCGCCGGGGGACCGAGATCGACCGCTTATCCGGGGCCATGCCCGAGACGGATTTCTCGCTCTGGGTCGCTTCCCGGGCCTGAGGCGCGGGGCAGGTGCGTTCGTCCTGATTAAAGAAGAGCTCATGCCGGACGGCCGGACGAAACGGATCCTCAAGAACACGGCGACGGGGAAGATCATCGAGCGGTCGGAGGAAATGCCGAAGGGGGGACTTGAACCCCCACGAGCGGGTAAGGCTCGCTAGCCCCTCAAGCTAGTGTGTCTGCCAATTCCACCACTTCGGCATTCAGAACCTGGAGAGCGAGGGATCTATTTCTTCTCGGCTTCCGGCGCGGGCGCTTTCTGCGCCGGCGTTTCGGGAGCCTTCTTGTCCGCGGCTTTGGCGTCGGGCTGCTTCTTTTCTTCGCCCGCGGCGGCCGGAGTCGTCGCCGGAGCCGCCGGGGCCGGTTCCTTTTTCGTTTCCGTCGTCGCGGCCGCGTCCTTGGCCGGAGCGGCTTGATCCTTGACGGCGGATGTCGCGGACTTGCCGGAGAGAACCCACAGCCCCAGCGACGTGAACATGAAGAGGATCGCGCAGACCTCCGTGATCTTGGCCATGATCGAAGCTTGACCGCGGGCTCCGACGGCGGTGGCGCTGCCGACGCCGCCGAACGCTCCGGCCAGGTCGGCCGCCTTGCCGGACTGCATCAGCACGGCGACGATGAGAACCAGACAAATGACGACATGAATGATCGTGATTAACGCGCTCACTGCACTTCCTTATACGCCTTGATCGCCTCTTTCGCGATACCGGTAAACGTCTCCGCTTCCAGAGAAGCGCCACCGACGAGGAATCCGTCGATGTTCTTTTCCCTATACAGGGCGTAAGAATTGGCGGGCTTCACGGAGCCGCCGTAGAGGATTATAGCACAACCGGCGGCCTCTTTTCCATAGCCTTCCGCCAGCCGCGCCCGGATATGGGCGTGAACTTCCTCCGCCTGGGCCGGGCTAGCCGTCTTGCCCGTGCCGATGGCCCAGACAGGCTCATAGGCCAGGACGATGTCGGCGAAGTGCCCGAGGGAGAGCCCGGCCAGCCCGTCGCGGAGCTGGGCGTCTATGCGGCGGTACGTCCGGCCCTCCTCGCGCTCCTCCAGCGTCTCCCCGATGCAGACGATCGGCTTCAGCCCGGCGCGGAACGCGGCGTAGATCCGCTTGTTCACCGTCCCGTCGGTTTCTCCAAAATACTGCCGGCGCTCGGAATGGCCGATGACGACATACCGGCAACCCGCATCGGCCAGCATGGGGCCCGAGATCTCGCCGGTAAAAGCGCCCTTGTCCTCGTAGTGAAGGTTCTGGGCGCCGAGCTCGACGGGCGTGTCGAGGAGGAGCTTGGCCGCTTCGGTCAGGGCGGTGAAAGGCGGGATGACGACGATCTCCGCCTCGGACAAGCCGCGGCTCACTTCGACTACCGCCGTGATCAGGGCCCGGGCCGCCGGCACGGTCATATGCATCTTCCAGTTCCCGGCGATGAAAGGAGGCTTTTTGTGGTGCATGCTATTTTTTTTCGAGAGCTTCGATGCCGGGCAGGGTTTCGTACGCCAAGTATTCCAGGCTGGCCCCGCCGCCGGTCGAGATATGGGTGATCTTATGGCTGACGCCGGCCTTGGCCACGGCCGCGATCGAATCGCCGCCGCCGATGATCGAAACGGCCCCCGAGGCGGCGACGGCTTCGGCGATCTTCACGGTTCCGGCCGCGAACGCCGGCGTTTCGAATACTCCCAGAGGCCCGTTCCAGACAATGGTCCTGGCCTTGTAGATAATCTCCGAATACCGGGCGACCGTCTTCGGGCCGATATCCACTCCCATCATGTCCTCGGGAAAGGGATAAGAATCAGTTGTTTTCGAGACCGCCCCCGACTCGATAGAGGTTGTCAGGACGTGATCGAGGGGCAGAATGAACTCGACCATCTTTTCCTTTGCTGTCGCCAGGATGCCGCGAGCGGTCTCGAGCTTGTCCGGCTCGACAAGGGACTTTCCCACTCCGCAGCCTTCCGCCTTGAGGAATGTGTAGGCCATGGCCCCGCCGATGAGGATCATATCGGCCTTGTTCAACAGGTTTTCGATGACCGGAATCTTGTCTTCGGATTTTGCCCCGCCCAGGATCGCGACGTAGGGCTTGGCGGGGCAATGGATGGCCTTACGGAGGTATTCCACCTCGAGCTTCATGAGGTAGCCGGCGGCGCAGGCCGGAACGAAATCGGCGATCCCGACGACCGAGGCGTGGGCCCTGTGGCTCGACCCGAAGGCGTCGTTGACGAAGATATCGATGCCGGCGGCAAGCTGTTTGGAAAATTGAGGGTCGTTCTTCGTCTCGCCCTCGCGGAAACGGACATTCTCGAGAAGAAGGGCTTGGCCGTCCTTGAGGCCGGCCTTGAGCCGGTCGGCCTCTTCGCCGACGCAGTCAGGGGCGAAGGCGACCTCTTGTCCGAGAAGCGCCCTCAGGCGGTCGGCGACGGGCTTGAGGCTCATCTTGGGGTCGGGCTTGCCCTTGGGCCGGCCGAAATGCGAGGCGAGGACGAGCCGCGCCCCCTTGCCGAGGAGATATTTGATCGTCGGCAGCGAGGCCTTGATCCGGGTATCGTCCCGGATCTCGCCCTTATCGTTCAGGGGGACGTTGAAGTCCACCCGGACAAAGACCGTTTTGCCCTTGACGTCCAGGTCTTCGACGAACCGCATAACGGACCCCCTTACTTGGATATGTATTTAATGAGATCGCGGAGGCGGCAGGAATAACCCCACTCGTTGTCATACCAGGCCATGACCTTGAGGAGGGTCTTGCCGATGACCTTGGTCGACGGGCCGTCGACGATGGCCGAGTGGGAGTTGGACAGGAAATCGACCGAGACCAGCTCTTCGTCGGTGAACTGGAGGATGCCCTTGAGCTTGCCCGCGGCCGCGGCTTTGAAAGCTTCGTTGACGGCTTTCTCGTCGACGTCTTTTTTCATGACGGCGACCAGGTCGACGAGGGAGACGTCGGGGGTGGGGACGCGGATGGCGATGCCGTCGATCTTTCCCTTGAGCTCGGGGATGACCAGGCCGACCGCTCTTGCGGCACCCGTCGTCGTCGGGATCTGGGACACGGCGGCCGCCCGGGCGCGCCGGAGGTCTTTGTGCGGGGCGTCGAGGATCTTCTGGTCGTTGGTGTAGGCGTGGATGGTGGTCATGAAGGCCCGCTCCACGCCGAATTCCTGATGGAGGACCTTGACCATGGGAGCCAGGCAGTTGGTCGTGCACGAGGCGTTGGACAGGATGTGGTGCTTGGCGCCGTCATAGGTCTCTTCGTTGACGCCGAGGACGATGGTGATGTCGGGGTCGGTGGCCGGAGCGGAGACGATCACTTTCTTGGCTCCGCCCTGTTCGAT
>Ga0172371_10005894_pt1 | contig 18029 bp, 15 predicted proteins | sample Lak12m_FD_114543 | JGI IMG/M metagenome (GOLD analysis project Ga0172371, IMG submission 114543) | Freshwater microbial communities from Kabuno Bay, South-Kivu, Congo - kab_022012_12m | ecosystem: Environmental > Aquatic > Freshwater > Lake | place: Democratic Republic of the Congo: South-Kivu...
ATTGGTCGCGTTAGGTAACGTAACCGAAAGTGATTATACAGCAATCCTCATGCAGGGAAGTGGAACCTTTGGGATTGAAGCAGTGGTTTCCTCGGTCCTCCCGACAGATGGGAAATTACTTATAATTGTCAATGGCGCCTATGGTGAGCGGATCTTAAAAATCGCTAATGTTCATAAAATTGAAACGGTCACATTACGATCATCGGAAGACACTTATCCAGACCCACTAGATTTGGAGATACTTTTATCAAAGGATTCGACGATCACACATATCGCAGTGGTGCATTGCGAAACAACGACCGGTATCATCAACCCGATTGAAAAATATGGGGAAATTGTCCATAAACACAATCGTATCTATTTCGTCGATGCGATGAGTAGTTTTGGCGCTTATCCAATTGATCTGAATGCTTCAAAAATTGACTACTTGGTTTCCTCAGCGAATAAAGATATTGAAGGTGTACCAGGTTTTTCATTTATCTTAGCCCGAAAGGAAGTATTCGCGCTCACAAAAGGCTATGCTCGCACCCTCTCACTGGATCTTTATGCCCAATGGGAAGGATTGGAAAGCAATGGTCAATTCCGATTTACTCCTCCTACTCATGCAATCTTAGCTTTTTCTCAAGCCTTGAAAGAGCTGGAAGATGAAGGTGGCGTACATGGACGGGCTATGCGCTACAAACGGAATTTTGATATAACCTTTGAGTCAATGCAAAAGATGGGTTTTAGACCATTTCTAAAAACTGAAGATCAAGGCTTTATCATCACATCATTTCATTATCCAGCACATCCCAATTTTAATTTCCAACAATTCTATCAAAAACTAAGTGACAAAGGTTATGTGATCTATCCTGGAAAGTTAAGCCAGACCGATTGCTTCCGAATTGGGCATATCGGTCGTCTCGAAGCTGGGGATGTGCAGGCTTTAATGGCAGCGATCAAAGAAGTTTTAATAGAAATGGAAATCACATTAACATCAATAAAGGAATAAGAGATGGATTTTCTATATCGAAGGTCTTATCGAGGCAGCGTAAAAGCAGTTATCCTTGATTGGGCAGGGACTGCAGTGGATTATGGTTCATTTGCCCCTACAATGGTATTTTTACGTCTTTTTGAGCATCAGGGTGTGACGATCACATCTGAAGAGGCGCGTTCAGGCATGGGTCTAATGAAAAAAGATCACTTGCGCACGATCCTCAAATTGGATCGAGTCGCAAAAGCTTGGCAGGAAGTGCATGGCAAACCGTCCAGCGAAGCGGATGTCGACAACTTATTTAATAATTTCGTCCCTATGCAGACGACCGTACTGGTCGATTATGCCGATCCAATCCCAGGATTGCTGCATGTAGTAGAAGATCTACATCAACAAGGGATCAAGATTGGCTCCACCACTGGTTATATCCACTCGATGATGGATATATTGGCGCCTGAAGCAGCCAAGCACGGTTATGAACCGGATTGCATCGTCAGTTCTGATGATGTACCTGCCGGGCGTCCTTACCCTTGGATGAGTTATCAAAATGCCATGCAAATGGGTGTCTATCCACTGGAGGCGATCGTCAAAGTGGGAGACACCATACCGGATATTGAAGAGGGGCTGAATGCTGATATGTGGACGGTTGGTTTATCGATGACCGGAAGCCTGCTTGGCATGGATCAATCAGGAGCAGATGAATTAACAGAAGATCAGCGCCAAACATGCCGCAAGGAAATCTCCTCAAAGTTATACCGTGCAGGTGCACATTATGTGATCGATGGTATTTGGGACCTACCCATTGTTCTGGAAAAGATCAAGCAACGATTGGATAGTGGCGAAAAGCCATAGCATTTAATCACATATAAAAAATTTGAAGTACCTGAAAAAAGATCGATCATCGCATCACGCTTTGATCGATCCTGTTATTTACCCTAACTAATGAAGTTATATAACTTGCGATCATGATTATTAACTTGTTGGAATGCCTTTCAATGATAATTGCTCAGCGAAATGGCAAGCCACATAATGGTTTTCTTCAATTTCTCGCCACTCAGGTTGATCTAAACGGCATAATTCGACTGCATATGGGCAGCGAGTGTGAAAACGACAACCAGAGGGTGGATTAGCTGGATTTGGTATTTCACCTTTTAAGGTAACTGGTTTCATCTCATAATCGGGGTCTACATCGGGAATCGCCGAGAGCAGCGCTTCCGTATAGGGATGTTTCGGTGCATTGAAGAGCCTATCAGTCGGAGCCAATTCCACAAATTGCCCGACATACATTACAGCAACCTGATCTGAAATATGTGCGACTACACTTAAGTCGTGAGCTATGAACAAATAAGTTAACTGTAGTTCATCCTGCAATTCCATTAAAAGATTCAATATCTCCGCTTGAATGGATACATCTAAAGCCGAAACCGATTCATCACAAACGACAAATTCTGGGTTAGAAACCAACGCTCTCGCAATACCGATACGCTGTCTTTGTCCGCCGCTAAATGCATGTGGAAATCGACGCAGGTGTTCGACATTTAACTTACAGCGCATCGCTGTTTCATGCACCATCTCATCGACTTCTTTTTTATTCACCAAATTATTTGCTACCAATGGTTCTGCGATGATATCCCGTACCGTCATACGCGGATTGAGCGATGAATATGGATCTTGAAAGATCAACTGTATATATTTGCGGAAATTCCGTAAATCCGATCCCTTTAGGGCAGTTAGATCTATTGAATCACCATTGAGATGATAGGTGATATTCCCATCCGTTATTTCGTTTACCCTTAAGATCGAACGCCCGATGGTTGTTTTTCCAGAGCCACTTTCACCCACTAAGCCTAAAGTTTGTCCGCGTTTGATCTGGAAATTTACCCCATCGACGGCTTGTACAAACCCTTTAGTCCGGCGGATGATTCCTTTCGACCGAATTGGAAAATAAACTTTCAGGTTATCGACTTGTATGAGCTTATTGTTCAAGGTCATGGTTTACCTACTTTTTAAGTAAAAAACATTTTACAAAATGGGTTTCTGATAATCTGTTTTCCTCTGGATTTTTAACTTCGCATTTCCCATGAATGCTGTCAATACAGCGGGTGTGGAAGGGGCAGCCAGATGGACGTTCCAACGGACTCGGAATATCGCCTCCCACCGGGGTTAATCGACCATGTAAAGTCTCAAGCTTAGGGATCGCTTTGAGAAGATTCTTAGTGTAAGGATGTTGTGGCTCTTTTATGATCTCTCGAGTTGTGCCTCTTTCCATTAATTCTCCTAGATACATGACGACCACTTCATCCGCAATTTGCGCGATCACCCCTAGATCATGTGTAATGAAAATGATTGCCATATGCAGGTCAGTCTGCAATTCTCGCATTAGCTCTAAGATCTGGGCTTGGATAGTTACATCTAATGCAGTTGTTGGTTCATCAGCGATTAGCAAAGACGGTTCGGTGGAGTGCGCCATAGCGATCATGGCTCTTTGGCGCATTCCCCCAGAGAGTTCAATTGGGTATTGGTCAATCCTTATCTTTGGATTTGAAATTCCAACTCGATCAAGCATATCGAGGGTGATCTCTTTGGCTTCTTTTTTATTGACATGCCGGTGTAATTGCACCGTTTCCATGATCTGATTACCGATCGTATAGACTGGGGAAAAAGATGCCATTGGCTCTTGAAAGATCATGGAAATCTTCCCGCCACGGATGAGGCGCATTTCTTCCTGATCAGCTTTTAATTTCGTGATATTTAATAGATCGCCATTTTGATGAAATGTGATCTCACTGGCTGGATCAATATGACCATTTTTAGGCAGTAAGCGCATAATGGCTTGACTGGTAACAGATTTCCCGGAACCACTTTCCCCTACAATACCAAGCGTTTTACCTTTTGCTAACTGAAAACTAACATCGTTGACACCGCGTACGATTCCCTCGTCTGTCTCAAAGGAAACACCGAGCTTCTTAACATTTAGTAAATATTCTTTGTTTATATCAATTAGATCATTCATCGATTCAATATTATTTCCATCATGTTATTAATGAATTACAATTCTTTCACTAATTTTACTTTTTCCTTACCACTTGATAAGGATCAGCAGCATCTCGCAACCCATCACCTAGGATCGTGAAAGCCAGGACGGCAACAACAACAAAGAGAGATGGGATAAATAACCAGGGCGCTTGCTCAATCGAGCGGATATTTTGTGCGTCTTGTAGGAGCGTTCCCCAGCTCATCTCTGGTGGTCGTAAACCCAACCCTACAAAACTTAAGGCGGTTTCGCTTAATATCATATAAGGAAATGAGATTACTAAATCTACAATGATATAACTGGTAAAAGCAGGCAGCATATGCATGGAAATGATGCGACCCGCACTAGCGCCAGAAATTCGGGCAGAGATGACATAATCTTCATCTCGCTGGGTAAGTAATTGCCCGCGAATACGACGCGCTAATGTCGGCCATCCAACCAACCCAAGGATGACCGTCATGGCAAAATATACTTGCTGCGTAGACCATTCAACTGGGAAAGCAGCCGCCAATCCCATATAAAGGGGGATCACTGGGATGACTCGCACGACTTCGGTCAACCGTTGAATGACATAATCGATCCAACCACCAGAATACCCAGCAACGCCACCGATGATCAAAGCTAACACGAACGCGATCAGCACTCCCAGGATGCCAATCGTTAGGGAAGTTCGAGTACCATAGATTGCCCTCGTAAACAGGTCGCGCCCAAGACTATCAGTACCAAATAGGTATACGAAGGCCTCTTTTTCCTTGACGCCAAATAAATGAATATCGCTGTCAAATAACCCGTAAAAACTATAGGGATCTCCTTTGACAAAAAAGTGAAGGTACCAACGTACCGAAGGATCAACAGTAGGGATTAGACGTAATGTTTTCGGATCACGTGTGGTTGTAACGCCATAAACAAAAGGTCGAATACTAAAACCGTTTTCGTCCCAAAAGTGTAGTGATTGAGGAGGTCCAAGGATATAATCCTGGTTTCGAAAAAAGGGATCATTCGGACCAATAAACATGCTAAATATACCAAGGATGAATAAGAACAAAAGCGCTAAAGCTCCTACCATTGCCATACGGTGTTTGCGAAAGCGCCACCATATGAGCTGCCATTGAGTTGCAGAGTAATATTTAAGGATTTCTTTTGTTTCTTTGATGGACTTACCTTTTGCGCCAGGTAAAGCCATTTCAGGTGTTATTGTTGTCATCTGATCAATCTCCTGCTAGTTTGACTCTGGGATCTAAGAAGGCTAAGAAGATATCGGAAAGAAAATTGAAAAACACAATGATAAATGTCATCATTAATAAAATAGCACCTGCTACAAACATATCTAAGTCAATATATGACTTGATTAACAATTCACCTAAATCGGAAATACCTAGTACAAGGGCAACAATGGGCAATTCAGAGAATATGCGGTTAACATCAAACCCAGTTGTGCTGACCACTGGATTGACCGCTAGGCGTGCGGGATATTTCACGAGTAGTTTACTTTCCGGGATACCACGTGCACGGGCAGCCGTCACAGAGAGTTTGTTTAACTCATCGCTCATGGTCGCTCGTACTGTTTGTAATTGGAAGGCGATCGCTGACCATGATAAGACAATTGCTGGAATGATCAAATGTTTTAGTAAGTCCCAGAACTTCGCGATTGTCCAAGGTGCGTCTTTAAATTCTGGCGAAAACAAGCCGCCTACATTCGAACCAAAGAATTTTACGCTGATATATAGCAAGACCAATGCCAGCAAGAAATTAGGGATGGCTAGTCCGAGATAACTAAAAACGGTTAGTGAGTAGTCTGGCAAAGAATGGCGATGAACTGCGGCATAGATACCGATAGGGATAGAGATACTGTAAGTAATGATAAGCGTGGAGAATAAAATTGATAGGGTTAACCACAACCGTTGTCCGATCACATTATTAACTGAAGTCTCAAAAGCAAACGCTTCGCCAAAATCACCCCGTAAGATAATCCCGCTGATCCAATTGATATAACGCTCATGAGCAGGGCGGTCGAGACCATACTCAGCACGCAGATTATCTAGATCGGATTCAGATATTTGGGCGCCTGTTCCTGAAAACTTCCGAAATGCTAATCGTTCGGCATAGTCTCCAGGTGGGAGTTCCATAATAATGAAAACCATGATTGAGACGAGAAGCATGGTAATGAACATGCCAACCGCTCGTTGTAATAAAAAAAGTAACATTTTGCTATTTCCTGGAATGATTGTCAAAATTAAAAATTTGAGGTGTGGGTTATCCACACCTCAATTTATAAAGTATAGATCAAATTAGCGATCAAGCCACCACTGGGCTGGGATCATTGGATATGAGCGGTAGTAATCATAGCTCACGACTGTATAAGGACCGAAGTTCTTGAGTGTGTTGTGATGGATAATTGGGGTTTGTACGTCGCCAGCAATACCAATCTTCCAAAGATTGTTTACATGAGTATCGACGATCTTTGCACCTAGAGTATTACTCTCGTTGGACCCAAGCGGATACTGTAGAAATTCTGCAACGGTATCATATAGTTCGATAGCATCAGCAGGTGGCTCTACCCCGCTAGCGCCATTAGAATTTTTCCATTCAACCCACCCATAAGCAACGCCAGGATTGAAGGGCTCTCCAAATGGAGGCAGCAGCATCTCGGTGTTCATTACGATGATCGAACCAGCTGTACCATCGAATTTCCAGGTCAAAACATCAGCATTATTGGTTGTAGCACGTTCACGGTATTCATCAGAGGTCACTTCTTTTACTCGTGTGGAAATACCAACCGCTTCCCAATAGCTCTTGACCAATTCGTGTGTTGCTCCAGGACCACCTTGATTGGCAAACTGCAGATCGAGGGTAAGCTTTTCGCCACCCAAACGTTCTCGCAAGCCATCTCCATCTATATCTTCCAAACCCATTTCATCCAGCAGTTGGTTAGCTTTATCGGGGTTGTATTCAATGAAAGCAGTCTTGTGCGCTTCAGTAACGAAGTCTACTGTATTTGGATCGGCTGGGGTTGCTTGGATTGGTTTAGCCTGACCAAGATAAACCAGCTCAACGATTTCATCACGATTGATGGCTAAGGACATTGCTTGTCGGAAACGCAGATCGTTAAAGATCTTGCGTAACTCTTCGTCGGGGTGTGTCAAGTTGAAGCCGTAGAATATTGTTTCTCCTACACCAAAACCAAGATCAGCTGAGTAATTGCCTTGCTCTTCATTTTCCTTGTAAAGGGGATAGTCAATGATATCGATCGATTGAACTTTATAATCCACTTCACCATTTGTGATCTTTAGATTGCGAACTTCTGATTCAGGAACATATAACTCTTCTTGTTCGTTGATATAGGGTAACTGGTTACCTGCTGTGTCAACCATGAAGAAGTATGGATTTGCGACTAAACGGCGACCTTCCGTCGTCTCTTCAACCAAGATATGGGACTCTAAAGTCGGTAATACATCATCGGCTTCACCGCCAAGCAGTGGTGATGGCGTATCAGTCCAGTCAGTGTTGTAATAAAGGTCAGCTACTTCTGCTAAGGTCATACCCTCAGCAACCTTTTTATCGAAGAAATGCTTAGGCTGCCAGGGTTGAATATAGGTGGTTGCGAAAAAGCTGATGATACCTGGTGTTGGAACGGGGAAGATGAATTTGACGGTGTAATCGTCGACTGCTTCGACTTTCATCGTGCTATCCCCGAAAACTACCCATGAGGGTGTCTCTGCATAAACATCAGGGTTGAGTACTAACTCATTCATCCAGAACTCTACATCTGCGGCTGTGAAGGGGGCGCCATCGGACCATTTATGTCCTTTTCGTAAAAAGAAGGTTATTTCTGTGAAATCATCATTCCACTCCCAACCTTTTGCGATATTCGGTTCGATTGTAACGAAATCATCAGAATAGCGAACCAAATTGACGTGACGTACGCTTAAGAAATCAGAAGTGCCTGCTTCGGTTGCATTGGAAAGCGCATGGAGTTCACCGCCATATTGTCCAATTTCATTATAGGGTACAACAACCAATGGTTCTTCAGGTAGACGCTCATCAACGGGTGGTAATTCGGGATTATTGGTAATCCGGCTGTTTAGATCTGTGATGGCAGGATTCTCGCTGAAACTTAGTTCACAACCAGCCGCTTTTTCATAATCTGCCAACTCGTAAATGCGTTCATATTCACCCGCTTCGACGCCTTGACGGTCAGCTATTGTGATCGCAACGCATTCTGATATTTCATTAGCGACGCTTGGGACTTCTATTGCTGCATCACTAACGCTTGTAGTTTCCGCTGGTGTTACCTCAGATTGCGCACTGCAAGCTCCAACAATGACCGAAAAAACCAATCCTAACAATATTATTATCTTAAACTTATTTCTCACTTTATTTACTCCTTGTTTTTTTTGGTAAGTGAAATGGAATGCAGGAAGTCTTTATTTCCTGCATCCTACTTCACCATCAATGAATATTTCCTCAATACACTTACCTTCCCAAACATCAGGAACTTTTAGATCAAGGATTCTTGCGATAGTTGGCGCTGTATCGAGCAGGTTTACATTGGTTTGAATTTGATAGCCCGCTCGAATTCCGGGTCCAGAAATAATCCAAGGAATGGTCATATCTTCTGCTAAATCTGTACCATGGTTACGCTCGTGTCCACCATGATCACTCAGCGCTAAGATCGTGGATTCTTTTGATATTTCATTTGACAAGATGCCTAATGCAGCGTCAACTCGTTCCAACTGTGCTAGATATTCATCTGACATCCACCCGTATAAGTGACCATAGACATCAAGGGTTCCAAAATATACAAATGAAAAATCCAATTGATTTTCGGATATATAATGCTGAGCAGCTTCAGCGACTAAATGATCGCCATATGGTTTAGGGGGATAAAGTTCAGCAGCGCGTATGAAATAGCTGAGTTCAAGGCTTCCAGGTCGACTTAGATCGCGTAGGTTTTCCCAGTTGGTAAAGAAAGCGCAGCGTTTATCTTGCTGATTAGCTATATCGATCAAACCTGGAACAGGTCTTGCCATGGGTTGCCATTCATTGGTTAAAATTCCATGACGGGATGGCGGCACACTGTGAAAAATGGATGTGTGACAGGGTAAGGTAATGCTCGGCGTTACTGAGCTAGCCTTCATAGTTGAAGATCCTGTTGAGATTATCTTTTTTATATTAGGGCAATCGACCTGCTCAATGGCGTCCGGTCGTACTCCATCAATACTTACCAGAATAAAAAATGACATATCTAGTTTTTCCTACTCAGCAAAATTTAAAATCTAGTTATTACATATAGACCGAGTTTTTCCGTGAATCTGATATATGCTTATTTAATGCAAATTCGGTTTCATTGAAACCGAATTCATTAAACTATTATTTTATTATTGGCTGAATAATGATGGGTTAATACATAGTAATGATATTATTAATAAAAAAATTAATGCCTCCAATGCAAAAACAACCTTACTCGCATCAGATAAATGGATTTTTTCCATCATCTAATTTGAACAAGTTCATCTCTATCCGAACTAGCATATGCGGCATCTGTGATGATGTTATTATGTTATTATGTTTTCAGGATAATACACGAATTGATGAGGGTAAGATTGATGAATAGAAATAACATAAAAAATTATCCATTTCTTTTCTATGTTTGGATGAGCTGTTTAGCGGATTGATCCATTGTGATCTTATTATACTTACACATTTCAATTCTGTAAGTAATAATTGATGTATACCTTGATTATAGCATGATATAATTTATATCATGCACTCGCAATCATTCAAAGGATAATACGATATGACACTTATTGAGATTGGTTTTGTCATGGGTGGATTAGTCGGAATTATTTTGGGGGGTAATGAGATCGTTAAGCTCATAATACATTTGAAAACGAGAGATCAGCATGAACAATTTTCTCAATCTCAATCGACTTCCCTAGATGATTTTGATCAAACGAAATCGATTCAGGCTACAATAAGAAGTGATCGTTTATGGGTCAATATCTTCTTAGGAACGCTTAGCCTAATCATGTCATTAGGTTGGTTCTATATGCTCTTTATGATCGGTAAAGAGCACCCTATCCGCGAAGAAAGTCTCAGCGCTTTCCTGTTTCTAGTTGCAATCGGTGCCTTTTTCCTTTTTTATGGAATATTTGCATTTCTACGTGGGTGGAAGAGCAGGAAACAGGACGAGGAATAAAAGGTTAACTTGCTTCTTTAATCTCTAAGAGGGGATGGATTGGTTAACGTCCGTTAACATGAATATTAAATATATGTTGCATAAATTCGAATAAAGGGACATTGGATGATGATTTTTTAAGTATCTTTACAAAATATTTGATGTTAAAAATTTTAAGTGGTAAAATGTTAAATTATGATTAACGTCAAAAATCCCTCCTCGAATGAATTATTATATGAGGTCGAGCTGCCTGAAGATGAGGAACTAGCCGAGCGTTTCCAGCGCGCCCGTGCTTCCCAAAAACAGATCGCGGCTATGTCACTCTCAGAACGCATCGCTGCCGCTGTGCGTATTTCCGATTATTTGATTGACCATCAGGAAGAGATCATCGACCGCCTCGTGCGGGAGACCGGCAAAACCCGATTTGATGCCCTTTCCACTGAGCTCTTCGAGATCTGTGATCTGGTTGACTACTACCGTGATTCGGCTCCCAAGATCCTCGCCGATCAAACCGTTCACACGCCAATTGTGCTGATGGGTAAGAAATCAAAGATCGTTTTCGAACCGCTGGGTGTTGTGCTGGTCATCTCGCCCTGGAATTATCCCTTGTATCAATGTTTTGTGCCTTCCTTATTAGCCTTCCTGGCTGGTAATGCGATCATCTACAAACCCTCTGAAGTGACCCCCCTGAAAGGCTTATATGAAGAGATCATGGATGGGGCGGATTTCCCGACTGACGCAATCCAAATCGTGTATGGCGGTAAGGAGACTGGAGCTGCGCTGATCGAGCATAAACCCGATAAGATCCACTTTACTGGCAGCGTGCGCGCTGGCAAGCAGATCATGGCAGCCGCTGCTAAAGATCTCATTCCGGTCGATCTGGAATTGGGCGGTAAAGACCCCGCTTTGGTCTTTGAAGATGTCGATATTGAACGCACCGCTAACGGCGTGGTTTGGAGCGCCTTCACGAACGCTGGACAAAGCTGCACCTCGCTAGAGCGCTGTTATGTTCATGAAAGCATTTACGATCAATTCGTGGAAAAAGTCGTCGCAATTACCAAACAGCTTCGTTTAGCGACTCCCGCCGGTGAAGCGGCTGTAATTGGGAAATCTGATATCGGTTGCATGACGGCTGGCTTCCAGCTTGAGATCATCGAGAGCCAACTCGCTGATGCCGTTCAAAAAGGCGCTAAAGTGTTGACCGGAGGCGAGCGGTTAGGAGATACCTTGCACTTTCCACCAACGGTTGTGGTGAACGTTGATCATCAAATGCGCTTGCTCACTGAAGAGACCTTTGGAGCGGTCTTACCGATCATGCCTTTCCGCAGCGAAGCGGAAGCGATCGAACTGGCGAACGACTCACCTTATGGATTGAGCGCCAGTGTATGGAGCAAGGACCTCGCACGCGCCGAACGCGTTGCGCATGCCATTCACACCGGTAATGTTTCGATCAATAATCATATGCTGACTGAAGGCAACCCCGCCTTGCCCTTCGGCGGAATTAAAGAGAGTGGCTTTGGACGTTATAAAGGCGATTGGGGATTGCTGACCTTCTCGAATATTAAGTCAATGATCTTGAGTCCAAATAAGAATACGATTGAACCCCATTGGTATCCTCAAACAACACAGAAATATGGATTAATGACCCGCCTAATGCGCGCTTTCTTCAATCGTCCGCGCAAATGGCTGGCATTTTTACCCGTTGCTCTTCAATTGGACAGCATCGGGACTAAGCAAAAATTAAGCTAGAGAGGAGAAAAGATGACCGTCTACGACTATCTCGTCATTGGGTCTGGCACAGGTGGGGCTGTGCTGGCGTATAACCTGAGTAAAGCAGGCGCGCATGTGCTCTTGCTGGAAGCGGGCAAATATCTCACCAAAGAGACCTATCCTAGAAATGAAGCCGATGCCTCCGCTCAACTCTATTGGGGCGGAGGCTTGGAATTCAGCCACGATGCTCGTATGGCATTTTTGCGCGCCAGAGTGGTCGGTGGTTCATCTGTGGTCAATCAAGCTTTGATGGATCGTTTTGATGCGATGGCGCTTGATGATTGGCGTGCTGAGACAGGCGTCGATTTCTTCTCAGTGGAGGCGATGGCGCCTTATTACGAAAAAGCGGAAAGCCATATCGCCTTGCATACTTTTGTCTTGGAAGAACGCAACCGTAATGCAGAGCTCTTTTCGGAGGGATGTGATGCGCTCGGTTATGAATGGAAATTTCTGCGCCGCGCCCAAAGCGATTGCGCTCACGAGAAGGACAATGACTGCATTGGTTGTCTGGGTGGCTGCCATCGCGACTCAAAGCAGAGCACAATGGTGGTCTATGTGCGCGAAGCGGAGAAGTTTGGACTGGAAGTACAAGCTGAGGTCGAAGTTGACCATTTTGAGCCTGGCGAAACCGTGCGCGTTTTCGCTAAATCCCCCAATGGCGCCAAGCAATACCAAGCGAAAAACCTGATCCTAGCAGGCGGTACGTTTGGCACCACCAAGATGCTCTATCAATCCGGTTATAAACCCAAATTTCCAGCCTTGGGTAAGTATTTCAGTTCGCATCCGCAGTTTATGTTCTTTGGCGTCTATGACGAAGAGATCAACGCACATAAAGGCATGTTCCAGACCGTGACATCCAAAGACCCGAAATTCCGCAAACGCGGTTTCAAGTTCGAAAATGTCTATGCGGGACCGATCTCGACCGCCATGCTTTTCAATGTCTCTGGGCGCGACCATCAGAAGATCATGAGGAACTATCGCTATATGACCTGCGCGGAAGTCGCCCTGCGTGATGAAAATGCCGGCGAGATCAGCGTTGATAAAAAAGGACATCTACTGATCAACAAACATTTCACCGATCAAGACATACGTCGTCGCGCCGATGGCACTGGAGCTTTGAAGCAAATTCTGTCTGCCAGTGGAGCGAAAGAGGTAGTCGAATCACGCTCTTATTTTGGTCTGCATCTGATGGGAGGGGCGCGTATGGGTGTCGATGAAAAGAATGCGGTTGTCGGACCAGATTTCCGCGTTTTTGGTGAAAAGAATATCTATGTAAGCGATTCGAGCTTGATTCCGAACGCGCCTGGGATAAATCCAGGCTTGACCGTCATGGCGCTTTCGCATCGCTTAAGCGAGGAGTTGATCCAATGAAATCTGCATATTTCTCCGCTGCCAGCTTACGCGGATTGAACCGCATGGGGGATGTCTTCGTCCCCGCCTATGATGAATTCCCCTCCTTTTCGGAATCGGGCAGTATCGAGATGGTTGATAATATGATCGCATACTTACCTGATGAAGATGTCACCTTGCTGAATATTGTCTTAACTCTTTTCTCGGTGATGCCGGTAGGTTTTCTGAAATGGTTGGTACGTACAATGGAAAATTCGCTTGATAAAGTCGGTACGCTGCCTTCCTTGATGCGTCAACTGAATATGGGCTTGCGCGGCATTATCTTTGGCTGTTATTACTCTGGGCGTACTGGCGCTGACTATCAGGGTAAGAACCCGCTGGATATCATTGGCTATCATATCAACCGTGTTGAAGACTAATTGATAAGGTTTTTTTTAGCGTCTCTGTTAATCATCGTATAAAGTAGAGGGAAAAATAGATATCATAAAGGTTTTATGTGCTTTCTTCGGTACTGCTTTAGATTGCATAGCCGAAGACAGCCTTGAGGTAAATTCTGCAAAAGAGTGAATGCATGGCATCTCTACAAAGGAAAAGATATGGAGCCTAGTAAGAAATACCAAACCTACCGCGAGATCTTTCGTGATCAGCGCCTGCCGCTCGCCTTTATTGACCTAAATGCCTTTGATAACAATATCGCCTACGTCGCAAAGCTGGCGAAACAATTTGGCAAGACCATTCGATTAGGCTCCAAATCCATCCGCAGCGTGGGGATGATTCAGCGCATCTTCAATTATGATCCGAATATATTTCGCGGCTTGTTGACCTTCACCGTTGAAGAGAGCGCTTGGCTGACATCTTTGGGTTTCGATGATCTAATCGTCGCTTATCCATCTGCCCAACCGAGCGATATGGCGCTGATGGTTGGGATGACACGCGCTGGTAAAAAGGTGCGTCTGATGATTGATAGTGAAGCCCATTTGCGCGCCCTTTCCGAAGCTGGAGAGAAAGCTAATCTGAAGCTGCATGCCTGCTTGGAGGTCGATATGGCATACCGTCCCTTAGGTTTGTCATCGGTCCATCTTGGCGTACGTCGCAGCCCCTTACGCAGCCCTGAACAAGCGCTTCAGCTTGTTGAAATTGCGCGCCACTATCCTGGTGTGGTGATCGACGCGCTGATGGGTTACGAAGGGCATATCGCCAGCATTAATGACGACGTGCCGGGCGCCAGTCTAAAAAATAAACTCTATCGCGCTCTTAAAAGCCTTTCGGTTCGCGAGCTGACCGAACGCCGAGATCAGGTCGTCAAGTCAATCCGTGCCGCTGGAGCAGTCCTGCCGATTGTCAATGGAGGCGGCAGCGGTAGCCTAATCTCAACAGGCAAAGATCCGCTTGTCACTGAGATCACGGTTGGATCGGGCTTTTACGCTTCAGGGTTGTTTCATCATTTTAGAGAAGTTCATTTTCAACCAGCCGCTTTCTTCGCCCTGCAAATCGTACGCATCCCCGCCGAAGGCATGATCACCTGTCATGGCGGCGGCTATATCGCTTCCGGTGAAGTCGGTCTGGAAAAGCAACCCTTGCCCATGTATCCCGCTGGCTTGGAGTACCTTTCCCTGGAAGGCGCTGGCGAGGTGCAAACGCCCTTCGTATTGCCGAAAGACTGTCCTGACCTGCAAATCGGCGACCCCATTTTCTTGCAGCACGCCAAAGCCGGCGAACTCTGCGAACGCTTCAACGAGCTCTATCTGGTCAAGGATGGCAAGATCATCGATAAGGTCAATACCTATCGCGGCGATGGCAAAGCCTTTCTATAGACCAATGCTTACTCATCTATTCCGCCTTCACTAATTTGAGTGAAGGCGTTTTTCTTACGCCAGGATGACGCGCAGAATTTCGTCTGCCCGATAGATGCGATTCCTGCTCATTCCCGTAACTTCCCTCAGCACACCCAGTTGGACAAGTCTGTTGACATAGCGTTGCGCAACCTGATAAGTACTGGCATTGATCCCTGCCTCAACTTGTCGGATCGTTGTCACAGGTTGTCCGATCAGGTAGTCGATCACCTGCATCAAACGAGCGCTGGCGCGCTCATTACGGAATAGATTTTCATATCGTCTGCGTAGAGTTATGATCCTATCCACGCCTATTTTGGCTTCTTTAGCCTGATCACGAACACCCTTTAAAAAGAACTTCAACCAATTTTCCCATTCACCAAGCTGACTGACTGCCAATAATCGTTGATAATACTCACTCCGCTTTGATTCAAAATAAGCGCTTAAATATAACAGTGGTTGAGCCAGCAATTTCCAATTCACGAGCAAGATCGGAATTAACAATCGCCCCACTCTACCATTCCCGTCTAGGAATGGGTGAATCGCTTCAAATTGATAATGGATCATCGCAAGACGGATCAAATCGGGTAATTCGGAAGCGCTGTGAATGAATTTTTCAAAATGGTATAAGCAGGAATGCATCTCTTCAACAGGTGGTGGAACATAAGTTACTGTTTGTAATGTTGCGCCTGCTGCTCCAATCCAGTTCTGACTTCGCCGAAATTCTCCAGGATGCCAGAACTCACCCCGAACATCCTTCATTAAATATTCGTGTAGTTTACGGATCAATCTTAAGCTGATTGGTAATACATCCAATCGATTCAGACCAAACTCTAGAGCTTTGACATAATTTTGGACTTCTTTTGCATTTGCATTTGTTTCAAAAAGAGGAAGCTGCTGCGCTTCCAATACATACAGTTCCTCAAGCGTAGTATGTGTACCTTCAATCCGTGAGGAGAGTACTGCTTCTCGTCGGATAAAAGGCTTCGCCATGATATGAGGATTTGGGAAAGTCTTGCCAACTTCCAGCAATTGTGACAGTGCACGTTCTGCTTCGGTCAGTAGATTCACCAATTCAGAAGACCACACTATTTCAGGTGGCAACGGATCAGGGATAAACGCACAATATTCCCTATCTGTATTGACTACCTTCCCAGGAGATTTTTCAGAGAATTCTTTAGAGTTCATAATTGTTGAGTGATCAGACGGATAAAAGTAAGACCATCATAACGGATATGTGAGAATAAGACAAGTCCATATTCTCACTTTAGTTGTAAAGTGAGAATATGGATGGTTGCTCCCCTTTCCCCCGACCCCTCTCCCACTGCGGGGAGAGGGGATAGCGCGCTCTATGTGACCTTGCGAATACCCGTGCACTCTCGACGAACGCTATTTCCGGCAAGCTGGAGCGGTCAATGGATATACCAAATGACAACCGAATAGTAGTGGGAATTGTATAATGCGTATCGTGCACAAAGTATGATAAATGATTATCCACCTCTCACACTGATTATCTCACTGTATAGATGTATAGAATGCAACTATAGAGGCAGGGAGAATTGATGGATATGCTTATAATGTCTGATTTGTAAGCAGGATTGCCAAGCAAGAGTTTTTCTTGTTGTTGAAATGCATGGGTTTATCCGAAAGAGTGAAAAACTTGCTGTATAATATCAATATGCATCTCGTTGATGACATTCGGAAGAAGTTTTGGAATAAAGAATATGAATTCTCCAAGCACGCCGTTGATCAATCAATCATTCGAGATATAACAGTTAAAGAAATCCAAGAAGCGATGGTGTCCTGTGTACTACTTGAAGAATATCCAAAAGATAAATATGGACCAAGTTGTTTGGTTTTAGGATTTTCTTATCGGAAAAGACCCATCCATGTTCAATGTAGCTATCCTACGCGTGATAAGTTAAAGATAATTACCGTATATGAGCCTGATGAAAATCAATGGGTAGATTTCCGCAAAAGGAAGAAGAAATGAATTTTGATGAGAAAAAAGAGAATCTTGTTGATCAAAAAGTATCTTATTCGATCTATATAGATGGTCAATTTTTAATTGTGGAAAATGTACCAGCGCGTGTTGATATTGAGACAGGTGAGCAATATTTTTCTCCCGAAACGGTCGATCAATTGCAGAAGATTATAAATCAAAAGAATAAACCGGTACGGATGATTCAAACACCAGTCTATCAATACCCATAGTACTTTTACTTAACTGCTCAAGCCTGCATCCTCGCAGGCGGATTGTCCTTATAGCCTCGCTGAGCCTGTGTGCTCTCGACTAATGTCAGAAGCGCTTTCCGGCGAGTTGAAGCCATTTCGTTTTTTTTTTTTTCACATCGAACCACGTAGAAATCATAATTGGCTACGTAAGTTGGGTTGCCAACCCGACACTGGTCAGGATACCATCCTAACCTACGTAAGTTGGGTTGCCAACCCGACACTGGTCACAGGATGCCATCCTAACCTACGTAAGTTGGGTTGCCACCCCGACACTGGTCAGGATGCCATCCTAACCTACGTAAGTTGGGTTGCCAACCCGCCACTGGTCAGGATACCATCCTAACCTACGTGTAAGTTGGGTTGCCAACCCGACACTGGTCAGGATACCATCCTAACCTACGTGTAAGTTGGGTTGCTAACCCGACACTGGTCAGGATGCCATCCTAACCTACGTAAGTTGGGTTGCCAACCCGACACTGGTCAGGATACCATCCTAACCCACGTAGGTTGGGTTGCCAACCCGACACTGTTAGGTCAGGATGCCATCCTAACCTACGTAAGTTGGGTTGCCAAACCGACACTGGTCAGGATACCATCCTAACCTACGTAGGTTGGGTTGCTAACCCGACACTGGTCAGGATGCCATCCTAACCTACG
>Ga0172371_10005895_pt1 | contig 18028 bp, 16 predicted proteins | sample Lak12m_FD_114543 | JGI IMG/M metagenome (GOLD analysis project Ga0172371, IMG submission 114543) | Freshwater microbial communities from Kabuno Bay, South-Kivu, Congo - kab_022012_12m | ecosystem: Environmental > Aquatic > Freshwater > Lake | place: Democratic Republic of the Congo: South-Kivu...
CTTACGAAACTTATACCCGAAGGGTGAAAGGGCGCATTCGCTGCGTTGGCAACTCGTTGATATACCATTAGTATAATCAACATCGTCGCCGCCTTGCGTATGCACCCTTCTCGAACGCTCACGGATTCAGGTTTACGGTTAGTCATTGAAGCTTAAGTGATTGATGAGATTGCGGGCGATCTCCGGGTTGACGGCTTCGAGGTTTGGGGCAAAAAAACCGGTGGCATAATAATCCGGGTTGACATCCTTGGTACACCACATGCTTTTGGCTTCAAAACAAAACTCCTGCTGCATGAAATAACCGGGAGGCAGGGTGATTTTCAGCCGGCGGATCCGGTTGACCTCAAGGGGGTGTTCGCTGACCAGCTTGAGCCCCTTGGTGGTCAGATCCACCAGCCAGCCCAAAAAGACCCCGGTCTCGTAATCATGCACCTCCAGTTGGTAGATGATGTTTTTGCGTTTCTGAGCCCTGGTTTCCTCGTGCATTCGCCCCTCCTTACTGGTCCACCTTTGAGCCTCTTGCAAGAGGCTCTTCTGTCAGCATGCGCTCGATCACCTCGGCCGGGTTGAGCGCCGAGCAATCTATGATGACGGCGTCGGCAGCCGGCTTGAGTGGCGCGAGAGCGCGGCTTGAGTCATCATAGTCACGTTTTTTTATCTGGTCCAGAATTTCCTGATAGTCGGCGGCCAGCCCTTTTCCCGCAAGCTGAAGCACCCGGCGGCGGGCTCTTTCCTCGGGCGAGGCATCGAGGAAAAACTTGCAGGCCGCCTGCGGGAAGACCACGGTGCCCATATCGCGTCCCTCGGCGACCAGGCCGCCCTTTTCCCCAAGCCGCCGCTGCATGGCGGTAAGCTTTTCCCGCACCAGGGGATGAGCGGAAACCTTCGAGGCGATCAAGCCCATTTCCGGGGTGCGGATGGCCAGGGAAACATCCTCGCCGTTTAAGAGAACCCGGACATCGTCGTTGCCGTTGGGGGTGAGGGTCAGTTCGATCCCGGCCAGGCAGGCAGACAGGGCCTCTGGGTTATCCAGATCAATCCCTTGCCTGGTTATGGCCAGGCCCACGGCCCGGTACATGGCCCCGGTATCGAGGTAGGTGAGCCCGAGCCGGGCAGCCAGGCCACGGCTGATCGTGCTTTTCCCGGCCCCGGACGGCCCGTCTATGGTGATAACCGGACGCGCCTCAGTCACGGCCGATCTCGGCAAGGGCCTGGGCCAGGGAGGCGACGAAACGCTGATTTTCCTCAGGCAGGCCCGCGGTGATCCGGATATAGCCGGGGAATCCGTAGGCGTTCATCGGCCGGACAATAACCCCATGGTGGAGCAGAGCCTCGTAAAGTTTCTTTCCGTCGCAGCCCACATCAAGCAAAAAGAAATTGGTCTGGGTTGGGAAAGCCTTGCAATTAAGCTTCTCCGCCTCCCGGCTGATCCAGGCGATGCCCTCCCTGGTGCAGGCGATGGTCTTTTCGTAATGCCCGTCGTCGCCCAGGGCGGCGATGGCCCCGGCCTGGGCCGGGGTGCTCACGTTGAAAGGCTGGCGGACCCGGTGGAGATAGTCGGCGATCTCGGCGTGCATCAGCCCGTAGCCGACCCTGAGCCCGGCCAGGCCGTAGGCCTTGGAAAAGGTGCGCAGGGCCACCACCGGCACCCGGTGCTTGAGGTACTCCCTGGCGTCGAGCTTGAGCCCCGGCTCGACGAAATCAACATAAGCCTCGTCCAGGGCCACGATCACCCCGTCCGGCACCTTGTCGAGAAAGGCGGCGAAGTAGTCCCGGCCGAAGACGGTGCCGCAGGGATTGTTGGGGTTGTCAATGAAGATCAGCCTGGTTTTCCCGTTGATCTGCCCGGCAATGGCATCGAGGTCGTGGCGCATCTGCTTCAGCGGCACCACCCGGTTGACTCCGCCCTGGGCCTGGACCGCTTTCTGATACACGAGAAAGGTGGGCTGACTGCTGATTACCTCTTCGCCCGGGCCGAGGAAGGCGGCGATCAAAAGCTGGATGATCTCGTTTGAGCCGTTGCCGAACACGAGCTGATTGGGCCTGACCCCGATTTTTTCCGCCAGGGCCTGGGCCAGGTAGTAGCAGCTCCCGTCCGGATAGCGATGCAGGGTCTTCAGGCAGTCCGCCACCGCGGCCATCGCCTTGGGCGAAGGACCCAGGGCGTTTTCGTTGGAGGCCAGCTTGATCGAGCCGGTGACGCCGTACTCGCGTTCGAGCTCCTCGATGGGCTTGCCCGGCGGATAGGGGATAAGGCTGGCGATGTTTTCGCGGACCGGAAGTTTCATGATAAGTCCTTGGATGTTGTTGCCACGAAATCCACGAAAGAACACGAAAAGGGTTTGCAGCCGCAGAGCGGGCATTAACCGGCATTTCCGAATGGTCCCGCCGCAGCCTGACCCACTCCGGCTTAACCAGGGACAACAGCGAAGAAACTTCAGCCGTTAACCTTTCGTGCGCTTTCGTGGATTTCGTGGCAAATATTTCTTTTATAACGCAGTCTTACTCCCCACCGGGCCGAGCCCCTGCTCCAAGGCATAGGCGGCCTGAAGGATTTTTTCCTCGGCGAAATGGTTGCCCTGGAGCTGCACCCCGATGGGCAGGCCGCCGGAGCTTAGCCCGCAAGGCAGGGACAGACCGGGCAACCCGGCCAGGTTGGTGCAGATGGTGAGAATGTCGGAAAGGTAGGCGCTTAAGGGGTCGTCGTTTTTCTCCCCGATCTTCCAGGCCGGGGTGGGGGCCACCGGCGAAAGCAGCAGGTCACACCGGCTGAAGGCTTCAGCATAATCCGCGGTGATCATGGCCCGGACCTTGGAGGCCTTTTTGTAATAGGCGTCATAATAGCCCGATGACAAGGCATAGGTGCCGATGATGATCCGGCGCTTGACCTCCTCGCCGAAGCCCAGGGAGCGGCTGTGCCGGTACATCTCGATGAGCTCGTGCTGGCTGTGGTCGCGATAGCCGAAACGCACCCCGTCGTAACGGGCCAGATTAGAGCTCGCCTCGGCCGTGGCGATGAGGTAGTAGGCCGCGACCCCATATTCGGTGCGGGGCAGGGAGACTTCCACCATTTTCGCCCCGGCTTCCGCAAGCATGGTGATGGCCCGGCGCACCGCCTGCTCAACCTCCGGATCGAGGCCCTGGCCGAAATACTCCCTGGGGATGCCGACGGTAAAGCCCTCGACCTCGGGAACCAGGGCCGCGGTGTAGTCGGGAGCCGGCCTGTTCACCGAGGTGGAATCCCTGGGGTCGTAACCGCTGATCGCATCGAGCATGATGGCGGCGTCGCGGACATCCCTGGCAAGCGGCCCAATCTGATCGAGGGAGGAGGCATAGGCAAGCAGGCCGTAGCGGGAAACCCGCCCGTAGGTGGGCTTGATTCCCACCACCCCGCAATGGGAGGCGGGCTGGCGGATGGAACCGCCGGTGTCCGAACCCAGTGAGGCAATGCACTCGCCGGACGCCACCGAGGCGGCCGAACCGCCGCTCGAGCCGCCGCAGACATGCTCAAGGTTCCAGGGGTTCCTCGGCACCCCGTAGGCGCAGTTTTCGTTGGCCGACCCCATGGCGAATTCGTCCATGCTCGTCTTGCCCAGGATCACCGCGCCGGAAGCTTTCAACTTTTCCACCACCGTGGCGTCGTAGGGGGGGATAAAAGATTCGAGGATGCGAGACCCGGCGGTGGTGCGCAACCCTTTGGTGCAAAGGACATCCTTGATGGACAGGGGAATGCCGCAAAGCGCCCCTCCCTCGCCCCGGCGCAGGCGGGCATCCGCCTCCTCGGCCTGGGTCAGGGCCGCGTCGCGGTCCACGGTGATGTAGGCCCCGACCCGGTCTTCCACCGCCTCGATCCGGGCAAGCAATGCTTCGGTCAGTTCAACGGAGGATATCTCGCCGCGATCGAGAAGATCGCGCAGGGCATGAATGGTTTGGCTATGGAGTTCCATGGGGATACCGGGGGGGGGTCAGATGATCCGGGGCACGACAAAGGCCTCGCCGTTATGGGCCGGAGCGTTTGCCAGGCCTTCATCCCGGGGCAGTGAGGGCTTGACCTCGTCTTCCCGGAAGGCATTACAGACCTTCAGGGCGTGGGTCATGGGGGCGACTCCGCCGGTGTCGAGCTCACCGAGCTTTTCCACATAGCTCAGGATTCCGTCGAGCTGGGGAGCGATCTTCTCTACTTCGGCCTCAGACAGGGAAATCCGGGCCAGCCGGGCAATTTTTAGTATTTCTTCAGGGGTGATTTTCATGCCTTGCTTTGTAACGCATCAAACCAGGCAAGTCAACCTGTGGTCGCTTGTTCAGACGATCGGGCCGGCTCACGTACCTGATGGAGGAAAGGAGGAGTTATCTCTTGCGGCGCTCGATGACCTCGGCGAAGACCCGCACCACCTCAGGGTCGAACTGGGTGCCGGCGCAGCGGTTCATTTCGGCAACGGCCTGATCGGTGGTCATGTTTTCCTTGTAGCTGCGCTTGGAGGTCATGGCATCATAGCTGTCGGCCACGGTGATGATCCTGGTGAGCAGGTTGATTTCCCCGCCGGCCAGCCCGTCCGGGTACCCATTTCCGTCCATCCGTTCGTGGTGATGGCGGACGATATCCACCTCTCTTTGCATGAAGGCCAGGGGCTTGATGATGTTTGCACCGATCTCGGGGTGCTTTTTCATCAGCAGCCATTCTTCCGTGGTAAGCGGCTCCGGTTTGCGGATGTAGTTGACATCAATGACCAGCTTGCCGATGTCATGCACCTTGCAGGCCCGCTCCAGGACGGTCATGTCATCGTTGTACAGACGCATGGCTTTGCCGATGCTGAACGCGTACTGGGTCACCCGGGTGGTATGGCCGGCGGTGTACATGTCCTTTTCTTCCAAGGCGGTCTGGAGGGTGATCATGGTATTCAAGGTCGAGATTTCCAGGTGTTCGCTGTATTCCTGGAGCAAACGGTTCTTTTCCGCCAATTCTTTGGTTTTGCTGCGCACCTCGTTTTCGAGGTTTTCTTTGTAGGCTTTCTCCTGAAGCACATACATCCGCTTTTCGATGGCCCTTTTCACCTTGATGTTGAAGATGTCCAGGTCTTCGATCGGCTTGGGAATGAAATCGTAGGCCCCCAGGTTTATGGCCTTGACCGCGTACTCCATCGAGCCGGCCCCGGTGAGGAAAATCACCGGAATGCCGTAATCAAGTCCGTTGATGCGCCGGAGGGTTTCAAAACCGTCTATGCCCGGCATGTTTATGTCGAGGATGACCAGGTCGAAATCCGCGGTAAGGGTGGCGATGGCTTCTTCGCCGCTGGTACAGGGCACCACCTTATGGCCGAACATGGTGAGGATCTTGAATACCGCCTCCCGGACCAGATTATCGTCGTCGGCGATGAGTATTTTTGCCTAAGGCATAAGCGCTGTTCCTGTAAAAAATGGAGGCGGATTGCGGCCCGGTGCGGACAACTCCAGTTATAACAGCCTTTTCGCCTTAAAAAGTCCAGTATTTTTTCGCCGAATTTAACGCCGCCTCCAGGGCCGGCAACGGCCTCTCGCTCCGGTTACGGCCCGGCGCGGCCTCTTCGCCGGGAAACCCTTTGCCGCTCATCTCTCCCAGGCTGGCTATGACCCCGTCGGCAAGGCCTTTGAGATCATAGCCCCCTTCCAGGATCAAAACCAGGCGGCCCCGGCAAAGTTCTTCGGCCAGTTCAACCATGATCCGGGTCAACCGGGCGAAGCCCTTTTCAGTCACCGCCATGCCGCCCAGCGGATCTGAGATATGAATATCGTAACCCGCCGAGATCATGATGCAGTCCGGCCGGTATTGCCGGGCCACCGGGGCGATCAGCTCGCGGGCGATCCGGACGAAATCGTCATCCCCCTGGCCGCCGGCCAGCGGCACATTGAGGGTGTAGCCTTCGCCCTTGCCCCGCCCGGTTTCGGAGAGCGCCCCGCTTCCCGGATAACAGGGGTACTGGTGGGTGGAGCAGTAAAGGACCTGATCGCTGTCGTAGAAGGAATGCTGGGTGCCGTTGCCGTGGTGCAGGTCCCAGTCATAGATGAGGATTCGCTCCATGCCCAGATTTTTCAGGCCATAGCGGGCCGCGATCGCGATGTTGTTGAAGAGGCAGAATCCGGCCGAGCTGTCGGTTTCCGCGTGATGCCCGGGCGGGCGGACCAAGGCCGCGGCATTGACGGCCCGGCCGCCGGCCACCAGCTTCAGGGCCTCGATGGCCGCGCCGGCGGCCAGGCAGGCGGCCTCGTAGGAGCGAGGCGAGGTGCAGGTGTCCGGGTCGAGCATGGCAAAGGTCTTGCCGGCGGTGGCCGCCACCCGGTCCACATAGACCGGGCCGTGGTTGAGGATGAGCTCGGCATGGGAGGCCGGGGCGAAATCCGGAAAAAGAAGGTTCTCGCGCCCGGGCCACGCAGAGATGGCCTGGTTGATGGCCGCAAGCCTTTCAGGGCTTTCCGGATGGTCGCGGCCGGGATCGTGTTCAAGGAAGATCGGGGAGGTCAGGACCGCGGTCTGCAGGTTCATGGCGTTTTCCTTCCGGCATGGATGAGGCGGGTTTCGGTGATGAGGCAATCCATGGGCTGATCGTGCTCTGCAAGGGGCAGAGCTTCGACAAGCTGAAGCTCAAAGGCCAGGCCGACCCGCAGGGCCTGGGGGGCTTCGTTTTGCAGAAAACGGTCGTAATAGCCGCCGCCGTAGCCAAGCCTGCCGCCATCCGGACTGAAAACCGACCCCGGAACCACCGCCGCCTCGATGGCCGAGGGCGCGACCGGGGGCAGGCCGGGCCGTGGTTCGGGGATGCCGCAGTAGCCCGGGGCAAGGTCCTGCTCCGGGTCGCGGATGGCAAAGGCCAGCAGGCGATGCTCCCCGGCCAGGGTCAGGGGGACGCTCACCTGCTTGCCCATGGCCAGACATTGTCGGATCAGGGGCATGGTCTCCACCTCGCTGCGGAAGCTGACGAAGATGAAAACGCTCCCGGCTGCGGCAAACTCCGGCAGGGCCAGGAGCCGTTCGGTGATGACCCTGCTTTTTTGCCCCCGCTCTTCCGGAGACAGGCGATCGCGGGTTGCAAGGCTTCTTTGCCGCAGGGCTTTGCGGATTTCATGCATGGCAGGTTCCATGGTACTCTCGATGATTGACCAGCCGCGCATAGTGGCGTACATATCAACAAACGCCACAAACGCTTAGCTCTGGATACATTTGGCAGGTTAGCAAGAAAGACTGCTATCCTTTTACAAAAATCCGCCTATCGCGGCCAAATTTTTTTTTCGGAACGGCAGGCTGATATTTCCGCCCATGACCGGGATGCACGCCATGACCAATATCAAGCTGGGGAAAATTATCTTTGTTTCAATCATTCTTCTCGGCATGGCGGTTTTTTATCATTTTGACCTTGGCCAGTACCTCAGCCTGGAATACCTGAAAGCCTCGCAGGCGGAATTCCAGGCCATTTACCGGGAACACCCCATCCCGGTTCTGGCCGCCTACGCGGCGATCTACATTACCGCCACCGCGTTGTCCCTGCCCGGAGCCGTAGTCCTCACCCTGGCCGGGGGGGGGCTATTCGGTCTGACGACCGGCACGGTGATCGTTTCTTTTGCCAGCACCATCGGCGCGACCCTCGCTTGCGCGGTGGCCAGGTTTTTGTTGCGCGACTGGGTCCAGCGCCGTTTTGCCGCGCGAATCGGCACCATCAACGAGGGGATCGCGAAGGAAGGGGCCTTTTATCTTTTTTCCCTGCGCCTGGTGCCGGTCTTTCCCTTTTTTCTGATCAATCTGGCCATGGGCCTTACCCCGATGCGGCTTGCCACCTTCGCCTGGGTTTCGCAGCTCGGGATGCTGCCCGCCACCATCGTCTATGTCAACGCGGGCCGGGAGCTGGCCAGGCTTGATTCCCTTGCCGGGATCATGTCGCCGGGACTCGTTCTTTCCTTCGCGGCCCTGGGGCTTTTTCCGCTGGCGGCGAAAAAACTGCTCGCTTTGTACCGCTCTCGCCGGGATTCCGCCCCCCGGAACAACGAACAGCCCGGTTGTTGAAGTTGTGTTTTGCGACAGGCTCGAAGGCGGCTTTTGGGTGGACTTGGCGAACAGAGGGGACGCCGCCCCGGCCCGAGCTTTACAAGGAGTTGCAAGATGGCGAAATTCGATTACGATTTCGGGGTGATCGGCGGAGGCGCGGCCGGGCTTACCGCAACAGCGGGCGCGGCCCGGTTCGGGGCGAAGACCCTGCTCATCGAAAAAGAAGCGGCCCTGGGCGGCGACTGCCTCCACTACGGCTGCGTGCCCAGCAAGACTTTAATCAGCGCGGCCCGGGTCTATCATCTCATGAAAAACGGCCCGGCCTTCGGCCTGCCGGCTTTTGCCCCGCCGGCCGTTGATTTCCGGGCCGTTTCCGCCCGGATAAAATCGGTGATCGCCACCATCCAGCAGCATGATTCGGTGGAGCGCTTCAGCAAGCTCGGGGCAAGGGTGGAATTCGGCAGCCCGGAGTTTAGCGACGAGCACAGCCTCATCTTAAACGGCAAGAAAATTTCGGCCCGCTCCTGGCTGATCGCCACCGGCTCCTCCCCGGAAATCCCGGCCATCGAGGGGCTTAAGCAAACGCCGTATCTGACCAACCGGGAGATTTTTTCCCTCAAAAAACTCCCGGAATCCATGCTGATTCTCGGGGCCGGGCCCATCGCCATCGAGATGGCCCAGGCCTTTGCCCGCCTGGGAACAAAGGTGACGGTGATCCAGCGCAGCGGCCGGATATTGAGCAAGGAAGACCCGGATATGGCTGATCTCCTCATGGCCGAGCTGCAAAAAGAGGGGATCGTCTTTGCCCTCAATTGCGCGGTCCTGCGAGTGCTAGATGCCGGGGGGCAACGGGAAGTGCTGATCCGCGACCAGACCGGGGCAAGCAGAACCCTGGCCGCCGAGGCCCTGCTGGTGGCCCTGGGGCGGAGCCCGAACACCGCCGGGCTGGGGCTTGAAAAAATCGGCCTTGCCGTTGACCGGCAGGGGATAAAGGTGGACCGCCGCCTGCGCGCCACGCATCGGCATATTTACGCGGCCGGCGATGTCATAGGCGGCTATCAGTTCACCCATGTGGCCGGTTACGAGGGCTCGGTGGCGGTGAGCAACGCCATCCTCCATCTGCCCCGCAAAAGCGACTACCGCCTGGTGCCCTGGTGCACTTACTGCGAACCGGGGCTGTCCGGCATCGGCCTCAACGAAAAAAGGGCCAGGGCCGCGGGGCTTGAATATTCCCTCTGGTCCGAGGAGTTTGCCGGCAACGACCGGGCCCTGGCCCACGGCGAAAGCGCGGGGCGGATTAAACTGCTCCTGGACAAAAAAGAGAGGCCCCTTGGCGTCCAGATCCTCGGACCCCAGGCCGGGGAGCTTCTCGGCGAATGGGTGGCAACCATGAACGGCGGGGTGGGTTTGGCGAAAATCGCCTCGGCCATCCACCCCTATCCGACCCTGGGGGAGATCAATAAGAAGATCGCCGGCTCGGTTTTCGCGGCGAAGATTTTTTCGCCGGCGGTCCGCCGAACGCTGAAGTTTTTCTTTCGTTATCAGGGGGAATAGCATGGGGCAGGAGTCAGGAGTCAGGAGTTAGGAGTTAGGAGTTAGGAGTTAAAAATCTCTCTTTTTGCCTTTCATCACATCTAAAGATTAACAGGGGAACAACCCATGCTTGACGACTGGCTCCGCCTTGAACAAGGCGGCACCCCGGTATTCGTCCGGCCGGATGGGCCGGACTGGTTCGTGCCCGATCCAGTGGCCGACCGGATTCTCGTGGGGCTCAAGTCCGGGCAAACCCCGGCCGGATACGGCGAGGCCGGGGAGCTGGCCGCCCACCGCCTCCTCTCCCGGCTGGCCGCTCCCCCGGCCCCGCCTTATCCGGGCCGCCGGGCCCTCCTTGCCCTTACAGGGCTCAAGGAGTGCTGGTTCCACCTCACCGACCGCTGCAACCTTGCCTGCCGCCATTGCCTGTTTTCCGCCTCCCCGGCCAGGACCACCACCCTGCCCCGGGAGAGCCTGCTTGCCGGTTTGCGCCAGGCCAAGGAGCTTGGAACGAGGATCTTCTACTTCACCGGCGGCGAGCCCTTCCTGTATCCAGATTTTATCGGGATCGTGGGTGAATTGCTCGCCGATCCCGAGGTCCGGGTAGTGGTGCTATCAAACGGCCTGCTCCTCAAAGAGCATGCGAGCGCGCTGCGCGCCCTGCCCGGGGATCGCTTTCATCTCCAGCTCAGTCTGGACGGGATGGCGGAACGGCACGAGGCCCTGCGCGGCAAGGGCAGCTTCGCCGGGCTTCTTGCCGGGCTCGCCCTGCTCATCGAGCTTGACTTTTCTCCCACCCTGTCGGTGGCGGTCAATCAGGGCAACTACCGGGAACTCGCCGAGATCGTCGCCTTTGCCTCGGGCCTTGGGGTGAAGGGCGTCCATTTCCTCTGGCATTTCGTCCGGGGCCAGGGAACCATTAGCCAGTTCGTGGCCCCAGAGCTGATTTTGCCCGAGCTGATCCGGGCCCAGGAAAAGGCGGAGGAATGCGGGCTTGAGCTTGACAATGTCGAGAGCCTGCGCGCCCAGGTGTTCAGCACCCCGGGCACCAGGCACGACCTGGCCAACACCGCCTGGGAGTCCCTGGCCGTGGGTCCGGATGGCCTGATCTACCCCTCCCCGGCCCTGGTGGGGATCGCCCCCCTGGCCTGCGGCCGCCTGGAGGATGGCCTCGCGAAGGTCTGGCGCGAAAGCCCGGTGCTTAAGAAAATCCGCCGCGCCTCCCTGATTGACAGCCCGGCCTGCCTGGCCGACCCCCTGCATTTCTTGACCGGCGGCGGCGATCTCGATCACAGTTTCCTCTCCGCCGGGAACTTTGCCGGGCACGACCCCTACCTCCCCCTTTATTACGGTCTGGCCCTCTGGCTCATTGCCCGGCAGGCCCGGCAGTATCCGCTCCGCAGCCGGGGAGAGATACTGCTCCGGATGGGCGAGGTCCGCCGCGACTGCCCGGACGGGGGCCGGGAGGTGAGCCTCACCCACTGCAATTGCGTGATCTCTCTGGGCGACGGCCGGACAAAAGTGCGGGAGTTCTACGGCCAGGCGGCGCAGGTGGCCAATGCGGAGATCGTCAATCCCTTTGCCCCGGAGCAGGCCGAGGCCGGTTTCATCCCCAAGGAGAACAAGAAGAAATCCTACGGCTGCGGCAGCCCGGTCAAGGACGCCGCGCTCCGGCCCGGCGAGGTTCTGGTGGACCTGGGCAGCGGCAGCGGGGTGGAGTGCTTCATGGCCGCGGCGGCGGTGGGCCCGGGCGGCCGGGTGATCGGCATTGACATGACCGAGGAGATGCTGCATCTGGCCAGGGAGAGCAAAAGGATAGTGGCACAGCGGCTCGGTTACGACAACACCGAGTTCAAGCAGGGCTTTCTCGAAGATCTCCCCTTGGCGGACGGGCTTGCCGATGTGGTGATCTCAAACTGCGTGATCAATTTGAGCCCGGACAAGCGGCGGACCATGCACGAAATCCACCGCGTTTTAAAGCCCGGCGGCCGGCTGGTGGTTTCGGACATAGTCAGCGACGGCCCGATTCCGGCCATGGTCCGCAACGACCAGCGTCTGCGTGGCGAATGCCTGGGCGGGGCCCTGCCCCAGGAGGAGCTGATGGCCATGCTCCGGGCCGCGGGCTTTAGCGGGGCCCGGCTGCTCAAGCGCTTCCCCTACCGGGAGGAGGGCGGGGCCAAATTTTATTCCCTCACCTTCCAGGCCGACAAGCCGGTAGCCCCGGCCATGGCCGAGCTAATCTACCGGGGGCCCTTCGCGGCGGTGTGGACCGAATCAGGAGCCATGCTCCTCAAAGGGAAAAGGACCAGGGCGGAATTGAACGGGGCGGAGAGCCGGGATGATTGCATTTTCATCCTCGATTCCCGGGGCGCGGTGGGCAATCTGCCCCAGGAAGGCGGTTGCTGCGGGGTCGCGCCGCAACCGCCCGCCGCGGTCGCAAGCCTTGCCCTGGCCGGGGGGAAAAATGAAGGTTGCTGCGGCAGCGGGGCGGAAGGAAAGGCGAAGGAGACCGTAGCGAAGATCGTCCCCCTGGCCGGGCTCAAACCGGTGGCTCCGCCGGCCAGGCACCACGCGGGCTGCATGGTCTGCGGGGAGGAAATCGGCTATCTGCCCCGGGAGCAGGATGCCCTGTGCCATTACTGCGGCGGGCGCTATAAAAGCAACGCCCTTTGCGGCCAGGGCCATTTTGTCTGCGACTCATGCCATCAGCAGGACGGGCTTTCGGCTATCCGCCTCTTTTGCGCGGAAACCAAGGAGCAGGACATGCTCGCCCTGCTCGCCGCCATCCGCCGCCATCCGGCCATCCCCATGCATGGCCCCGAACACCATGCCATGTTGCCCGGAATCATCCTCGCCACCTACCTGAACCGGGGCGGTGGGATCGGCCGGGAGGAGGTCCTGGCCGGGATCGAGCGGGGGGCCAGGGTACCGGGCGGGGTCTGCGGTTTCTGGGGCAACTGCGGGGCCGCGGCCGGGGTGGGCATCGCCTTCAGTGTGTTGCTGGCGGCCACCCCTCTCACCCCCGGGCCCAGGCAGCAGGTGCAGGAGATCACCGCCCGGGTGCTGGGCGAGATTGCCCGGACAACAGGAGCGCGCTGCTGCCAGCGGGAAACGGTCACGGCCCTGAAGGCGGCGGCGGAAATTTCCCGGGGCTTGCTCCCGGTTCCCCTGCTGGCCGAGGCGGAGTTTGTCTGCGCCCAGTCGGCGCGCAACCGGGAGTGCGTGGGCGCGGCCTGTTCTCTTTGGGGCGCGGCCCGGTCCGCTTACCATGCCTGAGCTGCCCGAGGTGGAGGTGATCTGCCGGGGGCTTGCCCCCCTGGTGGTCAACAGAAAGATCGTTTCGGTCTCCTACAGCAACAAGAGGCTACGCAAGCCCTTCCCCAGAGCGAAAATGTATGCGCTGGCGGAGGGGTCTTTCATCCTCGGGGTGGAACGGCGGGCGAAATTCGTGATCTTGAGACTCACCGGCCGGGCGACCATGCTTTTTCACCTGGGGATGACCGGCAAGCTCGGGGTATTCCCGGCCGACACCCCCCGCCGCAAGCACGATCATCTGCGCTTTCTCCTCGATGACGGCAGGGAGCTTCGTTTCAACGATGCCCGCCGTTTCGGCTGCGTGGAGATTTTTTCCGCCGGGGAGCTTAAAGAGTACGATCCCTTTGCCGGTCTGGGGCCGGAGCCGTTTTCCGATGATTTTTCCGCCGGGTATTTGCTGGCGAAGGCCAAGGGCCGCAAGCAGCCTCTGAAGACATTTCTCATGGACAATCGGGTGGTGGTGGGTTTCGGCAATATCTATGCCAACGAAACCCTCTTCGCCGTGGGTCTCAATCCCCTGACCCCGGCCGGACAACTTTCCGGCAACGACTGGGAGAGGTTGATCGCCGCCGGGCGCAAGATCCTCAGCAAGGCCATCTCCATGGGCGGCTCCACCATCTCCGATTACGAGAACGCCAGCGGCGAGGCCGGATATTTCCAGCTCGAACTCGCGGTCTATGGCCGCCGGGGCCAACCCTGTCAAATTTGCGGCCAACCGGTCCGTCGGATCGTCCTTGGCGGTAGGGCCACATTTTTCTGTCCGGCCTGCCAGAAATAATTTTTCTGTCTCGTTGTTTTTTTCTTTTGACTACGCAAATAAGCGGATGTATAAGGGGGATATTTTCATCCCCTGGCAATGGGGAAGAGTTGGCCCGGCGCGGAACAGTCCGGGTTAAATTGCGTGTAAACGCGAGACATCAAAAACAAAGAGAGGAAGAGAACCATGAAGAAGACCACCGTTGCCCTTGCCCTGATGCTGCTTCTTGCTTCCGGCCTGGTAGCCTGCAAGAAGGCCGAAGAAGCTCCTGCCCCGGCTCCTGAGATGGCTGCTCCGGCCATGCCCGAAGCTGCCGCTCCGGCCGCTCCCGAGGCTGCTGCTCCCGAGGCTGCTGCTCCGGCTGCCCCCGAGGCTGCTGCTCCGGCTGCGAAGTAAGCTTTCTGTTTCGCAAAACTCCGGGCCGGATCAATCCGGCCCGGAGTTTTTTTATGCCTCCGCTCTCCCCTCTTCTTTCAAAATCTGCCTGTCTTGCACCCTGCGGGTATAAGTTTCGTAATGAGCAGGCAAGCTGCTCAACTCAGCTTTTCACCCTACGGGTATAAGTTTCGTAGTGAGCAGACAAGCTGCTCAACTCAGCTTTTCACCCTACGGGTATAAGTTTCGTAGTGAGCAGACAAGCTGCTCAACTCAGCTTTATCTAATGTCATCGCCACCCATCAGGTTTCAAAATTTCAACATCGCCAGCAAAGTCTTTGCCGCCTGCGCGATATCCTCTTCGCTGTGATGGCAGGTCACGGAGAATCGCAGCCGGGCCGTGCCTTCCGGCACTGTGGGCGGCCGGACCGCGGTGACGAAGACCCCTTTCTCCCGCAGTTGCCCGGCCAGCTCAAGGGCCGCCCTGCTTTCCCCCACCAGAACCGGAATTATCTGTGATGGCCCCAGCTCGGCCTGGAAGCCACCCTGGCGTAATCGGCTCTTGAATAGCCCGGCTTTTGCCAGGAGCCCCCGGCGCGGTTCCGGATCGGCGCGGACAATCCGGACCGCGGCCAGGGAGGCCGCTACCGCCGCCGGAGGCAAGGCGGTGGAGAAGATAAAACTCCGGGCCCGGTTGAGGAGATAGGCGACCATCTCACGGCTTGCCGCCACATAAGCGCCGTAGCTGCCCAAGGCCTTGCCGAAGGTGCCCATGGCCAGGTCAACTCTGCCGCTTAAGCCCTCCGCCTCGATGACCCCGCCGCCGTTATCCCCGAAGACCCCCGTGGCATGGGCCTCATCCACCATGAGCAGGCAGGCGTATTTCTCCTTGAGCCGGACCAGCTCAGGCAGCGGGCAACAATCGCCGTCCATGCTGTAGATGGACTCCACTGCGATCAGGGCCTTGCCGCGTCCCCGGTGTTTTTTGAGCAGCTCTTCAAGATGATCGATGTCGTTGTGGGCAAAACGCAGGAGACGGGCCCCGGAGAGACGGCAACCGTCAAGGATACTGGCATGATTGAGGCGGTCGCTGAAGATTACATCATGACGGCCGGCCAGGGCAGGGATGATCCCGCTGTTGGCCAGATAACCGGAGCCGAAGCACAGGGCCGCTTCCCGGCCTTTCAGCTCGGCCACCGCCGCCTCCAGCGCATGATGGAGAACCAGATCGCCGCTCATCAGCCGGGAGGCCCCGGCCCCGGCCCCGAATTCATCCAGAGCCCGGTGGGCCGCGGCTATCACCTCCGGATGTTCACTAAGGCCCAGATAATCGTTGCTGGAAAAATCAAGGAGCTCCCGTGCTTCCCCGGCCAGGACGATCCGGCCCTTCCTCCGTCTGGCCACCGGCCGCAGACTGCGGAGAAGGCCATGGGCTTCCCGCTGATCGAGCCAGGCCCTCAGCTCGTCCATAGCCTGCGGATCTCTGCGGCGAAGGAGCGGTCCGCTTCCGGGGCCCGGCCCCGCTGGGTGAGGTAGCCGCCGATCATCATCCCGTCGGCCCCGGCCAGGAAGGCGGAGCTTAAAAAATCGGCCAGGGCGGATTCGCGGCCCGCGGCCAGGCGGATAGCGGCCCGGGGCAGGATCAGACGATAAAGGGCGATGGCCTTCAGGATCGCGGAAGCCTCAAGGGGGGCCAGCCCGGCGCAGGGGGTGCCGGGCAGAGGGATGAGGACATTGAGCGGCACCGAGTCAATTTCGTATTCGGCCAGGGTTTGCGCCATGGAAATACGGTCGGCCTCGCTTTCCCCCAGGCCGAAAATGCCGCCGCTGCATACCTTTAGCCCGGCGTCTTGGGCCGCGCGGATGGTGTCGAGCCGATCGCTGAAGCTGTGGCTGGCGCAAATCTGTGGAAAAAACTCCCGCGAGCTTTCCAGATTGTGATGATAGCGGGTCAACCCCGCCTCCTTTAGCCGGGCAAGCTGGGCTTCGTTCAGGATCCCCAGGGAGGCGCAGACCTTGATATCAACCTCGGCCCGGATGGCGCGGATGATCTCGACCACCCTGACAAGATCGCTCTCTGGCAGGCCACGGCCGCTGGCGACCAGGGAAAAACGGCTCGCCCCGTTTGCTTTCGCCTCCCGGGCCGCGGCGAGAATCGTCTCCTGGTCGAGCAGGGGATAAACCGGGGCCTCGGTGCGGTAATGGGCGGACTGGGCGCAGAAACGGCAGTCTTCGCTGCACTGCCCGGATTTGGCGTTGATGATGCTGCACAAGGAAAAGGCCTCGCCCCGGTGGGCAAGCTTTACCGCAAGCGCCCGGCGCATGAGTTCTGCCAGTGGCAGGGCCGTAAGTTCGCGAAGATCGGAATGATTCACTTTCGTGTTCTTTCGTGGAGTTATCGGCGCCATTGCCGGGGGAAAAATAGGCGCAAGGTGAAAGGAGCAAGGCTATAAAGGGAGATGCAACTCATTACACCTTTAACCTTTCTCCTTTTACCTTGCTCCTTTTCCCTTCAACCTTGATCCTTATTTCAACCCGAAGACCCCGCCTTTTTTACGGGAAAAGGCCGGGGTGCGGGCTTCGCCCCGGTGCGACCTGAAACTCTCCTTTTTTCTTTCCGGCCTCTGCCTGGGCGTTGCCGCCGGCGGCTCGGGCAAAGAAGCCGCCGGCACCGGGGAGCCGCCGGCGGCTTCCTGGTAAAGGGAAAAAAGCAGCAGGCCATCCGGGTAATAGCTTTTCTTTTTCAACCAGCCCGGCCAGGGCTGACCCTTGCCGTGCTTGAAGAAAACCGGGAAGTTGCTCAGGAGCAGGCAGACTTCTTCCTTGATCGCCCGCTTGATGTTCAGGTGCTCCAGTCCGGCCTCGACCTGGCCGCGCAGATTCTGAAAAAAAGCGACCGCTTCCTTGCCCCTCGCCTCGTATTCGCGGAGATTGAAGCGCTCAAGCCCCCAGGGCAGCAGGAGCAGGGTGAAGAGTAGTTCCTCGGGCAGGGGGGTTTCCTGGGCATGCAGCCGATCTATAACCCGGCAGAGAGACAAGAGAAGGGCGTAAACCTGGTCTCCCTCCTGGTCGGCCTGTTCGATCATCCCGTCATAACAAGGAAAGAGGATAAAAACCAGGCCGCTGGCCACGGCCAGCTCAAGCCATGGGGCGCTGGCTCCGCTGCGCAGGTCCTTGAACAGCTCGTCGCGGATCCGGGAGTCCGGGCACAGGCGCAGAGTCTCCCGCTGGGCCATGACGGCCTGCCAGGTTTTCTCTTCTATGGCAAAGCCGGTCCGGGCCGCATGGCGGATGGCTCTCAGCATCCGTACCGGGTCGCGGATGATCCGCCGTTCCGGTTCTCCCACCAGGCGGACGATCCGGTTGTCGAGATCGGCCACGCCCCCGGTGTAATCAATAATCGTGAAATTCTCGATCTCGTAGAACAGGGCATTGATGGTCAGATCGCGGCGAAAGGCGTCCTCGGCCTCGGTGCCGAAGGTGTTGTTGTGGGCCAGAACCTCGTCTTCTTCCTGGTCATCGAACTCGCTCTGGCAACGGAGAGTGGAAACCTCGATGATTTTGCCGCCGTGGAAAAAGACCTGCACCAGCCGGAAACGGCGTCCGATAATCCGGCTATTGCGGAACAGGGTACGCAACTGCCCGGGCCGGGCGTTGGTGCTGATGTCGAAATCCTTCGGCGTTTTGCCCAGGTAAAGATCGCGCACCGCGCCGCCCACCAGGTAGGCGGAAAAACCGGCGTCCCGCAGCCGGTGCATTACCTTGAGGGCCTCGCGGTCTATGTCTTTGCGAGAGATGGGGTGCGCGTCCCGAGGAATGATCAAAGGGGTGGGCAGGTTTTCTTCGGCAGGCAAGGCCTCTTTATGACGAGACGGCAAGACGGTTGTCTCCGGTCAATATACGGCCGCCGGTTCCTTGTACACGGACTCGGCCTGGGACACGAATTGATCGAACACCTCGCGCACCGTGAGGATTTCCTTCATCTTGAAGACATTCTCCCCGGAAAAGACCAGGCCGTCCTCGATATTGCCCTCACA
>Ga0172371_10005896_pt1 | contig 18024 bp, 18 predicted proteins | sample Lak12m_FD_114543 | JGI IMG/M metagenome (GOLD analysis project Ga0172371, IMG submission 114543) | Freshwater microbial communities from Kabuno Bay, South-Kivu, Congo - kab_022012_12m | ecosystem: Environmental > Aquatic > Freshwater > Lake | place: Democratic Republic of the Congo: South-Kivu...
GACTTACGCAATGATCCCTCTGCACGCTTTCGGTCAGTGATGTCTCTGTTCGAGACACGTCTTCCACGTGGTTCGCCTGCGTATCCAAGAACGCCTTGACAAGCATGATTGATCCATCGTTCTGTGCCATCCTTGCGAATAATCTTGAAATCGAACGAAGTTGGAGCAAACTGTGAATTTTCTTCCGCTTCGCTGAAATGACTCAGAAGTGCGTCCCTGTCAGCCGGGTGAACGATCCGTTTGAGCAATTCCGGATCATCCATGAATTCGCGACGAGAATAGCCGGTAATACGTTCACAAGACGGCGACATATAGACGATGACTCCGGCGGTGCCGACCCAATAATCCCAATCGTGAGTAAAATCAGCTACTATGCGGTAACGTTCCTCGCTTTCCTTCAAGGCCGCTTCCGCCTGCCTGCGCTCCTTTTCTTCTCGCCCACGAATCAGTCGGCTCTGCAGGACCGGGGCGACATAGTCGGCCAGGGTTCGAAGCAAGACAAGGTCCTTTTCGATATAATCAGTCTCCTTGTTGGCTACAACAAAGCCGCCGATAACCTCATCTCGATATATTATCGGTACCGCGGCGGCTCGACCGATGGGGATGTGGCCTAACGGGACGGATAAGCCTTCATTTGAGAATAGGATTCTCTTCTCGATGAGAGCTTTACCCCAGAGGCCTCCCCACTGCTCTCGGTGGAATACTACGTCCTTACTTGGTACCTGGCATCTATCCCAGACTTCTCTCGTCATGGAGGGGCACACAAACCGCGCTTCATCGTCTATGTACCCAAAAATGCCATACTTGCTCTCCAGCGCCTCCAAGATCACTTCCAGCACCGCCCCATACATTGTTTCGTCGGGAAGGGTAAGAAATATTCCTGCAATTTCGTCTCTGGTGTTCAGCAAGTGCTGGGCGTCTCGGAGCTCTGCCTCTGCTTTCTTGCGCTGAGCGATCTCCTGTTCCAGGTCTTGCATCTTTTTCTGCAGCTTACTCACTACCCGCTCATTGTAGCGCTCCAGCAAAATTCCTGGGGCTTCCAAGGGCTGCTTCCTGGGGCGGAGCTTCCCTTCCGTGAGCTCTGAAACTGTCTCGTTTATGATCCCTATGAACTCGGCCGGTTCGATAGGTTTGCGGACGAACCTGTGAGCCCCCATCATCATGGCCAAGTTTTCGTCGTGCTCATCTACGTAAGTAGCAGTGTAGAACACTAAGGGAATTCCGCGTAATCGCGAGGATTGTTTGACTTGCATGCACAACTGGAATCCGTCCATGACAGGCATGAGAATGTCAGTGACAATAATATCGAAGTCGCAGGCATGTAGCCTCTCAATGGCTTCAGCTCCGTTTCCGGCCGAAGCCGTCTCGTGACCAAGACCTTGCAGGAGGCTCTCCAGCAGGTACCGACCTTCTTCGTTATCATCTACAATTAGAATTCTCATCTTTCTTGGCTCCACTAAGACTGCCCGACCTCAGCTCTTGAAGTAATTTTCTATTTCCTTGACAAATGTCTCGGGATCAATCGGTTTTTCGATGTAGCCCGTACATCCGGCCTCCAAGGCTCTCTCCCTGTCGCCGACCATTGCGTAAGAGGTCAAGGCAACAACAGGGATTCCTCCATCTGCCTTGGACGACCTTATTCTCTTCGTTGCCTCCAGCCCACTGATGTCAGGTAGTTGGATATCCATAATGATCAGATCCGGCCTCTCCTTGATCGCCATTTCAACGGCCGTGGCTCCGCTTCTCGCCTCGATGACCTTATATCCGGACTTTTCCAGAATGAACCTGACCAAATACAAGTTGGTTTCGTTGTCCTCAACTACCAAGATCCGTTTCATGTCCTCCTCCGTGTGGGCCCCTGTACACCAACGGCAAAATGACCGTGAATTCGCTGCCCTGACCGTAAGTGCTGCTTACGCGAATGTCTCCGCCCAAGAGAGAAGTCAATCTCTTGCAGAGGTACAAGCCAAGACCCGTGCCCTCGTGTGCCTTGGTGAGAGAAGTGTCAATCTGCTGAAACGGGAAGAACAATTTTTTCATGTCCTCCTCTTTGATTCCTATCCCCGTATCGGCGAACCGCAGTTCAATTGTATCATCTCCCACGGCTTTCGCGGAAACCTTCACGCTTCCCTGATCGGTGAACTTGACGGCATTCCCGATTATGTTCATTAGTATTTGTTTGACGCGTCTCTTGTCGCTGACAAGCGGGAGCCGGGACGGCAAGTCACGGATAAGCTCCAGACCTTTCTCGGCTGCCAGGGGTACGAAGGTCTCGAGCACCGAGGCTACAACCTCTTCCAGTTCGAACCGTTCTCTCAGGAGCGTCACCTTGCCGGCTTCTATTTTTGCTATGTCCAAGACGTCGTTGATAAGACCCAGCAAATGATCCGCGCTGTTCTTGACCATCTTGAGCTGTCTCTCTTGCTCTTCGGTAAGCTCCCCTGCCAACCCCAACAGCATGATGCCGGTGAATCCTATAATCGAGTTCAGAGGGGTCCGGAGCTCATGGCTCATGCTGGCCAAAAATACTGATTTAAGACGATCGGTTTCCCACAGACGGGCGTTGGCTGCTTCGAGCTCCAAGGATCTCTCCTGCAGTTGCTCGGTCCGTTCCCTGACAAGGTCTTCCAAGTGAGTACGGTACTGACGCAACTCTTCCTCGACACGCTTGCGCTCCGTGATGTCCACTAGTACGCAGATGTTGCCGGTGATGCGGCCTTCGGCGTCATGCAGAGGCGAGGCATAGATGCTGTAATCTATGGGTATGCCGCCGCGCTTCTGCCGTCTGACTTCCACGCCGTCCAGGGTCTTACCGCTGCGTATCGTTTCTCGAAAGCGTCTGAATTGGTCTTGGCTCTCGACCGGTACACTCGGAAGTGGGCGGCCCATGACCTCCTGGGCACTCCAGCCGAGCATCTTCTCAGCCGCCGGATTCCAAACGGCTCGCACGTTTCCGTCCAGATCGAGGCCGATGATGGCGGTGGGAGCGGCTTCGATGATGGCCCGAAGCAGGTCGTTTGACTTCTGCAGTTCTCTCTCGGCGTGTTTGTGTTCAGTGACGTCGCGAAAAACCGTGAATCCCATTCGACCCCACAAGGGGTCCTCAAGGGCCACAGAATCAGCAATGATATCCCTAACGGAGCCGTCTCTCTTTACGATTTGGAGCGGAATCTCCGAGGTGCCGCCCTCAGACCAAAACGCTTCGCGGATTTCCGGCAACCTTTTCTTTGACTCGGAAGCAAGAAAAGCCTCGGGACGACGGCCCAACACTTCCTTTCTGTCAAGACCCAGTATCTGGAGGCACTTGCTGTTGACGGTAACGATCTCCCCTTGCCGGTTGCTTGCATACATTGCCATAGGAGCCTCGTCATAGAGTTGACGAAATCGTGCCTCACTCGCTCTCAGAGCGTCTTGCGCCAACTTGCGCTCAGCGATATCCCATGCGAGATCTGCCAGCCATGACACCGTGGAAACGTCCTGGACAGCGTAGTCGGCCGGTTTGTTTCCTACGCCCAGTATTGCGACGACCCGGTTTCCGCGGAACACCGGAATGACCAATTCCCGAACGACTTGCGCATGTCCTGGAGGTAGTCCCTTCCGGTGAGGGAGTGCAGAGTAATCGTTGTGAACCACCGCGCGACGCTCACGAATGCAGTCTACCCACACACCGGCTTCACTAATGTTGTAGTGGAGCCCCTTGCCCTCTGCTGTGCACATGGTATGAATTGTGTTTGACGACCAGGCCTGGAGCGACAAGGTCTCTTGATCCGCCTCAAGAAAATGGTAGAAGCCGATCCGGCTGCCGGTCAGGGCCTCGGCTTTGTCCAATGTGGCCTGGAGGAGTTCCTCCAACGTGTGGGCATCAGCGAATTCCAGCAGGTCGAGGCGAGCAAGACGGACTCCTTCTTGCCGGTTGCGCTCGGTGATGTCACGAATTATGCCCCGATATGAGACAATCGTACCCTTGTCGTCCCTCACGGCTGTTAGAGAGCAATGAGTAACCATCTCTTCGCGGTTCTTCTTTTTGACTACTACCTCGTATTCCGCGGTACCCCTTGCGTTAACCATTGCGAGTATCCGTTTCCTATCTGGCGGGTGCGCGTAGACATTCCGCTCCAGGTCAAGACTCAAGATCTCCTCTTTGGTGTCGTAACCGAACATTGCGACACCCTTCCTGTTCATGTCGAGGATCCTGCCTTCGGGGCATGTGATAAAGAGGCCGTCGAAGGATTCCTCAAATAGAGTTCTGTATTTCTCCTCGCTTTCTTTGAGAGCTTTTTCAGTTCCGCGAAGCCTGGCTTCCGACTCCTCCAGTTCCTTCACTCTGCGACGAAGCCTCTCCAATTCTCGGGCGACCTGTTCTTGGGTCAAGTCTTGGTCTTCCATGATCCCACTCCCTATTGCCGAATGGACTATGGACGTTGCTCCGCGGACGGTTCTGGGACCCAGTCTGTAAGGCGAGCTCGTTGTCATTACGAGCGAAAGGAGGACATGACATTCGGACAAAAATTGTCGCAATCGCTCCAAATGCTGAGCAAAGTCAACCGGCGATTGCCGCTGGAATCCCAGGTGGTCGAACAGCACGCCCCATCAACATGGCCTGGTTTGGGGTGATTCGGTTCACGTCTTTCCCAGATGCAACAAAAACTCGCGATTGCCTTTGGGGCCCTTGATGGGGCTTTCCACTTCGCCCAGAACCTTGAACCCATTCTCTGAGGCAAATTGCCGGATCCCGTCCACGGCTCGCCTTATCTTTTCAGGGTCACGGACCACGCCACCCTTGCCCACGTCCTCGCGACCGACCTCGAACTGGGGCTTCACCAGGACCACGAGCCAGCCGCCGAAAGGTAGGAATTCTCTCAGACGAGGCAAAACCAGTTTCAGGGAAATGAATGAGAGATCCGCCACTGCCGCATCAATGGCGCAGGGCAAAGCGGACGGATCGAGGAACCGAATGTTGGTCCGTTCCAGGACCGTAACTCGGGGATCGGTGCGGAGGCTCCAGTCAAACTGTCCATAACCGACGTCCACTGCGATGACTCGAGCAGCGGCTCGCTCCAGCAGGCAATGGGTGAAGCCGCCCGTGGACGCTCCGGCATCCAGGATGGAGAGACCCGCGGGATCCAATCCGAAGGCATCCAGCCCAGCCCCGAGCTTAATTCCCCCGCGGCTCACGTAGGGCACCTCGTCGTGTTTGACGCTTACTTCAGCATCGAACGCGACTTCCTTTCCGGGTTTCTCGATTGTTGTTCCGGCCACCGCCACTTTACCCGCCATGATCAGAGCTCTAGCCCTGTGGCGAGAAGGCGCCAGCCCCCTGTCCACCATAAGTGCATCGAGGCGGGTTTTGGACTTCCCTGAAGACATGGGGCTCGTGAGGGTTAGGTGCTGACCCGCAGATCAGGAACCGGGTACGATGGTAAAGTCTAGGACGTCCACTATGCTGAAGCCGTAATACAGGTAAACAGAGCCGGTCCCCAGGAAATCCACCGGATTGTGAATCGTGAAGTGGTAGCTGTATTTGCCCCTGCGGCCCTGGAGACGTATGGTTTCTTCATACTGCCTGGAATCGGGAAGCTTGATTATGAATTTGAGCGGGATCTCCGACATGGAGCCTGCAAACGAGAAGCGGATCATGAGCGTGAGGCGATCCTTGAAAAGATCAGCATTGAGAGTTCGAGCGTTGCCTAGGAATTTCAGCTGGTTGTCTCTCAGAGCCGCGGGGCCGAACTGCAAGTCGTAGATGGATACTCTCCCGGGCATCTCCCATGCAAGCTCACCGGCGGCTTCCTTCCCGGACTTAGCTTGTGGGGGCGTTTCCTTCTGTGGCCCCTGCGCCAGTACTGACCCGGCGAAAACGGCAACCAGAACGGCGCAGACCATGAACAGCCCGCGGAGAACGCGGATAGCCGATTGCCCGGCATACCGGATCGTTGTTCTCCCGAGGGCCATCATGCCCCCCACCACTTCGGCGTAATAGGCTTGGGTGAAACCGTCGGACCTCCGCCTGTGCGTCTAGGCCATCCCACGGCGTCTGCCGGACGAGCTTGTCCCGGAATTTCAGCCCCTCGCTCTTGTCCCGGCGGAACCTCGGGCTCCACGCCTTCGGTGATGAGATCAATCAGGCGCCGGCTTGGGGTGGGTTCCGGTTCCCCGCCCACGGAGGGTGTCTGCTTCTTCAGTCGTGATCCCATGGAACTGAACAACCAGGAGATCACGATAATGACTATCAGTGGCAGAATGCTGTAAAAAATGTTCTCGAGGTTTTCCATGACGCTTACTCCCGTAGAGTCGCCAAACGTAACCCTGATAATCAGTTTGCCACAGTTTGGCCCGTCGTTCAACGGGTTCTGCAGGGGCCCGGGCAAGGCTTGCCGAGGAACGGCAGTCCTTCGCCTGAGTCAGACCGTTGAAGTCAGAACTTCTTCCTGATGTCCCGGACTCGCCTCGCGGCCCAGCCCACAAGGAACAGAAAACCCACTATCCCGACCAGCAGGACGATGCTGACAACTTGCCTGGGAGCCCAATCCTCTATCAACTGCTGGACCAAATCCAGCAAATATGAAACAGGAAACGCCAACACGGCGAAAGCTATAGCCTTGTCGAGCAGAGTGGCGGGCGGTGGTCCTTCGAAGGGCTGCTCGGTCGTCTCCAGCTCGGTCATTTCCTTGTCTTGGGGCGGCAGTCCTTGTTTTTCGTTCTCCGGCATGGTTCCATTGCCTCTTGGTTAATCAATGAAGTGAAAGACATACACTGGGCTCGGCGGTGCTATGGTGATCGCCAAGAAGGATGCCGATAACGGCCGTGCTCTGATGGGGCGTCCAAGATGTCTGGCCCACAAGAACAGTCCCTCCCCCCCGGATGCCTGTATCCTTGCCATTGTCCCGAATAAATTCCGCACGCCCCGTCGCTGTCAACGCACGCGATAGGTTTCGTCGTCGGAAATATCCTGGACAGCGATTGCGCCAACCGGCACGCGGGAGGTCTTGTCGAATATCCTCCGGCCGTTGCGATACAAGCATGTTCTGTAGAGCATCTTGTTGCGCTCCAATCTGACCAGGAGGCGCTGATTGGGGCACCGGCCCTTGTTGTTGACTTCGCAGGCCTTGTCGTCGCCCCTATCGGGGCAAGGCTGAGTGACCTGCTCAACGCGCCACAATTCCCCGGGCTCGCAGTACTCTTCGTGGAATTCGTCACCGTCTCTGAAGAAGCGCACTCCGACCAGGTTGGTCACCAGAGTCCCCGGTCGCAGGCCTTTGAAGATGTTGATCCTGGAGTCACAGTTCGGGCAAAGGAAATATGATCGGCCGATGGGAATCTTCCGTTCCGGCACCGTCGTTGCGGTCCCGCATTGGGAGCATGTCAAGTCCATGTCTTCACCTTAGCGTGAATATAGCGCACCGAGAGCCGTCCGGCAAATTGTTTCGGAATGGTCGCACCGCCGGTCGCCGGAGTTGAAAGAAGTCCATAAAGCCATTGGCGGTTCCGAAGAGGATTTGCGAGATTCGTCTTTGAGGGTTGTTGCCGGGACCGGGACCTTGGGGACTGTATCAGAATTCGACCAGGAGGCTCCATCGTGCCACGGTGAGCCCTCACCCTCAATGCTTGTGACTTAAGGATAAGGGCAGGAATCAGATCCGTCGCCCCGACGAAAGTCGGGGTCCAGAAATCCGGCGGGACACGGGATTGACGGAACTGGATTCCGACTTCCGTCGGAATGACGAGTCCCTGGCTTCGTGGAAATACAGAGTCCCGGCCAAGAGTAGTAGAGCTTAAGTCACCGGCATTGGCCCTCTCCCTGAGGGAGGGGTTAGGATCAGTTGGCTCCAACAGCTCCCTCTCCCCCCGGGAGAGGGATGGGGTGAGGGTTGCACGACGGAGCCTTCTGCCGAATCATGGCACGATCTCAACAGTTACCAGACTGTTGAGACAGTTTCAGTTGAGCCTGCCCGGAGAAATCTCAGGAGGCGCGAAAAGACGTCCAAACCACCCGGAATATTCAGGAAGGAGATGCTTCCGGCGGGACGCTTTCTAAACCCTACTGACTCGTGTGGACGCGATTGAGTCTGTCCTTCGAGATCCGCCGACCCACGGCGTCATGGACCACGACGTACGTGCGGCCCCGAAGGTAGCTCAAGGAGAATCGGACCCTATAAAGATTCAGGGTCGCTATCAGCCCCGAGTCCCACGCGTTGCTTGCCAGTCTAGCCTCAGACGGGGGCGCATCGGACCAGGCGAGTATTCTGTCCCTGTTTGATTTGAGCTCCTTGGCGTCAAGCCAGGCTATACCTGTGGAAACCGAACCGTCACGGGGCTCGATCTTGTTGAGCATCACCAACTCGTTTCCCGACCTCTTGAGAATAACCAGACTGTCGTGAGGCGCCGGCTGGTCCATCTTCATCCCGCGGCTGACAAACCCGCGCGGGCAGACAAAGGCCTTTTGAAAAACTTTGTTCGGCCATTCCCAGCAGCAAGGGTACAGGTACCAGGCCCCAAGGGTGCGATCGCGGTAGAGCATCCTCACCAGCTCTCGCAAACCGCTCCATCTCCTTATCACCGGTGCGCGTCCGTGATAACATTCCAGGTCGAGGAAGACGAAATTGGACTCGGACCTCACGTCCGGAACGTGCGCGACAAGACTGCGAATCAAGTCATTTCTCGTCGCAGCGGCTCCCTTCCAGTCCTTGCTTAGACCAGCGTGAAAGAGCACCATGAAGGCCAAGGCGACAACCGCAACAGAAATGGACGCGATCCTCGCCGTCTTTCTCCGCGGGGCCGTGGCGAGAGCAGCGATCAGGATGGCCACTCCACATGAAGCCGAGGAAAATATTCGGCTAGCCCAGTTGAAATCGAACCACGCGAGGTTGCCGTCGGGAACCAGTCCGCACTTGGCCATGAGAGTCTCGGCGAGTTTCGGTGTTGAGCTGCCGTAACCCGCCAGTTGGTAAGGCAACATGCCGAGAAAGGCAATCCCCAGGCCGACGAGCAGGATGCAGCCCAGATAAGACTTCTTTCGCCGGAAAACATCAGCGGCATTTCCGTCATTTCCTGTTCCCGCGACCGCAAGTATGAGTGCCGAGATCGCCGCTGCCATCAGCATCGCCAGCAGCCACGCCCAGCCGTCCGAGGAAATCCATGTAAAAGGCGCAACAAGGTAAAACGGGAGCAGCGCGGGATATGACCAGAGAAGCTCGGTCGGCGGCAAGAAGTGACGTTGTGCCACTGCTCCGCCGCTCAGGAATAAGAAACGAATTGCAAGCGCCAGCGAAAAGGCCGACGACATCCCCACGCCTAGTCTCAGTGGAAATCCAGTGTCCGAGAACCGGTCCGCACGCAGGCTGAACACCGGCCAAACCAAGAGCGGCACCAGAAATAAGAGAAAACCGGAAGATTCGTACGTGAGAAAAGACGCCACGTACAAAACCACCGGAAGCCACAGGCCGGTCCAGTCCTTAAATTTCGTAGCCCATGATTGAAATGCCAGCACCGACGCCCAGAACAACATTAGCGCAAGTCTGGAGTTGTCAGTGAAAAGCACGTAAGTCAGGCAGGAAACCGTCGGCAGGAAGAACGCCAGGAAAACAGCTAAAACGACGAACAGGCGCCGCCCGGGAAATGCACGGGAAAGCGCAAATCCCATCAGAACACTGGCACCTGCAAGAAGCAGCAGAGAGCAAAAGTGAAAGACGGGCTTGTTGAACCCGAAGATCTCAAAGAGGCCTATCCAGTAAACCCCCTCGATTGGCCGTAGGAACTCCCTGGCGTATTCCAGAATCGAATATGGGAAGCTGTTCCAGAACGGGCAGGCAAGAACCCACCAGTCGTCCCCGTCGAACCCGATATCACCGGTCAAGACTGTCAGAGCGATACAGTAAAGAGCCAGCCCCCCCGCGGCATACCACAAATAAGTGTAACCGCCTTCATGTCTTTCTATGTTCACTTGCACTGTAGACTTCTGGTTCAGGGGAATGATCCGGCACCGCCTGACTCGTGCAGGGGGTCTACATCGTATACCAGAGCCGCAGTGGTATGAAAAGATTAAAGTTTACTCTAACGTAAGAAAACTGCTAACATCCCGGCCCGGGTTCCGTGCTCGGAAGCCTTCTCATTGCCGAGCACGGTCTCAATTGCACCTGAATTGGAAACCATGGACGTTGGAACAGGATGCTAAGATGCCAGGTCTTGAACTCCCGGTGAGCGCGTTCATCCTGGCCGGTGGACTGGGCACCAGACTCCGACAGGTCGTTCGCGACAGGCCCAAACCCATGGCGCCGGTGGACGGAAGGCCATTCCTGGAGATACTGGTCTTCTGCCTTGCACAAAAGGGCGTCCGGGACTTTGTGTTCCTCACAGGATACAGAGGTAACGCGATTGAAGAACACTTCGTGGAACACAGGCCGCCCGGCGTGTCCATAGCATTCTGCCGGGAGGAAGAGCCCCTGGGCACGGGCGGAGCCGTCAAGCACGCTGAAAGATTTGCGGGTGATCCCACGCTACTCGTTAATGGAGACACCTATTTCGATTGCGACCTTAAGGCGCTATACGACTTCCACACGGACAGGAGGCCGCTTGTAACTCTGTCACTGCGGGGTGTCCGGGACGTGAGCCGTTACGGTTCGGTTACCGTTGACGACAGGGGATTCATTACCGGATTCAGGGAAAAGGGTGAGGGCCCAGCAAGAGCCGGCCTCATAAACGCCGGGGTTTCGATGCTATCCATGCCATTCATCAAGAGCCTGCCTTCCGGTCGCGCATTTTCCATGGAGAGGGACGTCTTCCCCGAGGTCGCGCGATCAGGTAAGATGGCGGGACTGCGCCAGAACGGCGATTTCTTCGACATCGGCACCCCGGAGAGTTACGAGGCGTTCTCTTTATTCATGAAAGAGCGCCGATTGAGGTGAGAGTGTTCCTGGGGGGAACCTGTGGAAAAATGTCTCCGGGGGACAACTTTTCTGCAGAAAAGTTTTCCCCCGGACCCCTTTCCAAAGACTCCCAACATTTCGGCGGCTTCCGCTGGTCGCCACTGGATGGAAGTTCAGGTAGGATGCGGTGAACGAGGAGAACCGCATCAGTCGAGGAGCGGATGGGAAACCAGCTCGGTATTCTGTGGCCTAAGTTCGGTCTCATATTCTGGTGCCACTGCCGGCTTGCCGGCAGTGTTTTCCGGCGAAGCTGTCGCCGCTCCTGCCCCTGATCCGGCAACGAAGAGGCGACCAGCGGGAGCCCCCGAGAGTCGGGAGTTTTTTGGGGAGAATTCACAGAGGAACGGAAATCCCATCCTTGCGGACCCGCCAAAAGTGCCAGGCCATCAGCGGAACCATCATGCCGGGGAACAAGAGTATGTGCCATGCGTACAGCCTTACGAGAACGGCATCAGCAACCTGTACCGGCCCGAATAGCAGCGAACGGACAGCGGGGCCTGCAACGGGAATGGTTGCCGCAAGGTTTCCGGCGACCGTCCAAGCCCACAGAGCCCTATCGTCCCAGACGAGGAGATAGCCGGTGAAGTCAACCAGAACCGTTCCCACCAATAATGTCATCCCGATTATCCAGTTGAGCCTTCTCGGAGGAGCGAACGCACCTGAGACGAAAACCCTGACCGCGTGCAGAACCAGAAGGATCACCATTAGTTGGCCGCACCAATAATGAAGGTTTCGTACGAAAAAGCCGTACGGCGCCACATGGGTGACATGCTGCACCGAGCCGTACGCTCCTGCTGCACTGGGAACGTAGTGGAGCATCAGCAGGGCTCCGGTCACGGCTTCCAGGACGAACATCCACAATGCCAGGCCGCCCAGGCACCATGTAAATGTAACTCGCGAAGACGGTTCAGGTATAGAGCGGGGATGAAGATGCAGGACAAACGACCGGAACGATCCTTTGGTCATTAAAGGGCCTTAGTGATTCTCGACGAGACGGAGTCCTCCGCCATCTTCGGTTTTGACTTGGAGTCTGGGCATGGGCTTCTGTGCCGGCCCTTTCCTTATCTTACCCTCCACGTCGAACTCGCTGCCGTGGCAAGGACACTCGAAGAGCTTTGTTTCAAGGTTCCACTCTTGGCGGCATCCCAGATGAGGGCACCGGTCGTCAAATGCGACTATGGCTTCTCCGTCATTTTGTCTGACCAGCCATGCTCCGGCATCCGGCCAGCGGAAAGGCGCCCCGGCTTGGAGCTTGGCTAGGACCTCCTTTGGGACCTGCCTCACCTTGCGGCTTTCAGCGCTGAAAGCTGAGAACCTTGCCGCGCCCCATCCTCCCATTATGGCAACCAAGGACGCGAACCCCATAAGCAGATGCTTAAGGAAAGAGCGCCTGTTGGGAGGGGCGGGGTCGGTTACGGGCTGGGGCGTGCTTTCTTGCATGATCTTGATAAGTACAGTTTTTTCGCAAATGCGGTCGCTGATACACAACGGGCACAGTGATGGCGATGCCAGGGCAGTAGGGGCGGGGTTTTTCCCCGCCCGGTATCCGATACCCTGTGAAGCCGGCGGGAATAAACCCCGCCCCGACATTCGGCACGGCGCTCTATGGCCATGCTTCCGGGTGCCCAACGTCTTCAGTGCGCTGCGCCGCTTGCCTCAGCAACCCTGGTCGGGCAGCTTCACCGGTTTCTTGGCGGTGCCCGCTGCTTTGGAGGCCTTGTCGGCTTCGTCCTTGGTCTTGTACGGGCCTGAGACTATGCTTTTCGCGTCCGCGGGCTTCTTATCAACGATCGAGACCTTCCCGGCCGCGTCTTTTGTTACGTAGAACTCCCCCGGGTCGGCGGCGACAACAACTCCGGCAACTCCAAACGCGATCAGAGCCGCCACAACCACCATCAATCTGGCAATTCTAACCTTCATCAGCTGAACCTCCTGCTTTTACTGCGACGTACATATCACAAACGAGCGTGAACTGAACCACTCATTTGTCGTAAGGCGCCCATTTCTCCCCCAGACCAGCCAGAAAAAACGCAGCCAAAGCCATCGCCACTACAATCAGCACCATTAATTCCAGCGGAATCCCGAACACTTGCTGAAGCGTCAGTCTGCCCAGATCGGTGCTCTTGTAAAAGCTTCCCCACAATGGGAATCCCGCGGCAAAGACCCAGATCCCTGCGATCATGCCAACGAGGAATACTATGCTGTCCAGCTTGCCGGAAGCAACTCCCACTATAGCCGTTCCGGGGCAGTAACCGCCGATCACGAAACCAAGCCCGAAGAGCACTCCGCCCACAATCTGAGGTAACAGATATGTCTCAAGAAGCGTGTAATCCAGCAGCACCGAATAATCGAAGAGACCGGCCCAACTGAGCAACACCAGTCCTACCATCGCTGTGACCACGGCTGAAAACATCACTCGGAGCACCCGCATGTCCCTGAAATAGAATATGTTGGTCAAATTGCGGGAGTCCCCGAATCCGGCTCGCTCAAGAACGAACCCGAACAGAAAGCCTACTATTACTGCGACCACAAGGCTCGCAGTGTAACCGAAGCCGCCGAGCAGGTACATTGGGCCGGTCATTACCATTGCCTCCTGACGAAATATGCTGCGATGAAAGCCGTTGCGAATACAGTCATCATGAATACCCAGCTCCCAACCGCCAGAGTCGCTCCTCCGCTGAGGGCCTGGCCGCTGGTGCATCCCATGGCGAAGCGTGTGCCTACACCGCCGATGACCCCGCCCGCAAACGCAAGGGTCAACCTCAGCCCGACGCCGGCGGTCGGGCCTCGGCCCACGCCCGGCCGGAACCGCCGCGCGGTCAGGACTGCTACCACTCCACCGGCAAATACGCCCACGACTTCAAACACCATCCAGTTCATGAATGGGTGTTTCTTTCCTTTGCCGTAGAATTCCTGGTAGTAAGCGTTCTTTTCCACGGTTTCCGGCGCCACGATGTGCGCCGCCACCGCCGATGTCCTCGCAATGGCCCCGGAAGCCCCGAGTCCTGTTCCCATGAGATAAAAAGTCAACAACAGCACCAGCCCGAGAGCTACCCCGGCCAGGTACGGATTCCAGAATCCTTTTGCGTAATCGGGTTCAGTCATTTCATTCCCCTTGGTCATTTTCGGCCTGCATCGGCCGACGGCTCCGCAACCGAAGTTGCCGCTCCTTTGAACGATGCGCCGACTGCCAGTTTGTCAGGTACTCCGAGGCCACTGGAAGCGACTTTCTCCGCTGTGACGGCCTGCCAGAGCACCTTCGCAGGGTCGTTGACCGGCGGCTCCGTGGGGCACAACACCATCAACCTTGACGTGAGCTGGAAGATTCCCGCCACCAGCAAGGCTATCAGCGAGAGCGCTACCGTGGCCACGATTCCCGCCACGACCATCCGGCCTCTTTTCTCATGCAGTGAGTTCGCTGCTTCCTCTTCGTCCGTCGGGGGTGCAGCCGCTTCAACCTGTTCAGCCGCCTGAGCCGTCTCCTCGACGGATGTCTCGGCTGCCGGTTCCTCCTGGACTTTCTCTTTGATCTCTTCAGTCATTATTTCAACTCCTCCGGTTCATGGGTTCGCCTCTGCAATCCTGTCATTAGATCACTTGAGGCGGGGACCCGGAGAAAACGATGAGGGCCCTGAGACTCATGCCGCCCAGCAGGACCAACAAGTCTGCGCCGACGACCAGCAACTTGGGCATGGCTCCGTATTCGTAGTACTCAACGATGCTCAGAATGAAAGGAACAAGTATCCCCAGCACCACCACGAGTATCCAGAAATATGGGCTCAACATCCCGGAGATGAGCATGTTGGCCGATATAGCGGCCTCCACGGACCGTGTGAGAGACATGAATACCAGCAGCATCAGGACGAATCCTTCCACGGCCAGGAATATCACGTGGCCCAGAGCAAAATTGGATAGAGTCCGGATCGTGTTGATGTCAATTACCGCGGCGCCCAACATGGCCACGGCCAGGCCGGTGGACATGGCGGAAGCGAAGAATAGCACCGGCATCATAGGGGTGTTCCAAAACGGCACGCCGTTCACAACCGCTATGAGCACCCCCGTGTACACCGCGGTGGCCACGGCCAGCCCACTTCCCACTATCTCCAGCGGCTTGAGGTATTTTTTTGCGTAACGGCCGACAAAGGTGATCTCGTTGAGGCCAGCCGCGTACACGAAGGCTACGGGTATGAACAGGGACAAGACGATAACGCCCCACGAGATCATGCTCTCCAGGTTATTTACTAGATAGATTTGCCGCCAGGGCTCCCAGAGTCCTGCTTCCAGGTCCAGGACCAGGCACGCAGTCCCCACCGCGACCAGCGGCCCCGAAGCGAGAGACCCTGCTCTGGCCAGCGCCTTGGACCAGTCGGGCGCAAGAAGATCGCAGGCCACCGCGGCTAAAAACGCGCCGGCCCCTGCTCCCGCGAGGAACAGATACGTTACTATCAGCCATCCCCACGCGCTCTCAGGCATGGTCAACTCCTTTTATAGAAAATCTTGGGACGAGTGTTCAGATCAGCCCTCAGCGGCTGTGCGCCGGTTTCGGCAATGAAGCGAGATATCTCGCTGTTTGGATCGTCCAGATCGCCGAATATACGAACCCCGGTGGGGCAGGTGGCCACACAGGCCGGAATACCGCCCTCCCGGACCATCTCTATGCAGAACCTGCACTTCTCGACGATTCCCTTCTTGTGCTCCAGTATGCGGACTTTGTACGGGCAGGCCTCCATGCAGTATTTGCAGCCCACGCATGTCTTGGGATTGACGAGAACCACTCCCTCCTTGGTGGTGTAGGTGGCTCCGGTGGGACAAACCCGCTGACATGGTGCGTTCTCGCAATGATTGCACTGGACCGGCACGAACCGCTTGGAATAGGACGGGAAATTGCCCCGTTCCAACTCCTTGATCCAGTTGTAGGCCTCGCTGGGCTCCAGCCCGTTCTGGTTCTGGCACGCCACCCGGCAGGCGTGGCACCCTACGCATCTCGTGGTATCTATAGCTATTCCGTAGCGTGGCATCTTTTACTCCCTCGATTCGGTCCTTAAGCGGAGCCCTCTCCATTGGAGATCGAGCCGCTCAACCCGTGGCCTTTTTTCATGTCTTGTGAACCTGTACGACTATTTCCCCGGACATGGCGTGGCCGAGAACCGGATCGAAATAGGTGGGGAGAAAATCATTGTAAGAAATACCGAACCCGAAGGCTGTCCTGAGATTCCTGGAAAAGACGCCGTACCCGCTGGGCACGAATATGCATTCCGGATGGATCCCTTCCGTGACCTTGGCTCTGGCCCTGCCTTTGCCGATGGCCGAGCTTATTGTCATGCAATCCCCATCCTTTATTCCCAATGCCTTTGCCCTCTCGGGATGAATCCATACTCGACCCCAGTCGTTGAGCTTGGTAATCTCCTTCAGGTATTTCTGGTTAATGGATCGGGCGTGGGTAAGATGGGCTTGCTTGCCGTGGATCAGCCTGAACGAGTGCTCGTCCTTGCCATCCGGCATGACCAGCGGCTCTTCCCATTCAGGCACAGCAGGCAAGTTCAGCTCCTTTAGCGTTGACGACGCCAATTCCAGCTTGCCGCCGGACGTCTTGAAGTGAGGCTCACCCGGCTGCCACTTGCCGCCGAGATCAATGACGCCCTCTTTCTTCAACTGCTCGAGAGTGATGCCGAACGGCTCCAAGCCGGCACGGTTGTAATCCTCCAGAGTGAAGTTGAAATACTTCTCGATTCCCAGATGAGGAGCCATACCGATGAGTATGTCCGCCATGGGCTTCGTGTCGTAGAGCGGCTTGATCACCTGTTGTCTGATTGCGACCTGCTTGCTGCTGTATGAGTGATTCGTGTGAACCACGTCGTCACGTTCCAGATAGTAGGACTCCGGGAGAATGTAATGGGAGATCGTCGCAGTCTCTGAGAGCACGTAATCAAAGCTCACCAGAAGCTCCAGCTTCTTGTACCCCTCAATCACCCGGGCCGGATTGGGACAGGTCCTCAAAGGATTGTTGTGGTATACGAACCCTGCCTTGAGCTTTCCCTGAAGCGCAAGCTCCGGTATGGCCTGACTCATGCCGATTCCTTTGGGAGTCAGAGGATAACGCTCGGGATCGCTGCTGCCGTCGGCCATTGGTCCGTCAACCGCGGGAGGGTTCGGGTGCTTCTTTGGATCCAACTTGCCCAGAGCAAACTTGGGAGCAAAGAACATTCCGCCGGTCTGATTGTAGTTGCCAAGGAGTCCGTTGACGCAGGCCACGGCCCTGACAAGCTGCAGGCTGTTCTTATACTGGGTGCCCATCGCGCCGTGATAGCCTCGGTGTATCACGGCTCTCGGCGCTTCCTTGGCCATGTCTCTTGCGAGCTTGATTATGGTCTCTTTGGGAATGGTGGTCTTTTCTGCCGCCCAGGCGGGAGTGTAATCTTCCAGCTTCTGTGCCCACTCATCGAAGCCTTCGGTGTATTTCTCGACAAATTCCTTTTGGTACAGTCCTTCCTTGACCATTACATGGGCCAGGGCCAATAACAGAGCCAGATCCGTCCCGGGCCGAATACGGATCCATTGATGCCCGAGCGTGGCCATCTCGCTGAAGCGAGGGTCTACCACCACGAACCGCGCACCCTTTTCCTTGGCCTTTTCCAGATCACGCAATTGTCTCAAGTGAAGGCCCGCGGCCGGATTCCTGCCGATGAACAACACCATGCGGGAGTTCTCAAAATCGTGCTCAGGCTTGGGATCCCCTGTAGTCAGCCACCATCCGATGTTGCGCGGAAGGAAGCACGTCGCGCCGTGAGAAAACACGTTCGGCGATCCCAAGGCTGCCATGAAGCGCTTCGTGAGAGCTTCGTTGCCTTCGGGATACTGAAGCCAGAAAAGGGATTCCGCCCCGTGCTTTTCAGAGATGGCGCGCACCTTCTCGCCAATCTCCTTGTAAGCCTGCTCCCAGGATATGGGCTGAAACTTGTTGGGTCCCACTTTCTTCAACGGGGACTTGATGCGATCCTTGCTGTACACGTCGTGGAGCATCCCGTGCCCTTTGGCGCATATCCGGCCGAGGTTGTTCCCGGCGAGAGGATGCCCTTCGGCTTTCCAGATCTTGCCGTCCCTC
>Ga0172371_10005897_pt1 | contig 18022 bp, 7 predicted proteins | sample Lak12m_FD_114543 | JGI IMG/M metagenome (GOLD analysis project Ga0172371, IMG submission 114543) | Freshwater microbial communities from Kabuno Bay, South-Kivu, Congo - kab_022012_12m | ecosystem: Environmental > Aquatic > Freshwater > Lake | place: Democratic Republic of the Congo: South-Kivu...
ACGTTATCTGCGGCACAATATTCTTCCCTCACGCCCGCTAGCCAACAGGCTCTGGAGGCGAAATATAAACCAACTGCGATAACTCCTACCGTGGTCAATGCTCCACAAAGTAACGCTACAACGACTCCTACGACAGCGCCTACTTGAACAAACACAAGCATACTAGACGCATGGAATAAGTTATCAGCGGCTCAGAAATTGACTGCCACTAATACACGAGACCAATGAGCCTTAAATAAGATAACTTCAGCATGAGGAGTGCTTCCATCAAAATTATGAGACCTTGCGACAGAACATGCAACGGCTCCTCTGGAAACAACTACTACTCCACCCGCTCCAAGTGGGTTTAGAGTAGACACCGTGGTGGCTGGGAATGGGAAGGTATATAAGGTAGAGATAAATCCTACTACGGGGCAGGCACAATTTAGGTCTGCTAATGACGGTATGATAAGAACATTCAATAGCAGAGAGGACGCTATCAGAGAGATTAGCGCTAAGAATAACTGATTCAAGAGTCTTGCAGAATGAGAGACGGCGGGAGGTCAAGAAGGAAGTCCATTCGCAGACAAGAATACAGAATACATGAAACAGGTAGAAGAAGATAGAGTCAAGGACCAGGAACTCATTACAAATCTTCAGAATAGCATTAATTCAATATATCAAAATCTTTGAAACACTGCCTCCCAATCGGCCCAAACGATTCAGAACATAACCAATCAAAGGATGGCTGGGATGCAGACAGCATATGCTAATATTGCTACTCAGATGGACCAACTTGAAACAAAAGCGAATGCAGTATTCGACCAGGGCGCGATGAGACAGGCAGTAGCAAAAGCTAAGCAACTCGCAGCGCAAGGATATATGACAAATGAACAGGTAGCTCAGGTAGCTAACTACGATGTATCTGCGTATAGGAGAGACGCTGAACTTGCAAAGACTGAGCTTGAAAAGACAATCGCAGAACAAAGAATCAACATAGAGAAAGAGAAACTCTCAGCGCAAGATGCTATTCAGAAGGATATGTCTTTGAATGAACAACAGAGACAACAAGTATCTCAGCAGATTGAACAGCGGTATGCGCAAGCGCTCGATACTTTGAACACAAAACAGACCGCAACCAACCAATTGTACAATCAACTGCAGAATCAATATAACACAGCAGCGAGCGCGCAAGATATGGCCCAACAGCAATTATTGAGTACTGACCAAACAACATATGATGTGCAGCAACAACAAAGACAGAGGGCTATGTCTGACCCTATCGCAAGAAGAGATTATCTTGTAAATCAAGTAAGAGACGCCAATGTGCTAAAATATGTGGATATTGTAATCAAGCAACTTCAGAACAGTGGACAGTTCATGGCACTTGACTTAGATACATTGCAACAATATGTTCTTGCCGCCGCTACGCTTCTCCAAAAGAGGAACGAGACTGCTGGCGCTCATACAGGAATGTAGTTTTATTGTTTCTTTATCACGAAATGGCAGAAACTATAACAACAGAAACAACCAAACCAAAGATTACATTAACAAAATATTCTTACACTCCTAAGGAGCCTGCAAAGTTTACGAAAAGAAGTTTTTCGATAAGAAAGAAGACGTTGAAGAAAAAGTAATTTTATATCATCCGCACGTTATAGATGGGTGTTCGAGACTTGATAACAAATGCTCTAAATATAGACAAGAAGAAGGGCTCTGTACCATGAGTTAATGTTCTTCCTGTCATTCCAGAAACCACGCCTTTGTCTGCTCCAGAACAATGAGCACAGGCATTATTTTCTTGACCACAGAAGTGAATTCCAGTACAAAATGAACAGACGGTACTCAAAGGGCAGGAAGCCATCCCTGTGAATGTTCCAAAGGTAACTGTCCCTCAAGCATCTTGAGGAAGTATGGTGCCTACTCCTGCGGCTCCGATAAAAACGATCGAGATGCCCAAGTTAGAAGTACCGAAGGAAAAGATGGCTACTTCTTTGAAAGAGGAAATCGCGAAACCAAAATATGAGAGCCCTACGTTCGTTAAGGAAGAATATACAAAGATAATCGCTCCAGAGAGTGATATCAAAAAACCTACGATTACTAGGTCGTTAGACAATATATCTTCTTTTTTTACACAACCTCTCACTAAATCCATATATAGGAATGTGAAGGAGGCTTTCCCCGCATCAATAAATCGAGTTAAACGTACCTTGTCCGACATATGAGACGCCATAAGTCCCAGGTCAGAAGAGGAAAAACTAGAAGGAAAAAAAGAAATCGTATGAGCTCATTATCTCCAACTATGACTTCAGAATGAATCGAATATAGCGAATATTGACCTACAAAGTTCTGAGAATGATTTGAAAGCAAGAACGGCGGAACTTATAGAAGAATATAATATAACGCCAGAAGACCAGATAAAATATTGATGAGAAGTCATAAATATAAAGGCATATCTTAGAGATAAGAAAATACCGATTACTGATAAGGTGATTGCTTTTCAGCAAGAAATGGACACATATGATAAATTATTGAAAAAAGTCAGAACTCTTGAGGTTACAAGAAATCCTCTTGTTTCTTCCGCGGCAGAGACACAGGAATGAATCGACAAATTGACAAACTGAGTTATGATTCCTACTTTCGTGAATAAAGACTGAACTTCTTATAGAGATATGTGAGAAAAACAGAACGATATAGCGAACAAATTACTTTCTGCGGCGGGGAAGATATTGTGAAGTTACAAGAATATTGCCGATACTATACAATGAACTACCTGAGCGGACGAGTATGGTCGCGAGAGCACGCGTAATACTGATGACTATGTCACTAGTAATGAAAATATGAAAAAAACTAGCGATTATCTTGCCCTACTGAAAGAAAAATTGGATATGAATTATGGATTACTCACGGGGAAGGATGGTAAGATAGATGATAAGAAACTTTTAGACTTCATATATAGTGATAAGGACCTTAAAGAATCGCAAGAAGATATATATTTCTGAATGAATAAGGACCTAGAATGATTCATGTCTAGATATTCCAGTGCAGAATTTAAAAGAGGTGGCGCTCTACGAAAGAGTCGACTTGCATCAAATAAACAGTGGAGCATTGCTGACGAGAGGACTCAGTATAATCTAATGAATGGGAAACAGTGATTTTGATGACTAGATAATATGATAAGGTGAGAGGTGGGAAGGGACACAGCACTTTCTATGTTTAGAAATGCCATGTTGAGCAACGTTGCAGATACGATGCATATGGCTACTGATGTTGCTATCTTGCTTATACCAGTCGTTGGATACGCCAGCGCTTTGGGTAAAATGGGGAACGTAAGTAATCTATGACTATGACTGAAATGAATGCAGGCGGCGAAAGCTGCGAACGTTGCACGGAGACTATGATTAGGCTCTGCAGAAGAGATAGTGCTTGGCCTATGACTCAACACTCGTCTAGACAAGGAAGATATCTGAAACTCAAACTTTGCTCTCAATATCGTCACCGATTGATTGGGATGACTATTCAAATGGGCAAAACCATGATATACTAAAATGCTCGCAGAGCAGGTCAGAAAACTTCCTACGGTTGCTGAAAGAATAAAGTATATTAAAGATGAGGCATGATTGCTTATCGTGTGAAGAGTACTAGAAGATACAGAAAATCTGGAATCGAATATCAATAAATACGTTATGAAGCAATTCTGAGCATTAAAAGGGAATTCTCCAGAGATAATGAACGCTATGGCACTAAGGAATATCGTAAGTAATCTGGAAAATATCCCAGTAGAGGACATATGAAAAATGAAGATAGACGAGCTATTCGGCATGATTACATCTTCTTCTGCCTGGAACAAGAAATCTTCATGACTTAGAGAATACATAAATACGACCATAAAAAATGCAGGAAAGATAGACGATATGCAGAAAGCATCAATAATCAAGAATGCGCTTGTCGACTATGCTAAGAATTTCAGTGCTGAGATGATAAATAAATTCACGAAGAGGGTCATATCTACGGCGATGTTCGATAACGGACTGAATCTGGTCGTTGATAAATTGGCTGACTCGTTGGGAATCGTTAATCCAACCGTAGCTCAGAAACTTGCACTATCTACAGCGTTATCTGCTTCTATTTTCTGATGAAAGAAAACGAGTCTTGTTTCTGAATTGCTTACACTTATCAAGAAATGAGATATCGTAGTCAACTTAGATTCTGCCAAGATACCAGTAGTAGAGAAGGTGGAAGAGGCGGCTAAGATGATGGCAAAAGATACACAGAATCCTGCGTCACAAAAAGAATTTGCGGATAATCTCTTCAATCAGGCGCAGAAAAACGCAAAACAAGATAAGACTGTAGTTGCTGAAGCTCCTAAGACTGCTAAAGTAGTAGAGGAAGTTCCTGCCCCTGCGGCTAAGACATCGTGAAAAGTCCCTAAGGCAGAGACACCAGGCAAAAGATTCGTAAATTCCATAAACGAACTATATAACGATATCGCAGAGTATGTGAAATCAGATGTAGAAAGCATCATAAAATCACAATGAAAATGAATGTGAGACGAAGATATAATGAGCATGGGATGACCGCAAGCGTCACTCAAGCAGAAGATAAAATCTATAGTACAAGAAAGATATGGTATGCATTCTCCTACGGACGTAAGATACAATACCGACATGATAACGAATGCACTCTACAATAGGGCAATATTGTGAGAAAAGGAATACGGGGGTCTAGCTAAATGATACGACAAAGCCACTGATTTCGTCTGAGAATGAAGGAAATACAGTAGTTCTGAAGAACGATACAATCAACTCAATGGATTCTCTGACATGATAGATGACTCCATCATGACCACTCCGATAAAGACAGATATGATAAATAAGATAAAAACATATCTCTCTGATTCTGTCAAGAAATTCGAAAAGTGAGCGGAAAAATTATGAGAACAGGTGCTCAACTGATATGCACAGTTCTTCAGATTCGTAGACGAGAATTGAGTGATACTATCAACCATGAAGTTCAACGACAAGATTAATTGAATAACAAAGATACTATGAGACTGAGAAGTAAGTAAGATTTTCATCTGACTCTCTGGGGGGATTATCAACAATATCAAGAAGCTATCCAAACTTGATATCATAACAAAGGCAGACCTTGACGCAGCGATAGATTCTATAGGAACGATGTTTCATGAGATAGGACATGTTTCCTCATATAATATAGATGCTGTGATGAGAAAACAAATTATGTGAGCACTCGACTACGCCATATTCTCCAAAACATGAACGAAGGTATCTGTAAACTTTGAAGAAATCAAAAATATCATATGAGATCAACTGTTTTCCGCAAGGAAAGGAATCTATGAAGATATGGCCAAGAATTGATTCTATGATGATATACTGAACGAGGTTTTCGCAGACAAATTTAAGTGAGACCTTATGAAATACATATTTGATGAAGATTCGTATATGACTGACCTTCTCAAAGCAAGAGATGAAGTAGTATGATTGTACTGAGATGTGAGTCCTCAGAAAGCAAAGACAAAGAAATTCTTGCAGATGGTGGATTCAGTTGTAACAAAAGTGTGAGATTTCTTGAAGACTATCATAGATACGTTGTGATTCGATAGGGGGAATATCAAAGACATGATGTCTTTCGTAAATTATTCTATCATAAAATGAGAAGCAGACCTAATGACAAATCCTACGAAAGTATTCTGAACAAAACTTCTCTATGAGAAAAAATCTGCATCTCAATGGATTAAGAATATGAAGGCGTTAAAATGATGAACATGACACCGAAACACATTATTGAAGATTGTAAGCGACGAGGCATACCCTATGATGGATGTATTGAAATCAGGCAAGGTACCTGAAGATTTTGTCATAAGTCCGAATTTCCTATACTGAGAATGAGAGGATATGCTTGTAGATATATTCTGAGCCGACAACAAGTTGTTCTTAGAGGCAATGGCTATAGCGAAAAAGAACGCAATCGATATATGAATCAAGACAGACATAGTAATAAATAAATTCTTTGATGCGGCAACCAATACATTGAAGCTTACATCAGACTGAACTGTCGCAGGTAAGAGAATCCCATTCTGACTCAATGATGTGCTTTCTTGAATATCAAGAAGAATCTCAACCGGTAAATCTGCCATAGAAACTTGAGGGAAGAGGTCGTGATGAGTTTTGTTCTGACCGTTGCTTACTGCAATGAAGTATGCTATAAATAGTAATCCGGAAGAAACGCTCAAGATTCTAGGGGAATTCTTCAATGAGTTCTTTTCACAGACTTGAAAGGATATGATGAATTTCGGAGGCTCTGACTTCGTTAAGAAGTTTTCTACTATGATGTGAACCGATAATGCATGAGACTGATTAGTATGACTTTATAAGAGAACTAGAGAAATATTACTGCAGAAGTGAATAAGCCCAGCAGAAGTGGAAGATATATTGAACCCATTGATATATGATGCTACCAACTACGTAAGAATGATATGAGGGGTTGATATCGCCAAACTAAAGAAGACATGACGCACATTAGACGATGCTGTAATATCTCTTTTGATAAGCAAAAGAAGTTCTCAAATACCAGATTTGCTTAAGGCAGATTATCCATATGGAATAACTAAAATTTTTAACAAGACTCCTTTGAATGAAGTGAGCCAGAACATAGTTTCTATATCGCTCAATAATAAACTTTGAGAGTTTCTGAATGCAAAATGATACAATATACCAATGACACTAGACAACTACAACGAGTGGATGCAGAAGATAGTAAGATATAGACTTGTAGATGGAAGCCTATGAGAACAATCTATGCTTCTTGAAAATCTGGGGAACTATGTAGTAGATTCTACCAAGTCACTGTATCCAGAATGATGGGATAAGATAGGTGTGGAAGTGCAGAAATGAATGGATGAAGTTATGTCTCTTTACCTGTGAGGGAAGAAGACAGAAGCTGACGAACTTCTCAAGAAGATAGATAATCTTCTCACTGAAAACAATATGATGAATGACACTACTAGAGACATACTAGATTCTTCTTACGCTAAATTATGAAAAGAAGAGGTTACCGATACATCTATCGCCAATATCATGGCGAGAAAAATTGCAGACACATATGACTACGTATGAGTAGAGAAAAGAATGAATATCGAAGATATTCAAGCCATGTTCAAAGAGAAGGTAGAACTCCAGGACATGATAGACAAGAAACTTTCTGACCCACTAGTCGTCCAAAAGGAGATAGAAGACATAATAATGAACTGATCATCCAAACAGGAGATAGATAAATCCATAGAAAGCGTAGAGGATATATTATGACTCGAACGTTGAACTCTGATAAAAGAACTTGAAGAATGAGGAACGAATATCTCTCTCTTAGATATCATCTGATGAGAGGAGGAAGCCATGTGAGATAAGAAACTCAAGGTGCTTTTCGAAAAGATAATAAATTGAGACGCCGACTTTGCTGAGATGCTCACAGAGTACGATGTCTTTAGAAATCTTATAAGAACATCTCTTGATGAGGCATGAGTGTGAATAGAGTGACATGAAATTTTCACTCTTGATACTCACTGAAATATAATAACAAAATTCGAACACGCGAACAAATCATTCATAAGTAAGATTTCAAAATTCGTGACATTCTCTACTTTGGCATCTATAAATGTTGAAGCTCAAGACATGCTTGCCCACATGAACAGGGTTATGAATGACTGAATGGTCAAAGTATCTGGCGACTATCTATGAGAATTCTGAAAAACAAAGACAGGATTGAAGAGGGACGTCATAGATATACAGGGATATCTTAGAAATGTCAGAAAGAGATATTTAGAACTTGTATGAAATGGCTCATTACTTAAAAAAAGTAGAATCAATGAAGAAAAGGTGATGGAGATATATAATAAAGCAGTAAGATGAGTATCTAACGAGTGACTAGTATGAAATGAAATTAAATTACACCAACTATTCAACTGATTTTTCGATGATATATGAAAGTTTAGAGGTGATGAGGTACAAAGGCTATGAAATATAAGCGACCTAGTCATGGCGAACAACGAATGAATGGAGATATTTAGGGCTTCTTCTCGAGAAAAGAAGGATAGGCTCATCAACAGATTAACTTGATTACGAAACTACTTCTCAAACGATGAAATCAAGAGACTTGAAGAGATATATGGAAAGAATCGATGAACTTCTTCCAAGTGAAATGCGATACTTTCGAATTTCTCTAGAGATATGCTTATGTGAGGTCTTCTGGATAAGTGACTACATCGATACAATCGTGTGCTAGACGAATTCTGAAGACGGGCTGTCAAATTCTGAGTAGCAAAGTTGTTCTGACCGCAGGCATACTATAAAGCAGGACAACAGATTATTTCTAATGTAATGCATATGAAATGAATCATATCATGATTCTGATTCAAATTCAATGATTTGGATGCTATTGATTCATTCCTCAAAAAAGAAATTAAGTTCTTTGACGTATGATGAAAGAATGTCTGATTCGATGAAATTATAAAGGCAAAATGGAACGTAATGATACGATGAGATGCTGCGACGCAGACAGCGGCAAGAAGAGCTGCAGCGGCACAAGCTCTATACCCTATGGCAGATGTGTGAGGTATGGATGCGGTGACGAAATTCCAAGATAATATAAGACTTATGAATGAAATATACGATAAATATGGGGTATCGGAATGAGCAAGAACAAGTAAATCTCGAGCAGAAAATGTATTCAACTATGCTATAAGGAAGGGAACGAAATGAATGACTCCTAGAGAGACGATGATATACAAGCCAAAGGCAAAAAAAGAGTTCGAATTCGCTCAGAAATTCTACCATGGAGATTATACATCATTCCTAGGAAAGGCGAGGTTGGCTATGAATACATTTTATGTAATTGACCAGATTCCAGAACTGTCTTCAATACCAATTGTTACGCAAAACAGGCGGGCATTCTGATTGATGAAACGGGCAATAGGTAAATCATGAGAATATGTGCTCAAGATACAGAATGCATTATCTAAATATCCAAAGACTAGAAAATGAGTGATTGCTGCTTTGACAGAAGCTCCTATATTCAAACAGATATGAGCTGAGATAGCTCAGGCCATGAGATTGTCTCGGTATCTTGATAGAGTATCGGGATGAGAGGTAGACCAGAAACAACTTCTTTCTTCTGTGTGCGTTCCTATCGCCGCTACGATGATGTCATTCGGAGATTTGATAGGAAGGTCTACATTATGATACTATACTCGTGGAAGAGATGCTACACGCGATGAAAAATGAAAAGTCGCAGAAGAACGATATAAGACATTATGAAGCACGGTGGTTAATCTTTTGATTGACACATTATCTCGTTTCTGATTATATGAATGATTCATGGTCAACGACCTTACAAGGGCCATGGTGACGTGAGGACAAGGTAAGAATGCAATGGACAAACTCGCGAAATGAATAGAAACAATCCTTAAGAGAGGAATAACAGACATAGCGACGAAACCTTGGGTTATAAGAGCACAGTGAGCGATGACTGATGACAGCGCAGGGAATCTATTGGCTCAGTGGATAGGAATGCTCACAAACACTAGATTAGAAAACCAAAGACTCTACGACCAATCTCGAGATATGGTGTATTACAAGAACTCATGAAAATACGAAAGTTCTTTGATTTCAGATGTCGCGGGAGCATTGAATATCCTCTCTCCAATAACTGCTAGAGTATCGGCTGATATGGGAGTATTGAAATGATGAGTGCTCTCAAATTTCCTATGAGTCGGAAGCAATCTTACTCAGTATAGGGAGGATAACAATCTCGATATCTTTACAAATAAATACGCATCGAAAGAGGAACTTCTTGCTAAGTTCAATAAGATGAATTCAGATGCCATTATAAATAGCACTGAATTCAAGAACTATCTTAACTCTCCGAACGCAAAGCCAGAATACAATGAAGATTGAAGTATATCTACTAAGACTCTTATAGAGGCATGACTTTCTGACAAAGTACCTGCCAACATAAAAGTCATAACAGACTGACTTTCTTTGAACGGTAAGACCGGGAAATGATTGGCCGAGTGATATCGGGCCAATATATCGACCGAAGAAAAGCAGGAATTGTGATGAATGTTTTCAGATATAATCGATAATAATAAAAAATGAGTATCAAAAGATGACGCTACTGCGACCAAACAATTCATACTTGCATATAAGAAATTCTGAGGAGATATGGCAATGTCAGAATACATAAAAGCATTCAGGGCATGATATATAGCTACTAGAGTCAAAGAAGAATGAATAACCACGAAAGAGAAACAATCAGCGTCCGACCCAACGTATGGTGGATATGAATGATACGAGCCTATATGATGAATGGATATCAAACGGAAATATGCTGAGATACAACAAGAGGCGAATCAGATGACCAATCAGATAATACTAGATAATCGAGACATCTTGGCATGAGAGAAACATGTATGAATAGACCTTGAGATGCAGTATGTGAAAAACGACAAGTCATTCCCTCTAGCAAATAAATATCAGTGAGGTATATGAGATATGGAAAGTACAGTATCGGAACACTATAATCTTATGGTCATGGATGGTATAATGCAAAGGGATTGATATGGTGAATGATGATATACTCTTGCGGGAATAATGGCAGCAAAAGCATGAACTATGATGGCGGCCGTAGACCAATGAGTAGATTTCTCAGACCCAGTACAGAAGAGAAAAAGCGACGAGAAGAAATTACTCATCTCTAATGTGTTCAAATCTCTAGTGAATAAGATAGAGCAGACAGACCCTAATCCATCTTCAGTCGCTATCAAGAAAATATCTATGGCGTTCGGTCTTTCTAAATTCATGCCATCGATAACAAAGAATATAATATTGTCGGACGCAGTGTCTTCTGCGCTGAAAGATTCGTTTGCCAGTCTTACAGATATACTCACAGACTCTGTTCCGGCGGATGTAGAATCAGCCATAGAACTCGCCACGAATATCAATATGCATCCTGGATGAGGGAAAGCGTGAGCAGCAGACAATGCAAAACCAGTGAAGGAAAAAGTAGCAAAGATGATTGATGGATTCAATAAGGTCGCCGTCATGAGCGCAAGGTTGTGATGAGATGGCATTTCTTTATCACCTAAAATCAAGTATGAGTACAACTCAAGAACAGGAGCAATTAAACCTGTTGAAGTTAAGGTCACAACTCCCAAAGCAGAATGAGAGCCCATTAGAGGAAAGTGAGCTGATATGACCTCAGCAAAGCTCGACGTGACTCCACTCCCAGTCAAGGAGTGAAGAGTTATCTGATGAAAGTACGGGGCTAGGGCTATCTCCAACGCAAAGATTTATAGTAGAAAAGTTAAATTTGCATAACCACTCAATCCCTGAAATAATCAAACAGGTGATAGATATCGCGAAGACCTGAAAGCTTCCGAATCCTGTCACCTGAGACATGGAGGAGAGTGATAAGATAAAACTAGAAGCCAACAAATTACTTCTCGAAATGACCGGTGCCTATAAGCCAAGGAGATGATGAGAGGTCAACTTTAACTTCACGAAACTCGTATATGGACTCAAAAATTAATTCATTGTACTTCGAGTTACCAGCGGCTCCCTTCAAAAAGGAGGCACAGTTTACTACTTGGTTCCTTTGACAGATAAGAAAGAACTGAGGATTCGCTCATAAGATAAGCGATTACTCGCCAAATGCAAAGCCGTGAGATGCTATAATATCATATAATGGGATGACGGCTCTTGTAGAACTCAAGAAGGTGAATTCAGCGACATGTCATCCTTACCAACTTCTAAGATGAAGCTGACCAAAAAATCCAGGAACGCAAGTAGAATCTTTAGGTCTATTTGCCAGAAACGGTTGAATATCTTTAATAATTGTTTATTCTTGCAAAGTCAATAGATACGCAGTCTTAGACTTTGGTTCATTAGATTTTATCACTAAAATTTCCATAGATGAAGTGAAGAATTAAAGGGCAGAATCTGTATAAGACCAAACTATCTACTATCGTGTCTCCGATTTCAGTCACTGGAGACCCGCTTACAGAGTTTGATATTATAGTAGATTCCGCTCCCGCTAACAGTCAATGACGGATATTCATAGACTTCGAAGAAACCACGACACCAAAACGTGATTTGATTTTCTATCATAGCCTTTCTTGAAACACACTTAAATATTATAGGAAGAATAGGGACCTGCTCGGAAACGGTGCCGCAACAATCCAGCACGATGTTTGAGCAAACGTACAGATAAACGACGTAACTAATCGAGTAAACCGAGTGAGTAGCAGCACAGAGGATTTCTGATATGTCGAAGATATGTGAACGAATAAAGTAATGGTGTATGGATGAAATGTGTTGTATAACTGAGCATGAGCGACTATCGCTGATAGCGCAAGTACAGCGCTCACCGTAGGAACTCGAGATGCAATCTTCGATTATCCTACATGAACATTTACGTTCGTCTCTACAGGAACTGCTTATGTATGATTGATACTTGCGACAATAGTTTCTACGGGAACTGACATTACTTCAATCACAGATAAAAGGCAATTCCAATGAATGCCTTCATTCTCGACAGACTACTTCAGTTACTCTGCTGGAGTTATGACGCTTAAAAAGCAGATGTCTATCGATGCCGATACTAGTGGATTCAAGTTGGTGGGGGACCAATCTACTCGATGAAATCTAAAATATTATGGTACGAATGCGGTATGAGCTAAATGAATATTTGATTGTATACCATGACCTCAGTGAGACCAGTGATACCAGGGGACTCAGGGGGATCAGTGAGACCAGTGATATCAATGAGACCAGTGATACCAGGGGACTCAGGGGGATCAGTGAGACCAGTGATATCAATGAGACCAGTGAGACCAGTGATATCAGGGGGGGTTTGGAGGTCCTCAATGAGATCAGTGATATCAGGGGACTCAGGGGAATCAGTGAGACCAGTGATATCAATGAGACCAATGAGACCAATGACATCAGGGGACTCAGGGGAATCAGTGAGACCAGTGAGACCAGGGATATCAGGGATATAAAGGTAATCAAGGAACTCAATGATATAAGTGAGACCAATGAGACCAGTGATATCAGGGGACTCAGGGATATACAGGGGATCAGGGAGATGTGTACACATTTATGTGAACGCGGACTATAGGGACTACCTATATTCCATGAACATGAGCTATATGAGTAGAATATGATGGAAGTCTATATATGACGTACACGACTACTACTTGAGAAGAACCTGACACGCATCCATTAGTTCGGCTTCTTATGGTCTCGAAATGAAGTCAATGAGATCAGTGATATACAGGAAACCAGGGTACTCAGTGAGATCAGTGAGATCAGTGATATCAGTGATATAAGTGAGTCCAGTGAGATCAGTGATATACAGGAAACCAGGGTACTCAGTGATATCAGTGAGATCAGTGAGATGTAGGTGACCAGGGATATCGTGGATACCAGGGGGATCAGTGATATCAATGATATCAAGGTGATAAGTGAGACCAGTGAGACCAGTGATACCAAGGTTGATTCTGAGGTCCTCAAGGGGCTCAGTGATATACTGGTAATCAATGAAATCAGTGAGACCAGTGATATACAGGAAATCAGTGAGATCAGTGATATACAGGGAACCAGGGAAATCAGTGAGATCAAGGCGTTGAATGAAATAACACAGTGATACAGTTAAAAATCATAGATGACACTACAAGTCTTTATGCTGGCGATGGACAAATTATTTTCTGTATACCATCAGAATATAATAATTTTAACCTTATTTGAGCGCAAGCTTTTGTATCGACAGTGTCCAGCTCATGATTACCTACGATACAGATAAGAAATGTCACTGATGCACAAGATATGTTATCTACAAGAATAACGATAGATGCTAGCGCATATACTTCTTATACTGCCACAACTCCTTCTGTTGTAGATGCGGCTCATGATGATGTTGTCACTTGAGATTTAATAGCTATTGATGTAGATGTTGCATGAACTTGAACAAAATGATTATGAATTATTTTAGTTTTCCAACCACAATAATATGGCTGATAGATATTGGGTAGGATGAAGTGCAGTTTGGAATGACACTGCTTGAACAAAGCGAGCTTTGACTTCCTGATGAACTGGAGGAGAGGCAGTACCTACAAGTGTTGATAATGTTTTCTTCGATGCAAATAGTTGAGCGGTAGCGGTGACAGGTGATTATGCTTGAGGTTGGAGTTTCAAGTCATTAGATTGTACTTGATACACTGGAAGTTTAACACATTGAGCTGCATGAGCAGCTTACCCGTTCGGGGACATAACGCTTTCAAATACGATGGGTAGTTTGAGTATGCCTAGAATAACGCCATTTATTAATAGCGCTAAATGAAATATTACAATAAAATCTTTTTGAAAAACATTATGATATATAGCATTAAGGTCTGTAGACACATTAACGTTGGATTGAAATTTGACTATGTGAGAATTAAAATGTGATGATTGATGAATAGTGAATATATGAGATTATGATTTGACGGCGTCATCTATGGGGCATAGTTTTTCTTGGGATTCTGCAACTCTTATTTTTTGAAGTGGGACACTAAATACATCTAATTTTTGATATATAAGTTCTATAACAAAATGAACATGAACAATAAAGTGTACTTGAGATTTTGATTGAGTTTGATTAGTGTATAACAATATAGAACTCAACTGAGCCACTAGCACCATATCCTGAAACAATACATTTAATGACCTCAAAATCTGAAAAGATTGAGCGCAAACAATATCATTCACAGACTGAACGGACCAGACGGTAACTACATTTACATGCGTATGAGATGTCGGTAAAGTAAAAACACTGCAATGAACTGGAACTGTATGACGAAAATTATCTGACACTACTGGCACTAATACATGTGATTATTTATCAGTAAAAAATAGCACAGTGGAATGATGAGCAACGCGGGACCCATGAGCTAATTCAGTAAACTTATGACATAATAAATGATGGTTATGATGGTGAAATGGGAAATTTGTTCCTAAAATAGTTGTTTTATCTTCGTAATATTAGTGCCCCTATATTCGGATGTTATTATTTTTATTTCTAAATAACATAACATGGCAAATAAATATCGAGTCGGTTGAACGGACACCTGGGATGCTACCGCCTGAACCAAACGAGCAACTACATCTTGATGAGCTTGATGAGCAGCGGTTCCTACAAGTACTGATGATGTTTATATAGATATAAATAGTCAGTTATGAGCTACCACTACCGATGCTCACTGAATAAGTTTGTTGTCACATGTGATTAACGATACATATTGTCCAAAAGTGTGAATGATTATATCTACGAATAAAGAACTTAAATTGACAGATGTCACGGTTTCCACAAACACATCTTGTACGCAGGCATATCTATATACGTGGACATGAACAGATTTATGAACATTGTTACAGCAAAAAACTATTACTTCATATACAGCTACCTTTGAATATGCTCTAAGTAATTCAACTCAGTATGCAATAGTATTTGATGCTTGAGGGTCAGGGTGGAATGCAGGGATGACGAATACCTGAGTAGCTCCCGTTAGTTGAACAAATATAAATCGGGATAGAGCATATCATAATTGATGGAGTCCGTGAAGCCAGACAGAATTAATGGCAATAGATAGTATAAAGACCGTAGAGTTAGTCGCTTGTACAATAACATCATCTTGATGATGAGTATGTACATGTAAAGGACTAGACTTCACGTGATTTTTAGGGACCTATGTTTGAGGTAATTATGCATTTCTTAATTGATGAAATCTTACATTTTCCCCAACCATGACTGTCACTAGTGACGGTATGTTCGCACTTACTTCCTGAACTACAGCTATAACACAATCTGGGAACGTAGGAAAATATACTATTACATGCACAAATGCTACAGATATATCATTATGAAGTGACTTAGACTTGTCATGATGAAGTATAGGTTGGTCTAGCACCGCAACTCAATCGTTTTCTACAAATGATTATGATATAATATGCGATACGTTTGGCTGAGAAGGAGTTTCTTCTTCTGGTCACTTCACATTTAATCTCGGCTCTAGTACCATAGATACAGTAAATCGGTATATGACATTCTCATCTTGAAGCATAACTATCAATCCTGACGCATCAACTATAAAATGTACATGAAACTTTACTTGATGATGAAAGACCTATAATGACGTAGAGATTAATTGAGCGACATCTACAATAAAGGGGTCAAATACATTCAATGATCTTAAGATTTGAAAAGATGGGATTCAGACTATTTCATTCACGGACTGAACCGACCAGGATGTAACGACATTCACTTGCATAGGGGATTCTTGAAAGGAGAAGACACTGCAAGGCACTAGTACTTGATGATGGAAATTGTCATGAACAACATGAACAAACTCAGTCCAATATACAAAACTCTCATACTCTACTGCTGAATGATGAGCGACACGGAAAGCACTAATATCATCTGGGAACGTCAATCAATGAAATAATTTTGGATGGGATTTTTGATGTCCATGATTGAATCTCCAGACCTTCAAGAACACATAGTTTTATCTTCTTCAAAAACGTATCATGGCCAAAGCAAAACTAGGTTCAGGAGCAAGATTCAAGGCTCTTGCACAAGAAACAGGTTCTCCCGCGTTAGCGGCTCGAATCGGTCGTAAAAAATATGGAGCAAAGAAATTTCAAAACCTTGCGGTTAAGTGAAGAAAGAGGGCTTTGAAGAAATAATCTATTGCTTTGTATAAAAAATTTTTTATAATTCTTTCGATGTTTTACATTATTATTCTTTTTTCATGACAACAGCAGATAATATAGCACAAATGGGTGGAGCTCCGTACGATACACAAGTGTATTCTAACGGAAATGACACCTACTACTGTCAAGCGATACCTGGCACACGGACTACCTTAAGCGATAAGGTTTTTAAGGTATATAAAGTCACTATGTCATGAGGGGCGCTTTCAAGAATAAGATATGCACGAGGCACAGAGACAGTCGATGGAAGAACAAAGTGAGGGGTTCAGTTCGAGCTCGCCGCTACAGACCTTGCCACAGTATCGGGGTATACTTATCTATAATTTTATCTATAAACGTACTGCAAGATGCCATATGATTTCAACGTGTTCAATCCGTTTACCGGATGTCCTGACGCTATAAATACTAACATACCTGATTGAATACCGTGAACTTGGGATGCAAGTGGATGAGCATTCCCATCTGTCACAGTAGGAACCGCTGATTGGCGGGTTATTTCTGTGGCTGGGACTCTTCCTGCTCCAGTATGAGCTGTGCTTGCTGCAGATTTCATTGTGTATGATTGAGCAGCATGGTCTAAGGTTTCGGGTACGATGGGCCCTCAATGATATAGGTGATATCAGTGATATAAGGGTAATCAATGAGACCAGTGATATCAGTGATATCAAGGTGATGTAGGTGACCAAGGGTATCGTTGATATCAGTGAGACCAGTGATACGCTGGTGCTCAGGGAGACCAATGATATAAATGAGACCAGTGAGACCAGTGATACGCTGGTGCTCAGGGAGACCAATGATATAAATGAGACCAGTGAGACCAGTGAACTCAAGGATATCAAGGTTGATTTTGATGACCGCAAGGAAATCAGTGAGACCAGGGGTACACAGGAAATCAAGGAGACCAGTGATACCGTGGATATCAATGAGACCAATGAACGCAGTGATATCAGTGATACACATGAGTTCAGGGAGACCAGTGATACCGTGGATATCAATGAGACCAATGAACGCAGTGAGACCAGGGGTACACAGGAAATCAAGGAGACCAGTGATACCGTGGATATCAATGAGACCAATGAACGCAGTGATACCAGTGATACACATGAGTTCAGGGAGCCCAGTGATATACAGGTAATCAGGGAACTCAGGGAGACCAGTGATACCAGTGATATACATGAGTTCAGGGAGCCCAGTGATATACAGGTAATCAGGGAACTCAGGGA